>Ga0307377_10004259_pt1 | contig 15712 bp, 19 predicted proteins | sample TR3MG_FD_202535 | JGI IMG/M metagenome (GOLD analysis project Ga0307377, IMG submission 202535) | Soil microbial communities from Risofladan, Vaasa, Finland - TR-3 | ecosystem: Environmental > Terrestrial > Soil > Coastal area > Acid sulfate soil | place: Finland: Risofladan, Vaasa | collected... | reverse complement strand
TGCCTGCAGGTCTTACAATTCTTTTTAGTCTTTGCATCTCTGGCCAGCCACTCCGCAACTAGGCTAAGTTTTTTAACTCAGCCACCTTCCTCTCGGCAACCTTTGAATAGTTGGTTACGTTAGACGCGATGTCAATAACCCACCGCTGAAGTTCGAGGGACGCATCCATAATTGTGAACGCCAACTCTTCGTCAAACGCGACTTCCTGACTAGGATCTCCTTCAACTACCATACGACCGGCCATGATCACCCCAACGGATCCGACAGTCAGTCCTCGCCAACCTTTAAGGAGTTCGCGTGAGGCGGCCCGATTAAACTTCTCATCATTGAGGCGGTCTTCCTGAACTCTGGTCTGGATGTTGAAGAAACTTTCCTTGGCCTCTTCGGTGATCTGCTTCAAGAGTTGCTTCGACGCATAGGAAACTCTGAAGAAGACCGAGGGCACGTAGGGGTACTGGAACTCCACTACCTTCTCCGACTTGCCCGCCTTCTGGATTGCCAGAATCAGTTCATCCCGTGTCACTTTTTTCTCTTCGGTCATGTCATACTCCTTCATTAAAATTGATAGGAGAGGAGAGGTCCGGCGACTAGCACACAGACCTCTCCCATCCTTTTTTTCCTTACTTAAACGTAATCTTAACCTCATCGTTCAAGGTGCCGGAAGCGACCGCCTTGAATCCGATCTCCTGCTGGAACTCTTCCGTCCCAGTGATCTTCGGAGCCTTATACTCAGCATACGGAACGCTGATCTCCATGATCCTACCAGCAACATTGCCGACAGGAATGATCAACGCATCCATAATCTTATAGTCGGCCCGATAGAAGTAACTCGGACCCTGCTTGAGGAAGAACACCGTGAGGGTGCCTTCAGCCATTCTCTTGCCCGGACGACCAAACCTCTCGGCCGACCAGGAGTCGTTCTTCTCATTGTCATAGTACTTGATGTTGTTCGTCAACGTCAAGACCGCCTGGGTCACAATCGCCGGCTGGCCAGTGACAGTAACGATCCCAAGCTTGCCATGCTCAGGCACGCCGACTTCGGCGGCCGAGACGGGCCAGAACGGAGTGATAGTGGGATTGACTCCCTGATCGGTGACCAGTCCGGGGCTGATCGTAATGGTGTCGTTGGTATAGTTAACATCGGTCAACTCGTATCCGGCATCGGTATTGTCATCGGTGCCAACCACGACGAACATTCCCACAACGAACCTCTGGCTCCCTTGGAAGGAAGCTGGATAGTCGCCTTAGCGATTCCGCAGGTGTCGTCGGCCGGAGTTTCACCGGCCCACAGGCGTTCCATAAACTTGCCCGACCATCTGATCGAAGCAACGGCATCGCCCGCAATTGTAAACTCAGCACTCTCGATGGTTGCACCACGCATGGCAAAGACAGTATGCCCTTTCTTCGCCCAAAGAGTGATTGAGTCCAACTGATCCTGAAGGGTGTACTCAACCTTTGTCACCGGGGTTGCCGTCTCGAGGCCCATGAGGCATCGGAACAACTTGGCATGCTCAGGGGCGGTACCAAGAACACCGGACGGCTTTACGTAGGTCTCAAAGCTGAAGTCACCAGTCAGTAGTCTCGCTTTGATGGAAGGCAACTGGCTCGCCGAGGCGCGGATCTGCATATCTTCTAAGAGTTCCCGCTCCTGCCCGAAGTCGATAGGACCGACAGTATAGATTCGATCATTGATCGTCGGCTTGGTCAGGGTTCCACAACTAGCCTCAAGGACGGCGAAGGCCTGTTCCTGATTCGCATAAGCAAAATCTGAAGCGCAGTTCATAATTTATCTCCTTTAGTTAATCATCCCTGAAGTATGTTCCTCAGCGATGTTATCAGAAAGTTTAATTTCCTCCTGATTGATATATACCAGAAAGTCTTCGTAAAACATTCTGGTTATAATGCCCGCATCTAGGGCATTCTTTACAAAGATAATTGCTCGTCTAAGCATTTTGTAAATCCAGATAGTACTTTAGACGCAGTGAAATCTCAAAGTGGAATAGGGGCATTTCTCCCTCCACTTTTGTCACATCAATAACCCAACACCCTGTAGCGGTGTCGCTCAATTTGAAGTTCGCTCCTATCTTATCCCTGAGCGCCTTCACTAAACTTTCATAGGTAGTGGTTGGGGATTCTCCCCAAACCACAAACCACACTCGACACTTCATCTCGAGTAAAGCAATCTGCTTCATAGAAGTCATTTCTTCATCAGGCATCTCATCTGGTTCCTGAAGTTCAATCAAAGGAAGTTCATTTTCATTATAGTTGGTGATGTCAATAGGCACAAAGGTTCGAACCACTGTCGTCACTCCAGAGGTAGTGGCAAGTATTGTCTTAAGTGCCGCTAAAACGTCTCGTCTGTTTAGTGACATTATCCTCTCCTTTTACACCAACGAAAAGTAAACCACCTGCACAACGATTACCGCTATGCCGACAGGATGCCTCGAACCCGAATCGGTTCCGATACGGGTAACCGTTGCTGAATAGACCTGATTACTCAATGAAGGATCGGCTCGAACCTTTCCTATAATCGCCTGAACGAACGTATTGAGTTTTGACCAAAGGCTCTCTCCCTCTTCGGCCCTTGTCCAACAAACGATGCCAAGCTGAAGTGTGTTCTTAACCACGTTCTTCAAGATTAGCGTCTTCGCCTCATCTATATCATTGACGAACGCGCCCGGCATTTTCTCGGGGCCGATACCGGTATCGTAATCCCTCTGAAAGTCAACGAAGTTGACTCCGACGATGCCCGGCTTGATCAAAGCGGCTACGTTGGTCATGATCGTCACCTTGGTGCCTTTACCATAATAGGTTGCCATTACATCGCTCCTCTCTGCACCAACTTGGTTACTGAGGCCAGCGTCTGGTTGGCGTAACTATTGATCCGTCCTGCCAGATCCGCCTTCGTCTGCTGGGCCATGTGCCAAGCCATCGTGCCAGGATGCTTGACCGTCTTCTTGGTATAGACATCATTCCCACCCTCATCCACGAAGTGGAGAAACCCAAACCGACCAACGGGAATATCGTGTGGCTTTGTTCCTTCCTCAAACCAGAGGATCACTCTCGGATCGGAATAAGTGTTACGAATGATGAACCGCGTGACCTTCTCCGCAGGTGCCTCATCAAGCACCCACAAGGCCTTAAGATTAGTCCTTCCTGGTGAAGTGTCCGGAGTATACATTTGAATCGTGTACAATCCAAACTGGGCAAACTCGCGAAAACTCGCACGGATATACGGAAGCATTTGAGTGCGCATCACCCCTAGCTTTTTTTCAAGCGTCTTCCAGTTGAACTTGACTTGTACGTCCTTACCAGCTTCAGCCATGCTTCACCTTATAGTCCGTATAACAATTGTTTAAGTTTCAAAGTTTCGTCAAACTCTTGCTTTGCCGAGTCCACATATGCCTTCAACAGGCCCGCAGGATAATCAACCCGCCCGCCATCCCGCAGGATACCACCTTCAGTGGACCGTCTCAGGAACACTATACCAAGACACTTCCAAAGAGTTCCGGTAACCATTAGTTCCTCGAACTCCAGAGGAGTTGAGGCGACTGTCCAACCGGCCGATTCAATGCTAACGTACCAATACTTCTGACCGTCCTCCTCGGGTACCGGATCAATCTTCAACTTTTTCTCAACCGGGTTGTAATCAAACCGCAGGGCGGGTTGTGCCCTACGCCTCCGACTCATCTTGATCACCCACAAGGATGGGAAGTTGTAGTCCTCATTGGCATACGTGTCATTGATCAAGTAGCTACCCAACTTCATCCTGTCGTCCATTGAAACGTCCTCGTCTGGTATCAATGCCTGAACTCGAATGGTCGCCGCGTTCACATCATAGTCCCTCTGGTTAGCGACTGACGTGATCGACCGGGGAACCTTTTTAGGAAAGACGGCAGAGATTCTTTGCAGGATGTATCCGGCCTCTCGTAAGATATCGGCGTCGGCAATGTCAGTCGTGTTGAGCACCTTGCCCAACTCCGCCCTAACTGCCGCGTAAAGTGCGCTTGCTTCCATCGTTCTTCTCCCGAGGTGCCAGGATGCTTATCTCCTTTTCCCGCCTAGGAAAAAGGACATGCTCAACCCCCGCGTAATCTCGAACAACTAGATCCGTGTCTCTGGGGTTGATCATCCTGACTCGCCTTACTTCCAATTGTTCGGTTCGCATCACGATACCTTTCCGTACTGCTTCATCTGAGGAACCACTGGAGGTTCTTTCCTCTTTAGGACGATGTCTGAGATCAGTTCGTCGAACTCTTGAATGAGTGCGTTCCTCTGAAGGTTCAACTTACTGATCTTCCTCTTCGCTTCGGCCACCGTATGATCATCCGCACCAGGCGTCTGTGCTATGTCTTCCTGGTTCCATAACTTGTGGTCGACTGTGAAAAGTTTGTCTATCAGACTGCCTGGTGTTTCCATTTCTTACAGACTCCTGGGATGCTTAAATCTCGTGGATCTTCTTGTTCAGGAGGATGAGGACGACAGTCATGCCGACCACACCACCGAAGCCAAGGAAGTGGATGTAAACTAGGAACGCAAAGACGGCGTAGATAATCCACCACCGAAGCTTGATTGACTTGAGAAACTCAAGAACCTTCGCAAGAATCGCTTTCATGATCAATCTCCTTTAAGTATGTTCCGATCAAGGGCGCCACCACCTTCGGGTGCTCCCCAAAAAACCTAACTAACTCAGCGTGTTTATACCATTCCTTTTCTCTCGCTTCCCACCAACGAAGATACTCCTCAACTGTTGGATAATTCTCCCTCAGTTTATAGTACCCAGTATTGTAATAGTTAATTGCTTTCTCTCGAAGTTCATGATAGGGACGAGCCCAACCATAATGATAACCAATCACATCCTCAACCACCACCCGACTGGGAGAACGTAATCCACCAAAGTTAGGTACCACAGAATCACCAACCGTACAGTAACTTGTTTGATGAACGCCCTCAATTAGCCGAATAACCCCATAGTCTCGAACCCTACCAAAGTGACTATCAACACGCACCTGACTTATGTTTCTCCAAAAGTGGAGCCAACCATGACTGATCAACCGCGTTTCGGGGTCAGCATTCTTTATGTACTTTACCAGCCTTACAATTGCCTCTTCACTGTACACCTCATCGAAGTCGGCCACCAGACACCAATTATCCTGACCACACGGCATAAGATCAAAGTACGTCTGCCTTTGCGTCTGCTCGTTCCAACTACCATCCTTTTTATGATAAGTCCCCATCACCACGATAACGTTCCCGGCCGATGCTTTAGCAACTTCAACCGTATGATCATCTGAACCACCATCAACCACAAAGACTTTATCCACGTATGGTGCCACACTTTTTATTGCGTACTCGATCAGTGGGACCGAATTGTACGCTAGCATGCCGACGTATATGTTCACTTTACTTCCTTCGAATAAGGACAGTACTCACAAGGCAGTTCCATCCGCTCCTCATACCGATCTCTCCAGTCAATAGTTAGAGGAATAGAAACGCCCCGCTGACCTTCCGGTAGTCCGCCTGCGACACAACAGCCATATAGCCGCCCATCATAGTAACCAATCATACCACTATAGTAGTGTGAACAAGGAACCCCACCATAAGGAGGAGTATGTGAACGATGTTCATACATTTCTTGATAGTGAAGAAACGGATGCTGGTTTTTAATAAGGTAGTCCCGCACCAGTTGGGCATCCTTGGTATTGGAATTCCCACCATGTCGCTTTGCAAAACTTTCGTTATAGTCTGTAACCCAAACTCTTTGATACTTCATCAGCAAAGGTAGCTTTGATGGATCACGACCAAACAACCAACCATTTGTTACCAGCATAATATCGTCACATTGGAAAAACTCGGTAAGACGATTTGTAATCTCCTCAAACTTCGCATGCATGGTGGGCTCACCACCAGTGATCTCAAGATACTTGATACGGCCTATTAGGTAACCAACTTTGGCAAGCTCTTCCAATGTCATCTCACGCTCGTCAGGATCAATCTTTTTGTTAAACCACGTTAACTGATCTCTTACCACACACTCAGGACAACTACGGGAGCAAACTTTCGTAATTGGTATAGCGATCTTCGTAACAACGCGGTCCTTCAGAAACTTCATCTGATCATCCTCCAACATTCAAACGGAGGCAAAGGCATCTCATAGATTGAAAAGCCCGCCTCTTGAATGAACGAAGAAATCATCCAATCAGGCCACCACCGGCATCGGAAGTCATCATCGGCAACCTGATCCCATCGCCACTTCAACTCTCTTGGCTTATTCCATCCAATCGGGGGCCAGTCCACCTGCACGTGGGCTCGCGCGCCCGCGCGAAGACCCTCAGCGATCTTCTTCAAAAGGAACCGGAATAGGACAGTCGGTTGATGCTGGAACACCGTCCAACTAAAGAAGAGATCTATCTCCTCCGACTTCACAGGAAGTATGTCCTCCCACAAAGAGTAAGAATGCTTCATCTCGCACAGAGTGACGTTGGGCAAGTCCTTCGCTATCTTCTGTGCTTGATCAAGACACGTTGTCGAAGTATCTACTCCAATATACTTCTTAACTTTAGGAGCAATGAAAGGAATAAATCGCCCCACACCACAACCGAAGTCCAGGACCACCGACTCCGACAACTTCTCCGAAGGGAACCGCCTAAGAACGTCTTCACATGCGCGAAGGCTTTCCTTAGTATCATCCTGGAGTGTGGGCGGGCAAAAGATGCCGCCCTCAACCTGAGCCTTAATAATCCAAAACTCCTTAGCATCCTGAAAGATTTTCTCGACCATCCTACATCTCCTTTGCAAATAGGTACATCTTCCTATCGTCCGTTGACGGTTTATTTACCAAGACGCAAGGAAAGTATCTTTTAATTACTTCAACAAAGTTCTCCTCCGTGTACCAACTCTTGTCAACTCCGTGCTGATTGATCGGACCTGATAGATACTTATCCGTGTTCGGAATCCACTCAACGATCAGATACTTCTTTGAGAACTCCGACAGTACCTGAGCAACCAGTTCAAAAGACTGATTCCGAAAATAGCACAGGTGGTGTACCAGCGCAACAGCAACCACGAGGTCCGAAGGAAGCCGACGAAGCGGTCTATACTGCTTCTCCCAACCATCCGCACCGAAGTCAACTGCGTGCCAACCGAACAATCCAAATAGATCGGTAGTCAGACAGTCGATCGGAAGATTCCGACCTCGTGCCTCAAGGTAAAGTTTCTCAACTGAGGCCTCATCAACATCAACTCCGCAGATCTCTTGCACCCCCAAGTGATGAAGCATCTTACAAAAGTCCCCAGTGTTGCATCCTACCTCAAGTGCGGTTGCTGGAACCTCCGGAAGTGAAAGCACCAGATCACGCACCGCCTTATGCTTTGCTTTATAGGTACTGGAGTCCTCGGCACAAAAGTCCTTCTTGTCATAATGGCTCCACTCCGAGAGAGCAACCCGCCTCTCCAACTTTTCAACACCATCCATCTGAGCCTCAAGCGTGCCCATAGTGGGATGGTATAAAAAGTCCTGCAACTCAGCATAGGTCAACTTCAATGACCACAACCAGCTAGCCGCTCTAGTTTGGCTCAACCAGAAGTTCCTAATCCACTCTCCCAAAGAGTACTCACCGGGTGTGATTGAACCAAAGTCATAATACACTGGACGAGATTTCGTAAAGGTAACATTGAAGACATGAGGATCCGAAAGGAAGCATCCCTTCAAGTACAGATGCTTCTGAAGTCGGATGATCATAGTGGCCAAATCCTTTGCCTGTTGCCAAGTCCACTCATGGAACATAGGACGATACCTAAGGTACTCATGCTCCAAGACAAGGAAGCCATCTTGCGAGACACCAAGAAGAGCCGTCTTCACCATCCCCAGACGGAACAGTTCCATCATCCACTCAGTATCACCAAAGAGTTCCTGATAGAAGGAAACCGACCCGGGGTCCTTAACTACTCGATAGATCCGACCATCAACCATACCGCAGTAATGGTTTCGTCCAGTGAACTCTACTGACAACGGCTGGTTCAGGACTTCGGTAACTATACGCTCTAACATCCCAGCATCTCCTTTGCGATGGTGAAGACTCTATCCACAGTCAAGGCTTGGAAGCACTCAGGCTCACCAAGTCCGTTTTCCTTAATACGGTAAGGACCTTCCGTCTTAGAGCACGTCATCTTGTAGTCGCAATAGTTGCAGGTGTGGTACGGACACGTCCCTTGTATATCAATCATGGACGGAAACATCTTCGCAAAGTTGGCTCCGTTTCGGTTCGAGAACAAAGTGAGTGCAGGAACACCTAAGGCGCCCGCCAGGTTCGAAGGACCCGAGTCAGGTGAGATCACCAGGTCAGCCTGAGCGATTACTGCACCAAGGTGCCTGAAGTCCATGTCTTCCTTTACTGGGTGCACCACTGCGTATCCCTCAGCCACCAATCGGTGCTCGAGTTCGTCCATCCCGTGCCAACACTTCAACTTGTTAGAGCCCTCCTTCGCCATGACGATTCGCTTCTTACCGGGATGGGCATTCCAATACTTTGTGGCTAACTCAGCCTCCGAAGGAAGGACAAAGTAGTCGGGCTTAAGTTGGTCACACTCCAAACCAGCAATCTTCAGGTAGATCTCTGTACGAGCCGAATCAATCCGTCCTTCTCTGGAAACCTCTTGCCACTCCTCTCGAAACTCTGTCTCGGTCAGATCAAGGCTGAAGTCGGCCGCCTCAAGCGGTCTTGGTTCGACTTTGTCAATGTAAGGATAGGTTCTAAGTATCGCCTGTCTCTCGCGACTCTTATCTGATTGATCCTCCTTCGGATCAAACGAGACGGTGTAGATGACTCTGATCTTATCGCTGATCTGGCGCTTCAACTCCCGGGCAACTATTGATCGGAAGATCGCATCGCCTAAACCAGCCAAGTAACACTTGATCCGAACTGTCGGCATCTTGGCACCAGGCTTAGCAAGGTGCGCTCGAATGTCCTTGACCAATTGCCCCTTAAAGTGCTCGGGTCCGACCTTCGTCAACTCCTGAGGCTCGTGAGGAGCAATGCCCCACTTCTCTATATAATAGGCAATGTTTTTATCCCAGTGATGGTTCCGACCCTTCCTCTCATCTTCCTTAGATCCGAGAACGGCGCCAACGGCATGATAGAACACTGACTCCTTCGACTTAGCAAACTTTGCACCAGCGATCCTCAGGCGGAGAGTGTAGTCGTTATCCTCAATATACCGAGGAGTAAAATGCTCATCAAAAAGGCCGATCTTTTCCACTATGTCCCTACGGAAGATCGTACATGAATAGGCGCTGGTCGGAATATCCTGTATCAACTCGAATCCTTTCTCCATCGGCTGAACTTGATCAATCGTCCAAGGAGCAATCTTCATCTCCTCCTTTGACGTTAGTCCGCCAAGGTCAGGATTCTTTTCCATCATGTCAACCAGACTGTCTATCGTGTTATAGTGCAAGGCCACATCGTTATTTACCAGAAGGACGTAATCCCAATCGCCTTCGAGGAACTTTCGGAATCCGATATTCTGAGCCGCCGCAACTCCGCACCTCTTTGCCTCGAACTCAATCCCTTTCTCCTTCAACCAGTCAATGGTTCCGTCGGTGCTTTCGTTGTCGGCAACAAAGAGATCCCAGTCATGGAAGGATCGGATCGACTCGGCCGCAATCTTTGTCCACTGCAGAAGATCGAAGGTCAACATGACGACAAGAACCTTTCGGATCTTTCCTATCTCGTCACACATGCGATCAATTATCTCCTCCGGCTCAAGCGCCTGCAGGCAGGCAGGTGGCTCCAGAGGTTCCTTCACCTGATAGGTGGCTCCTTCGACGCAGGGCACTTCCCACCAGCATGGATGTTTACCAATGGGGCACTTGGTTGCGTTAATCGGAATGGCATGTTCATAGTTTTCACAAACGACTTTCCCATCCGTGTGTCCAAAGATCCCAACCACCCGCTTCTTCAGAGCACCCGCTAGATGAAGGACGCCTGAATCGTTTGCCACGACCCAGTCACATTCATTGATCATAGCGCCCATCTCTCGGAAGGAGTATTTATACCCGCCCTCCTCATCCTTTTCGTCCAGTATGATCACCGTACCGCCGAACTCTTTGAGTAGGTCAATTAGTCGGTCCATATGCGGATAGGTCCGTATACGAGCATAACTGTCGTGTCCCACACCAATTATGGGATGAGCAAGCCCAGCGGCTAGCCCATGCGCCCATTCCTTCTCGGGGTCGGACACTTTATAGGTGGGGGTCTTATTAACCGTATGCAAACCCGCTTTCTTCAATATAGTTTCCGAGCATTTCTCAGTCCCTTTGGGTTGGAACTTCATCTCCATACCATTGAGATCGACTGTGAGATCGTAAGGCAGAGTTGGCTTCTCAGTCAAGATGGAGCGCACGTGGGGATTGTTTTCCCACGCGGGCACCATAGCAGGATCAACCAGGACGTCAATGGTAACGTTCTCCTCATACGACTCCTTATATGCCTTCGGCACGATAGTCAGCATGAGGTTGTCCCCCCACCTAGGAGAACGTGAAACGTCAACCAGGACGTTCATCTTTTTATTCTGGGCCTTCAGTTCCTCAAAGAGTTTCTGACTTTCCCAGAACCCAGGATACAACAGGTAGTGCACCAGGTCGTTTGACGTCCCACCTATGAACTTCGCCTGCTTCGGTTTTAAAGTGATAGGCTCACCCTCAATAAAGAAAGTCTCCTCAACGGTGGTCTCGTTTACGTAGAGGGTACCACACGGCATCTTGTAGCGTTTACATGACATTATGATTGCTCCTGATAGAATTTCGCAACCTCATGGGCTACGGTATCGGCAAGACGTTCACCATTCAATCGCAGGCACTTCATGGTGTTGTTGCACCGGGCGCCGTTCTCGGTGCACGATTCACAATGTATCCATTCATTCATCTTGATCCCAACCGCCCCCTCAGGATAGAGAGGATGAAGGATAAGGCGCTGATCAGGATGAGAAGGGCCCAGGATAGCCACCGTCGGAGTCTTGGTAAAGTGGCCCATCCAAAGTAGTCCAGTATCCACAGTGACCAGGCATTCGGCCCTGTCTAGCAAGGAGAACAACTGAGGCACCCCTAATGACAGTCCCATCTGGGTCGTCATCTTAGGGTCCACACTCAAGTCGTCTGGACCTCCATTGTAAAAGACTGAACGCCCTTCCTTATTCAGTCGATTTATGATCATCTCAATAGTTGTCTTCGGTAGTTGTTTTCGGAAGTTAGCCCCTTGCCCGGTCATCACAACGAACTTCTTAGGCACGTCAAAAGGCAAAGGTGGCAATCTGTCAAGGTTCAGACCCCAGTCAAGATCCCTAGGTGGGGGATTCACTCCGGCGGCCCGAAAGTAAATATGTGTACGATGGAACTTCCCTAGTTCCTTATCTGTGTGATCTCTCTCAAGGACCCAGTCCATGATCAAGCCAGGAATGCTAACCTTTCTCTGACTAGTGGTGATATAAGGAACCTCAAGGAGCTCCATGATCGGAGAAGTAAATCCACTGATCCTCATAACCGCATCCCAGCCCTGCGCTCGGAACCACCGCACCACAGGCACTCCCTCCAGGAGATCGCCCAAGGCGTAGGTGCGCTGAATATAAAAGCTTTTCCTTTCCTGTTTCTTCATCTCCTCAATGAAGTTGGGAATCCTATCAAAGTAATCAGGCATTGCTTTCACTCGTGTAAAATCAAACACACCGCCTGGTTCAACTGAAGCATAGTCACCATTCATATTGACAAAACTCTGCGAGATGTCCGACGTATTCATGCCTAGTTTAAACATTGGTCACTCCTTCCTTGTAAAAAGTTAGACCAGTATTTTCTATTCTGATTTGTTCTAGAATGACATTTATAGCAAAGAGTCAAAAGATTTGTCTCTATATTATTCTTCTTGTTGTAGTCAATATGGTGGACATCATGCTTTCTTTCATTCTCTCTAACATGACATCCCGGCATTATGCAAGTATGATGATCACGAGTTCGTATTCTCTCTCGTAAAGTCTCATCCCACATAGGATCGTATGGCTCAAAAGATATACCACCTAACCACCTTGAATGGGTTTCCTTTTTTCCAGCATTCCCATTCATTAGCATCCGTTGCCTTAGTTCATTCTTCCAAACTAAAATCTGCTCAAAGGATGCTTTCTTCCACCGGTTGTTCTGTATTAGTTTCTTTCTGTGCTCTACAGTCGGACTTTTCCCAAACATTGGATTTCTATAACCAAGTTTTGCTATACTCTCCTTTTCCCGAACTATTACACCGTTCATTGCTACTCGTATAGCTTTACATCTGTTCTGTCGACTAATAGGGTTCTTCCATGACCTCTTCGCTGAGATACTTGACATAGAAAAACCCAGAGGGGCCTCATGTGAGGCCCCTCTGAGGAACAAACTCTCTTGTTGTACCATTCCCAGTTCTTTACGACTGTGTAATGGTGACGGTCGCGAGCCCATTGCTCTTGACCGGCGACTGGGTGTCCGTCTCAGGAATGACGCCATAAGCATACCGGCTCATAGCACCCCGAGCTCTCTGCGTGAAGTCATCCTTGACGATGTACTCTTCCGACAGGAAGACCGGAATGTAGGGCGAGTAATAGCCGACAGCGTACTTCCAATCCATGCCCCGGAAGCCCATGAGGATCTTGTTGGCCGTGAACCACGGATCAACGTAAACCTTGTACTTCCCGGCGAGAATGCCCTCATACCGCCAACCAACCATGCTCTGCTGATCAGGGGTCGTGGTGGGATCGGCATTGAAGTGCTCGAGTTTGGCGATCCGCGTAAAGGAATCCCCGTCCATGAGGAGCCAGTTGGGATAGACATATTTCTTCTTAAAGACCTTGGCGGCGGCCTCAGCGATAGCTTCATACAGCGTCTCGCGATAGGCCCTCTTCTCGATCGTGCTCTTGTCGTCGGTCAGGTAGCCATTGGCATTCCAGTCGACGTTGCCCGCACCATTGCCGGCAAGAAGAGCGGCCATGATCTTCTGGTCGATCTCACGAGCGATCTCGTCGATCACCTGAGGCTGTAACTCACCCCAGAGATCCAACTTCCACTGGGAACTGAGATCCTGCTGAGACTCCAAGGTCCAAACGGCCTTGAGCTTTTTGATCTCGGTCTCGATCAGCTTCTTCTTCAGCTGGAAATTGACTTCGCTAATAGTGCCCTTCTCGGAACTATCAGCATAGGTCTTCTCATACTCTTCGTCCATCCGGTCGCCCGCGTGCACGGTGGCCTTGGAGGTCCCGTAGAGGTGGTCCAGCCAGTAAATATAACCAGAGGGGCCGGAAAGCGGCTGTACGGAAATAAGTTCCATCGCCAGAAGGCGGGAATAAATCCGTCGAACCGCCGGCAGAAGTGCCGTGGTGAACGTGGCGATTCCGGTCGTGAGCGTGTCTTCCTTCAGAACGCCCGGCTGATTAAGTGCCAAGGCCTCTTTGAAAAGAACGCCCTTCATCTCGGAACCGATCCAAGAAATAGTGTTGTCATAGAGGATCTCTCTCATACCCCGACGGACGCCAGTGTCCTTATCGGTTAGTGAAAAGTCGAAGCCCCGATCCTCTCTCCTCTTGAAGCCCTCGGCTTCGTCGAGCCTCATCATTTCTGCCTTTTGAGCAAGCAGGAACTTTTTGATGTTTTCGAACATGTTGTACTCCGTTCGTTACTTGGTGATTTTAAGAACGTCCTTGGAGTATTGCTCCAAGTCGCCCTTGTATCCAGCCTTCAGGGCGGCTACCCATCGGCTCTTCACTTGTTCCTCGGACAGGCCAGTGGCCTTTCCTTCGGGGTCAGTGATATGTCCCTTGCTGTCCAACCCGGTCTCTCGGATCTTGGATTTCTCCTCCTCCGCAATACGGGTCGAGATCGCTTCCTTGGTGGAGGCAACCTTCGCCGCAACGTCCTCGACCTTTTCAATCAAAGACTTACCGTCCTTGATCAATTCTGCCTCGATCAGTTTCCTGTACTCAGGGGTTTCCTTTTCCAGGGCTTCCTTCAAGGCATCGGTCACTGCCTTCTCGTCGACCACCTTAGCCGCTTCAGCCTCCTTGGCTTCCTTCTCGGCCTTTAGTGTGGCGTTCTCAGCCTTGAGGGCCTCGAGTTCAGCACTATCAGGCGCTGGGGGGTCCGCCTTAGGCGGGTCAGGCACCGAGGCCTCAACCACAGGCGGATCGGCGGCAGGCGGGTCTGCCTTCGGGGGGTCTGCCACTTCTTCCTTAACCACCTCTACAGGAAACGTTCCCGGCAGAGTGCCAAGTACGGAAATAGCATTACGGATACCCTCCGACACGGCCTGAACATCCCTCTCGTACGCCGTGATCTTTTCTTTAAGCGATGTGATCTCGGTAAGGGCGAAGTCGAGCTTTTCCTGCAGGGACTGCACTTGCTCCTTCAAAGAAACAAGTTCCTCGTCGAGGGGCTTGAGTAGTTCAGGCTGTGCTGTTCGGAGTTCGTCTAGTGTCTTATAAGACATGATTTCTCCTTTATTGTCTTGTTCATCGTCACCCTCACTGAGGCGCGATTCAAGCATCCGCCGAATCCCAGCGTCTGGGACGCTCGGCGTCAGTACAAAGTCACCCGGAGACTTCAACATGAAGTCCGGGTTGATCTCATCAATCATTACTTTCTTACCGTCGACTACCTCCTCCTTTCTGGTTGTGGTTCCAAATCCACGGGAACTCATTCCGATATGGCCCCCGTATTTGATGATCGCCTGAGCATTGCGACCGCGTTCGGTAGGCAACACTTTAACGACCCCGGTACATTCACCATCTTCAGCCATCTTGACCGATTCCCAAAGATGACTGACATCGTCAACTTCGGCATCATCTTTCGGATGGTAAGAGGCACCATAAACAGCACCACTATCCATAAGGGGGGAAAGTCGATCCATTTCCCGCTGAAGTATTTCCCTAGCATAGCGCCTCTTGTTTCCATTGACAATGCCTGCGTGTTGCCACTTGACCTCTACACGCATTACTCGTTCCTTGGTGGCCTCGTCGACTACCTCCTCAAGGATCCTACACTTGGGAGCTGAGAATTCCAAAAGTGCTTTCTTCATCATTAACCTCCAGCCGGTTCCTCAACAGGAATATAATTGATTACCTGACGAACCTTCTTGGGCTCACCATCAAGTATAATCTCCCCATCAGTGTCAATCGCATACTTGACCTGATAGTAAATGTCAGGAGGTTGCTCTACCCGGGTACGATCACCCCCAGTAGCAACTGCATACTCCTCCTTACGGAGAAGTAACATATTCTCCGACCAATCGTTCAGCCAGTAGTTCGGCAACTTCTTCTGCACTGAACGATAGATCCGATCACGAATAGATTGAAAGGCCTGCTCCGACAGAACCTTTACTGCCTTGTACTGATCAAAGAGTCGAGCCAAGCTTTCCTCTTCCGTAGCAGGTTCAAAAGTTCCCTTAACTTCGTTGTCCTTGATCCATGCCTTTGCCTCTTCGGCGGTGAAGGCTTTGATCGGGAAACGAAGAGCCTGAGGAATGAAGGCGCCCTTAGCGGCGTCCTTCAGGTGTCCCCAGATCACACTGATCTCCTTGGGCACATCGACTTTGTTAAATAATTTGCCGCCTGCGGTTGTCCGAAACTCGTCGAACTTGCTTGGATCCTGCAGACGTAATGCGTGCTGATTAGGATAAGGCATTATATTTCTCCTTATGTTGCCTTTTCG
>Ga0307377_10004253_pt1 | contig 15724 bp, 21 predicted proteins | sample TR3MG_FD_202535 | JGI IMG/M metagenome (GOLD analysis project Ga0307377, IMG submission 202535) | Soil microbial communities from Risofladan, Vaasa, Finland - TR-3 | ecosystem: Environmental > Terrestrial > Soil > Coastal area > Acid sulfate soil | place: Finland: Risofladan, Vaasa | collected... | reverse complement strand
GACTTGTGTTCTTCTGAGATTTCCCAACGAATATCTTCATGTTTTTCAAACCATTTCTTCCACACCCTAAATTGTTTCTCAGGCAACGCAGACTCACAACGCATGCAAATTGAGTCCCCCTCTGGGATTTCTTGCATCCACTGCCGCACTTGACGGATAGCAATGGCCTGGGTCCTGGGACCAAACCTACCGGTCAAATTTGAACTTAGCTTCCGCACCGATTTCTTGGGGCGTTGTTGCATCCAATCGTTTATCTGGCGTTTGGACTTGCCGATTGCTAAGCTCGCAAGCCACACGCACCCGCGCTGCGTATAAATCCACGGGAGCAAACGCATCTTCAAGATCAGGTTCTGAGGCAAAAAAGTCGTCCCAGTCTTTTTGATCCGTCGTAACCTTGATGTTGCCACTAGCCATTAATCGTCATACATCAAGCATTCTGGTGCTGATGGGTTCTCTTCGCAATAACACTCTAAACAAGTTTTCTTCTTTTTGTTAACATCATGCTTGCAAACTTGTTCTTCTTGGGAAGAATTATTTTTGCTATCAGCAGTCATGGACGTGTCGTCAAAGGAACAAGGATTGCGGGGAAGGGATTATCGTCTTGATGTTCCCTTCTCCATGCCGTCTCCCATTCAGCCAGTGAATGTTCGTGGTCCTCAGCACCGGTGTAACCAAGAGTCACATCAGCTAATACCGAGCTTTCTTCTGCGGTATCTTCAAAGAGTAAACGAGAAAAATCCTCAAGCAAGATAAATGGTGTGGGATCGGCAACTTCAACAACGATCCCAACAGCATAATTTAAACGCTCATTTCGGGTAGAAGAAATACAAATTAAGTACTCCCCAACACCAAGGGGATAGTACATATCATCGCCTCTGTCCAGGCGGCGTGGGTCGTAATTGTTGTATAGGTCAGACCCAGCGGCCATCACATGGCCGACATAAGGATTAAATAGTGAACCGTCCTTTTCAACCGTGATGCTGTCAGCACCAAAGATCATCCGCCCTTGGATCGGATTCCTATTGATGTCGTATGCAGAAACCTGGATGTAATTAGGTTTAGGACCACCTTTTGCAATGATGATCCAGGCAGGAACCCGTATTGCAATCTTGAACCAATGGTTATATGTACCCCCGCCATAACCACCGGACACCACCTGGCTCAAAGGACCAAGGGTGCCGGTCAGATAACGAATAGAAGTCTGGTCAAACGTACCAATCAACAGCGGATCGTTAGCAGTACGCTGCCGCTGGCTTAATTGATTACGCATAATATTTTTACTTTTATTATCTATCCTTCATCATAATAGGGAGCATCTTTAGCACATAACGGATGTAAAATCGTCTGCTTATGTGATCGCTGTAATAGTTCATTTAACCTATTTGCCCGCTTTGCGGCGCTAACCAACATCAAGTCCTCCGCTTTGAACTCCAACTCCATCGGTTGAACATGTTTTGGTGGCATACCGATGTTCCAGGTGGAAACCATGTGTAATGGGTTGCCACACCAGGGATTACCGCAGACCCGTGTTACGACCATCGCCCCCACATCCCCCCATGCACACTGGTATATCACCTTATGGGGCGTGACGTTTTCTGATTTCCGATTGCTGTAGTACGCACGGTAAGACGGAAAACAAATACGTCTTGGTGATGCCTTACCAGGGAGTTTTATCTTCCAGCACTCGTTTGAAGCGCCGACATCAATCGCTGCCCAGAGCCGGTGGTATTTGATTTTGTAGTCTACATTGAGAAAGTTGAGATTGAATCCGCAGAGATTGGACTTGATCTTGATGACGCAGTGGTAGCACCAATGCATTTGCATGTCTCGGATGGTATGTCCATGCGGGCATTGGTATCCCTTGTAATACCCATGAGACTTAAGTTGAGATTCGTCAAGGGAATCGATGTCTTGGACGTGCCGAAAGTCAGCTAGCTCTAAAGCCTGGGCCACATTTGCCATTAGTCCCAGCTCCAGGAGGGTTTCCGCTTGTACGGACGTGGTCGATAGGCCTGAACCAAGTCTTCTCTGTTGTCTTTTTCTCGGTTTAGGGGGCCGTGCTTAACGCAGAAACCATCTGGGCATTGGCCTGTTCGCATGTAATAGACGATTCTGTGGGCCAAGAAGACCTCGTTGTCGATTGAGATCTCGTAAAAACCGCTGACTTTGTTTCGTCGGGTGACAAATTTCCCAGTTTCGACCCTTTTTAGGGCGCTTGGGTGCTCATCCGTCAGTTCCAGGATTTCTTCCAGCCTCCAGAGCGGTGGCATCTCCAGGTAGTTGTGCGGCACAGCACAGAATAGGAATGAATTTGCTTAGATCTTAGTCTAAGTTACGCCGTTCGGATAGTGTAAACGTCTATTCTGTGTTTCTAAGTCTCATGAGAAGCAGAACAAACACTTACACTATCGGAGCGGCGTAACCTGGCCCTTATCTAAGGAAAAATACGCCTATTCTGTGTCGCTATCACGCCTCATCTTCCCACCTTGGTCTCAACATGAGACTAATACGCCATAAAAAACCCGCCTTGCGCTAGAGGCGGGTAGGTCTTCGTCGGTTCCCGGAGTCAGCTTACGCCAGCCAGCTCCTTTTTCTTGGACCGTTTTTGTTTCTTCTTACTTTTTGGAGCAGGAGTTTCCTCTTCCACCCCGTGATCCACTTCTTTCAGCACGTCTTCAAAGATTCCGCCGAACTGAGACGCAACCGTGTCCCATGAGAATTGTTCATCCGTGGCGCGGACGTAGCACAACTCAGCGACAGCATCCAGTTTTTCCCGATCTTCGTAGAGTTCGGTCATTAATTCCGCCAGGTGATCGGCAGAAGGACAGGGCATCTCCCGTGCGTAGTTAGTGTCCACATCAACGTGGTCACAACGGATCAATTTGCCGTAGCCCTCAAAGATTTCTTTGCAGGAGGTGTGATCCGGCACGATTTGGGCGACACGACAGGCGGCGTGCTCGAAGTTGACGAGACCCCAGCCCTCACCCTTGCAGGTATTAACGCCAATATCGACGGCGTTATAGATCAGGTTGAGTGCGTCCACCTGGACATTGGGCGGATGTGCATCATTACTACTGAGGATGATGCGGTTGTTGGGATCGAGGCCAACCTTGTTCATTTCCCGTGCGAAGACCGCCATGATGTCCCAACCCTGGTCCTTTTGCCCCATGTGTAAGTAGAGCTGGGCATCGGGTTTGTCGACAGCAAACTTGGCAAAGGCTTCGATCGTGATGTCGATGCGCTTACGGAATTGGTTGCGGTTGCCGTTGAAAACAATGAAGGCATCCAGGGGTAAACCAAGACGCTTCCGTGCTTCTTGCTTATCGACGGGGAAGAATTGACCGTGGGTAACGCCGTGGGGGATGACAGCGATTGGCTTATTGATGCCACCTTTCACGAATTCGTACGCACCAAATTCGGTGTAGGAGATGATCCCATCCCATTCGTTGGCGGTATCGGACAGGCAACCAAGCCAGTTGTACGAATCCATGGGTGCATAACCCACGAATTTAAACTTGCCAGCCTTGTGCAAGTCTTGGATCTGCTGGTACTGAGCATTGATGATCCACATGTCGTTGATGGTGAACACCACGTCGGGTTGTTCTTTCTCAACGATCTCCCGAATCCGTTGCTCACCAAAGGGTGCGGTTTGATAACGGTTGGACGAGGGGTACATCCGGTATTTCTCTTGCAGCGGATGTGGGTCACCCCACCAGTTATTACCGAGCACAATGATTTCGAAGCCGTCAACCAGCCTTTCGAGCACATTCTCAGTGACACGTGCGAAGCCAGTCATGGCGACGATGTCACCAACCCATAAAAGCTTTGGTTTTTTACTCATGTAACCGAGTTATTCTCGATTAACTATACCGAAACAGCAGGAGTTGTGGACCGTACAAGTTCTTTTTCTTCTGTATGTTTAGCGCCTAACTTCTCTTTTAAGAATTCAGCAGCTTTGTGGGTTTCCGTTGTGTCACCACAGGTGTATAGGTCAACAGCCGCGTAACCGATCTCAGGCCAGGTGTGGATGGAGGCGTGAGATTCCGACAGAAGTGCGAGGAGCGTAACGCCTTGCGGCTTGAACTTCTCACCGATGATACGGATGATGTTGGCCCCAGCCATGTTGAGTGCAACCTCAAGGGACAGCTGGAGCTTGGTGTAGTTATTCAGTATTTCTGCGTCGCAGTCATACAGGTCGAGGATCAAGTGACGACCATTACTCATTTTCGTGTACCTCATCGATATCTATCTTCTCACCAGACTTCTTATCCAGCACATCACCGTAGTGAATACGCCACTCTTCCTTGTTGAGACCAACCTCCACGATGGAGGGGAACTTGGCGTATTTCTGGTCAGAAGCACGGCAGGCAACATTAACGACTCGCATGCCACGACGATCTTTAAATTTGTAGACATTCAGCCCAAGCTGGTGGACACACACGTCCATAAGCAGGGTTTCAAAACGGCTACGGCCAAGGATATTGCTGTTGGAACCACGGGAGAACTCACAGTAACTGGCGTATAGCCAGGTGTCCCATGAGACGTAGACGTTGGAAGAACCAGCGGCTGAGTGTTTGGCTAGACCGATCGGCGCAGAAATTCCTGGATCAAATACCAGACAATGTTCCATCCAATCCATGATTTGGTTGGATTTGAGGATTTGTTCACGGTGGTGCTTCGCGAAGAAGTTGACCTTCTTGGTGGTTTCCATGAGGTATTCACGCATTTGCGCTTCGGTCATGTCGAGCACCCAGTTCACCAATCCAGGAATGAGAGGAGCGAACTCACCGAAAGGACGACCCCTATCGTCCATGTCAATAAGGGTTCTTTGTTCAGCAGAACTGCCAGTAAAAGGCCGGTCAAAAGGAATGGTGAGGCGACGACGAGCCAAACCAGAAGTCGGGTCAGTAGTTTGGATGGGTTCATTGGCTGTAATCATCACCAGGCCGTTGTATTTGAACGGCTTTTGTGATCCGCTTTGGAATTTGCGTTCGTTACGAATGAGGTCACGGCCAGTGATGGCCTTAAGAACGGAGACTGAACCGCCGTACCGCTCCACATCGTTGAAGAGCAGGAGCTTTTTCTTGTAGAGGTTGGCGGTTTCAAACCGGTTTTTCTCCAGGTGCTCAAGGGAGGAGATCATGGCGTTCTCATCCCCAACCAATGCGTGAGCAAGGTTGGAGTAGGTGGACTTACCGGACTTACCGGGGCCAACAATTTCAACGAACTTCTGGATTTCAGAGTGACTGAGGAGGACTGCTCGCAGCCATGCCCTCAGAACCTGGACTCGTTCCCAGCTTCCGTCTTGTGCATTTTTGAGCCACTTGACGATAGGTTCGCAAGTTGCGTAAGGATCGTAGTCGTATGGCAGTTGTTGGGTGATGTACATTTCCCGATCGAAGGGAAGCAGTTCACGCGTTTCGAGTTCGAGGATTCCATTGGTGAACAGGAGATAATCGTTGTCTTCGTACCACTCATCAAAGATGAGGGTGATGCGTAGCTGCTCGAGAATATCGTTGACCAGATTCATGCTGAAGCCTTTGGGCAACAGCTCTTCTTTGATTTGGCCCAACTGATCACGGATCTCGCCTTTGATTTCGAGATCAGTTAGTGCCGACCAGAGGCCTTTGCTCTTGTATTCGTAAAGCAAGAAGCAGCCTTGCACCTGGCTAAAACGCAGGTTACCTTTGTACTGCTGAATCAATACATTCGCAATTACATCAGATGAAGGGTTTCTTGATTGTTGCTTGTTGCCTGTGGCCAAGTCCGGTCGCTTCGTCTCCCACTGCATGGCACGGGGAGTTGAACGCGGCTCATTCTTACCAAGTTGGATGTCACCAATATGAATCATCGAATCATCTCCGTACTGTTCAAGAAGTTTTTCAGCCTGATCTAGTTGCTCATCATCGGGACTCATCGACTTATGGTCCTGAGACAGAACAAAGCCATGCTCCTGAGCAACATGAATCAGGGAGCCAAGACCACGACCACCACCTTTAGAAAAGGAGAGCCAACGACGCTGGCACTCACCTTCCTGGTATTTGTCGGATTGCTTAGACCAATCATCCCACTGTTCGAGCAGTGATTCATCCAAGGAATGAAGCGACTGACCGATTGTGATCCAGATGTCGTAGTCGTCTACGGCTTCCTGGGGCAGAGACCACATTGCTTCTGCGGCCAGTTTGATGTCACGTTCCAGGGGGACCTGGGCGTTTAGTGCAAAGCTGGGACCAATGATGCGAGTGGTTTCTGTGGAGGGAATCCCCTGCTTGATGTTTTTACTGATGATGGCATTTAGCAGCCAGTCCGGAAACTCTGGCAGCTCATTAACCCACTCAAACCCCTGGTCAGGAGCGGTGTAGTAACCATCAGTCTCAGGGTGTAGACCCATGAGAACACCTTGGTGCTTACGCCAGAGGATCTCAAGTTTTTCTTTGTTCCCCTCTGCGTGCCAGGTGTACTTATTACGAGCGAAATGCTTATGTTTTTCGCGATCCAGACGGTAGAGCTTACGTTCCCGACCTTCTTTACCACTGAGGATGGTCAGGGTTTCTGGTAGGGCATTACTGAAAGTTGTACCGGCGAGCGTCTCGATAAGCGGGTAAACAGTCGGTCCATCAACATCGACCCAGACCAAGCCATAAGGATGGTTGTACACAGGGCCGCCCAGAAGACCGACGGCTTTGCATTGGCCAGATACAATTTCCTCTTCGATCTCGCGAACAGAATATGGTTTGTTCTGCCAGCCCGTAGTGTACGGGTCCTTCTTCGCGCCAAGTGGCGTGAGCGGCCAGTCGATCGGGATGTAGTCAAGACGTACCTCACCTGGACGAAGTGCTTGCTGGTTCTTACTCGTCATGTCTTCCTATTTCTCGATCTCCACTTTAAAGTTTTTGTCAGGGAAAGTCCCCTCTTGCAGCAGCATAAAAGCGTGTAAATGCATGAGGGTGGGCAGATAAAAACAGTCTCCATCAGCCGCACTTGCCATGCGACTCATGAGACTATTCATCCACTCACCAACGGAAACATGAATTTCCATTGGAGGCTTGACTTGAGTGTCTCCTTATCCTACGGCCGCCAATCCGGAGTACCTCTTAGGAGAAACTAAAAATTAGTTAGTCTTATCAGACTCAACTTTGGCCTGTTTATCTAGCCTTTCAGCCCTTTCCATGATGCGATTGTAGATCATCGCTACGTCTTCTTTTGTTACAACAGCGGTCTCGCAAGCGCATTGCCACGCTATCTTCTCGCACTGCTCCCTATTCATCAGTTTTATTTATCTTCTTTATCAGTATGCCACTTAGCGGTTAATCGCATCTCACCACCGAGGCCGATGGAATCACCGGTCTGCAGCTCTGGATCCACAGGTTTTTCTGTGTATTCCGGCTTGAAATACTCCTCCAGCTCCCGTTCCGCTTCGATTTGATTCTCGATCTCAATCATCTTGAGACGAGCTTTCAACTTGGATTCAAACCAGAGCTTCTTCAGCCATTTGATGACGGCTGCGATGATGTCTTTAAATAAGGTCCGGATCATAAACGTTGCAGTTTTCGATTTGTTTGTAATACTCGTCAACGATCTTGTACCAATCGTCTCGGAGAGAGTCCAAGAAGCGACGGGAGATCTTGAAGACTTGCGTGCGTACGGGCGTTGACACCAGGATGGCCGCCTGCTGGACCCTCATGCCCAGGGTCTGCTCGATTGCGATGTCGTAAGCAGCAAGTTGTTTGCAGGTTTTTTTGAATTTCATGTGACCACCGAGGAGATCACGCCATTCAGGCGAACCTTTCTCCAGATCTTTGGGCCACTTGCGGCTGTAGGGTTTGACGCTGGTCTTCAGGTCAGCAAGAGTAAGCTTGTTATTAGCCACAGCAATGATGTCAGGAGCACCAGCCCAGGCACGACCTTCATCATCGCAACCCCACACACGAGCCACGTCGTCAGCACCAAGAGTAAAATCAAACTTGTCAAGTACCGGCGATTCGGCCCAAAGGACCTCCTGGAACTGATCCAATATCTTCGGCATTCCCGCCCAAAAGTCCGCATACTCCTCCTTGATTTCTGGGTTTTTATTCCCTTTTAGGTACTGTTCCATTCCGTAGTGAATGGCCGTACCCCGTTCCGCTGCAGCTTCTTTGACGCCAGGATTTGCTTTCGACCACATTTCGAGCTTCCGTTTGTTTGCTTCGGAAGCTGTTTCGCTGATGATTGTGGTTACGGACGGTGCAGGTCCAGTGGGTAACGGAGTAGTGTAATGTCTTTTTCCGTTAAGCGTTATTCTGGCTGCGGTCCGGTTAATCGACCGCATAAGTTCTGGTTGCTCATCCTCGGCTTTAATCCAAGGATCGTGTGTCTCAATGTTAGCAACCATTGAAGGTTTTGTATATTGAAGCTATCTTATCGGATAAATGGCCTTAGTGGAATGCGGGATTTTACGTATGCGATAGCAGCAATATTGGGGGCTATACTCTTGGTCATTGGCATTGATGCTTACATTTTCTTTTCAGAGGTAGCAGCACGTCAATGAAAATTTTTATCGCAGCATTTCAAGCCGTGTGGATGATTGCCAGCTGGGCGATTGGCACATTGTGGCGTGAGTATATGGTCGATTTGCACATCGACAAGTGGCCCTGGCACCCCAACGACTACATCTGGTTTGCCGAAAGGTGGAACGGCAGGTTTGCGATGTTTGGCGTCATTGCAATCCTGCAACTAGAGTTGATTTATAAGGAGAGTTTTTGGAAGCTGATCGGTGTCCTCTAACTTGACGCGGTTCTACTGCGAAACAGACGACCCTTTTTGTTTAAGTTTGTTTAGCGGCAGTGTAATCGCTGATGTGGACAAGGAAGAGGCTGACAGCTTTGAAGATGGATTGATTGCAAACTCCGTCAATTACGTTAGGGTTGATCTGTAATTCTTGGCGTTTGCCATGAAGATTGACCCGAAGGATATCAATTTATATGCCGTTGCCCATGGTGGCAAGCAGGTTACGTTCAAGAGCGTAGCGACGATCCACCGCTTTGATGCGGACAAGGACCATAGGCCGGACATGAATCCGTACTGGTCTGAGCTGACCTGCATGGAATGGATGCAGCAGAACTGCAAGCAAGATTTTATTGGTGTTGCGAACTACCGGCGTTGCTTTACGGATGAAGCGTTGTCCAATTCTGAGGATGACGTGCTGTATGTACCGGAGCGTTTTTACCTGCCGATGCCGATCAGTGAGCATTGGCACGGCTGTCATGCACCCACTTACCAGGTACCTGACCAGACCCTGGCACTAGCCAAGAAACATAAGCTGCCAATTCCAGCCGACATGCTGGAGGATTTCTGGAATGGCAAGAGGTTGCATCCCATCCTGATGCATTACGGCAACAGGGATTTGGTGAAGCGGTTCACTGGTCTGCTGTTTAGTTGCATGATGCCGATCTGGGAGGCATACAAGGATGAGTATGAGCACCTTGAAGGCTACCCGCAGCGCTGGCTTGGCTACCTGACTGAACGTATTCAGAGCTGCCTGATCATCAACAAGGACCATTTCTTTGGTGACCTAAAGGTCAAAGAAGCACCCATGGTGATGGTTGAGCACGGCCAGGTGCACACCTTTGCCGGTTTAGCGCCTGCCCATTGTTTAGTCAAAGACAAAAACGGTTACCATCATTTGGGACAGATCAACACAGAACCCGAACCCATGGAAGAAAGCAATACGCCAATCGAGTTGATTGCTACAGCTGTCGTCAATCGCGACCAGGATCTGTGGAAGCACTATGAATCGATCGACTACCCGGTCGAGCGTTATGTGGTGGTCGATAACTCCGAAGGTAAGTTTGATGACGTAAAGGATGTCCTCTTTGCTATTGAGGTCAATCCCAACAAGTTTGTCGAAGAAGTAGTCATCATCCGCCCCAACATCAACCTTGGGTATGGCGGTGCCATTAACCAGATCGTCAAGCAGAACGTCGACTGCAACTACTGGTTCATCACCAATGATGATTGGCATGTTGAACCTGGTGAGCTGAAGCGTCTTGCTGCACGCCTCGAAGGTGATTTCACTGGCCTGCTTTGCGAAGGTGGTGAGATGAACGGATACTCAGCCTTCATCATGAGCGATGAAATGATCGAGAAGGTTGGGTTGATGGACGAAAACTTCTACCCTGCCTATTGCGAAGACAACGATCATCGCTATCGAATGAAGCTTGCTGGCCTGACCTGGGACCGATTCCCCCTAAAGGCGAAGCACGTTATCAGTAGCACCCTGCACAGTAACCCTCAGTTCGAGGAAAGGAACAAGGTTAGCTTTGCTTCCAACATCGAGTATTACATCGAGAAGTGGGGTGGTGATCGCGGAATGGAAGTTTATACGACACCGTTTAACTCCGGTGCTCCGATAGATTACTGGCCATATCGCCTCGATCGCATTTATAACCAGCAATGGCTGTGAAGAAAGATCCCATCAGTATTTACGGCGGCACTGGCATCCTTGGAAGCTATTACCGCCAGCTGTTTCCAACATTGCTTGTGCCACGGGAGCAGCTTGCGCCTTGCAGCAGTGAAGTCCTGTACCTAATCAGTACAACTGACAACTACACCTACAAGGAAGATCCCCTGGTTGACATTGAAACCAACCTTGTGGCGTTGATGAAACGTCTGGATCTGTGCCGTGCGTATGGGATCAAGACATTTAATTTTGTGAGCAGCCACTTTGTCTACGATCCGTCTCATGTGAGACCCGATGAGACAGCATCATGCGAGCCGAACGGGTTCTATTCCATCACGAAACGCACCGCTGAAAAGCTGGTGATGGAATACTGCAACACCTTTGGTATTGACTGGCGAATCTTGCGTGTTGGCAACGTGTACGGAGGACCAGACTCCGGGTCAACCAAACGAAATGCGTTGCATTTCTTGATTAACAAGGTGCGGAAGAATGAGCCGGTCCAGATCCACCGGCAGATTTCCCGTGACTTCATGCACATCTTTGACGTGTGTGGCGCCATCCATACGGTGTGTGAGCACGGGCACTGGAATGAGATCTACAACATCGGCACTGGCATCGAGACTCCACTGGCTGATTGTGTCCAAAAAGCTAAGGAGTACCTGGGATCTAAGTCCAGTATTCACTTAGTTGATGCGCCAGTTGATTATCCGCAAGCGCTGCGATTTAGCCTAGACTGCAGCAAGCTAAATTTCCTGGGGTTTACACCCAGCATTTCATTAGAGGAAGGACTTCAAGACCTATGTTCAAGTCAAAGGTTATGTACTCCGGACCGTACTTTGACGGACAAGAAATTGAAGCAGCAGTTAAAGCGCTGAAGGAAGGGAGCTGGTACCCAGCTGGAGAAGAGGTTGACAAATTTGAGAAGCAGTTTTCGAAACGGTTTGGTTTCGATTCTTCGCTGATGGTGAACAGCGGCAGTTCCGCCAATCTGGTGATGATTGCTGCATTGAAAAAATATTTTGATTGGCAGGATGGATCCGAGATTATCGTTAGTGTTGTTGGGTTCCCGACTACGGTCAACCCCATTCTTCAGAACGGTTTAGTTCCCCGTTTTGTTGACATCACTTGGGATGACCTGAACTGGAACCTAGATCAAATCAAGGAGGCAATCAATGAAAAGACAGTTGCCGTTTTTAGTAGTCCTGTATTGGGCAATAGTTATGACCTTGACCAGCTCCTTGATTTATGTGAACGGCACTCGCTGAAGTACATCGCAGACAACTGCGACTCCCTTGGTTCTAAGTGGAAGGGCGAGTATCTGACGGAGCATGCCGTTGCGGGATCCTCTTCTTTTTATCCGGCACACCACATCACCACGCTGGAAGGTGGGATGGTGTCCTCCAAGAACGCAGAGATCGTGCGTCTTGCTCGGCAGTTTGCCTGGTGGGGACGTGACTGTTATTGCGTGGGTAGCTGCAACCAGCTGATCAACGGCAGTTGCGGCAAGCGGTTTGATGCTTGGCTACCTGGATATGACGGGATTGTTGATCACAAATATGTGTTCAGCCAGATTGGTTACAACTTGAAACCGATTGATTTGCAGGGTGCAATCGGCCAGGTGCAGCTGACCAAGATTGACGAGATCCACCAAAAACGACGCGAGAACTATTCACGAACCAAAGAAATTCTTAAGAAATTAGGAAGCGAGTTGCGTGTTGTTGACGAGAAACCAGAGGCTGAAACCTCTTGGTTCGGTGTGCCGATCATCTGTGAACACAAAGAGTACAAGCGTGAACTCCAGTTGTACCTAGAAGCAAACGGTATCCAGACCCGCAATTACTTTGCAGGCAACCTGTTGCTACATCCTGCGTACCGAGACCTTGGTAATGCAAAGGATTATCCGAACGCCTATGACGTTCTTAGCAAAGTGTTCTTTATGAGTACTGCACCCATACTTACGGAAGAAAATTTTGCGTATATTGATGAGATCGTATCGAACTTCACTGCAGCGTACTGATGAAAGTTACCCCGCTTGCGCTACCAGAAGTCAAGCTAATTGACCTGGATGTATTCGAGGATGACCGTGGTGCTTTCACAGTTCACTGGCATGATGAGAAGTTGTTGGATGCGGTTGATGGCCATCACTTCCGGCAAGACAGCTATGTGATGTCCAAGAAGCATGTCGTGCGTGGCATGCATTATCAGTTGCCGCCCTACGAGCAAGGCAAGTTGGTGCGTTGCATGAGCGGCGTCATTCAAGATGTGGTGGTTGACATCCGTAAGTCTTCCCCACGTTTTGGTCAGTGGGTTGATGTGTTGCTGTATTCGCAGGACCATCAAGCATTGTGGGTACCGCCTGGCTTTGCCCACGGGTATGCAACCTTGGAACCCAATACCGCAGTCTTCTATAAGTGCACGGATTTACATGCGCCATCTGCTGAGCGCAGCATCTTATGGAACGATAAAGATTTAGATATTGACTGGGAAGTAACAAAGAAAGCTATAGTTTCAGCTAAAGATTCAAAGGGAATTCCTTTCAAGGAAGCAGAGGTATTCGAGTAATGGAAAACTATTTGGTCACGGGTGGCGCTGGGTTTATTGGTCGTCATCTCATCAAGCACTTGCTGGAGACCACGGACGCCAAGATTTATACGCTTGACAAGCTTGGTTACGCCAGTAATTCTGACGCGTTACATGAATTACCTGGCGCACGGGAACGTCACCGGCTGTTCTGTTGTGACCTGACGGATGAAGGATATGTACAAGATGTTGTACATACTTTGCAACCGACCCGGATTTATCACCTGGCTGCCGAAAGCCATGTCGATAACTCGATCCAGTCACCGCGTGAGTTTATCCAGAGCAACATTGTCGGCACCTACACCCTGCTGGAAGCATGCCGACAGATGCTCCTGGAACCATTTCGGTTCTTGCACGTTAGTACTGATGAGGTGTTTGGGAGTTTGCATCCGGATACCAAGGATGAATTCTTTGTTGAGTCCACGCCTTACAACCCAAGCTCCCCATATTCAGCCAGTAAGGCAGCCAGTGATCACCTGGTGATGGCATGGCATAACACCTACGGATTCCCTGCTGTCATTACAAATTGCAGCAATAACTATGGCCCTGGTCAACATCCCGAGAAGTTGATTCCCATGACCATTACCAATGCCCTGGGTAATCGTCCGATTACTGTGCACGGCAAGGGATTAAACATTCGTGACTGGTTGCATGTAGAAGATCATGTCAAGGCACTTGCTTTAGTGATGAATGAAGGCGTCCTGGGTCAGCAGTATTGCATCGGTGGCTTTGGCGAGCGTACCAACATGGAAGTAGTGGAGACTATTTGTTATGTACTGGATGAATTGCTGCCACGTCCTACGCCATACTCCGACTTGATTACGCACGTCTTGGATCGTCCGGGCAATGATCTGCGGTATGCGATTGATCCAACAAAGATTCAAGAACTGGGCTGGCGCCCAGACTATGACTTTGAAAGTGGCATCCGAGAAACCATCAAGGAATACGTTAAGTAATTCGGTTACCACAACTGTTAGTATTGGGTATACCACATTTGCAAACAATGAATAAGCTGCAAGAGTATTATGATGTTGTGACGGAAGGGAATGAGTTTCTGGATAATCACAACCAGCTTTTACAAAGTTTGATGCTATCGAGGCAAAATGCTGGTAACCAATCTTCTAATCAGGAACCCCAAGGAATCGGAAATGAGTCTGTCGAACCAAGTCAAGGAATCAGTGAACCAGGCGTCGGGGACGTTGCGTGAGGCATTGGCTTTTGCCGCCCGCACTGAGCATCCCGTCGTGATCAGCAGCTTGACTGATATTCTTGTGCGCCTGGAATCCCTGGATCACATAGATGAATTGATGGACAAGTTTGGCAGAGCCAAAAATCTTCCTACTACTCTTGGTTGATGATGTCTAAGTTTCCTGCTTTCAAGACCCCTGGTGATCAAGAGGCCTACATTGGCATCTTTGAGCACAAGCTTCAGGGTTACTGGGCATTGATGACACGCGTCAAGAATAAATTCTTTGGTGACGATTCTCTTACCAAAGAATGGAAGTGGGAGGAGCTGCAGCCTAAAACGATTGAAATCTTTCGTGATATCACATCTGATCTGATGTATCAGACAGAGATTGACTTCAAAGAACGTTATCCGGACTACAAAACTGCTGATGACGAGCTGTTTATTCCCTATCGCTCCTTCAAGGAGAATGTATCGGAAGCATTAACGGAAGCTTTAAACAAACAAAGGGAATGCCCACCGTGTGATGCTTTGGCTTGTACGGACCATCTAGCGGATGAGTGATGGCTGAACGTTACAGTGAGCAACAACGCCTTGAGGATTACTTCTGGAAGCTGGAGTCTTTGATTCCCAACCCTGGAAAGGACTGGGCAAAGTCTGCCAAACCATGTAAGTGGAAAAAGCTTTTAGAAGAAAGAGCCAAGGGTTATAGTGATGATGCTCAAATGTAAACGCCTCAGCGGACACGTTGAGCGGTAGGGAAGTTAGTTACCGAATCCTGGGGTGAGCACCCAGGATTTTTTATGTGCATTAGATTGGATATAGTTCAACTCGATACTATGGACAAACATACACTTGAGAACTGGGCCAAAGTGCGTGCTGCATTAGAAGCAGCTGGCAAAACGGATTGTTTCATTTATAAGCAAGCTGTTTCAGTAACAGCGGGGAAAGGTTTGCTGGAGAAAGAACCAAGCTGGGTTGATACCAATGCTCTCGCAAAAGAACTAATCGACGAAAAAGATGGTTAGACTCTGAGCAACAAAGCTGGATTCAATGACTACTCTTGTCGCTAATGTCCCCCCTGTAAAGGTGTGGGTAAGACGAGAGTATCTAAGAGATTTACGAGATGGTCACGGAGAATACACACCAGGCTATTGGGTTACGTGTAAATCATTAACAGGACGTGCTCTTTATTTTGAGACGTACTTAACTGAGTATGGAGCCTTGTATGACAAACTCCCTATTAGTGCCTTTCTGGCTTGGGACTCTGACCATCCTGATACACCTCAACCTCCTGAGCCAGATCTCCCTCTAACGGATCTGCAGTTCTGGAACGGGTTCGACACTGGCCTCACGGTGGTGGAGAAGAACCTGATCTACAACATGGAGATGCAGGTCCTGACGCGTGAGCATGGCGTCATGAAGGGTGAGTACTTATTTACTATTGACAATTATCATGCGCATCGCAATGAACCGGACTTTTACTTTGCTGAGTTCCCTGATGAGCACAAGTCTCACAA
>Ga0307377_10004250_pt1 | contig 15731 bp, 17 predicted proteins | sample TR3MG_FD_202535 | JGI IMG/M metagenome (GOLD analysis project Ga0307377, IMG submission 202535) | Soil microbial communities from Risofladan, Vaasa, Finland - TR-3 | ecosystem: Environmental > Terrestrial > Soil > Coastal area > Acid sulfate soil | place: Finland: Risofladan, Vaasa | collected... | reverse complement strand
GACCCGGTCTGTGGCATGCGAGTGAACTCGAAGAACGCCCTGAATGCGCAGGGAGACGACGGAGTCACCTACTATTTCTGCTGTGCGGGGTGTCGAGAGACCTTTCTGACCAAGACCAGCGCACCGGCACCGCAACGAATAGAACTAGGACACCGCCCAACTCATGAGTAAACAACACACCAGCGTACGTGCCTACGGCGTTCTCGTCGAGGAAGGGCAAGTAGCGCTAGTTCGTTCATCGAACCCTAAGCACACACCCTCCCTGTGGTGGCTACCCGGTGGCGGTATCGACTTCGGTGAGGCTCCCGAGGATACCCTGGTTCGGGAGTTTCTTGAAGAGACGGGTCTCGAGGTCCATCAGCCCGAGCTGCTCGGAGTCACCAGTGACGTGCGACGTCGTGACAACGGCGACCGCATCCACACGGTGCGAATTCTCTTCACGGTGGCCTTGCTCGGCGGCGAACTCCGTCATGAGATACATGGAACCACCGATCACGCTGCGTGGTTCGAACTCGCTGCGCTCGAGACAATGAACGTCGCGGACTATGCGCGAGCGGCCATCGAATCGGTTCAGGGAAAGTAGATTCGCGGCATCTCTCGCTTCAGAACCTTGCCCGCCGCATTGCGTGGCAGAGGTTCGCGGGTGAAGATGATGCGCGTGGGAATCTTGAATCCCGCGAGCCGGGGCACCAGGTACTCGTGCAGTTCCTCAGCGCTGATGTCCTCGTCGGACTTCAGCATCACAACGCAGGCGACTTCTTCGCCCAATCGTTCGTGCGCCAAGCCGAAAACGGCCACCTCGTGCACGGCGGAGTGCTCAAAGATCGCGGCTTCGACTTCAGCGCAGTACACGTTCTCGCCTGCCCGAATGATCATGTCCTTCGCGCGGTCCTCGATATAGAGGAATCCTTCGTCGTCGATGAATCCAAGGTCACCAGTACGCATCCATCCGTCCACGAGCGCATTAGACGTCGCCTCAGGCTTGTTCCAGTAGCCGCGTATCAGCGTCGGAGACTTCAGCCAAATCTCACCGCTGCTGTTACGGGGCAGAGACCGAAGCTCCTCGTCGCGAATGTCGACGTCCATGACGATCGTCGGCACCCGACCGGTCGAGGAGGGATGACTCACGTAGTCGTCACCGTAGTTACCCGGTCCGTAGGCGTTGGTTTCGGTCATTCCGTAGCCCAAGTTCGGCCGTCCCCGTCGAAACGACCCCTCTACCCGCTCCACCAGTTTCGGCGGCGCGGGTGCCCCTCCCCCACCAATAGTTGAGAGCGAAGACGTGTCGTACTTGGCGAAGTTCGGATTCTCGATCAGGTCCCAGGACTGCGTGGGCACTCCGACGAAGCTGGTCACTCGATGGCGTTCAATCAACTCCAAGGCCCGCTCGGGCTCCCACCGGTACATCATCACTAGTTTGAAATGCCATGCGAAACACGACATCATGACCGGGATACACCCGGTGACGTGAAAGAGCGGCACAATCAAAATGAAGCACGGTGGGAGCCCGCCGCCCAGCTCCTCGGCGTCACGTCGAGCTCCCTGAATCGAGGCCCCTGAAGCGAATGCCATGATGGCCTGATTGACGGCGCCGTGCGTTGATACGGCGCCCTTGGGAAAGCCGGTCGTGCCCGAGGTATAGAGAATGGTCGCGTCGCTCTCCGCGCTGATCTGAGCCTCGGGCATGGCTGCGCCACGCACCAACACTTCGTGCCATCGCTCGACGCCCGGCGCCAGTGGCTCTAACTCATCAAGACGCACGCCGAGCATTGCGACACCGGCACGATTACAGGGCCCGCTCGCTCGGACAATTCGCTCGCTGTCACCAATGAGGACCGACAGTCCCGAGTCGTCGATGGCGTATTCGAGTTCCTCTTCAGTCCACCAGGCATTGAGCGATACTGACACCGCACCAATTGACAGGATGGCGGCGAACGAGATGACCCACTCCGGGTAATTGCGCATGGCGATTCCGACCCGGTCACCGGCCTTGACGTCGAAGTGATGGACCAGCGCATAGGCGAGAGAATCAACCTCCTCCATGACTCGCGCAAAAGTCCATTCCTCATCCTCGAAGACCATGAAGGTCGCCTCGACGCCACGGGCCAAGTCAAAGAACTCTCGAAGGTTGGCCGGGGCATTCTTGAAGACTCGATTGGTAATGCCAACTTGCTCGATCTCAATGACCTCGAAGGGCTGACCAGGCGCCGATATCTGGGTAATCGCTTCTTGATACGTCAATGCCACGTGGTCCCCCCTGCCGTTTCAAGATACCTGCTTCGGCAAACTCGGTTGGTGATGGAGCAAAATACTATCCACGTGCTCACCAAGGCGAATCGTTGCTAGAACTGGGACGTGTTCATTGGTCGCTTTCGCCCCACGAGAACGGTCGGCCCGTGAGAGTCCGTGTCCACGTTCAGCCTGGATCGAAAGTGGTCAGTGTCGGCGGTACTTACAACGGTGAACTCAAGGTGCGTGTGCGAGCCAGAGCCGTTGACGGGGCCGCATCGGCCGAAGTGCTGCGTGTCGTCGCGGCGGCATTCGGCCTGAGTCCGAGATCGGCAACCCTCGTACACGGCGCACATTCGCGATCCAAGCTCATCGATTTGGAAGGTCCCGAGGAGATGCTGGTGACAACACTTCATGATTTGCTCGCCAAGGGCGAAGTCACGAACCTGGAAGAGCGATAGGTTTGCTCTGGCAGCGCAACCGCTGGAAAGGAAATGCCATGTTCGCAACCGATTACCCGCTCCTTGGGGTCTTCTTCTCGACCCTCATCTTCACGGGATTCATCTTCTGGCTGCTACTGGTATTTCACATCTTTCAGGACATCTTTCGCAGCCACGACCTCGGAGGCACTGCCAAGGCGTTCTGGGTGCTTCTCATCCTCGTGCTGCCCCTCATGGGGTGTCTGGTCTACTTGATAGCCCGTGGCGGGTCGATGCACGAGCGTCAGGTGCACGAAATCCAAGCCCAGCAGAAGGCCTTTGAGGATTACATCCGCCGCGTGGCGAATACCAAAGAGTAGCCGTCGGGAGTCCTCGAACTCCGCAGCGACGTCGTCTTACGAGATTGCGGGGGTGGCGCCTGTCGCCTTCGCGGCCATACGCTCAACGGTCTCGGTCATCTTGGCGATGAAATCGCTCAACTCCTGTCGAGCCTTCTCCGCCTCGGCGCTCAAACCCGCCAAGTGGTCCACGTCCCACAGCCCGAGCACGGGATCGAGCACGTCACGTAGGAACTGACCCAAGCCGTAGATACCCTCACGCGCGATGCGCACCGCGTGACGGGTGAAACTTGGAATGCCGGTACCGGGCATTGCGAAATTGCTGACCTGCTTGGCTGCGGCGATCATCATCGTTGACGGGTCGATCGCGAAGGCGGCCATCGCCAAGTCACGGTAGAAGAGGTAGTGCTTGGTCTCGTCGCCGGCGATCAGGGCCAGAACATTCCGCCCCATCTTGTCATCCTTGGGCAACTTGGCACCGGTATTGCGGTGAGCGATCTGGGTGGCCCGCTCCTGGAATGAAACGTAGGTGATCAGGTCCGCCACTGATGCCGGGCTCGGTACCTCGCCCTTATGCATCTGCACGCGGCGTCCAACTTCGAGCAAGGTTGGGTCGATACACCGACTGATGTGTACCCAGTCACGCATCACCATCGAATGACGGTTCTCCTCCATCGTCCACTGGTGGTTCCAGTCCAAGATGGGGTGGTCCTTTGGCGCGTGGGCCAGCAGGGTGTTCGTGTAATAGGGAAGGTTGTCTTCGGTCAAGAGGTTCACGTAAATCGAACTGCGCACACCGTCGGCGAGCGGGTAGTCCTCGGGCGACCACGGGCGGTTCGCGAAACTCTCCCCCCGACCCCAGTCAATCTGCTCATGGGGGAACCAGAGGCGCGGCGCTTCCAAGTGACGGTTGTAGAGCCGCTCGACGTGCGGAGCGATTTCGCTCAGTAGGTCGGTTTCACTCTTCGGTAATCGCTTGGTCGCCATGCACAGCCTTTCACCCGCCGCGAGGAGGGTCACATAACAAGCGTAACGCGCGCAAACCCGTTGCCCGCATTGGTCTTGTGATTCACCGCACAAGCATTAAAGTATCCTGACTAGTCCATGAAAGTCATCGAGAACCTAGTACCTGAAGAATTCCGCGGCAGCACGAACGGACCCCTCCGCCGGTTCTTTGCGACGACCCTGCTGGCCTGCATCGGCAATGGGCTGACTCTGTCGATGTTCATCGTGTACCTGCACAACGTGCGCGGATTCTCGATTGACTACGCCACACTGTTGCTCGCCGTCTCGGCATTGGTCGGTCTCGCGAGCAGCCCTTTGTGGGGCACGATGATCGACAGATTCGGTCCCTTGAAGATAGCGGTCATCGTCTACCTGGCTGACGCCGTCGCGCTGACCGTGTGGGCCCTCTCGCACTCGAGGACCGGGATCACTGGAGCGGCGGTCCTACTGGCCGTCTTCGGTGGCGCAGGCTGGGGTCCGGGCATGACGATGTTGAGTCGAATGGTGGACGAGGACAAGCGCCAACGCGCCTTTGGATTCAATTTCATGCTCGTTAACCTCGGGATCGGTTTCGGCGCACTGATCTCGGCCAGCATCGTGGATCTTCATCGTCCGTCGACCTTCACGGGCCTCTACATCGGGAACGCCGCGATCATGCTCCTCGCGTGCGGCTACTTCCTCACTCTGCGCGCTTACGGCAAGCCGGTGAACGAGCACCACGATGACCCGGTGAAGAGTGCCGAAGGGTGGCGCGAGGTCATCCGCGACACTCGTCTCGTGCGCTACGTCATCTCGGTGATCTTCCTAATGATTGGCGGATACGGCTCCCAGGAGGCTGGTTTCAGTCTGTTCGTGGTGAACAATCTGCACCTTCCGGTCCACGTCATCGGCTTCATCTTCTTCTTCAACACCACCACGATCGTCGTCGCCCAACTTTGGGTACTCAACAAGATCGACGGCCGCAGTCGCACGACCGTTATGGCGATAGTCGGTGTCTTCTGGTTCATCTTCTGGATTCTCCTCGACGTCGCCTTGGCGCTGCCCGCGGTACTGGCGGTGGCGTCGTTGTGCGCGGGCATGGTCATCTTCGCGATCGGCGAGACCATGCTCCAACCCGTTGGCTCAGCCATCGTCAATCAAATAGCCCCCGAGCATCTGCGGGGCCGATACAACGCTGCCGCGGGCGTCACCTGGGGGCTTTCGTCGACACTGGCGCCGGCGATCACCGCCCTGTATTTCAACAATCACCTCGGCAACTGGTGGCCATTCGGCACCGGCGTCACCGCATTGGTGGGCGGAGCGATGATGCTGGGCCTTCGTCGACACCTGAGTCCGGCGGAGGACGGCCGGGCTGTCGTGGTGACAGACCTGGCCATCTGACGAAGACTCAGCCGCGAGATCTCGCCCGGATGTCGAGAGCGATTGCCAGACGCTGCTCGGGACTCATCGTGTAAGGAGCGTAGACACTGAAGCGGTCGATCACGTCCCCGAAGCGTTGGAGCACCCGCGGCGCCGCATCGGCGAGCGGAGCAACGATGCTCAACTCGGCGAGTACGTCGTCATTGATCAGTTCACCCATCTTTTCCCAGTCACCGGTGCGCGACAATGAATTGAGTTCACTCTGCAAGTCACCCCACCCGTGTACCTCGAGGACTCCTCGATATGCCGGTGTCGAACCGTAGAACGCAATCTGGGATCGCACCCGCCGTATTGCGTGTTCGAGTTCGTCATCACTCTCGCCGGTCGCAATCAGTCCCGAAAGGGAGATCTGAAAATTCTCGCGCGAACGTCCTGACACGGCAAGTCCCCGCTCGAGTGCCGGCAGCGTCACCTCGCGGAGATACCGCTCGGTCGTGAAGGGGTGCACCAAAAGGCCATCGGCAACCTCGCCCGCCACCTCCGTCATTCGCTCGCCCACGGCGGCGAGAAAGACCTTGGGCGGACCATATTGATTCGGCCCCGGACTGAAGAACGGAGTCATCAAGGTGTGGCGATAGAACTCTCCGCGGAAGTTCAACTTCGTCTCGTCGTTCCAACTTGACCAGATGGCCCGCATCGCCAGGATGTACTCACGCATGCGCGCGGCCGGCTGGCTCCAGGGCATGGAATATCGCTTCTCGATGTGAGGCTTGATCTGCGACCCGAGGCCCAGCATCAGCCGCCCCTTCGAGAGCAATTGCACGTCATTGGCCATTGTGGCGGTGATCATTGGACTACGGCCAAACGCGACGACGATTCCCGTGCCCAGCTCCAGTCGCGTGGTCGCGGTCGCCGCTCCGGCGAGGATCAGCAAGGGGTCGTGGCCAACCTCTGCGGCCCACGCCCCGTCGTATCCAGCGGACTCCTCGCGCTGGCTCTGGTCAGCGACGCCATTCGCGTCGAACGGAATCTCTCCATCGATCAACATGGCCTCAAGTTACACCCGTGACTTGATGGCTCCCGGTTTCCTCGACTCGGTCCGGTCACGGTAAACCAGCAATCCGGACCTCGCGAGCCGGCCCAGTGTTTCCCGATTCGAGAAGCGTGACCGCGAGGGGCCATGCGCTCTGGTCCCGGACTCCTCCCCTTCGTCGCGGGCCACCAGCGAGACTTGACCGGAAACGGCCACTTCAGTCACGAATGTCTCGCACTTCCCGGTCGGCCCACTCGACATAGCGGGCCACCTCTTTCCCCACATCTTCACTTGTCCAATTCAGTTCTCGCGCCATCAAGCGCGCGACCGTGGGTATCGACTCGCGGCCCTGGTCCCTCGCCTCGATCGCCACGTGGGTCCTGCGCGCAAGGACATCCTCGAGGTGCAGGGCTCCTTCGGACCGCACAGCGTAGATGAACTCGGCACCTAGGTACTCTCCGCCGTCGACGATAGGCACGCCGAGCGCCGAGTCCTCATCGATGAGACCCAGAACATCGGACGTGAGTGTGCCATAACGACCGAGCAGATGGTCAATCCATGGCAGCGTGAGCCCGTGCTTCTCGCTCAGTTGCCCACGAGTCGCTCGGAATGCGGTCCAGCCGTCGGCGCCCACGAGTGGTAGGTCGTCAGTGCGCGACGGCGGTACCGGACGTTCGAGGCCCTTTACCGCCTCATCGATGGCGTCACGAGCCATCACCCGGTACGTCGTGTACTTTCCCCCCGTGACGCTCACGAGGCCGGGAGCCTCGCGCAGCACCACGTGCTCGCGAGACAATTTCGCCGTCGACGCCGCATTACCCGTGACCAGTGGCCGCAGACCCGCGTAGACGCCTTCAATATCGTCGCGGCAGAGCGGGGTCGAAAGCACCGTATTCACGTGCTCGAGCAAGTACTCGATGTCGCGCTCAGTCGCAGTGGGGCGTTCGTGTTCCCCGTGCCAGTCGGTGTCGGTCGTTCCCACGATCCAATGGGCACCCCATGGAATGACGAAGAGTACGGACTTCTCGGTGCGCAGAATCAACCCCGTGGTGAGGTTCAGTCGATCGCGAGCGACGAGGAAATGCACACCCTTGGAGGCCCGCACGTGAGAGGTCGTTTCGTCGAGGGCGAGTGCTTGAGTCTCATCGGTCCATACGCCGGTCGCCCCCACGACCTCCTTCGCGCGTACGACGACCTCCTCACCTGATTCGAGATCAACCAGGCGAGCGCCGACCACTCGGCCATTGCTCTTCTCGAGGGCGATGACCCGGGTCCGACTCGCAGCCAGGGCACCAAGTCCAACCGCGGTCCGCACCACGCCCAACGTATGACGGGCGTCGTCGACCTGTCCGTCGTAGTACTGAATCGCTCCACACAAAGAATCCACCCTCAAGGCCGGGGCGCTGCGCAGGGCCGACGACTTGGAGAGATGGCGATGACCGGGCAAGCGGGTCCTCCCCGCTCCCATCGCCATGACATCGTAGAGAGCCACCCCGGCACCGGCGTACGCACGCTCCCAGACCCTCCGGGTAAGCGGGTAGAGGAACGGGACAGGGCGCACGAGGTGGGGGGCAATTCGATCGGCTAGCAATCCACGTTCATGCAGCGCTTCGCGAACTAATGCGAAGTCCAGCATCTCGAGATAGCGCAGTCCACCATGGATCAACTTCGATGATCGCGATGACGTGCCACCCGCCCAGTCCTGGGCCTCCACGAGACCGGTGCGGAGCCCGCGCGACGCGGCGTCGAGCGCCGCTCCCGCGCCAACGACTCCACCCCCGATGACCAGGATGTCGAGAGGGCTTTCGGCCATCGCCCTCAGGTGCGCCGCGCGCTGGCCAGTGTTGAGCGACGAATCCATCAGCACGGCGGTCTACTCACAGGTTCGCGCAACTCGACGACGCCCGCACAGTGCATCCGAGGGCATCAACCACTCAGATCGAACTAGCGCCGACGACCAGTCGCGGGGCGACTAACACGTCGCGGGCCAACACGCTCGGTCGCACGCGGGTGCCTAATTCAATGTCGCCCGCGAGATCGCTTCGCACATCGACCAGCACCGGAATCTCGCCGACCTGGACGGTCAGGCGCGTCGTGGCACCGAGGAAATTCTTGGCCGTCACAAAGCTCGGACTCTGTGGATCAACCTCGACGGAGACCTCCTCGGGTCGCAGTAGTGCATCGATGGCACCCGCGGCTGCCTCAGGGTCACCACTACGTACCGGCACGTGGCGCCCGAACACCTCGACCGACTCGCCCGATCGTGTGACTGGGACTCGACTCGAGATGCCCACGAACTGTGCGACAAAGGCTGTCGTCGGTCGGGCGTAGAGCTCGGCCGGCGACGCAGTCTGCTCGATGCGGCCCTTGGACATGACGCAGACCCGGTCGGCCATCGAGAGGGCCTCCTCTTGGTCGTGGGTTACGAAGACTGTGGTGATCGCCAGACGCTTCTGCAGGGATCGGATCTGATCACGCAGTTCGGCACGAACCTTGGCGTCGAGGGCCGACAGCGGCTCATCAAGGAGCAAGACGCGTGGCTCGATGGCGAGCGCGCGCGCCAGCGCGACGCGTTGCTGCTGTCCACCCGACATCTGGTGAGGGAACTTGACCGCTTGGTCGCTCAGTCCCACGAGGTCGAGCAACTCCGCGGCCTTACGTTTGCGGCTCTGCGCACTCTGTTTGCGCATACGAAGTCCGAAGGCCACATTGTTGAGTGCGTTCATGTTCGGGAAGAGGGAGTAGCTCTGGAAGACCATGCCCATATCTCGCTTCTGCGCGCTTACGTTCGAGAGATCCTTCCCGTCAACGACCACCCGGCCACTGTCAGGGGACTCGAAGCCCGCCAGCACTCGTAGTGCCGTCGTCTTTCCGCATCCGGATGGACCGAGGAGGGCGATGAACTCACCAGGCGCAATGGACAGGTCGAAGCCGTTGAGCGCCCGGACCGAACCGTAACTGCGCACGAGGCGTTCCAGACTGACTGACGCGCCCGCGGGCACCACTTGCTCCGTCGAGGAGTGGTCGGTCATGATCTCTCTTTCATCTTGTTCACAGTTTGCCGGTCCGTCGCCGCGATCTGCGTGAACCCGATCGATCGAGCGAGACCACGAGGGTGATGAGCAACCACGTGCCCACGAGTCCGAGCATCGCCGCGGCCACCTGGATGTGTCCGTTCGCCGCGTTCTGGAACTGGACAATCCACACCGGAATCGTATTCCACAGGTCGAGGCTCGCCATGGTGTATTCGCCAAGCACCAGAGCGAGCGTCAACATCATGGCTGAAAGAAGTGCCGTGCGCAGATTGGGCAGAACCACTCGCCACATCGTCTTCAGCCAGTTTCCGCCGAGCGAGCGCGATGCCTCCACAAGGGTCTTCAGGTCAATGGCGCTGAGACCGGCGTCGAGGGAGCGGTAAACGAACGGCATCGCGAGGACGGCGTATTCCAGACTGAGCAGATAGGGCGAAGCCCGCAGCCACAGCGGTGCAGCGTCAAGCACGCCAACGATGATAAGAATGGGCGGAATCACGATGGGCAACACCGTGACGAACTCCATGATCCGCCGCATCCGTGGCAGGCGAAGGTGAACGTAGATGGTCGTGGGTACCGTGAGAATCGCCGATATCGCCAGCGTCGCTGCGGCGAGTCGGATCGACAACCAGAAAGCCTCACTGAACCCCGGCGCAGAGGGCAGACTCGTAATGGCATCGAACGAGAAGTGACCGTTGAGACCCTGCAGCGCAAACTTCAGGCCAGCGAATAGTGGAATGAAGAAGTAAGCCGCCGAGAGTGTCAGCACGACGACGCGCCACCATCGAACCCGGCGTCGACGCGATGAGACATGGGGTGTCTCGTAGGCGACGTCGTCCTCGGGCGCCTCGGACACGGGAACGATGATCGGGTCGCCCGCGCCAAAACCTATTGAAGCCATTTCGAAGCCCTCCTGCGCACGAGGCCGTAGAGGATCATCGTGACGGTCAACACGACGAGCATTCCAAATCCAATGGCGTAGCCGAGATTCACCTGATTGCTGATGACATTTCCGTCGAGCAAAGCGCCGATCTGAATTGGTGAGAGCGCGATGATGCCAGTGGTGAGTGACTGGGCAGTCGCGTAGGCAGCAAATGCACTGCCGAAGAGGAGGAGCATTCCGCCGAGGACTGAGGGCATCAGCACGGGAATGCCAACGTAGCGCCAGTAGTGCCAACTCGAGGCGCCGAGGTTCTGAGCGGCCTCACGCCACGATGCCCTTAACCCACCGAGCGCGGGAGTGATGACAAGCACCATGAGAGGGATTTGGAAGTACATGTAGACGAAGGCGACTCCGTAGAAGGTGTAGAGGTCAAAACCGAAGTTCCACGGGTCTAGGTGGATGGCTCTCAGCCATCCGGTGAGCACACCAGTCGCACCGAGACTTGCGATGAACATGAACGCGAGGTTGACGCCACCGAAATTCGCAAGGACACCCGAAGCGGTGCCGACGAGTCGCTTTAGAAACGAGTTACGGGAGGCTTCGATGGCGTAGGCGAGAAACACACCCAGAATCCCCGGCACGATCGACGTCAACAGGGCGAGTTTGATGCTGTTTTCAAATCCCATGAGGTAACTACCCTGCAGCGCCACGTGAATATTGGCCATGGTCCATCGACCCTGCGCATCATGGAACGCTTGCCAAATAATGGCGATGGTTGGAATGCCGAGGCCCAGGAAGACGTAGACCGCGAAGGGCACGACGGCCAGGGTCACGCGAAGAGTTCGCAAAACCCTACCTAGAGGTGCTCGGAAAGAAGGTACGTCAACCTCTGGCCCGGACACTTTCGCGTCCGGGCCAGAGGTGACGATCTGATGATCAGTCATAACTGAAAACTACTCAATTCCTACGAATCAACCAGCTCCAACTTGCGTGTTCCACGTGTTGGTAACCACCGTTGCCGCAGCAGCAATCTGCGCGGTCGTTGGGAACACCGGCTTCACGCCCTTGGGCAATGCGGGCAACTTGGCCAACCAAGCCTTGTTGGCCAGGTGGTGAGTCTGCATGAACGCAAGCTCCACCGGACGCGCGAGACCTTGGAGCCAAAGGTTCTGGCCCTTCACTGAGTACAGGTACTCCTCCCACAGACGAGCTGCGGCCGGGTCTGGCGCCGAGGCGCTAATGGCCTGCGTGTAGTACTCGCCGAGGGCGGCGTCACTAGGAACGGTCACCTTCCATGTCTTCAGGGCGGGGCTGATGCCCGCCGCCTGGAGGTAGTCCCACCAGATGACGATGTTCGTCGCACCACTCTGAACTGTCGTGGCGTTGGCAATGACGGGAACGAACGTACCGTTCTTATTCAACTGGGCAAAGAAGTTCACACCAGCGTTGACATTGCCTAGCGAGCCACCGTTGGCCAGCGCCGCCGCCTGCACACCGGCGAGAGCCGAGTTGGAAGTCGTGGGGCTGTTGTTCAGGCCAATCTTGTAACCGGCCGCCTTGGTCTCACTCAGCATCGCCTTGAACGACGTCGGGCAAGTCGGCACTGCAGCAGTGTCACAGCCAATGGCCACGTACCCGCCGTAGTCATCGAACCAGTACCCCTTCGGGTCCTTCAATGACGCAGGAATCGCGTTCCAAGTAGCAACGCGATACGGAGCCAACAAATGGCTCGCCTTTGCCGTGAGCGCGTAGCTCGTGCCTACGTCGATGACGTCGGGAGCAGTTGAACGACCCTTGTCAGCCGTGAGCGCCTGGATCTCCTGTGCACTCGAGCCATCTGGATTCTCGGAGTTGATCTTAATTTTGTACTTCTTTTGGAAACTCGAGATCAAGGCACCGTAGTTCGCCCAGTTGTTCGGCAATGCAATTACGTTGAGCTTGCCTTCCTTCTTCGCTGCGGCAACCAGTGCCGCCATCGAGGTTGGACCGGACGCGGCCAAGTGCTGCACCTTCGCCCAATTCACAGTCGTCGCCGCGCCCGCCGAGTTCGACGCCGCAGTGAGGGTCACTGCCGTCAAACTGGACATCGTCGCTGCCGCAACGAGCGCCACCTTCATTCTCTGAAATGCCATAAAGTCTCTCCCGAAAAGTGTCGAGCCGCCCTGATGGCGACTCAGGGCAAGACTATCTGGTGATTCCGGACGATTCTCGGCGGTTCACCATGGTTTCACCCATAATTAACCAAGGACACATACCGCAAACAATTCACCTGATGCCCTACCACTTGGAAATTCTTCTCCTCTCGAAGTCTTCCAGGAGTTAGTCCCACGCCGCTTCTCTAAGGCGCCCTTCGGGGTTACATGTTGGACCACTGGCACTCAATTTTCTAATTCGCAATCTGGATTTCATTAGCGAGTTCACCGCCTCCTGGAGACGCCTTCGGCCTTCCCTTTTGGGGGTGTAGCGCATTGCCTTCCTGATCGATCAACTTCTTACTAGTCACCCGCCTCCGAGGACGATTCGAGGACGAGCCGCATCGGACCGTGGGCGGACTAATGATTGCTCAAGGCTGTCGCCTCCTCACGCTGGAAACAAATTGCCGAAATCCACATCTCCTCGTGGCCGATCTCTCAGTTGACATCGCCGAAATGCGCATCGTTAGGAATACAGAGGCGCAGGACGTGACGATCCATTGGAGAGTGAGTGCGCCGAGACTAAGTGCGATGCGCGATGCGCGATGCGCGATGCGCGATGCGAAATGCGAAATGCGAAATGCGTGATGCGCGATGCGCGATGCGCGATGCGCGATGCGAAATGCGCGATGCGAAATGCGAAATGCGAAATTTCAACGCGGCACAGAAAGACACTGAGGTGGAAGAGTCTGAATTCCGATAACCCTGGAGCCAGTGACCTTCACAACCGTTTGAACACGTGGCACCACGGGCAACAAACCGGTGAATTATGTCAATATTCGAGCAAAGATTGGAAATATTGTTACTCTACGTAATTGCTGATCAAGGACTACTTAACTGGCGCATCGGATATCAACGGGGTGTGATGTCAGTGAGCAGTGACCAGTTGGGCTTGCCGGCGTAGAGGAGTGCTCTGATCCGGTAGTTGCGAAAAGACCTGAATCCAAAGGCCACTCGCTTCACTCTCTTGATCAAGTTGTTCACCGCTTCGGTCGGGCCATTGCTCACGTGGGCCTCGTGCCAGGCGGCAATCTGGTGCTTCCAGCGAAGGAGCGTGCGTCCCAGACTTCGTGCTTCTTCCGGTAAGTCGGGGTCCTGGAGATCGTTGCCGAGACGTTGCACGAACTCAAGGGCGAGTTCGGGGTCGTGGTGATCGTAGAGGCCACGCACGAGTTCCTTAGCCCGCCAGGTGGCGAGCACCTCACCTTTGGGGTCACCCGCGTTGAGCAGTCCCATCAACCTCTCTCGCCCGTTATCGCTCAGTCGCTCGTCGGCCTTGGTGAGCAGCAACCGGGCGCGGTAGAGGGGGTCGTGCTTGCGCCCACGGTGTCCAAAGAGTTCGTTCTGCACCCGGCGACGGCACTCGTCGAGCTTCAAGTTGGCGAGCTTCACGACATGAAACGGATCGGCCACCTGGGTGGCCTTCGGCACGGTCTTGTTGAAGACGCTGCGGTAGGGACCCGAGAGATCGAGGGTGGCGTAACGCACGGCGCTGAGCCAGTCTTCACCTTGGGAGTTGAGCCACGTCGTGGGTGCGGCCCCACTGCGACCAGGCACGACGTCGAGGAGTTGTCCACATCCCACGTCGACGATCTGGGTCGAGTAGCACTGGCGCCGGTATTCGCCCTCGCGCACGAAGAGCACCTCGTCGAGACCCAGCGCCTCGACGACGCCGAAGCGGGTGGGGTCGTCGTCCACGAGCGCCTCGCCGTAACGAAGGAGGGTGTCGTTGACGGTGTGCCAGTCACAACCGAGTTCGTTCGCGATCTCTTGCACGCTGCGACCGTTCTCTCCAATCTGTCGGGTGAGCCAGCGACCCGCGCGGTCGGTGACGAGGAGTCGAGGAAAGCCAATACGGGTATCGACTTCACTCCATGACCCCGTCGGACAGAGTTCGTCGGGGCAGAAGAACCGTCGTTTGTGCCACACGACCCTCGTCGGACGTCCGTTCATCGGCAGATCCACCAATTCAATCCGCCGCCGATCCTTCACCTGGGCCAGCACCCCGCACTCTGGACAACCCACCACGACCCGCCGACATTCGAAGTGGACGGTGACGAATTCTCGGTGCCGACTCTCGACGCCCAGGATGTTCACGTCGAGTAAGTCGACGAGCATCTCGCACATGCGGGTAGGGTCTGTTTCCACGGGGGTTCTTCCAATCTGTCGGCGTCAAGTACCAACAGAATTGCAGAGCCCCCGCCTTTCTTTAGATCAATGCCACACTCAGTCCAGATTCTTCAGACCCCGCGCATATCCGAAGTCCCACTTAACTACCGAAATTCGCGTAGTCCGGTCAGATTGATGCAACTTGGCCTCTAAACTGCATGACAGCAGCAACGACTGCCTCGTCGTCACCCCACAACGTTGTGGATCAAGTGACCAACCAATCTGCGCCCTTTGGTGGGGACCATCTTCTTTCCGCCAAGGTCATTGCCATTCGTACGTGCCTCGTGCACAAGCGAGTCGTGTGATGTAGCTCAGATGAAGGAGAGAACATGCGACGAAGAATCTTCGCCGTGCCAGTAGCTTTCATCAGTGCCGTGGCTCCGCTGTCGCTTCCGTTGAGTTCAGTGATGATGCATCACCACTCATCGAACGCTGTTGCAGCTCACACCATCGCGGTAATTCCGAGTCATCCAAAGAAGCCGAATCCACGCGATGCCGTGATTCGAGCAACTCTCGTTGAGCTCTCCGACGTCGCCGCAAAGGTTCGCCACACTGTTCCAGAATTGCGAGCGGAATGGCAGCATGTCGCAATCTGTGAAGTCGGCGGTGACTGGAAGATGGTTGGTTCTTGGTATTCCGGAATTGGCTTTCTCAATTCCACCTGGACCGAATATGGCGGCGCCAAGTACGCCCCGGTCGCCGGTCGCGCCACTCGCGATCAACAGATTCTCATCGGCATGAAAGTCACAGGTGGATACGTCCCAGATCAGAATGGATGCTCGCCTACCGGCTGGTGAGATTACGCCGCCGCGATCAGCAAGACGGATGTTGGTAATTCGTCACTGCACCGGTTACCTTCGTGTGAAAGCCGACCGAGAGAAGTTCCCTAATGAGCGAATCAAATAACCTGACCGCCCGAGAGGAGTTCCGACTTGAGCGGTCCGCTTTGGGTCTCTCCATCGCAAGTGGCGCTCTTCTGGCCGCATTGGGAATCGTGATCGGCATTGCCACCGGTTCCCCGATAGTGCTATTCGACGGGTTCTACACCTTC
>Ga0307377_10004248_pt1 | contig 15732 bp, 20 predicted proteins | sample TR3MG_FD_202535 | JGI IMG/M metagenome (GOLD analysis project Ga0307377, IMG submission 202535) | Soil microbial communities from Risofladan, Vaasa, Finland - TR-3 | ecosystem: Environmental > Terrestrial > Soil > Coastal area > Acid sulfate soil | place: Finland: Risofladan, Vaasa | collected... | reverse complement strand
TCGTCCAGCCCGCCCAGAATGGAAAGAGACTCAATCATGGAGTCGGTGACGACCACGTGTGCATGCCCCACGTCGCCGAGGGCCGCCGTCATACTCGGTAGGTCGGTGGTATAGGCGTAGCGCACCACCTCGGACGATTCCTCGATGGCGTTGCGGTAGCGGTCGATCTCGGGATTGAGTTCGCGGATACTGCCTGTGGCATCGTCTGCCGCGTTCGCAATTCCAAAGTAGCTGTTGAGCAGCACATCCTGTTGTGCCGCCAGGTCGCGTGTAGCTTCTTCTGTCCACTTGGCAGTCCAGGCGTACTGATCTACCGCTGCACTCGATGCCTCCAATACAGACCCGCCCTCGGCAAGCGTGTGGACAAACTCGCTATATGCCTTGCCCCATCCCTGGATACTGAAGCCGTGTTCTTCTATCGAACGCGCCACGGCGGATAGGTTTTGTGCCCAAGTCGATGCCGCCTGTAGAATCCCCGACCCACTAGCCAGCGTTGCTAGCATTCCACCGATGCTGGTCTTAAAATCCTTCCACGCGGCGCTGGCCTGTTCTATCTTTGCGGCGTTGTCCAGAGTGCTGTCGCCCAGTGCGCCCATCTTGGCTTCGCCTTGAACCAACATTTCGTTCAGGAAGGCTTGCCGCTTTTCTTGCAGGGTCAGTTCGGTGGCGGTCTTGCCTATCTGGTCTGCGTAATTCTTCTGCGCCTCTTCCGCGCGGACGATGAGGCCCAGGTTGTCGGCGATCATATAGGATTGCCGGCCTGCGGCGGTCACAAAGTTGTCGATGGACGTGACCGCATCCACGCCCATCGCCCGACCCAGCGCAACCGCGACGGTGGTCAGCCGTTCGAACTGCTCGGGCGTCTCGGCCACACCCATGATCAAGGCGCGGTTGGCGGTCTGCATCGCCCCCATGCGGTCGATCGTGAACTGACTGGCCTCCTGGATGCTGCTCAAGATGGCATCGCCGGAGCTGCCAGCCGCCGTTGCCAGGTTGTCGAGGGCCTTCTCTTGCCGCTGTGCCGCCGCGCCGAGCTTCGTTAGTTCGACCACGGCCTGGGCGGTCTTCACCGCCGCCCATCCGGCAGCGAGCAGCTTGACCGCCTTCTGCAAGTTGTTCACGCTGCTCGTCGCGGCCTTGGCCGGCCCGCTGGTCTTGTCTTTCGTTGAGATCGTGATATTGACGTTGTATTCAGAGCTTGGCATTATCGCCCTCTCGCCGCCCGTACCCTAGCCTCTGCCGCTAGATACTCATTCTCGGCAGCTTCTATGGCCCTGTGGCGCGCAAGCACATGCCAGTCCTCCCCATCCAATTCGGAAGGACGGCAGTGATACCGCGCGCAATCACGCATCACCGCCACGTCGTCCGCGATCCAGTCAGGGTAACGCCCGCCGGTCAACCACATGTGCTTGACGAGCGCCTGGATCAGTTTTTTGACGATATATCGTCCGGCCCCTGGAACAGCAGCCGCGCAAGCGCGCCCACCTCGTCCAGATAGAGTGCGGCATCCACCCCCGGCTCGTCCTTTGGGCTGGGCAGCTCGTGGCCCTCATCGTCCACAATGCCCTTCCAGTCCACGAGGTGGTCACGCACCGCTGCCAGATCGCCGTATTTTGGATCTTCCAGGTAGCGATCTCGCTCACCTACGGTGATCTTGCGGAACGTGACCTCTGCCCCGGCGTTCCCCTGAACGGACTCAGCCGACACTACAAACTGGTTCCTTCTCATCGCGGATCTCCTTTAGGCCCATATGGCATGCGTTACATCGGGCGTGTGGACGACAAACTCGAACATGATGATGTCCGCACTCCCTGCATCGCCGCCGGGGAAGGTCAGGCTGGTGACCTCGCTCTTGGTCGTGCTCGTGTAGAACACGTCCTTGCTGGTCGTGCAGCCGTCCGGCCCCCAGCGCACGGCGACCATATCGCCGCAGGCCGCCGTGAACTCCTGGTAGACGGTGTAGAATACGGACGCGGTCGTTGATCCGGCCACCCACACGCCGCGCACGAGCACGTCCATTGGCCCCCGCTTGCCCACGCCGGTCACCGCCGTATCCTCGCCGAAGACATACGCCTCGCCCGTGGGGCGCGTCTGGACCGGCGGGTCAACGACACTCAGGTGACTGCTGTAGTCGGTCCACGTCGTGCTGGTCATCAACTGCACACACATATTACATGCTGAAACGCCTGCTGGTAGTGCCATTACTGCCTCCTATGGACAGTTGCTACATGGGACGAACGCCGCTGCTGCTGGATTCGGCGTACCGTCTGCCAACTTGGCCGGTATGTTCGCCGGCTCACCATCTGCCGTCTCGAAAAGGCCCTGCCCCACAAACTGCTTCCGAGCGTCCGGCACCAGGTGCGACAGGTCCACGATCGTGCCGGGCAGGTAGATTTGCCCGTCGCTGCTCAATACCACCGGGTGAAGCACCCGGTAGATCGGTCGCTGCTCACTTTTCATGTGTCTTCACTCCCAGGATGTCTATCCTCTCTTGGTCCGGTTCATGCTTGAAGGTGACGGCCCGCACCTCGTAGTGCCCCCCCCTGAGCAGGATGTACTCGAACCCGACTTGCTTCAGCGCTCGGCCCAGCGTGTTGCGACTGAAGCCCCAGCGGTGCGCGTAAAAGTCCTCTCCGCTCCTGGCGATCTGCACCTGGAAGCCCCACAGGGCGTCGCCCACGCGGATCGGGCCGGCTGGCGATTGGTAGAGCGCCGAATCCAGCTCCAACCCATTCCGCAGCACGGCGTCAATCACCGCCATGACATCCGGTACGCGCACGTCGGCGAACCCATCTGCCACCAGGACGTGGTAGAACCCGCGCAGCACCACGGCCACCTCGTGCTCGGCAAAGTGCTCCAAGACGTGCGACGCATACACAGCATCGTACTGTGCAGCCGGCAGTGTGTGCATCTCGCGCGCGTCGAGCAGAATGTCAGGCCCCACCGCTGGGTCGACGTCGAGCAGGTCCACGTCCCACCCCGCGTACTGTGCGGGAACGGGGATCGGTCCGCCGCCGACGTTAAGCATCCTCATCATGCCACTCCACCAGCTCACCGTCCCCCTGCACCTTGCTCTCATCCAGCGCATCCAGAAAGTGATAGCCGGCCATAAAGTCAAATGCCCCGACCACGCGGTCGGTCGTGGCGTGGCCTACGAGGACGGATAGATCGACATGTGTCGGGATGCCCAGTGCCGCCGCCTTCGCACAGAAGTACTGGTCCTCGCCGCCGGGCGCATAGCCCTTGAACCATGGGCTTTCCATCTGCTCCAGCACGTCCCGCCGGATGAGCAGGCAGTGACACCCGGTAAAGCCGGTCATCAGCAGTGATCCCTCCGGCGGCGGGTCCAGAATTGCCGGCTCGTTCGACGTATAGTCGTGGTACTGACCGATGAAGCGGTAGATTTCCGCTGCCTGGACGCGGAATGCGCCCGTGGCGTTCTGCTCTGCCAGCGCCATCGGGTACGGGCATTGTGGCAGGCGCATCATCTCCAGCGCGCCGACGATAGGCAGGTCGCGGGACAACAGGCGGTCCAGCGTCTCGGGGAGCCACTTCGCGTCTTGGTCGAGGAGCCACATATAATCTGCGCTGGTCTTCAGGAACTGCTCGACCAGCAGGGTCCGCGCCACGTCGATAGGCAGCTCGCGCGACGGGTGCATGTGGATCGTCCCGATGTCCGGGTGCTTCCCATAGTGGTAGATTTGCCAGACCACCATGCTGTCGTGATAGTGCCACGACGGCGGCCCACACCTTGGCGTACAGACTGCTATTTTCATGCGTTCTGTCTCCTTCTCTATCTGCTGTTCCATGCTGCTCGGAACGGCCCCCAGTCCACGTTTCCCTTGGCACCGAGCCCGAGGATGGTATGCGGGAAATGCTCGCTCCCGATATACCCGATGTACCGCGTCTCGAACGGCCTGAGCAGGCTTCCGAATCCCGCGGGCGTGAACCGCCAGTAGTCCTGCGGGTACTCGTGGATCGGGAAGGCCATCGCCGATGACAGCACGCAGATTCCACCCGGCTTCAGAATACGGTGCATCTCCCTGACCGCCTGATGGCAGAACTCGACGTGCTCGATCGTTTCCAGGCACAGCACCGTACCCGCTGCTTCATCCGGCAGATCGATGTCGTGCAGGTCGAGTATGCAGTCCACCCCCAGCCCGGGCCGCATATCGCAGCCCACGTATGCCTTGCCCGGAAAGAGCGGGCGCAGATCGGCCAACTCTTCCTGCCCCTTCACTCGGTAGCTGCCGAACTCATAGACTGGCTCTGCGATTGGCAAGGTGCTTGCCACGACCTCAACGAATTGCCTGATAAGCGGTCTCATCCGCTCTCCTTTCGGGATGCGTTATCAGTGCCCTTCTACCGATGCGATCACCGCCCAGTATGCCGTGCTCGCCACGAAATCCTCCCCCATTCGCACCGACCAACTCAACTTGCCCCCAATTGTGCATGGTGCTCCGCGCAGCGCCGTCGCCAGGTTGTCCATCATGTCCACCGTCAAGTCGAAGTTGCGGCCCTGCATCGACTGTGCCACCGGCTCAACCAGGATCACCAGCTCGGCGCGGAGCGTGCCAACACCGCCCCCTTCGCCAAATACCAGCGCCCGCTCGTCGCCCCCTGGGTAGCGCACGTACTGCGCGGGGACATCGGCCACGCCGGTTGCCCCGGCAGGCGGGCCGCTGGTGTAGCGCCGCACCACGCCAGCGACGACCAGCGCCTCCAGTGCATCCACAAAGCTGCGGTAGGTCGTCATAGATACTTCCCATAACGGTCGATGATCCGTGTCACCGTCGCCGGAATGCCCTGCGGGATGGTGATCACCCCCGCGCCCGGGATAGCAGTCACGTCAAACACCTGAGAATCCTTCTTGCGGTAGGCGAATGCCGCCAATTCCTTGCATGCTTCCTTGATGTCACCCGGTGGAGTAGTGCTATAGCCCCACGTCCCGGTCACGCTCACCCAATAGTCCGTGTCCCACTCCCAGTAGATGCCTGTATTCGTCTTGAGCTTGATCCAATGGTACGGCGGCCCCAGGTTCCGGTTCAGCAGCCAGTAGTTTGCCAGCACGATCGGCGTCGCCGCGCTGTCGCCGTTGGTCAGTGTCGTCACGGTCAGGCAATCCGCGTCGAGGTGCAGCAGCGTGCTATCATCGTTGTCCAGCGCGTCCTTGAGGTAGTATTTCGTGAGCGGCGCCGCCTCGAAGACGCGGTTGGTCTGCGACTCGATGTACGTCTGCGCTGCCTCTATCGCCTCCTGCAGCAGCGGATCGTCGCCCGTGCCGTCGATGTCAAGGTAACCGCGCAAATCCGCTACGTCGATGTAGGCCATCCTATCGCTCCTCACACTTGATCTTCGCCGTCCGTTCGTCCGTGCGCGCGGCGCTGGTGACGACCTCGCAGGCCACTTTGTATTCTGTGCCTACCAGCCCGCCTGACAGCCACACGGTCACGGTCGTATTGGCGTCTGTCTGCGCCGAACTGTCCACCGTCAGCGGGGAGAGTGTTACAGGCGTGACCGTGATCGTATGCGACGCTATGGTCTCTGCTGCCGCCAGCCAGTCGGATAGGCCAGAGCCGTGGGTCAGCGCCAGCCAATCGAACTTGTAATCCAGTACGGCATCCGGATCTTTGACCCATTCTGATTGCGGCATTATGAACTCTCCACGGCTAGTATCCTGCTCTCCAGCGGTATCACCAACACCCGGCCCTCAAACTCTATCACGCACACCCGCATCTCACCCGGGATGCCATAGGTCCGTCCCAATGGCGTGATGGCCGCCGCGCCCGCCAGGATGCCGCTGTAGGTCCAGGCGGCGTGCTGCCTATCCCCCTGCCCGATCGCGCCATCTGGAGGATAGGGAAGGATCGCCTGCCACGATCGCAATACTTGGACTGCCGACGCCCGCTTGCCCGCCGTATCGACGGCCATTGTTACGGCCCTGTACCCATCTCGCCGCGCGAGAACGTAACCCCATCATCTGCCACGGCGGCCTTCTGGTCCACGGTCAGGGCGTCGTCGTTGTATAGGCTCAACTGCGCAGCAGTCTGCGTGACCCGGTTCCTGAACGCCTTGTAGAGATAGCCCAGCATGTTTTCCAGCGTCTGTGTGGCTACCGGGTTCTCCTGCCCAGGCTGGGCGAACGTGTCCACGGCCAGCACGTCAAGCACCTCGGCGTTCACCTGTGCCGCGCTCAGGTCGTTGAGCGCCACGATCAGGGCATTGAGCGCCGCGATCAGGGTAGGCACGTCGTCCGTTTGTAGCTCATTGGTGTCTGCCAGGATCGCGTCCACATCCGTCCAGAGTTGCTGTCCAGCCGCGCCCGCGCCTGTGTGTCCCGCGCTCACCTCGTTCCAGACATCATCCACCAGTTGGGCGGCGGATGTGAAGAATGCCGCCAAGGCGTCCGCGGCTTCGCTCTGGGCCTCTGCGTCCCAGGCAGCGTTCCAGGGGATGGCTGTAAGATCCACCCCTCCGGCCCCTAGTGCATCATCAACCTCACTCTCAACTTCTGCATCCCATGCGGCGTTCCAAGGGACGGCGGTCAGCCCAGCACCCAAAGCACCTATCACTGCAGTATCGGTCAGGATGTCGTCAATATCATCGACAAAGGCCCCTGCCGTATCTGCTCCGTTGTGGGCTGCTACCACATCCTCGTCCCACACGGCATCCGCGATGGTTGCTGCGGTTGGATCGTTGAGGGCCGCGATCAGGGCCGGCACATCGTCTGTCTGAAGTTCGTTTGTGTCTGCCAACACGGCATCTAGATCAGTCCACAGTTGTTGCCCGGCCTTGCCAGCGTCAACGTGGCCTGCTGCTGCTTCGTCCCAGACGGCATCGGCAATGGCAGCCGCGGTAGGATCATTAAGAGCTGCAATCAGACCTGGTACGTCATCTGTTTGTAATTCGTTTGTGTCTGCTACAATCAGGGCAGTCTCAGCCTTTATAGCCGCGATCGACGTCGGGTAGTCGTCCGCCTGCAGTTCATTCGTGTCTGCCAGGATAGCGTCAATATCAGTGCCAATCTGAGTATCCAGATCCAGTCCCCCGGCATCGGAGATGGGCAACCCGCCTGCTGCATCCGCAACAGCGTCAGGCAATGCCGTGCCAGTCAAGCCGCGGGTGGCAGAGTAGGCATTGTCGATCAGTAGGTTGTTTAGGCCCGCCGCACGGAAGCCAATGATAGGGCCTCGCCACGGCAACACGCCTGTACAATATCCAACGAACCAGCCGTGGCCCTCGGTGTCGTTGTTTATGCTGGCCCCACCCGCCGCAGGAATCTCGACGGAATACATCCCGTCGCCCTGATGTGCCCAGTCGTAGTCCCCACCAACAGTTGGGACTACTGCCGTCTGGGTATATGCTCCCGCAGTCGTGACAAAGTTCCACGCCAGATCCATGCCTGGCTCATTATAGAGAATCCCGGTTTCTCGGGTCTTGAAGTCGGTATCGTCTATCAGGGCCATAATGTTGACTGGCACCTCGGAAAGTGCAGCATCAACGTCCATCCAGATATCAGGCATCGCTCACCTCATCATTGCTGCTGAGCATATACATACCAAGGATTCCCTGCTGGCGGCGCGCCCGCCGCCACGTACCCAGGCCACCATCGCACACGGGGGGCGTAGAGTTCCCACTTGGCATCGTGGGCCATGGCCCAGATTTCGGCAGGGGAGAGCGTACGATCCCAGAGGCGCGGATCGGCCACATCGCTATCTGTGAGAAGATCGCTTCCAGCCCATGTCCCTAGCTGCACTGTGGTCGTTGGCGAGAACAGGTTTCCATTCTGCGGGTCGGAATCAACCTGCCTGCCATCAAGATACAGTCTCTGGGTGGTCCCATCATACGTGCCAGTCACCAAATGCCAAGTATTGACGACCCACGCAGCAGTGAGACTCGACACAAAACCGCCGGTCCTCGTGAGGTAATCAATGCTACCTATGGATCCCTGGATCCTCAGCACAACGGCATGGTCAAGAGTGTAAATAAATTCCTCTATTCCAGCTCCGTGACTATGGATGCGTATCCATGCAGAGATGGAATGTTCTTTGACAATGGGCGGCCCAGAGGTGGTGGTAAAGTACATGGCACCATTGAAGGCCAGGGCAGTTCCTACCTCTGGATCGTGTATGTATTTGTTAAAGGCGGTAGGAGCTAGATCGGCATGCCTACCACTATAATCTCGCAGAGTTGATCCGCGAGACCCAAGCGTCGGCCACCAGCCCACAAGCCCCTTCGCCTGCGGGCTGCGGGTGTTTAGGTCAAACTGGCAGTTGGGCGGGTTCCGAAACGGCCACCCGCCCCGAAACATTGTCCAGTCCATTACCTATCCCTGAAGCGATGCACGCTTACTGGATCTCCATCGGCACGGGCGAGAGCATAAAGCCGTTCTCGTCCACGTCGTTGGTCAAGGCATCTGCCGTGCGATTCCAGAAGACGACATTGAAGGCGCGAGCGATAATGAACACTTCCCCGCTGGCAACCATCTCGATGTCCGCCACCGCCTCGTCCACGACGATGCTGCCGATCCACTGGAGGTTGCTCAGCTTGGCGATTGCCGAAACTGCTGCCTCGCCTGTCCCATCGTCGTTATCGGGATGCGCTGTAGCGGATGCAGAGCTGCCCATCGTCTTGAGGTAGATGTCCACCGTTTCGCCCAGCACCGGCGCAGTGGCGAACTGGACGAAGGCACGCCACTCGTAAAGGGCCGCAACTGCCCCTTCGCCCAAGTCGCATGGCGCACTCTGGCGGCCCGCCGCAGCTGCAAGGTTGTGGACCTCGAACGCATAGTCCTCTGCTTGCGCTGCCGCCGCAGGGACGAACCAGAGGGTCGTCTCACGGTTACGATAGATTAGGTTTGCCATAGCTCACTCCTACAGATTCGATGCGTATGCCACGTTGCTGATTGAAATGGTGATGCCTTCGCCCCACAGCACCTCGGCCCGACTGCCATCCTTCTGAACCACACCAATCAGGTTGTCCCGCGTGGTCGTTGCGGCACCGAAGATGGTGAGCAGGTTGCTTCGCACCTCGGTCCCATCTTGAACCGCCGAGATGACGGTCAGCGATGGCAGCAGTTGGATGTAAAGGCGCTGTGACGCGCTGATCGTCTCCCAGTCAGCGATAGTGATCTGCTCAATGACCTCTTGAGGATTGATGTACTGGCGCTGAACAACACCACCATTGGTCGGGTCATTGATCAGGTCAGCAATGATCTGATCTCCCTTCCAGTCCCCGTCGATCTTGTAGCCAATCCCTTCTGGGTCGGCCTCGATCTCGTCGTGCAGTGCTTGCAAGCTGAACTCTGCCATGCTATCCTCCTACACTATCTCTCCAGCCCGCGCGTCTCGTTGACGGAGCGCTTGGGCGGCTCGTGGCGCATGTCCTATGCCGTGAACGTTATGGCCCACTTGTTGAAGCCTTCTGCCTCGGGGTCCGTCACCAGCTCGAAGGCCATCCCCTTACCCGTCACTGGCGGGTCTTCATCTGCGTAAATGCCGCTCGGTGCGGCGTTCGTCCCGCCAACGTTCAGCACTGGCGCAGCGACCACGAATGTCATGCGCTCGGTATAGACGCTCAGTAGGATGGCATCTACGTTAGCCTGAGTCAGAGCGCAGTCATGAAAGGCATAGTTCGACATATTCGTATTGCCACTGATGTCTGGCGTGCCCGATAGATTGGTATCGCTGAACTGGAGAATAGCCGTCCACCAGGGCAGTACCCAACCGCTAGTGTCGCCCGATACAGCAAGGCCGTTCATATAGAGGTTTACTATCGACCCCGGCCTCCAACCACTGAGATCGCCAGACAAGCCGGTGGCGTGGGCGGTCATATACACTAGATTCGATACCCACCAACTACCCATGTCACCAGAAAGCAGAGCATTGCCACTAAGGTACAGCGTCCCCAGTGATGGCAAGTTGGGTATCGGGAATGCACCGATGTTCCCATTCAAGTTGTTGGTGTTAAGGTCGATAACCGTCACGTGCCCGCCCACGACCGTGATGCCGAACCAGTTGCCGACTGTATGGGTCACGAGCCAGTTGGTGTGGTCGGTCCAGGCCGGGCCGCCGGTCTGCTTGTACAGCCAGATCAGCGCGTCGCCTTCCGACTGCGGTACGTCGGTGACTTTGAAGCCCCCGCGCGGATAGAGCAACAGCAGATTGCGAATCATTCGCCGCATGGCTACTCTTCCTTGGCCACGCCGACCTTGAGCAGCAACCGCCCGCTGGGATAGGTGACCTGCCCGGTGCGGCAGACCGCCGCCACCCAGAGCGACGTTTGCCCATCTAGCGGGCGCACCTTGCGTGCGTAGAACTCGGGCTGTGCGATTCGCTGCGCGCCGAGGTCGATATAGTCAGCCGCCCTCACCAACACGCAGCATAGGATCTCCTGCGCCTGCGCGTTCGTGATCGCAATCGGCGCGTTGACCACGCCCAGGACGCCGGGGTGGGTGCGGAAGACCAGCAGGTCAATGTCCCCGCCCTGGTCGTCGTAGTCGAGCAAGGTCAGGCTGACGAGGTAGGACGGGTGGTTCTGCACGCACACGCGCTCCACCTCTGTCGCCAGTGACATCAGGTCGGCGGCAGCGTAGGCCGCTGTGTCGATGGGCAGGATGACTTCTGCAACGTCGTCTACTCGTAATGCCATGTTCGTCTCCTAAAGTGGGGGCGGACCACGGGCGTCCGCCCCGATAGCCTATCGCTGGATCTGGATGAACCGCAGTTCGCGCACCGTCAGGTTGTGTGCCCCGCCAGCCGCCCCAGTCAGGAACTCCAGGGTGAGCCGCATCAGCTCGTCGTTCGGGAAGTTCGCGTCAGTGTCGGCGATGGTTGCCATCAGCACGTCGTCGACGTACACATAGACGTTACGCGCCAGGTACAGAAACTCACAGCGGATATTGACCGCATCCACCAGCGTCGCCACTGCCGTCGCACTCTCTACCGTATTCTGTTCCAGCACGAAGTACAGCGTATCTACGGTATCGATGTTGCGGAAGTAGATCGCCGTGTCTGCCGCGTCGAGGCAGGTCGTGTCTGTCATAGAGAAGCCTGCAAACACGTCCGTGTTGGTCACGTCGTCGATGGAGAACTGGATGCCGAAGTAGGTCGGATAGTCGGCGGCGAGGCTGATGTTCTCGCCAGCCGTGCCTAGCTCGGCCCCCAGTTGCAGCTTTACCCCGTCGTTGTTGGCTGCTGCCGTGGTCAGGAGCACAGCGCCGCCGGCCACGTCCGCAACTGTAAACGTGGAGGCGCCGACCAGCGTGTTCGTGTACTCGGTCGGCATGCCCGTCACATCATCCGTCGGGACGGCCGCCGGGTTCAGGCTGTACTTGACTATGCCTGGACCCCACGCGTCATACCAGCGGTGTGTGTGTTCCGCATCGTAGAGGACATAGGCGTCGTGAACTGATTTTGTAAGTACGCTCATTTCATTCCTCCTATGCCGCCGCCACGACGACGGATGTCGGCGCGAGCGGGAAGTAGGTCAGATACCACGCGATGACCCCGTTTTTCGCCGCGCTGGTGGTTGCGTTGATGGTCCCGATGGGACACAACCACTTGACTGCCGGCACGAGCGGCAACGCACCCGCCGTGGTCGGAGTCAAAACAGGCAACGCCACACCGGTGAAGGTGTAGGACGTACCCGCCGCGTCGCTGTCGATATCCACCGCCGTGGACAGGTTCACGTTGCCTGCCGGCTCGGTCACCGCCTCGATGATCTGACAGGTCGATGCGCCGGCATCAGAGACCGCAGTCGTCACGATGCCAACGAGGTTGGTCACCATGATCGGCCCGCCGGTGATGGTGAACAGTGGATCGGCGGCACCCGTAACGGCTCCATCTGCCTTGACGATGCACTGCTCCTGTGCGTCGTCGACGTGGCGCAGCACCTCGGCCATGCTTACGGTATCCGCCGCCTTCGCTGCTGCCGGGTAGGTTGCCACGCCAGCCGCGCCGACGAGGTTGGCTGACACGTCCTCCAGCCGCTCGATGATGGAGCCATCTACGTTGCGAACGACGGCAGCCGATGCGAACGTGTTGTCCGCACTGTTTGCACCCAGGATGTTGCCCGCGTTGTCCACGATGGCCACAGGCGTCGGGTATCCCGGTGAGTCGATGGCCGTGGTCTCAGTGTTGCCCGCGCAGTAGCACTCGCCGGGATCGAGGATGGTCCCGCTGGTGTCACCCATCAGCCGGTTGTTGACGATGAACCCGGTTGCTGCAGCGCCGAACTCGATAGCGTGGTCGCCGGTCTGCCGGTTGTGCAGCACGTTCCCTGCGATCACGCAGTTGAGATGGATGGCCGGGCTGTAGACAGGTGCATTCTCACAGTCCACGTCAAACACACAGTCGAGGATCTTGACGCCATCTTGAACCTGTGCGATGTCCACGACCTGATCCGCACCCGCCGTCGTCTGAATCACACGGCAGCGGCGCATAGTGAAGTTGTCGGTCGCGTTGGCCCCGCCACCGTCGAGGTCGACGAACGACACGGCCTGCGCTGCTGCCGCCTCCGGCCATTCGATGTCTTCCAGCGTAACGTCGTCGCCGTTGACATCGACCATCACGACGATCGCATCGATGCCCTGAACGAACCTAAAGTTCTTCATCAGGATGTCGCAGTCGTCGATGGCGAGCGTGGACGCCGTATCCGTCCAAGTCAGTGTGGGGCGATCATCTCCGATGCCCAGGCCGATGACCTTGAGCCCCTGCTTGTCCAGGGTGATGGCTCCTGCGGTAGCGATCGTCTCCGCGTGTTTCGGGGCGACATAGATCACGTCGCCGTTGTTGTCTGCGGCCTGTGTGTTTGCATAGTGCATGGTGGCAAACGGGTGGTCTGGGTCTCTTCCCACTCCTACAGCATTCACCGCCCGCGTGTGCGTCGAGTCCACGAACCACAGGTCGCCGGGGTGTTCCTGATAGTCGTCGATCGTCCAGGCGCCGCCGACCTGTTGCCGGCTAAATAGCGCCGTTCTCTGCGTTGCACTTCCTGCCATTTCAATTCTCCTTGCCCATCCTGGGTTCTAACCATTGTTGGGCCATAGAGGAGGCGGGCCGGGATAGCACCCGCCCCCCAAGCGAATCCGATTAGGTCAGCAGCGTTGCCGGCACGGGCTGGTAACGCGGCTGGACGACGGCGACGTTGATGCAGCCGATGACCGCCTCAACATTCCCTGCCGCCCAGGTCAGCCGTACATAGGCGTACCCAACCGCCGCGAGATTGGCGGCGGGGACGAAGATCTGGTACATCTGGTTGCTCCCCGCTGTAGTTGTGAACCCGGCCGCGAGATCCTGTATCCACGCGCCCCAGATATCGGGCGTGGTGCTGACCCGATGCATGAAAGCGACAGGAGTGGATGCACCTGGTCCGACGGTGCTGCAGGCGTCGATAGTAACAGTGCTCGTGCCGTTCACGCCGACGCCCTTGGTGATCTGGAACAGGACGCCGACCGCACTCTGGCACTTGACGATGTCCGTGCTCGCCCCGCCCGCCATGAAGTCGGCGACGGGGTAGATGACCGGAACCCAGTGGAACTGTTCGAGTGTATACATTCTATGCCTCCCTTATGGCCGCCCGGCCAACGAGATGAACGGCGACACGGTGGTCAGACCGTGGTGCGGCGTGAGCGGCAGGTTCCACTTCGGCTCGCCGTCGCAGCGATAGACGAACCGGAAGACCGTCTCGTCGTTCGTGAACCGGACGTGGATCGAGCTGGCCGACTGCATGCCGCCCTTCTCGATCATCTGGTACTCGCTCAGGCTCGCCAGGATGATGTCACCAGTCACGCCGAGCGTCTGTGCATACTCCGTTTCGAGAACGGGTCGGCCGTAGATGGTCCCATAGGGAACGCCAGACAGTCCGCCCGGCGGCATATAGGTCAACTGCCCGCCAGCACCTACGCCGAGGTTCATCTGGTGAAGCTGCGGCGTCACGTCCTGGTGGATCAGCCACACATAGTCCCGCGCGCCTGCCCAACGCCTCGACCACATGTTGATGATGTTTTCAGAGACGATGGTCGTGATTGCCTGCGCCGGTTCCGCGGGCTGTGGGATCAAGCACGGGCTGGCCATGATGCCCAGTGGCATGCCGCCGCCCGGCCCGTTGATGATCGCGTCCTCCACGACAAAGCGCAGCTCCTCCGGCAAGTTGCTCATGATCCAGCCCTCGAGCGCGGTTGCATCCTGCAGCAGCTCATCGGTGGCATACACCAACCCGATGACCTTGTTCAGATTCAGCTCTAGCCGCCTGAAGGTCGGGTGAGTGGGCGTCTTGTCCGCCGCCTCACATGCCCAGTGAGCAAGGATGCCGCCACGGCGAGCGCCGTTTGCACGGCTCGTCTCCGCCTCGGCATTGAAGGTCATGCCGTTGCTGCCGGCTCCGATGCCTACCATGTCCACGCGCCGCAGCAGGTCGCCCACGTTGTACACGCGGCTCATGAGGCTGGCGTTATGGTCCACGCCGACCAGGAAGCCGCCGTCTGCCGGCACGGTCTCGCTCAGGCCGGTGATCGCCTTGGCCTGGGTAAGCGAACCGATGGCCTTCTCGCCGACGGCCTTGCCCATGTCGTAGCCATACTCGGTCGCCGGATCCGTAGACTTGTAGGACTGGATCTCGCGTTCATCCTTCGAGACGGCGATCAGGAACTCGCCAAAGGACCACTTTCCGGCCTTGCCCTTGGCCTTCTTGTCGGCCTCGTCTTCGACGACCTTGAAACCGCCCGGCTCCGCCTCGTCGCCTGCGGCCTTTTCCGCGTCGGCGTTCTTGGCGATGGTCATCATCGCCGCCATCTTCTCGGCGCGAACGCGGTACTTGTCCGCGTCTTCTTGCAGCGCCTTGGCCTTGGCCTCATCTGGTGCCTCAAGCTCCAGCTCGGCAACGGCCTCAAGCGCCTTTGTGCGCGACAGTTCGCGCAACTGTTCGTACGTCATTACTAGACCTCCTCTAACAGCTTGGCTAAAGTTAGCGATGCCTTGGCCCTCACTAGCCCAGCCACAGACGCCGACGCCTTCGCGCCCTCTGGCTCTGCCTCTGCCGGTGTGTTGTCCTCGGCTGTATCGTCCTGCGCGGGCACCAGAATGCCCAGCGCCTTGAACGCTTGTATGTGATTGTCGCCGTACTCTTTCATCATGCGCGGTTCCATCGGCTGAACGGTGAGCGTATCCCGCTTCAGGGGCCAGCGGGCGATCTGCCCGCCCTTCCCCTTGCGGATGCCATCTGGCACGGCCTGCGAGCTGGTGCCGATCAGCCCCGCGTCGATCAGCTCCTCGAGGAACTTGACGTACTGGCTGCGGCGCTTGAGCGAGCGTTCTACCCACACGCCGCGCGTATCTGCCTTTGCCGTGGACCAGTCCACCACGCCCAGCACGTCGTCCTCTCCGGGTGCGTCCTTGCCATCTAGTTCCTTGCCGCGCCCGTGCTCCCAGTCCACGTAGAGCATACCTGCCTTGGTGTAGGCGCTCTCCAGGTCTGTCTCTGCCGTGAAGAACTCGCCAAGGGAGCCGTCCTGGTTCTTGTTCTCGCTGGCGATGCCCTCCAGGTCGCGCCCGCCGAACAGGACGATGTAGTTGCCCACGCGCAGCTCGTCGTCGGTGCGCGAGACAGCCTTCAGGGCATTCTTGGCCGGTGTCCAGCGGGTCTGCTGCTCGACCTTGCGCCACTTATCCTGTGGTGCGAATGTCACGACCTCACCGTCGTCCGAATAGCCCACTTTCCAGTAGGCGCCCTGGC
>Ga0307377_10004247_pt1 | contig 15737 bp, 33 predicted proteins | sample TR3MG_FD_202535 | JGI IMG/M metagenome (GOLD analysis project Ga0307377, IMG submission 202535) | Soil microbial communities from Risofladan, Vaasa, Finland - TR-3 | ecosystem: Environmental > Terrestrial > Soil > Coastal area > Acid sulfate soil | place: Finland: Risofladan, Vaasa | collected... | reverse complement strand
GTGAAAACAATTATTTCTTTCACTATTTAAGGGACATTTACCACACATATCAACAGGAGAATCATAATCAGCACTTAAAAATAATTCACATAACGCACATGAATTTTGAAGATTTTTTACTTTCTCCCACACTGGACTTTTTGTTTCATCCACCTCGGGATTATTAAAAAGCCAGATCCATTTTTCTATGGATAATATTAACGCCTCTATATATGTCATATTATTTCCACACCTCCTTATCATCACCAAAAATATCATCTTCAATCTTTCCGGCTGCCAATAACTCGCTGTCAATAAAACTACGTAGTTTTCCAGACATATTTTTTTTAGTTTCAGTACAATAATTTTTAAATAACACAAATTTTTCCCTTGAGATTCTAAATGTTATGCTTTCCGTGTCCGGTTTTTCTGAAAAAATATTTTTTTCCATAATTAAATCCTATATGCAACAAGGTTGGGATTAACCATAATCCAGGTTTCAACCGCAATTGCTATAGCCTGCCGTGAATACAATCTACCACCTACGCGCCTACATTTTTCATTTATCGCAGTTAAATACAATGCTAAATGTTTACTAAGGAACTCTGGTTTTCCATCCACATTAAATATTTTCGCTGCAATTTTCAAAAAATCCGAATTTAAATTAACTTCCATGTTAACTCCTCCTGTTATAATTTAATAATATCATAATAATACTATTCTATAATAATATAATAATTCTATATAATAATGTCAATACATTATTATATAATAATATAATAAAAATACATCGCTATTTTAACGTGAAAACGATATGATTTATCTGAAAAAAATAATTGCTATCTAAAACATTACACCAACCGACTACTTATAATTCCTTATACCATAACAAGTTACATGAAATACTTTAAAATCTAACACCAACCTATACAATATTACAAACGAAATGTAATATTTTTTAAACTATTAAATTATTTCACATTCTCTGTAACTCCTTATACTATATACATTTATATTAAATATAATTATTAATAAGAAGATTAATAAGAGTGAAATCAGGTTAATTTTATAGTTTATTACATTATTACAATGTTTACAGCCCTAGAGGGGGAAAATATTTTTTTTATACATAGATACATACCTCAATTTATTTTTCTATATCTATACCCGCGAATTCATGTAATATTGTTATAAATGATCAGTTTTTCTTGCAACTCCTTATGCCATAAGGAAATAAAATATTACAGCCCCACTAGTTGGGGATGTAATATCGTGTTAGGAATTTGACGGGTTGCTTGTAATTTGTTATATTATAAGGAGTTAAAATATTACAGGAATGTAATATTGATCAGGGAAAAATCAGGGAATTCATGTGTATGATAAATCATACACTTTGTATACTTTTTTATACAGTATGTATACTTTTGTATACACTAATAAAAGGAGTTAAAATATGAAGAAATGCACCAAATGTGGCAAAAATAAAAAACTCGATCAATTTTACCAATCGCTTGCAGCTAAAGACGGTCACCGGGCCTGCTGTATTCAGTGCTATAATGCGATATACAAAAAGAAATATGTCAGCAAAACACAAAACCCACTATATAAAAAAGAATTGTTTACTCTGATTAAACATCACCGAACTACTCCGGTGAATTTTTTCGGGTTTTTTGTCGGGGTCCTGGTTTATATCGCTGAGCGTGAAATTCTGGCATATTCCAACCTTGAGAAATCGCAGGTGTTCAGGACCGCAGGGGAAGCGAAACTTTTTTTATATGGCCAGGTAATCAGGGCAGGCGAGAAGATCGGCCAGGGTTTATCAGATCAGGCCAGGAAGGTCGCGAGAAAAATAAAATAGGACTTGACTTAATATAGGTATTGTGCTATATTAAAATTATGATTGGTGAAATAATAGATATAATATAAAGTAATCCCCCCTGTGTTCCGTTTTCGGAGAACCATCATAATCAATCATTGCGGGGGGGATTTTATTTTAACAGGAGGGAATTTATGTTAGGATTATGGATTTTTTTGTCTGTGCTGGCATTATGTGGATTTATTACATTTTGGTTATGTAAAGCTTTCGATAAAATAAAAAAGCTAATCAAAGATTCTGATGAAGATATATAAATTTATAAGAAGTTAGGGATAATAATATGAACACCTTTTCAAAAATATTCATACTTGTATTACTTGCTGCTCTCATGTTTTTTGTCATTCGGGGAATAGATTTATTTTTCTTTGATAAAGGGATGATAATTTTTTCTGTGACTATTTATTATTTCATATCCGGAGTAATTGCCATACTCGGGTTTTTTTGGGGTCATTTCTGGACAAGCATCCAAAACCCATGGAATTTGAGTAATTTTATTCATAGAGTAGAAAACGAAGAAACTCTGGATTATATTTTAATGTTAGTCCAGAGAAAAAAGGATTTTTTTAAGGAAAGGAAAAAGAAATGAAACCAGAATGGAAAAACGCGCCTGATTGGGCTATGTATCGCGCGATGGATGAAGACGAAAATTGGTGTTGGTATGAAAAAAAACCTGTTAAGAGCTTCACGTATTTTGTGCCGCAGCAAGGCACAAAATGGGAATTATCCGCGCCTGATTGGGAAAATTCTCTTGAAAAACGACCGGAGGGAATATGACCTGCAAAATATGCAAGCAAAATAAACCCTCTGCCGAATTCGAAGAATGCCATACTTGTAATAAACTGCGGTGTTTAGATTGTATAGATTTGGATTTAAGAGAAATGCCGGCTGTCAAGTTTATTTGTAAGGAGTGTAAGGATGAAATATAAATGCATAAACTGTGGAGCAATAGTTACAGATTATAAACCTAAATTTTGTTGTGATGGGTTTATGTGTGGATGTCGTGGATTGCCAATAGAACCGCCATTATGTGAATCATGTGAAATAACTGATATGAAATTACAGGCAATAGCAGACAGACAATAAGGAGTGTAAGGATGAAACATAAAATCGGAACTATCTTGATTATCATGTTTGTTTTAGTTATATTTATAATAGCTGTTACCCAGGGAGGTATCTGAATGATAGACATAAATAAAATACCAGGATTTAAGGAAACCCCAGATGAGATACATAATCTTATAGATTGTAATAAAATTATGGCTATGGCAAAAATACCTATATTGACAAGCCAGGATGCGATTTTGATTTGTACAAGGATTAAAAAACTACTTGACGACAGGCGGGGATTGTTGAAAAATTTAATTAAAATATTAAAACATCATGAAAAACCATATTTGCATAAATTTGATAGTGGTGGTATTGTATCTTTCGTGAAACTTGGCGATATATACGCAGAAAGTGCTTTTAATATAATCGAAGAAATAACCGGCAAAACCTGGGAGGAATTAAATGAGTGATAGAAAACAAGCAGGTGATAATATGTGTTATTGTAAAAATGATGAAATTGAATCGCTTAAGGAAGGAAACAAGAATAAAGACAAAACTATTGATGTGCTTATTAGTTTGTATAATAAAGTTATTGTCTTTATGAGTGTAAAAGAACAAAAGATAGTTAAGCAGGAAAAAATAATCAGAAAGCTTGCAGGTAAGATAAAGGGATGTCCTGAAATGAATTGCCCTGGTCCTTTAGATTGTAACTTTGTCGAATGTTGGAGAGCATGGGCAGAGAAGGGAGGCATATCTAATGTCCCAACAGGGTGAACGAATAGACAGAGAAATTACATACAGAAACGACCATATAGATTTTTTGAGAGCATGTGGTAAAAACTCTTTATATTCTTTTTTAGATACTATAAAAAATTATAGATATGATAAAATAACAGAACATTTTTATTTTCCATGCAGTATTGTCTATGCTGATAAGTTAATTAATAAAATAAAGGGAAATAATGATACTTGACGAAACCTGGCAGGAAGGATTATCACAAATTGAACAATCTCTTGTAGTCGAATTTTTTTTAGCTGGTGGATCATTCACCGTCGATGTGTGGAAAAACGCAGGATACAAATCGGCGAGGACTGCAAAAAATGCGTTGCAAAAAGAAAAGCTGAGAAGGGCGGTGAAATTATTTTCGGCAATGCAGCTTGAGTTAAAAGCCGATTTTGTAAAAGCTAAGGCTGCCGGTATTTTAGTTGTACGCGCTTTTTATAACTCGTTTGATATTATCACAGCAGATGGAAAATTGAGACCAGAATGGACAGAGAAACCCAAATCTATGGGGGAGCTTGCTCACTGTGTTGACGGCATAGAAACCAGTTATGACAAAATGGGCAGGAAACAAGTCAAAATAAAATTAGCAAATAAACATGAGGCCATTACCGGATTGAACAGGTTATTTAATTTTGACAACCAGGACGAAGAAGAAGAAGAAGAGGCAGGCGGGAAAAAACCTATCCATCTGTTAACTGATGAGGGGCGGCGGCGAGAGATTGCCGAATATATAAAACGATTCGAACAGAAACGAATTGAGTGTAAGAAGAAGAAAGGAAAGGGGAAATAAGATGAATTATAATTATGAAAAGATAGAAGACGTTATAAAGCTGCTTGGTGAACCTATTATGCGATTTAAACCAACAGGTGATTTTAGTTTAAAGGAAAAAAAGTTTTATGTGCCATATGAATGCGCAATTTTTAAAACAGATCACGTTTCTGAAATAATAGTTTATTGCAACCGTGGAGATAATGAATGGTATTGCAATTGCCCTATGGGAAGTCGGTTTGTAATTCGTGAATTATTAAAAGGGTTGGAAGGAAAGGGGAAACAGGAGGTGGCAAAGGCATGAAGTGCAAATGTGATAATGAAAGTAATTTAATTTGTGCCGGCTGCAATAAGTCTATTTGTATTTATTGCAGTATGAAGGTTATTATTGATCGTTATACAATAAACTTTTATTGTATAAAATGTTTTAGAAGCGAAAAGGGGAAACAACATGAAAAATAATATTTACATAACAGAGACAAGGAAATGTAAGGACTGTAAGCATTTTAAAAAAGATCGTTTTCCAATATGTCCCAAATTACGAATGAGAATAACAGGTGATTTGAAAATTACTTATGTTGCAGAGAAAGGAACTTGTTTTGAAAACACGTGATGAACTAAACGCAAAAATCGCAGAACTAAAAGTCAAGGTTGAAACCGTCAAGGGCAGTGAGTGCGATGTATACACAAGGATAGTCGGATACTACCGGTCAGTGAAAAACTGGAACGCAGGCAGACGGGCGGAATTTGATAAAAGATTGCCGTTTAAAATACCAGAGGTGGTGAAGTGAAAACCGAAAATTTAAAATGTTGCGGTAATTGTAAATATCGGTATGTAATTGCTAACAGCAATTTATGTCAAAAAGAAAATGATCCTGGATGTTGCAAAGAATGGGAATTTGACGGATTGACAAATAAGGAAAGGATGAATGAAAATGTATGATAACCTGAATAACGCAATAGATAGAATAGGATGGTTGAAAATCGATAACGAAAAAGCAAGTTTCTTTATAGATAAAAATATATATAATGAATTATTAAAGGCAAACAGGAAAGGATTAGTAAGAGCAAGATCCAGTGAAGAAACAATAATACAAAGATTAAGCAGATTAAAATAATCAGGAGGTAGGGTATGAAAACGCGCATAGTTTGGGACGGGGAATATTATTTTTTGCAAAAAAGAGTATTTTTCTTTTGGTTATTCCTGCCATCGCTTAGGCATTATATTGATTTTAAAGAAATAAAATACTATGGGGAATACAGATACATGGTTACTGATTACGAAGAAGCAAGGGAAGAGGTAATGAAATATATTAGACATTATAGAAAAAGCAGTAAAAATATGGCAGTTGTGGAGTTTTATAAATGAAAATACTTTTAACTTAAATCAGGAGCAACCCATCAGAGCACCCAAACGCGTATTAACCAAACAAGATGAAGAGCGATTTCTTAAACTTGTCAGACTTGACGAAAAATTAACCCTTCCTCCTAAATTACAACCACTATGGGAACGTGGGAAATATTACAACAAAGTCATTTACGGTGGGCGCGGATCTGCGAAATCATGGTCTGTTGCAACCGTTATCATAAAGCGCGCGTCAACTGAAAAGAAACTCCGTATTCTATGCGCGCGCGAAATACAAGAGTCAATCAGTGAATCGGTTTACTCTTTGTTATGTGATACTATCGAGCGCCTTGAATATCCGAATTGGAAAATAACAGATACTTATCTATACAACAAAAAAACAAAAAGTAAAATAGTTTTTAAAGGACTTCGTGACATAAGCGCAGCTAAACAGGTCAAGGGGTATGAATCATTTGATATCGTTTGGTGTGATGAGGCGGAAACTATTATTCAGGATTCATGGGATTTATTAATCCCGACTATACGAAAAGATAACAGCGAGTTATTTGTAACTTTTAATCGTTATAAAGAATTTGACCCAGTATATAATGAATTTTGTCTGATTGAAGATCCTAAAACCCTTGTGATACCGATGAATTGGAGAGACAACCCATATTTTACAGAGCGCAACAGGTATGATATGGAGAAAATGAAACTCCTTGACTATGACAAGTACCTGAACGTATGGGAAGGGGAGCCAATTGCACAGATTGAAAATGCCGTATTACCTCAGCGACTGGTATCAGAGGCAGTACAGAGAAACATCGAGAACCCTGACGGCGGACTGTCCGTTGGTGTTGACATGGCGGCATTCGGTGACGACTGTATTACATTTTATATGCGGCGAGGGTTGAAAATAATTGATCATGAAAAACACAAGCATCAGGATGTTATAAAAACTGCAAAAGATTTAGAAATATTTGTACTGAGAAACAAAGGAAATATATATACAGAAATTAAAATAGATAACGGCGGGTTGGATGGTGGAGGGTTGCCGCCTATAATGCGAAACAAGGGATTTGAGAACGTTGTCGGGATAGATTTCGGGGGGACACCTAAAGACAAAGAAAACTATGCTAATGTTGCAACGGAAATGTTTTTTGATTTGTTGGAAGTACTGCACAAAATAGATTTGCCTGATAATAAATTGTTGAGGCAAGATTTGACGTGTAGAAAATACGGGTATAACGAAAAACGACAGAAAAAAGTTGAACCGAAAAAGATTTTTAAAAAAGAGTATCATCATTCCCCGGATGACGGTGATGGGTTGTTGTTGTGTTTTTATAATCCGGGGAACGTGTTAAAAATGGATGAGGACACGAAAAAAGAGTTGAAAAAACGGCACGAAAATAAACGGAAAAAAGCAAGAAATCGCTTTGCCGGGTGTCGATAATTTAGTATATTGTTACAGGAGGTAATTTATGGAAATATCGATAAATTGGTTGGAAAAACGCCGTGCAAACAAATCGCTAATAGATTGGTTTGGAGATCAGCCGGAACGTGATCCGGTCAAGGTTGTTAATTCTATTATGAAAAAAAATCATAATTGGGCTAATTGGCTGATGATAAAAATATTAGATGAAAAACAACAGATTAAATATGTATTGTATGCTGCAGAAAAAGTATTGCCTATTTTGAAAGAGAAAAACCCGGATGACTACAAGGCTTGTGAATATATCGAATCTGCAAAAAGGCGTCTAAAAGATGCAGAATTTATTGTTGGAGAAAATGAAAAAAGTTCTGAAATAATATATGATAATTTTTTAGAATACATGAAGTTAATATGTAAGTATCAAGGGTATATGGCTCTTTACGCTGAGGGGGCTGCGAGAGCTGCATTTACGGCGGCGGCTATGTATATTGGGTTTGCAGAATATATAGAAAATGTAGCGCTTGAGGGGGTGCGCTTGGCTGGGGTGTATTGTGACAGCATAGGAAATGATAAAAACGCTATGCTAGATATATTAAATTATGGATTGCAATTATACACAGACAATTGCAAATAAATTAGGAGGATTTTATGACATTTAACCAACTATTTGATTTATCATTTTCGGAATTGTCTACATTGGTCATTGATTCTAATATAGTATTTTTTTTAAGACTCTGGCCGGTATGGGTTGTAATTGCTGTTTTAGTTTTTTTATTTATAATTTATGTATATAAGAAAAAATAATCAGGAGGCTATATGAAACTTGTCTACATCTCCGGACCCTACGAGGGAACGGACGAAGAAATAAAGCAAAACATAATCAACGCAAAAAAGGCAGCCGATTTTTTTGTCCGGCGGGGGTATAATGTGTTTGTACCTCATACGAATTATGAGTGTTGCGAGGAAAGGGAATTCACAAAACAGGGGCGTATTGAAATATTAAATATGTGTTTCGACATGGTTCCCAGGTGTGATGTAATCGCGTTTTTGCCTGGATGGGAAAAATCAAGGGGAGCGTCTGGGGAATACGCAATTGCTGAAATAGAAGGAATAGAAAAAATTTTCTTGACACAGGGGCAGATTTCGTGATATACTTGAGTTTTAAGGAGAAACAATATGAGTTTAACAAGTTGGATAGCTGATTTATGGGACACATTATTTCCTTCGAGTACGGACATTAGTACAGATAATGATATGGTAATATCCAGGCGTACCACATCCACGGTCGACCTTACTTTTAGTGATACAGTAAACACCGAATTGACAAAAAAAATATTTTACAACACATTACCAGGATACAAACTCGGTGGGCAATTATGCGCAACCCCGATTTTAGTTCCCTTGGCATTTATGGGGTTGCCTCATTTCAGCATAAAAGATATAGAAAAAATGAGGAACTCTGAATTCTGGGAAAAACGGTTTGAATTTTATAATGAAAAATATATAAAAGATAAGCAAAATTTACATTTATTGAACCATCGCGACGGAACCGTCATCATATGGCCATGGTTTGATTCTCAAAAAGGGTTTGTCAGGTGGAAATATATAAATCCGTTATATGTGACACGGGCGTTTATTGATCCGATGACAGATGAGATACTCGGATTTGTTACCGTGATAAATTATTATTTTTACGGGTTGCCAAATAGGGAATATAATTATACAGAAACTACTACGTTTACAAAAGAAAAAGTTTTTATTTCAAGAACGGGAGACATCCCCCCGGGCATGAGGACCGAAGAAATAAAAAGAAATCCCATAGGTATAATTCCGATAATTTTTACAAACAATCGCGAACCCGGGGAGTTTGGTGGGCGGTCAGATCTGGAAAGAATATTACCACACATAAAAATATATTCTGAAATAAATTATCGTGCGCATGAGGAAGTTTACGGAATGAGGACAAAACTTGTGCAGGAAGCTGATGACGTGACAGCCTGGAGAAAAAATAATAATATGACAGACATTACCGATGTCAGCATAGACGCCCTTGATTTTATAATAAACAAAAAAGACAAGGAAAAATCTGAGTTTATCACACCGAAAAACCTAATTGACAACCACCAAAAATTACTTGAAATCGATTTTAAAAATATAGTCGAAGGCGGGTTGATGCCGGAAATTTTCTGGGGCGGGAAAGCGTCGTCGGGAAACCGGGCAAGCTCTGAAGAGCACAAACAAGTATTATTTTCCTATGTGAAGAAAAAACAGAATCAACTTAATGACCCATATAATGAACTATTATTTTGCACAGTGTATCTTGATTCTATAGCGTATATTGAAACTATTCCAGAAGAGACTGAGGTCACGTGGAACGATCTTGACGCTATGTCAAAAAAAGAGAAATCCGAAATATTTAAAAATTATGCTGATGGGCTTGACAAAATGCTGAACAACCATTCCATAGATTTGGAATCAGCACATAAAATTATTCAAGAGTTATTGCCCGGTATCGTTACAATTGATTTTGACGAATTTGTAAAACAGATAAAAGAATATGGAAATATAGCGTCATTTCTTGACGGCGAGTATACCGATCAGAAAGAATTTGGGGGAGAAAAAGATAAGGAAGAAATCGTATGATATACATAAAATATTTTTTTCAGATATTAAAACATAAATATTATGTTATGGTAGAATGTTTAAAAATGGGTTTGTTCTGGCGTGGTATTATGCATGATTTAAGTAAATTTTTACCGTCTGAGTTTTTCGGATATGCAGAAAGATATTATAAAAAACAAAATGTAAACATAGAACAGCATCACCTATCAGCTTGTAAACATCAAAAAAGAAATAAACACCATTATCAGTATTGGATTATAATTAGAAACAGCGGGGAAATAAAACCGCTTGAAATGCCTATAAAATATGTAAAGGAAATGATTTGTGATTGGAATGGCGCTATACTAAGCAAAAAAACCAGTGTCACTATAAAAGAATATTACAAACAAGCAGGTTCGGGGATGATACTACACGAGAAAACAAGAAGGGAAATAGAGAGGTTAATCGTATGATAGAAATTAAAAATTATTTTTTTGTAAAATTTATTGATGGAACAGAATTTCGTATGGATTATAAAAATATATCAACCTGTGAAAATGAAGAAATCAAATTTACTGAAACTAAAAAAGAAATTCTAATATCATTCATACAATTAAATTGTAAAAATGTTTTAGTTTTTCAAAAACAAAATATCACACACTACGGATATAGAACCACTTGACCAACTCTGAATTCATCATAGCAGAACAAAAAGCGCGTGAAAATTATCTGAAAATTACCAAATCAGTATATCGCGAAATAGCCGCACTGTACAGGACGGCAGCTGATGAGGTTGCAGCGAAAATATTAGAATTGGAGTTGTCGGGAAAAGGCAATTCCTTGACGGCAGCGTCAAACCGGGCGTTACAAAAAACATTAATTGAAACCGGGCAACGCATTTCTGACGGTGTAGAAAAAAGTACCATAAATGGTATATCTGATGTATCGAAACCGACAAACAAGCCACACATAGATTTTATAAATGATGCGTCTATTCTGGCGGGTGGTATTTTCGATCCTGCTATTATAGAAAAAATGTATTCTCAAATAAATACCGTGCTCATAGATCTAACATATACAAGGATTTGGTCAGATGGATATACTTTTTCTAATAAAATATGGGGATACCCAGGAACACCTGGCCAGCCGTATCTGCCCGGACTTGGTGAGTACTGGCGGGCTAATGTAAATAATCTGTTAACTCTGGGATTCATGCAAAACAAAGATTTATCAGAAATCGCTGATAGTCTGACGGTATATGCAAATAAGGGCAGAGGCGGGATAGTAAAAAGATATGGAGAATTACCCATATCGATAATAAGAAAACGAATACCCAAACGTGTAGACTGGCGGGCCATGAGGCTTGCGAGATCGGAACTGTATATTTCTTTGCAGGAATCGTCAAAAATACAAGGAAAAAACAATCCAGCCGTGAGAGGGTATGACTGGAACCTCACGGGCGGGCGCGGAGAGTGGGATTGTCCATGTCCTGATCTTGCCGCAAATAGTCCATATGACGAATTACATATACCTGGTTTCCCGCATCCAAATTGTTTATGTCATATCACTCACCGGCTTATGAACAGAAACGATTTTGTAAACGATTTGGTTTTATGGAATCAAGGGTTTTCTATCCCGTATCTTGATACCTGGTATATGAATCAGTATTTACCGGCTGCTTGAAATTTTATTATATAAAATCAAGATCCGCCAGGGACGTAAAAAGCACACTTTTTTAATTCGTGTATTTCGTCTGGACCAGCATAAACTTGTTTTTTATACGTGTCCATATCGTGACCTGCATCTTCAAGTTTTTTCCATAATATTTTTTTTGCTTCCTCTTCTGAGTCGGCAATTACAACAGCAAGACCAGGCGTCCAATTTTCCATAAAATCGATATTCCAGATATATATTTTCATTTTATTTCCTCCTTCCGTTCAACTTTTCACAAGTAATCTTCTATGCGTATTGCGTCCAATTTCGCTTGCAAAATTTTTCACTTCACAATCATCATAAATCTGATTTATACGTCGCATTACCCGGGGGATCGGCATGGTTGTATTTTTCAATACGTTGTTAAGTTCATGACAATCTTTTTGTCGGTTGCAGTTGTGGCATGAATTCATGATTTTTTCCTGTTATCGCACATTACTTTTTTAGAATCTTTTTTGCAGGCCAAGCAAGCTGCAAAATTAGGATTGTAATTCTTACACTGTTTCATCTTATTCACTCCTTGTAAAATTAAAATTAAAAAAAACCGGGGTAGTAGCTGGGAGGCAAACTCCCCCGGTAGGTCTTACGGGTAAGTAACCCGCTATTTTTTCTATGCCGTTATAGTGACGGCAGACTGTCAGGATTGATTTTTCAGGTCACCCAACACACCTGATAAAACTGGCCGGGTTTCCCCGGCCATGAAGGGAATTTTTATGGAGTCAACGACTCCTTGGTTGTTTTTATTTCTAAGCCGAATTGAGGACACCCTTGGCAATAACTATATTTTTCTTCATCGGTAGAATCAGCGCCAACACAATTCCATGCCTCTAATGTTGAAGAAAAAGTCAATCCGCAAAATATTATTGTTTCTGTTGTTATGACTGGTTTGTTATGGATCATACACTTTCCTTTCTCCCCTTAACCCTGGGGTGGGTTGGTTTTAAAATTAAACCAGTACACAAAAAATGTATCTGACAGTTCATATTCAATATCGTATTTTTGTGCCTCCCTGTCAAAACAGGGAAGGCACACACAAATTTCTTTACCTATCACGATTTTCCATACCTCGTTAGATACTCCGTACCCGGGTATGATGCGATTTCCACAAAATTTGCATGTTTCAGCAGGCCAGATTTTAAAAGAATCGTAACGCTTCCGTCTCATATGACGCTTTTTCTCATTTGATTTTTTGTTTCTTTCTTTTTTTTCTTCTTTATGCTGCTCGTCATATTTTTTCTGCCTGCTATCTATTTTACTTTTATTTTTTTGATAGTATTTTCTTTCTTTGTCTCTAATTATATCAATAATTTTTTTACGATAATTTTTGTGATAGTTCTGATCTTTGTAATTATCTTTATAATTCATAAAATCCTCCGTGTAGCTGCACTGAATGCAGCCGCATAGAGGAGGGCACCCCGAAGGATGCCCTTCGTAAATTATTAATCCAAAATACTTTCGTCAAAAACACCCTGCCATTGAGTCCAGAATTGTTTTCGATAATCGACTCCAGCAGTGTCAATCAAAATAAGATTTCCGCTTTTGTCAATCCAGTCTATTTTTAGGCTTATTTCCTGGTCATCTGTCAATTCTAATGTCAGGTAATCTCTCCAATCAGGCACAACAATAGATGCCGTCCTGCAGTTTTCTCCGGTAGGTATTTCTACGGCACCGTCCCTGATATAATCTTCTTCGTTGTATGGGATATATCCCCCGGTTTCCTTTTCTCTCAGATCTACAAGTTCATACCTGTCGAGCTCATCACTCCATTCCCATGTTTCAATAGTTTCAATGGTCTCGGTTCCACCGTCCAGAATGTCATTTTCATCATAGGTATCATAATCCCATGTTGATTCTCTCGTGATGGATGAATATTTTTCCACTGCAAGTTCATTATCGTATTCTTTCTGTATGCGCTCCCCTGCATGTTTCAGATTGTCAGAATAATTTCTGTCATCTTCGTCCTGACATTCCATAGCCTCGACCAACCGACGATTCATTTCGTCAAGTTGTCCTTTATTGTAACCCTCAGTATTGTCCATTCTAAACTCGTTCATATTCCCTTCCTTCTCCTGGATACCGTCCGGGGCGGTTTATTTTAGTGAAAATAATAAAAAATTATTTCTTTTTCATTGATTTCGAAATCAAATTGCGACCATTTCATATTGTAAAGTTTACCAAATTTTTCCCATAGACTTATTTTTTTTGACTCTGGTAAATGAAATGAATTTTTAATTTTCCATTTATATATGTATTGAAATCCGGGTCCGTCTTTTCCATTATCAGTAGAAGTAAAATTTATTTCTATCAGTGATACTTCTGAAATATTATATTTATTAAAAAGTATCTTGACATATTTTGATAAAATCTCAGATGCCCAACCCCTACAAAAATTCCATCCTTTTCCTAATTTCTCAATAAACTCGGTTATTGACATATTTATCTTTTCCATAATTCCCTTCCTTCTCCCGGATACCGTCCGGGACGGTTTAATTAGCCTGTCTTATCAGTGCCGGGAGGCTATCCCCGACAGACCGGGTTTTCCCGGTTTCGACTACATTTCATACCAATCATACGCCGGAATTTCTTTTTTTACTAATCCAGTTTTGTTACGGTTTGCAACAATTCTGTCATATTTTTCTCTGGACTCAAAAACATCGATTTCTTTTTTGTATGTTTTTTTTCCAGAATCTAAAATGATAATCAAATCGGAATCACTATACCCGGTAAAAACTCCCTCTACGGTTCCAGTTACCTGGCCGGTAAAATCTCTGATCTCTACAATCACCTTCTGGTTAATGGTCATGTTTTCCCTCACTCTCTATTAATAGTATATAGCAACTCGTCTATATTGTCAAGAAAATAATGCACGAATTCGGAAAATAAATCACTTTTTTTTCACGATTATACTATATGGAATACATATTTTATTCTATATGGAATAATCGTTTACTTGACAATCGACGTAGAGCAACGATAATTTTAGTTTACTGAGATTATCCGTGTGATTCTGAAAACTCACTACTTTTAATTGCTTATACTATAAGGAATTACAGACACCCTGTTTTATGAATATTTATATAGACAGGTTGCTATATAACTCTTTATGCTATAAGCAATTAAAAGTAGTCTATTTTTTAACCCGGAAAATCAAGGGTATTTGTATATCACTTACCGAAAAACTACTCTCTACGTCAATCCTCGTGCAAATAATAGCTATTTAACGAAAATAAATCATTATTTACTTGACACTACTATGAAAATATGTATAATATATATTATATAGTAGCTGGGAGGCTCATATTGTCACTAAAAAAACTCAAAAATATCATTTCTGATGAACCCAAAACGTTAAAACTATGTCAATCTAAAATCTCACCGGATGAAATACCGACTCTGGTAAAACAAAAAACTATGGATATACTCACGGAGGGAGATCCGGCGCCGTTTTATTGCGTCGAAGAAATCGAGGATATAACAGAAGAGGCAAACGGTGTCGAATTCGTCCCTAAATTTTGGTCGTCTTATATGAAAAAAATGAAAACCGCACCTGTCGGAGGCAGCAAAGATGGTCATCATGATCCATGGGAAACTTCACCGGACGATTTTTATACTGTCGGCGGAAAGAGTGAAGGAAACAAAATATTACTTAAATTGTACGTCCCTCCTATGGGTTTTTCATCGACAAACGAGCGATTCATAAAACATATCAGGTCCGGCATGGTTCATTTTTCAATTGTGTCATGGACGAAAGACGAGCACGAAGTTGACGAAAATGGGTATGTTACAAAAATACGTGCTGTCGAATCTATGAAGGGAGAGCGAAACGACGCCGTACAGGTAGGGCTCGGAGCTATGAAACAAAAAGTGAATAAAGAAATACCGGGTGAACAACCCGAGAAAATAAAACATGAAAGGAAATATATCATGGCAGAAAATGATTTAAATGAAATCATTAAAAATCTTAGTAATCAGCTTGATAGAGGCGCTGTCAGTGTTATTGACTTAGCTAAAAAGCTTAAAATAAATATTGTTCAAGATGAACATATTGCGGCTATCAAGATGCAAAAAGAAATCACCAACCTGCTTGGTGAAAACCCGGTTGACCGAATTAAAACCATGAAAGCAAATGAGCAAAAAGTATTACAGCAAAAATTTGAAAACAGCAGGGAAAAACTCATGATTGACGAATTT
>Ga0307377_10004246_pt1 | contig 15737 bp, 13 predicted proteins | sample TR3MG_FD_202535 | JGI IMG/M metagenome (GOLD analysis project Ga0307377, IMG submission 202535) | Soil microbial communities from Risofladan, Vaasa, Finland - TR-3 | ecosystem: Environmental > Terrestrial > Soil > Coastal area > Acid sulfate soil | place: Finland: Risofladan, Vaasa | collected... | reverse complement strand
TTATTAATATTGCTAGTATCCCAATAAGCCCGAATAAATAAAGGTTGTGTTGATACTGTTTGATCTATTGTATTATTCAAATATATACTTTTAAAATATTGAGTATTACCACCGAGTAAACTTAAATCCATTCTATATTCATAAAAATGAATTACATTAGGGTTAGATCTAAAATCAACTTCAAATGTAAATGTTACTTTTTTACCTGGTGATACATTCGCCGTTGACATTGAACCAGTACTAATAAACATTTGGGCATTATTCGCACATAGTAAAGTACCACGTATAACAATTCTTACCTTTTTACCTGTCCAGTTAAAAGATGCATTATTAACAGGAAAAAATGAATTGACGATATTAGGTATTAGATCTGTCAACGCTGTACCCGTAACAGTGTATGTGACTTGATTATTATTATACAATTTATATCCTAATGATAATGGAGACTCAAACCCTTGAAAACATGTTATTTGACCGCCTTCAATATATCCATCACTATTTTTAATTACTTTTCCCGAATTACCTGAATATGTTACAATCTCATTTTGTATAGATGTATTAGGACCGGTTACATCACCTGAGTTTTGATCTGGAGCCCATACCATATCATTTCCTGATAATTGTAAATGTTCGCCGTCATTACCTTTTGTAGATGGAAGTGTATACTGCTGTCCTCCGATATTATCACCTATTGTTAATGTCCCTTTACTTGTTGTATTATTATAAGATATTGTCTCAGTCGGTGATATGGAAAATTCAGGAACGCCGAGATGATAAAAAGTCATAATACCGAATGGGGCGGATAGAGTATGAACACCAGCATTATTAATATCATGAAAACTTAACGCACCATTACACAATCCAGCCCCGCTCGCGGTATCTTGTATTACAATGCTTCTAAGATTACCTTGAACATTAAAATTATTATTAGTAACAGTCACACCGTCGTCATTTAATAATAATTTAGGATTTGGTACTATATTTCCTTTGTTCGTTGTCGCTAATATCATGTTAGAACCAGCATTACCAGGGCTCCAATTTTCCGTACATCTAGTTTCAATCCGAGATCCTATCCTATAAACATTTCCTCCGACATGTCCTTGACTGATGATCTCGGATTGACGATCACCGTCGATCATACTTAAAGGTATAAATTGCGTGCCCCTCGTTTTTGATAATGTAATACGCGCGCCATTGACCGTATTATCTGATCTATAACATTGGCACGTATCACCGAAATATCCTGTATACTCTCCAGCACTGTTTAATGTTGAAAATTGACCGTTTCCCCCGTCTTCAAACTCAACTCCTCCGAATTCATTTAATATTAATCTTTTACTAACTGTTACATTATCATCTATTGTTAATCTCAAAACATTATTTTTATCTTTAAAATCAATTTTATCACCATCACCTTCTAAATACATTGATAATCCTTTATCACCACCACAATATAAATTAGGACTTATTAAATTATCAAATATTTGTGTTCCGTCATCCCATATTAACAGTTTACTTGTTAACGATCCGCCTTCATTAGTTACAGTGAAATACATTTGCGTACCAAAATCACTCCCCGTAATATCTCCAACAGCCCGACACCTAATATGCGCTTTTTCACTGTAACCACTACCATTATATGCATCGAATTGAATTTTTCCTAATTGATCACCCGCTAACACTGGTAATATTCCTCTTTGTTTTTTAAATATTAATAGTGCTGATTCTGTATTATTTTCATCATTTGTTATAATAACACTCAGTTCAACATCTGGGTTAGGATTAGTCAATATATTACCTGCTAATATTCCAGAATTTTTTATAGATTTTCCATTTAATTGATTAAATAAAACTAATTCGCCATCTATTGAAGTGTTAGTTATTGAAGACACGTCCCCGACTGATAAATCGCTAGACCATATTACTTCACCACCAATACCCGTGCTCGTCATTGTTTCGTTAGGTCCTGTCGGTGCATTTGTAGGAAACGTGTATTTACCAGTTACTGATAAAATATCTGTTGATGTTTCGCCTTGCACAACTAAATTACCGTTTACTACTCCACCAGAAGCTAAATCACCTGTCAAAGGATTGCCGTTATTATCCATTATATATATAACCAATAATAAAATTATTCAAGATAATACATTTTTAAAATTACTGTTGTATTTTGCCCACCATTTAATTCAATCAAATTATTATTAAGATCTCTCAAAGTAATATTAATGTTATCATAATTCCTTGCGGATCTGTAATTAATAGATTCTAATTCATCATCTCTAGATTGATAATGAACAGTTCCACCAAAGGGAACAATACCACCGACAGGAATTTCAGCTACTACATCATGTGTTTCAACATCCCCATCAACCAAATTACCTTCAGCAATTTGAGTTGTGTGAACATAAACATTATCAAGGCCGACTAAATCGGCGACTTCTTGAAATAAACCAAGGACGCCACTTAATGTTGACACCATTGTTAATAATTCAATATTACCTAATGATTGATTTAGACCACCAGTACCCAAAAATTCCACTGTAACGCCTGTTCCAACTAATACAACTTCTATCACTTTACTGTTAGTGCCAATAGTCATTGTCAATGATCCCGCGGGATCTATTGCCCGTACCTGAGCATCTATAATTGGGGCTATCTGAGTTAGAAAATAAGATGTTGAATAATATCCTGTTGTTGATTGTGTGTAATTATACGGAGTTCCGTTAACTGTATATGTGAATACGTTATTTTTCAAAGGTCCCGCAACATGCACATTATATGCAGTGTTAGGAAATGATACCGATTTAACAACACAACGAACAATATTATTTGTTTCTGTCATTCTATTCAGATTAACAGTAAAATTAGATCTTGTGTCAGTCGAGATTGTTGAATGAATATTCGAAATTCTAAGCAACCGACTATATGCAATGTTTTCTATTTGTGACATATTATATACTAATACTAGATATTATTAATATATATTTTATAATGTATCGTATTCTTTTACTATTCCTCTACTCTTTTATTAAAACATTCGAGGGGAAAACACGGGCAAGCTGAAGATAGTTCATGTATACATCAATATCACGGTTTGCTGGTACGCCGGATGTGTAATCTAATTCTAATTGTAGAGTTCTAGAGTTATTTACTGGTCGCTAATACCTGATTATTAAAATAATCGTTCCTTCCTTCGTTCCATTCTAAGAACTACACAAAAGGACATGCTTTCGCATGGGGCTAGACTATATCTTAAGCTATCATTTAGATTTATTAGATCTATCAAGCCAACTAACATTTAGTCGTTGAACCTTGCACATACTCTAATATAACGAGTTTAGTGCCTTGGCTGCGGATTGCCCAATATTAAAAGGTTATTACTATACCCAGGCCGTTATACCTGGTGAACTTAACATATTTCTATGTCAAGACAGTACTTTTAATCTTAAGGGGTTTCCCGCAATTTGAAAGTTTTGCATTATTTATCAAAGAATTAATAAGAATAAATAACACTTGCTAAACATTACTGTTCAACAGGCCCTGATTAAGTTAAGGCCAGAAAGAGAAAGGACAGATGAACGTTCTAAAGTTACAGCTGTGATTCCCTCAGTACCGACAAAATCGGATAGAGATATCGAGTTACTTTTATGGGGGTGCATCAGTTTACCCATCGCATATTGTGCATAATAATACTGTTCTGTTTTATCTGTTAGTCTTTGATTTGGAAAGTTAAGAGAACCAAGACGCCAGAACATACCAACAACATTATTAGTTTCACTTTCCATTGAATCTTGAGCTAGATTACGCACATTTGCAGTTAATCGAGTTTTGGCATGAGCACTTAAGGCACGAGACACAGCTTTACGAACTGTAATATTAGCTTTAGTTGATGCATTAATATTGTGTCGAGTACGATCATAGGTCTCATAGAAAAACTCGAGTCCGGTGGCGGCACTTTCTTGCATAAGCCGTTTTTGGATGCTATCAGCCAATTGATAAGAATCGAGATTCATATTAACATTTGAGATTTTATAACTTGTTGGAACTGTTGCGCCTTGTTTCAAAGCTTCGGCAAGATCTGCGAGTTTAATTTCAAATCTCAGTCCACCTGATAACATACTAGGTAAAAGTACGCTAGTATTACAGAGGCCACATATTTTACTCAATGGAATACAGTATCTTTGAGGGGCAATAGTAACAATGTTACTAGCATTAGTTACCCCATTTTCTGTTGATGCATAACCCATTACAGAACCAATGTTATTAATGTAATCCTGAGAATATTCATATCTATCTTTATCACGTCTGTATACATTAACACCTTCGACACGGTCAACTTCTGTACCTTGAATAGAGTTAATAGTTACATTATCAATAAAGTTAATTGCAGAACCAGAACCAAGTAAACCAGTTGCACCAGCAGCGCCAACGACCTGAGCATCAAACGTGAGATAACTGTTCATACCATTTACATATTCAGATCCAGAATTCCAAGTTATAATTATTTTACCACCTGGTCCATATTCATCTAAGTTCGCATACGATCTTTTCATATTTCTAGATACTACAACACTCATATTAGAGGGCATGCGGTAACTTCGCTACTACCTTATTATTACCTTCGACCCGTTACAAGACCTACACAATAATACATGCTTTCACATGGGGCTAGACTATATCTTAAGCTATCATTTAGATTTGTTAGATCTATCAAGCCAACTAACATTTAGTCGTTGAACCTTCTCCATATACTTACATAACGTATTTAGGAGCTTGGATGCGGATTGCCCAATATTAAAAGGTTATTACTATACCCAGGCCGTTATACCTGGTGAACTTAATATATTTCTATATGAAGACAGTACTCTTAATCTTAAGGGGTTTCCCGCAATTTGAAAGTTTTGCATTAACCATATTGTAACAAAGCATATGATTAACACTAGCGTTTCATTACTGAAACACTGGACCTAGTTATTAAGCCCATTCACTCTTATAAGTGAATCTGCCAAACCATCAGGTTGAGCATTTTGCACCTGTCCCGATGCTCCTTCAATTTCATTTGCCAAACTAGCCATTTATATATATATATTACTTATATAAATTATTTATTTTTTAACAATTCGAATATTTTTTGCTGTGTGTCTACCGCTGGAGGAGTTACAAAGAAATCACGTTCAGCGGCAAAATTTTGTATCCCTGTTCTAACGGTGTTTCTGTTATCTCGTGTTCTTATATCATCTCTAAAAATATAGTTTGGATTGTTGGTTTTAAGGTCTTTGTCAAAAAAGTCATTTAAGTCTCTAACATTACTTGATTTTATATTATATCTCGGGTCCTCATTGACAAAACCAGTTATAAGCTGTAATTGTTTTGGCTCTATACCTCTAAATAAAATATCATTTCCCTCACCCCTTTTATCAAGTGAATCAATATCAATATTTTGTTTATTAAGCATTGTTTGAAGTCTTTCTAAAGGGTCTTCAAGTCCGTATCTTGGTTCTCCGGTTCTAATATCGTAAGGTAAATCTGTTGTTGCCATATTATATATAACTATCATAGATAAATTATTTTTTCAATGTTAGAATAAGATCAAAGTTTCTTCTGTAACGTATTTTAAACGGTAACTTGTTACATATATACAAAAAGTTATGTCTAGAATCTGGTGTCGGATTAGTGGCATAATTAACAATATCAAGAAATTCCTTTTTAGAATGACCTGGGGGTGTAAAATCATCAACAAGTTGCATAGTCTCGTCTCCGGATCCTCTGAAGTATATTACATTCATTGCATTTAATCTTGATTCTCTGTCTAAGGCTTTGTATTTATGTATCATTGAAATGACTTGTATATTCAAATGTCTCCCCATTGTCCACAATGATTGAAAAACGGGATCGCGTATTAATTTCTTATTTGTGGTTAAATCTTCAAAAATACACAACAGTTTAGGCACTTTATCGATCGTTCCGTTTTCAACGTTTTTTGTTTGAGAGTTAAATATCGTATTTACTGCAGTAATCATATCATCTTGTTTAGTAAAAACATGTTCTTTTTTAATTTTTAGACTTTTCAAAGCATCATCAAGCTTGCCAGTTCTAGCAAAAAGAAAAACGAAATCATGATAACCCTTGTAAAATTCTTCTTTTAACATTATATTTTGTAAAAGAGTTGTTTTTCCAGAACCTGATGCACCTACAATTAGAACAGATTGTGGGAATTTAGGTATTAAATCGGCTTTCATCAATGGTGTTAATTTAATGAGATCTTTATTTGTCTTGAATGGTGTGATTTTCAACATATTATTATATTAATATATTGATATTTTATTTATAATCTATCTAATCTTTTTAAAACTTTTTCTAATCCTGTGAGAACTGCTTTCTCTGGATTATCTAAACCTTTAACTATATCTGAGACTTTTGATAGTTGTTCTTTTAATCCTGTAATCTCTTTTAAACTTACATCATCTTCACAAAATTGTTTTTTAAGGTTTTCGTCTGTAATTACTTGTGTTTTATTAATTGCATCCAATGGAATTAATATATTTCTATCTTTTGCAACAAGTGATAAAGCACCTTTGCCGATTCCTGCCGCTATTCCTGTTAATAAACTTGCCATTATATATATTAAACAATTATTTTATTTACCAAGTACTACTGTCAGGATGATACAAAATATTATCTCTCCATGATCTAGAAAACTCATCATTATTAAATGTTTGTGATAAGTTATCATATATTGAAACTGCCCCGGTAAATTTAGGGGCAAAGCTTTGAGATATTTGAATCTGATCTATCATTGTATCACGTCCCATTATAACGGCTCTTCTGCTAGGCGGTGCCACAGGTGCTTGATATTTAGGAAGGAACATTGGCTCTTGAAATCTAACTTTATCATTTAATTCATTTGATATTTCTATGCCGTTTGTTCTGTCAAATACATTCACATAATCAAATTCGGCCCATTCTGAGTTTTCTACTTTTAAAGGAGTAATCGCAAATTTTTCATTAAAAAACTCTATTCCAAGCATTTTAAAATCTGCTCTTAATAATCCAATACCTTGAGGTTTATCAATGTCTTCTGGTAATACCTTGATTTCTTCACCTTTTTTGAATTCTGTTGTAGTACCTGTCGATCTAATCCCTTGTTCACGTTCTGTTACTCTTGTAATCGTTTCTTCTGTTATTGGAGAATAATATGAATTTGCAATCAAGCCAAGAATTACCGGCGCAATTATTCCAAGTATTATTCCAACTGGTAAACCTCCGAAAAATTGATCTTGTGCCAGAATTCCAGCAACATCTGCGGCAATTCCTCTTGCTCCATCTCTCAGAACTTCTGGGGCAGCATTTGCGATAACCTCTCTTACAGCTGCTTCCGCTCCTTCTAGGATTTCGATATTCTCTCCGGCTTTTTGTACAAATGCGGTCAATATTTCTTCAGGTGATCTGAATGCTTCAACTGTTATAATTGCCCTCGCAGCATTTGCAACAACTGTGCCTAATTCACTAAATGCAGATTTTACTTCTTCAGGCGGTAATTCTGATGCCACAACATCCTCAAATTTTACGCCTTTTTCTTCTTCGGTTTGAAATTGAAGAGTTTCTCTTAATCTTTCCCCTTTCTCTCCGCCGGCCGATCTTTTTGTTCTTCTTTTTAATATTTGTAGAGTCCGAGCGAACCAATTTCTCAAAGCTTCTCTAAAACTTTCAGGATCTTGTATCCTTGCTATCCTGGCTAAAGGTATTGGTGGGTATAATATAGGAAAAGTTAATCCTGTCTCCGCGATTTCTTGATCAGTAATATGTGTATCAATTTGTCTAGCTAACTCAATTTTTTGTTCTGTCGTCAGCTTTGATATTACGTCTGATGCTGATACTTCATCAAATGGAACTGCTTGTCTTACTCGACTAGTGAGAAATCTCATTATTATTTCTTCTGCATCTGATTCTTTTAATTCTTCTTCTACATTTGATCTAAATCTATCTATGAAACCACTTAATCTATTCACAGCTACAGATGATGATTCTTTTACTTTCTGCGCAACCTTTGATAAATCTTTTTCTAAACCTTTTCTTAATACATTGCCCCGTCTTCTCACTTGCCTCAATCTTGTGCCAACTCTACTTCTAACGGATGTCGGAACATCTGGAGGTCTTGGTATAACGACTTTTAAAGCATCTAACAACCTTTCAACAACTGTTCTATTACGACCCTCAAGAACATCACCGTTTTCCATAAATGCCCTGATGTTCTGTTCAGATTGTTCATCATTCGAATCAGTCCCTGAATAAAGTAATCTTGCCATAAATCGCATTAATGTCTGGGTTACAATTCTTGATGGGAGAGTTGCGACGCCTGCTATATCCACTTCTGAAATAGTATTCGTAACAACATCCACTAATACTTGTCTTGTATCAGCACTTACAATTTCGAATAATCTTTCTATTCCTTCTAACACATTATCATTAACTCCGAAATTCTGTATTTCATTTGTTAATTCTTCCACAGCATTAAGGACTTTATCAGCACCTTGAGATAACGGAGCCTCAATACCTTGCAATCCATTTGATACAAGACCATCATTTAACAATCGTTCTTTAATTTCATCAATCGCCTTGTTTGTTGCTTGTAATTGAAAAAAGAGTCTTTCCCCTCTTTCTAGTTGCTCTAATCCTCGTACTTGTGATCTAGCCAATCTTATTTCTTCTCCTCTTTGCCCTTTTAATTTCCTTTGTATTTTGTTGATTATTTTTCTAAATCCTTGTATACTATCTAGAGGGCCTAATCTATCTTGTATCTTAAGTATTTTATCAAGGACATCAACAAAATCTTGATTTTCTCTATTTAAGGGGGCACTAACTGTTAACTTATCGATTAATTTACCTAAATCTACTAATAATCTGTTGTACCTTATTAATTTGTCTTCCAATTCATCTTCTTCTTCTTCTTTTTCGTCTATATTTATTTTTATGTCATCTTCAACAGTATTATAATCATCAAATCCTTTTACTGTAACCTGTACTTCATGTTTTAAAACTGTTTCTGATGCCTTAGCTTCTTCTATTACTTCTGCTTCTGCAAATACAACCGCTTCGGCATTTACTTGTTCTTCTAGTTGCTGTTCTTGAGATGCTTGGTTTACATCTTGTTGTTCGAATGATTGTTCTTGAGGTACTTGTGTTAACTCGACATTTTTAACATCTGATTTCTCTTCTTTCGCATCTCTTTTTTCAGCTTCTTCAAATGCTTTTGCGGCTCCTTCAAATATAGCTGCTGTAACTTCTGCAGCTGCTTTTCCAGTTTCTAATATATCTTTTACAACTTCTTTCTTTTTTGTTTTTATTGTTTTGACTTCTCCACCGTCTCCAGCATCTTCTGCCAGTATTTCTTGTTTATTCAAATCTTCAGCTTCCTTTATTAATTCTTCCAATTCTAATTCTCGTTTGTCGTTTTCATCTTCAGCGACAATTGCTTTAGCATTTGCAACTTTAGTTGCTTTCTTAGACGATTCTTCTGTTTGTTTCTTTATTTTTGCTCTATCTTCTGCTTTTTTTCTTTTGGATTCTTCTTTTGCTTTTGCTTTTTTTACTGCTTCTTCCGCTTTTTTTTCTACTTTTTTAAGTTCTTTTTTTCTTACTTCTTCCGCTTTTTTTTCTGCGTCGGATATTCCCTTCATGGCTAAATATAATTGTGCTAAAGTAGTGTATGTTACACCTTTGATGGTAACTTTTATTTTTGATTTTAAAAAGAATTTTCTTATCTTTAGCCATTTTTCTTTATTTTCTTTGCTGATTCCCTCGAATCTTTTATTTTTACTAGAATTTGCGTTTATCGTTAAATCATTCTCAACTATTAACTTTACCAATATTTTAGCTTTATCAGAAGGAACAAGACCACCGGGCGTTATTACGTCTTCATCAGTTCTTTCTGTTCCATCACTAAGAAATATATGTCTGTATATTGATTCAACTTTATCATTAATATCGAAATCTTTTTCTTCTGCCATCTATATTATAATCATACATTATATTAAATAGGATTGTATAACTTTAAATTTTTAAAATTTGAGTCAAATACAGATCTGTTATAGGGGTCAGTGAACTCCACTTTTCGGCCCATATCCGCGGGATCAAACTTATTTTTAAATGGTTGTGTTATCTGTATTTCTCGTCTCATGGGTATCCTTTTTAACATCACGGATTCAATACTTGGTGGTGCTAATCTAGACTGAAATTTCGGTAAAAATAGGGGTTCAGTCATCCTGATTTTCAGTCCTAACAAGTTATCAATTTCAATTAAATTCTTTCTATCAAGAATCGGGACGAAGTCATATTCAGCCCATTCAGAATTCTCAGTCTGTAGAGGAGTCATCGCGAATTGTTTATCAAAAAATTCGGTTCCTAACATTTTAAAATCAGCTCTTAAGACTCCGGCACCGACTGGTGGTTCTTTTTCATTTGATCCTGGATTATCTCTTTCTTCTACTGTTTCGTCCGTTGGAGCATTTGTCTTAAATGGCTTTCTTAGAAGATGTGGTATTCTTGCAGGTTTTGGTACAATTGTTGGAGGGAATGATTCACCCCCTCCTTCATCTCGTGGCCTCCTTTCCTTGGATTGTGGGTCCTTTTCTTCTGGATCCTTTTCTTCTGGATCATCTAAAGGTATATCTGTAAATCCATCTTTTGTTTCTTGTAATCCTCCATCTCCTGGCTCATCACTAATTGGGCGTTTTCTTTGTCTCGTTGTTGGCGGATCCCTTAACCCGAATTTCCTTTCTTCTGGAACAATTCCTCTTTTTGCTTCTGCCCTTTTTGCCCTTTTTATCTGATCATTAAGTTCTGATACTGATCTCGCTGCTGCTCCCAAAGGTCCATGAATAACACCTCGGTTTGATATTTGCCTCGTCGCATCTCTGGATTGATTTCTCGCATTTGTTTCAGGTCTTGAACCTGTTATTAATGTGGATAACTCTGATATTATTTCTGCTCCCTTGTATACGATTAAACCACCAGCCAATCCAACGACTCCACCACCTTCTAAGGCCCCTAATATCTCGCCTGTTATTGATCCTTGTTCAGCCCCCAATCCTCCCGCCTCCATGTCTTGCGTTAATGTTTTTAAGGATCCTGAAAACTCTTCTGTATCTGTGACAGTTGTTACCCTTCCACTCAAAAAATTCCTTAATTCTGCTCTCGTTGCATCTGATATTGGAAGATTGCTTGTTATCGCATTGATTATTACATTTGATAACCCACCTAACCCTGAGCCTAGTTTCGACATATTTTATTATATAATACATATATATAATAATTGATGTTCAAACAATATTCACAAGCAGAATACTTTAATATGCTCCCACTCTCAGACGCCCAAAAATTAGAGATCATTCATGATTTTATTGATACTGGAAAATATGATAAGATTGCAGAATCTAAAATGAATTCGGAAGACATGATTATTAAAAAAGAAAAAGATGATTCAAAAGATGATCAGTCTTCTGTATCTGATAGCTCTGATAGTTCACAAACCATATCATAAAATTTTCTTTCCGTTAATAGTTTTGAAAATATATTTATTAACTTTTCTTTCTCGTATATTGCTTTTTTTGGCACATCGATAAACTCAATATCTCTTATTGGCTGTTTTGTCTCTTCGTCTGAATCAGTAAAATATTCGACGCTTGTTTCTTCATCACTAATTATATCTATGAGTGTATCCATTATATTAATGAATACTAATATATTTATTGTAACTGCGTCTTACAGTCATTGATATTGTTATATGCTGTTGATTTGTTACCCTTAAATATTCTTTTATTGTAATTAATTCTTAGTTTTCTCACTTGATTCTTTACATGAACTTTGTTCTCATCTCTAAAGCATATCTCTTTGTTTTTCTTGATATTTTTCTTTTTGCCTTTGCATAAATCAATATAATCTTTTTCAAATACATCTTCTTTATTAAATGCTTTACATTTGTTTGTACTTCCTTTTTTAACATCATTGTAATAATATGTCCCACAACCAATAAAATAAGCTTTATCAATTGTTGTTGATTCAATAGACCATGCACCTAATTTATATTTATTGATGTATTTCTTATTTATCGGTGCATCTGTAAAAATTGAATCCGTCGCACAATAATATATGTGTTTGTGTCCTATCTCTCTCATCATCTTGCTTAATGTGCATCTTGTTCTAGCTGATGTATAGGCTGATAATCTCACTAATGAACCAATGTTATTATTATTTGTTTCTTTTGATTTATATTCAATAATAGAAACATCATTACCTTCATCTGTTTCTTTTTCGTTCATGTGTTTTTGATTGATTAAATTATGTATGCTACCGTCAAGTATGCCATACAATTGATTATCACTATTTATCATCATAGAACTACTATAATTTTTTTGTGCAAACTTTCCATAAAGGTTTGTCAGAATGTTTTTATAAAATTGATACATTGGTCCATTTCCTTCTTTCTTTGCTTTTGTCTTTGCATTGTAATAATAATCAATAAAATTATCAAATATTTCTTTTGGTTCATATACCACTATCTCTTTAACATGTACATCACAGTTATTTAACATAGCTTCTTTAATTTCACATCCCCAGTAATAATTATAATTACTGTTTTTATAACAATTCACTGTTAATCCGTCCCTAGTCATTATATTAGGGATAAAGTTTTTATCATTTCCAGTGTACTCAGACTTTGCGAGATACAAATAATAATCAGCGACATTTTCATATTTATACAATGTCTCATCAATCTCAAAAACATCTAAAAACTTATATGGCATGAGCCCTTTCATACTATCAGCATGAGCTGAATTAATATCATAATAGTGAAGATAATCACCTTTCTTTTTAGATTCAAACTTTTTCTTGTAAACTTCATTTTTACCGCCGTAATAACTTTCTCTTTCTTTCTTTAGTATTACTTCTTTCGATCCTTGTAAATAATTCTTCTTTCCTTTTTCATTAAATTCTTCCAAAAAGCACTGAACATATATCTTTTTAGATACTGAACTAATAGTCGGGCACTTTGATAAGTTATAATACTTTCCATTTATTTCACCTAAACAAAATGATAAATGTTTAGTCCCAATATTATAAATCATCTCACATTCATTTTTTGTTTCCTTCAAATCAAAGTTTTTATACACTTTTTTCAGTGATTGACCGTAGAATAAACTAAGATCATGAATATATATATTTCTGTATTTGATATGTTTGATCGTGTTCTTATTAAATGAATATTCTGTATTCGGATCATTCCTAAATAACTCTTTGTAAATGTAGATGTTATCATTCTTATTGTTTTCAAATCCGTACAACCAAATGTAAGGAATTTCATTTTTTGGGCGGGTTTTAGATGTGTATATAGGTGTAGATATTTCGTTTAATTTCTCCACAAAATCAGGTACATTTTCAAAACTTTCATTAATCTTTTTCTTATTAACACATCCATAAAGATTAATTTTAACCGGCATTTTATTATTATTTTTATCTAATTTGTAATCAATCTTAAAAGACAATATATTATTTATTTCTTTTGGTTTCTTTTTCAATGTCTCAACTCTTAATGTAAATGGTTGTCCCTTTTTTGCCTTTGTTTTTACATCTGGTATCTTAAATATCATTGGCGCAACATGTACATTTTCTTCATATAAAAATACTTCCTTACCCTCGAACTCTCTGAGCTTTTCATAATCTTTTACAATTTCTATGTTTCCATTATCAACGATTACTGGATTATCACGACCATCGTAATAAACTTGTTTAGCGTCCTTTGATACTTCAGATGTATAATACCAGACTAAAACTTTTTTTTTGTATTTCTCAGTCAATGACTTGAGAGACGGGAATAATAAACCCTTCTCAATATTCTCTTTAATTTCTTTTGTTTCTTCGCTTAGTTTTTTGTTAATTGTTTTTGTGTGTTTTTTTGTTTTTCGTTTAATTATTATTTGGTTGGTAATGTGCATAAATGTTTCAAATATGCATATTTTGCCATTTGTTGTTGATTTATGAGTTTTATCATGATACTTTCTATTACTAGAAGGATGATATGCCTTTAATTTCATTATCGAGTTTTCGCCCATAATCTTACCTGGCATGAACAGATATTTAATACTGTATCCTATAAAGATATAATGGAAATCGCTGTTATCTGTCGTTGGATTAGGGATAATAACTTTATCTTTTCTAAATGGGACATATTCAGTATTCTTAATATATATCTGTTCTGTGTTTTCTTCTTCGTCTTCTTCTCTTGATGCCATATATAACATTCTAACCGATGCATTCAATATGTTCTTATTTTTAAATAATTCTTTGTTTGCAACGAGTAGAAGATCTTCTAACTTTTCATCAAATTCTTCGATTATTTCATTCTTATCGAGATTATCCTCAAATGATAAATCATAATCCAATTCAATTGGTAAAGATTGTGTTATATAATTTCTTCCTTTACTATATACTATCCGATTGTCTCGTAAAATTTCTTCGAATTGTTTTTTCGGTATTAAACTTTTTTTATAATCCTTTATTATATCTGGCCGGATTGAGTCCGGAATATAATTATCTAAATAATCTAAGTGAGATTTACCGAATATTAAAATGCTTCTCCCGGTGATTGGATGCAATGTTCTGATTTTATTAATATTTAACTTTCTTAACTTGTTTGCTCTAACGCTCATGATTTTGTATTCTCTGTATATATAGTATATAGATAATAATTTTTAAGTCTTTTTAATTCATTTTATTTCTTTTAAATTTAATTCATTTTTTACTTCATCTTTAACCTCATTATCTGTTTCAATATTTTTCACTCTTATAACCTTAACATATTTTTTATTGTTATTTAATGCATAACATTTTTTACATACTCGGCGCTTTGCATGGAACTCTCCGAAACCTTTTTCTTCTTTACACTTAGTACAAGTCTTAGTTATCATTAGTCTTTTTTTTAATGTATCTCTCAGTTTTGTTAAGTATTTTATATCAAGTTCGGTATTTACGATAAGCGCCATAATTTCTATTTTTAAACATGTTTCAGACATTAATTCACTTATATATATATATCCTTAGGTGAAAATAAAAGAATTATAAATGTGTATTACTTCTCCGTATATCAATTCATAATATTTTATGTTATTGTAAAATGTATCAATATAATGATCTGTATTACCACCTACCCAGTTAGTACCAGGGCTCATAATCGTTAACTTTTCACCGTCCATGTAATCAAATATTTCATATTTCCGGTGGTCTATATATATCATATAATATTGTGCCAGAAAAAAGAATTAAACGTCGCTTTACAGAAAAGAGCATAATAATGTAAAAACTTTGACTTGGTTTATTACACTTTCGCTAAAGCTCGGTATAATAAACCAAGTCAAAGTTTTTGCGGACTTTACGGAGGCAGCGGCCGGGGAGTAGGTTAAGGTAAAATAAATTTACCATCCTCGATGCCTGGCGGCAATCCCTTAAAATTCTGCGAATTACTGTAAGGCTCAAAATATGGAATTATGCAAAAGTTACCAAAATATCAAAATCGAGGTTTGCAGGGGGAAATATTATAAAAAATTAATCTGAAAAATTATATGTAAAAATAGTTAATATCATAATATTGTAAAAATAGTTAATATCATAATATTGTAAAAATAGTTAATATCATAAAATTGTAAAAATAGTTAATATCATAAAAATCGTATCAAATATTAGAA
>Ga0307377_10004245_pt1 | contig 15737 bp, 25 predicted proteins | sample TR3MG_FD_202535 | JGI IMG/M metagenome (GOLD analysis project Ga0307377, IMG submission 202535) | Soil microbial communities from Risofladan, Vaasa, Finland - TR-3 | ecosystem: Environmental > Terrestrial > Soil > Coastal area > Acid sulfate soil | place: Finland: Risofladan, Vaasa | collected... | reverse complement strand
GGCTTGCGAGTAACAGATTCAGCATATTCACAATACCCTTGGGGTTCAAACGTAGAGTAAGATGGGAAGAAACTTAGGACCATTAAATATTAAAGATAGCTATGAAGGATTAGTCCAGATTAGTGGTAGTAATAGAGACACACTTACAGATGGTAGTGGTAGTGTTATCACAAACTTAAATGTAACATCATCATTTGCATTAACTGCTTCATATGCAGAAAATGTAGTACCAGCACCAACAGGTAGTTTTATGATTACAGGTAGTATTGTAGATGCTACTTCAACATTTACTAAAGGTGATGGTTCAGTATTTACATTAACAGTAGATAATGTAGCTAATGCAGTTTCATCTTCACATTCAGTAAATAGTGATACAGCTATAAGTGCTTCATATGCAGTAACTGCTTCATATGCTGAAAATGCAAGTGTAGGAACATTACAAGAAGTAACAGATGCAGGTTCAACAACAACTACAGCTATTACAACAGCAGGGATTAATGCTGGTAGCCTAATAAGTAGGGATGGATTTACAGTTACAGGTTCAGCAAATCAAATAAGAATAATAGATAATGGTGATACAACTAAAAATGTAAATATAAGTTGGGAAGAAAATAATAATAGTTTAGAGTTTGATTCTTCTGGTACTATTACAGGTGCGACTTTTGTTATTGATGAAACTACATTTACTAAAACCCAACTAAGTAATATTTCAGCCTCTGGTTATATTAGTGCTTCATCATTTATAGGTGATGGTTCAAACCTAACAGGTATTTCAACTACCCCATTCCCATATACAGGTTCAGCAGAGATTACAGGTTCAATAGATTTAGTAGGAAACTTTACATCAAATACTTCTACTATAACTTCTACTAATACAGCTGGAAATAACTTTGTCAGTGGTAAAGGTAATACAATATCAGGCACAGCAGCTACATCTGCTATACTTGGAGGAGAAAGTAATGAAATCACAGCAGGTTCACAAAATATAATACTTGGTGGTAGTGATAAACAAATCACTTCTACCAGTAGTAAAAATGCTATTATAAATGGTTGGGGTGGTGCTTTTGATGGTATTGGAGGTAGTGTCCAACATGGAACTATAGTAGGTTCCATTGTGAGTAATATTACAGGTGGTGGAAAAACACAAGCTATATTTGGTGGTAGAGGACATAGTATTACTTCAGCAGGACAAAAGAATACCATTTTAGGTGGGTTATCCTCAACTTTATCATCAGGTAATGATAATGTTATTATAGGTGGTGAAAATAACCAAGTATCAAGTGGTGATAGAAGTGTAGTTATTGGTGGATATGGTAATAATGGACAAGCTGGTAATGGTGTTATTTTAGGTGGTGCCAATAATACTACAAATACAGGGCAGTTTATTGTTGTTGTAGGTGGTAGTAATAATAGTATTACAGGAACATCAGAAAATGCAGTTATTGTTGGTGGTACAGGTGGTAGTATTGCTTCACATAATAGTAGTGTTATAATAGGGGGAACTAGTTTAGCTACAAGTAAAGCAGATGAAGTAGTAGTTCCAAGTTTAGATATAAATGGTTCTGTAGTACAAAATGTTCAAGCATTAACTATTACATCAAATACATCTTCATTAGATGCTTCAACAGGACAAATGTTTACTTTAACACTACAGAATGCAACAGATACACACTTAGAGTTATCTAACCAAGTAGCAGGACAAACATTTAGCCTTAAGATTACAAACAATGCTACAGCAGCAGGAACTATTACATTTGATACTCAGTTTGAGTTTGAAGGTGGAACAGCATTTACAGCTACAGCAGCAACAAATGCAGTAGATATTCTTACATTCACTACATTTGATGGAAGTAATGTTCAGTGTGTTGGTAGTACCAACTTTAGTTAATACATAAAAACATAATAATATGTTTATACCATTTGGATTTATGAAAACTCCAGTTCCTGCAAGTGATGCTGATGCTGATGCTTTCATTGCAGCAGCAGGTATTACAGACCCTACACAAGAAGCAGCTATTCAAACTTTAGTAACTGATTTGAAATCAGCTAATGTTTGGACTAAATGTAATGCTATCTATCCATTTGTAGGTGGAACAGCTACAGCACATAAGTTTAATCTTAAAGACCCAAGAGATTTAGATGTTGCTTATAGATTAACTTTTAATGGTACTGTTAATCATACCAGTAATGGTATGCAACCTAATGGTACTACAAATGATTTTGGAGATTCTCATTGGGATGTAACTGTAGATGCTTCTGTTAATGAACATCATGTTTTCAAATATGCTACTATCCCATCAACTACAGGTTGTGGTTATGATGGGCAAGGTTCCCCTTATCTGATTGTAGGTACTTGTTCAGCTTTAGAATCATATAGTGGTGCAGCTGCTATATCAAGTGGTGGTAGTAGAACAGGTGGATATGCTATGGGTATTTTAAGGACAACCTCTACACAAGTTTATTTTTATAGATACTTAAATAGCAGTCCAGGTCCTGGATGGAATGTTTGGAACTCTCAAACAGTAGCTGTAGGAACTATTCTATCAGCTAACTATACATTAGGTAAGATTAATGCCGTTGGATATCCTAATAATGATGTAATGAGTTTTTATACTTTAGGTGGAACAATGACACAAACAGAATATTCAAACTTATATGATGCAGTACAAACATTTAACACAACTTTAAGCAGAGCAGTATAATGGATTCAACTACACAAACCCACCTCGCAAATACATTCAGTATAACCGGTATATTCGCGTATTTAATGCATTACCAAGCCGAAATCACGTTACTCGTGTTGATAACAGCTTTAGCGCTTAATATCACGCGATTATACAGCATATTTATAAAAAAGAAAAAATAACACATTCCCTGCTACCTTAGGGAAAGTAACTTGGAGGGGCGAAAGCCCCTCCTTATATTAACAACATGTTAAAATATTATTAATCGGTTGTATTAACTGTTCACTGATTTAGGTTTTATCATAAACTATATTTTATTTTTTTTCTTGTGAAAGATTAGACGTTGTGGGGCTTCACAGCGTCTTTTCTTTTCTTTAAAAGTAGGTTGGATTCTATCGACTTTAATATTATCTTATAATACGTATTGATAGCACATAGGGTGCAGATGTAATAATCTCCTATGACATTATAAAATGTAGCAAGATAGTGAACAAACTTAAGTGTTGGCTGAACTATGGGAGTAGTCCGTTTATATTATTTTATGCCTGAAGTTTTGTCAAAGTCTGTTTCTTCAGGATATGGGGGGACAAAAAACCAGCACTTGAAACCAACAACATAATAATGACTAAAGAAACAAAGAATAGGATTGATAAGTGGATAGGAGAGAGGTATGAATGGCTGTTGGGAGAGATAAGTGCCAACATCGCTAAAGGACAAATGAAACAACATGCTGGCGATTTAACTATCCATATGATTGAAACATTATATTTCCAGCCTGAAGATAAGATTATACAAATGTTAGAAGATGATAAGTTAGGGTATTGGTTGTTAGTAGGTGCCTCCCAGCAACTTCGTTCTTCAACATCTCCCTTCTACCGATTATACAGAAAAGAGAAAAGTTGGAGTAGAGAAGATGGGTTAAGTACTTCATTCAATAGTATATTTGACCGCCCAGATGAACCCTATGATGATAGTTTAATGGAATGTTTCCAACAAGAATATAAGAACCTACATTGGTATCTCCAGACTATAATGAACAAATATTGGTATGAAGGACAAACACTTCAAGAGATACATGAATATTATAATATCAGTAAAAGACACATTACTAAAGATATAAACACGGCTATTAACCAAATCAGAGAAAAATGCAACAACTGTTAACTATTATTACTACAGCGGTTTTAACGTATACCTTCACGTTAGCGGTGCCGTATGTGAAGATGAAATGGAACGCGTTTAAACACGCTAAAAAACACAAGCAAACCGCAGATAACATCCACACCCATAATATAGAGGTATTGGTTGAACAAATCAATGAACTAAGGGAACAGATGAATAATGTAGCACAAAATAGCTACAGAAGAGAACAAAATAGAAAAAGTAATGTACGTCGTGTAGTTCGCGACTACTTAAAAGAGCTACAGAATGACTGATTGTGAAAAAATGCGAATGTTTATAGATGATAACTATGCTATACAGTATATCATTTGGGAAAACGCAATATATAACCAACTAAAAGATAAACAAGATGACAATACAAGTATTTCAGATATTGATTTCGATATCGTTGATTAGTGTATTTGTAACAGGATACTACAGACCAATAGACCCTATTAGAGAATGGATTACCAGCAAATGGATTTCATTTTTCATTAGTAGAGAAATGTATAAAACAGCAGAGGTAGCTATTGTATTTAACTGCAGTAAATGTATGGCCTTTGTTGTTTCGCTGGTGTATACGCAAAACCTTATTTATGCGATTATATCAAGTATTCTCGCGTTATTAATCAATAAAATCATAAACGATGCTTCCAAAGATAAGTAAAGGAAATGCCCAATGGCTAATCAACACATTTCAACCTATTAGAGGTGGGAGAGTAGATAATAGTACGTTTCAAATGTTTCTAAAAGCCTATAATATTTTAAGAGATACAGATAGGCAAGTAAGTTGTTTTTCGTGTGAAGGTAGGAGTATAGCTGCTATGGCGAATAGTATATTTGACCAATACAAATCAGAGATAGAGTCAATAGCAACTAAAACAACACGCAAGAAGAATGCCAGCAAAAAAACCAAATAAAACAAGCAAACCAAATAATAGTTTAGACATCTACAGAAGTCATCATCAATGGGATACAACAAGAGGTAAAAGAACACTTGACCAAGCAAAAGTAGATTATTATATTCATAACGATTTGGATTTGAACGAGTTGTATGATAATATGAAGTTATACGAGTATAGTGATAATGCGAGTAGATGGAAACACAAAAAGAGATAAATATGGATACTAAAGAATGTAAAGATTGTGGTAAGGAACTATCATTAGATATGTTCCACTATAGTAATAAACCTAAGGGTATACGAAAATCATATTGTAAAGATTGTAGCTATAATAGAGTTCAACAACATATTGAACAAGACCCATTAGCGTATCAGTATTATATGAAACGTTATTACAAAGAAAATCCTGATAAGTTCCCAGGTAATCATTATAATAAGAAAATCCCGCCTGAATGTGGCGTCTATATAGTTGATTGTCTCCTTACCAATGATAGTTATGTAGGTTGTTCTACTAATCTAAGAAATAGAAAGTGGAAACACTTTAGTAATAAAGGTCATGGTAAAAATAAAAAGTTATCTAAGTTAGTTAAAGAACTTGGTAAGGAGGCATTCGATTTTAGGGTGTTAGAATATTGCGATAAGGAAGTAATGTTTGAAAGAGAAACATATTTCATAGGGATAATCAATCCAAACTTAAATAATAATAAAGTAAAATAATGGCAATAGGGATAATAACTTGTGGTTCATTAAAAAAACATTATAGTTGTCCTACATTTGAAATGTATAGTGATGGTAGGTTCTTTAACACAATGAACAACTATGCTAAACAAACTTATGACAAATACTATATTTTAAGTGGACATTATGGATTATTAGAACCAACCCAAATAATAGAACCATATGATGATGTAGTATTCTTTGCCCAAAAAATATTTAAGGAAAGGGCTAAAAAAATAGGTAAAACAATAAAACCTAAAAATAAAGAATATAAGCAAGAATGGGCTAAAAAAGTATCCCAACAAGTAGATTTTGGAAGTGATGAAGTTAACTGGCACATTAACATTTACTATTGGGAATATTTAGAAAAATACTTTACATTACCTAATCATACATTTCATAAGTTTGAAAGAAGATTAGGCCCTAATATGAAAAAATACAAACTTAAATAATAATAAAACAAAATAACAAAATGGAAGAATACACATTAGTACAACCAGAAGAAAACAAACCAGAAGTATTCCCTATTGATGCAAGAAAATGTAAATCATTAGAGGAAATGGGATTATTGTTAAATGCCTTAGGAATGGCAATGACTAAAGAGTTTGCTGCAGAGCAAGGATTAGAACACTTATTAGATATTCCAGAACTTAACTTACCAAAACTAAAATAATATGGGACTAAAGTTTAAGATAGACGGAAAAGAACAAGAAACACAACATACAAGAGATATTCAAACGAGTGAAGGTATTAATGTAGGGGTGCCTGCTGAAATCCAGATGACAGAGGATATGACTAAACGTTTATGGGAGGTAATCAATGAAAATACTGAACTAAAACAACAACTCTATATGGCAGAAAATCGTTTAGAACAAATCAAGCGAATCTTAGCTGAATAAGTAAAGATATTGTTGATATGTATTACCATACGAGTAACATACACTCTAAATACACTATATGGCAGGTACTAAACTTACAAACACAGAAGTAGAGGCAAGAGTTGATAAATGCCTTGAACTACGATATAAAGCAGAAACACCTATTCTACAAAGGGAATGGGTAAAGTATTGTAAAAAAGAATACAACGATAAATCTGAAAAACAATATATTCAGTATTGGATTAGTGCGAGGGAGAAATATGAAGAGTCTTGGCGTGCTAAACTAAATAAGATGTTAGACCCAGCAATGAATGAACTAATGGGACTATTAGCTTCAGATGATGAAAAAATCAGACAACGTGCTATAGACCAGATTGTTAAGTACACAGGCAACGATATCGAGAAAATAGAGGCTAAAATAGAAGGTACAATCGAGTTAAACTGGGGAGATGAAGATAGCAATACTAAACTGTAAAGGAAAAAAACAATCCTATACTTGTAGTGCTGAAGAAATGTATTTACCAAGTTATATTTTCTCTAAGCAGTTAGAGATAGTAAAGAAAAACTATGACAAGTATTATGTTTTATCCTCTAAATATGGTTTAGTATCTCCTACTACTATTATTGAACCTTATGATTTGATATTTGAACCACCTAAAACTGATTTTACAAGAGGTATGGGTGCTGGTTATAATAAATCTCCAAGGGCAACTAAGGAATATAAACAAAAATGGGCTACTAAAGTTATAGAACAAATAAAACAACTAAATGGTAATGTAGATATGTGGGTAGGATACTTGTATTACAATCCACTTAAAAAACATTTACCAGCTAATGTTAGAAAAGTTCAAGTTAATAGTGGTAAGGGAGTAAATAAAATGAAAGGAATGTTAAATCAAATCTCTACAATGGATATTAATGTGGAGGAGATGATTGATAAAGGATTAGTTAAAGTAGGATGATAGCAATACTGGGTTGTAAAGCATCAAAACAAGACTATGAATGTCCAGCTGATGAAATGTATTCTAAAAGTTGGATTTATAGGGCACAGAGGGATTTTGTAAAACGCGTTTATAACGATTACTTTATTTTAAGCACGGAGTATGGTGTGATTGAACCGACACGCGTTATAAAGCCGTATAACTCGACTATATACGACAATATGACTATTAAGCAAGCACCTAAGTTAAGTAAAGAAGATGAAGCTAAAATACTTAAACAAAGTGCTAATATTATTAATAAAATGGAGGGACAAGTTGATTTACATATGTCAGCTGTTTATTATAAAAAACTAAGTAAATATCTTACTAAGGAAGTTAGACATATTAAACAACAAAAAGCATTTGGGCAAGCAAGAGATGCCTATAACGAAGGGTTAGAAATGTATAATAGTGATAATGTAGAGGAATGTTTAGCACACATCCAGAAACATAGACCATCTAAATACAATGAACAACCTAAATGGTTTACACATCCTGAATACGGAGAGTTTTATGGTAAAGCATCACAACTAAAAAGGGCATTTCCACATCACGTAGATGAAGGAACAGCATATCAAATGTCAACAGGTAGAGTACCACAACATAAAGGATGGAGGATAAAATGAAAACATTAACAATCATTTCCTGTAGTAATCAAAAAAGAGATTATGCTTGTAGAGCTGATGAAATGTATATTGGACCCTTCTTTGTTAAGTTATATGATTTAGCAAAAAGAATAGGTGGAGACATTCTAATCAATAGTGCATATTATGGACTTATAACTCCAAATACTATTATTGAACCCTATGATTTTGCTTTATTACCCCCCACAGAATGGTATTTGTGGAAAAAAGGTAAAATATCAAGAGAAACATTCCAATCATTAGGTAGAAGAAGGAGAAATGTTCATCAAAAACTTGTAGGTAAACATTATGATTGTGTATTAGAGAAATCAGGTATTACAAATAAGGATTATGATGTAACCTATGTTGGTGTAAGTGAATACTATATTAAACATTTAGAAAAAATAGTATTAAAACAACCATATAAAAACTTAACATTAGGAGGTAAAGGAATGTTCAACTTATGTTCAAGTGATTACTTAAAAAATCAATATGATAGATTATATGAACTACCACTTGGTTTTAGAAAACAACATATGAAATGCAAATAACTTTATTCACACCGCACTTAGGGCAAAGAAAAGTCATTGATGGCTTTGCTAATAGTGAACATAAGTTTGGTATTGTAGCTTGTGGACGTCAGTTCGGTAAATCATTGTTAGCACAAAACCTAATGTTGTATTGGGCATTAAAATCTCCAAAACAAAAATGTGGTTGGATTTCTCCTATATTTACACAGTCACGTAAGGTATTTAAGGAGTTAGAAGCCGCAGCACATAAACTAATCAAATCAAGTAATAAAGCAGAACTAACAATAGAGTTAATCAATGGTTCTACTATTCAGTTTTTAGGGGCTGAACGTTATGATAGTATTAGGGGTTTCAGTTTTAACTATGTAGTGGTAGATGAAGCAGCATTTATTAAGGAATCAGCTATGAACGAGGCTATATTTCCTACACTATCTGCTTTAGGTAAAAAATGTCTTATTATTAGTACACCTAAGTCTAAGAACTGGTTTTATACGTACTACCTTAAGGGTAGCAACGAGGGCGGTGACTATATTTCGTTCGCTGGTATTTCCACGGATAACCCGCATATAGACGTCGATTTTATTAATGAACAAGCCAAATCACTTCCACCATCTATATTTGCACAAGAATACTTAGCACAGTTTTCAGAAGCAACAAATGATGTATTTAGAGGAATAGATTTAGTATGTAACTTAAACAACTATGAACAACCGAGAAGAAGCACAAAATATTATTTTGGACTTGACATTGGACTCTCTGATGATTATACCGTGCTTACAATCCTTGACGAATCTGGAAGAACAGCGTTCATTGATAGATTTAATGGGAAATCATTTGAAGATGCTGGAAACATTATCATCAATCATTGCCGACGATACAATGTCAGAGGAGGAAATATTGAAACTAATGGAATCGGTAAGGCTATCTTTGAACAAGTCAGGAAAGCTGGTATTAAGTGTAGCCCATTCATAACAACACAAGATAGTAAGTTATCAGCAGTTAGAACATTAATCGAGGATATTGAAAGTCAAACATTAGAACTACCAAGTAAGGAGTTATTCCCACATTTATATAATGAACTATCAGCTTATACTTATAAAACATCAGCTAATGGTAAACTAAGTTTTAGTCACCCTAATGGATTTAAAGATGATTGTGTAGATAGTTTGTGGTTAGCTAATCAAGCAAGAAACAATATGCTTGGAGGAGCAAAGAATAAGTTGTATATTGGTAACACTGCTAAAGTATATTAGCATAACGGAGGTTTTCTATTTTATATCTCTCTCTTTTTCCCTCCGTTAGGAAGTCTCGCGTATCTGCGGGACTTCCCTTGTGTAAAACTTGGAGAAGCAAAATACCTTTCGTATATTCACGTATATGAAAAAAGAGAAAAACATGGACATAGACAAAAGAATCAATAAAGTAAGATTAGATATTTTAAATCTGGAAACAGAGTTATATGGTATGCTTCATCCTAAGGATGAAAACCAAGAATCATTTTTACCTGCTGGAAATGAAGTACCATTTAGTTTCAAGAAAAAAAGATATGAAGACATGATTTACAACATTGATGTTAGTATTCAGGATTTAGAGAATATCAAGAGTTTAGCAAAAAAAATAAATAAAATCAAAAAGTAATGTGTGGGGTATTTGGTTACCCCACCTTTAGTTCGTATATTCACGTATTAATAATAACAACAAATAAAAATAAAAGTTATGAAAAATCAAGTTGTAAGTAAAAATGGAACATTCCAAAACAACGAGTTAGTTAAAGCCATGTTTTATGGTTATGTTAGAGGTGGTGCTATGTCAAGATTAGAACTATTCCAAGAATGTATTGATGATAAGATTGATAAAAATGAAATCATCATTCCAGAAGATATTGTTGATTCATTCAAATATTGGGGTAGTATGACAATGAACTTTGCCTTAGCAGATTACCATTACAAAATGAAAAATGGTGTAGAACCTAAATGTTATTTAGAGTGTTTCTATCAAGAGTTTGAATCCCTAAAGTATATCCCTTTTCCATCATTTGAAAAAGAGTTGATTAATATTGCTAAGGAGGCTATGCTTGAAAGTTATAATCAGTTTGTAGGTTATAATAAACCAGCAGATAAACAAGCCCAGAAATGGTACACTGATATACTTAGTGGTCAAGATAGTTTGATTGATGAAGTAAATAATATTATTAAATAATAAAAGTTATGTTTAAGACACAGTTAGTTACGAGTAAAGGAGATGTAATCAAAACATTCATCTCGAGTTCAAGACCATCTACCAGATTTGGTAGCGAAGGTACAGAGATTAGAAGCACAGACCCAGATAATGATTTTATGATTATGGGTTCATTCAATGTTATTATTCAACAAGAAAAATAGAGTTAGACCGCTCTTGTAGTTAGGTTGCCCGCTTCGGTGGGTTTCCTTATCTTCTACATACGTATAATAAACGAATAGATATGCGAAGAACAAATGGAAAAAAAGGAGAAATAAAATGCCAACAACTTATATGTGGAATATTTGATGCTACTATAACCCATATTAGTAAAAATGGTAAATATGATTTCAAAGCATTATTCCCAGATAGATTATCAAAAACATTTGAAGTAAAAACTGAACCTAAAGCTATTACCCAATATGGAGGTTTCAGTGTTGAAATAGGGCATAAGCAAAATAGTTATATTACTGAATATATTGTAAGGAAACCTTTTATTTGGGATAATACTAAAGTAGTTCGTACTGGATTATCTGAAAGTGAAGCTGATTTCTATATTTTTCACGATGATAAAAAACAATACTATATTGTATCAAGTAAAAAACTAAAACAATGGGTTGAAAATATTATAGAGAATCAACAACATAGAATAGTATGGGGTGGGTATCAAAAACACACCTTACAAATCCAGATTAGATTAAATGAACTTGAACAACTTGGACATTATGTTGATTTAAGAAAAAAACGTGGAAAAAAACTTACCGAGGATAAAACATAACATATACATATTTATTACCATATATGAAAGTACAAATACAAATACCAGAATATCTTTCAATCGCAGATTGGAAATACTTTAACTCGCTTGAACACTTAAATGATAGCGAGAAAATGATTACTTTAATCTCTAAAATGGGAGGTAAGGATATTGATGAAGTAAAAGAATGGACACCTATTCAGTTAACAGAAGTTTATAAAACATTATTATCTTCATTTGAAGACTTAACACCACATTTCTTTCCTATAATAGAGTTAGATGGTGTAAAATACGGCTTTAAATCGATTACTTCTATGACTACGGGCGAGTATATTGACTTAGAGAGGCTCGCGGAAAATCCGAATGAAAACCTCGAGGAAATAATGGCTATACTATATAGACCAATCGTGAAAAATAGGTTTAGCGGTATCAAATGGGCTTTTAAATCAACATATAAGGTAGCATTAGGTGAAGCAGAAAATCTATTTAAGTATTACGAGATAGAGAAATACGATAATAGTAAACGAGGTGAACAAGCTAAAATATTATCTAACATTCCAGCCTCTATTGGTTTAGGTGCATTAAGTTTTTTTTTAGTGCTCGCAACTTATTACTCCGCAAGTTCGAGTCTCTCTTCTCTCCCACCCAAACAACAGATGAAGGAAGTGGAGAAGATGAACAAGGAGATGGCTTCAGTAAACACTGGGGATGGTTTGCTACGCTTCATTACCTCGCTTCAACATCCATCTTATCAGTCGGTGGAGAAAAAAGTGTCTTGGACTGCAATATCGTCTTCGTATTTAACTACCTCGCTTATGAACAGGATAAGAACCAACGCGATGAACAGATTAGAAAACAGACTGAACGTCAATATAGAATAAAATAATGAATACATACAAAGAAATAGTTGGTTATTTTGAAGCCGCAACAACAGCACATTTAGCAATACAATCATTTGCTGAAGGTCCTATCTCGTATTTAGATTCAAATAGTCAAAACATTAAATACCCATTTATGTTCTTACGTCCACTAACCTCTCCTGGTTTAAGTGGTAATATTAGAACATTAGCATTTGAACTTTATAGTTTAGATGTACCAAAACTAAGTAATGCTTCAGCAGTAGAAGTTAAATCAAATACCGAGTTATACATTTATGATATCTTGGGTTATATGCGATTTAATAATACAAGCACACCATATGGTTTAGATTTTATTTTAAGTAATATAATCCCAGTTAATGAGGCATTTAACGATAGAGCATTTGGTTGGGCAGCTAACATATCAATAACAGAAGACGCAGTATACAACTATTGTAACTTCCCACAACTATAATGGAGTGGAACGACTTAGATATCGAAATAAATAAGGTAAACAAAGACTTAGCTGCTGAAATACGCCAGCTATCTCCTGTTGATACTGGTAGGTTAAAAAATAGTATAAGAGCAGAACGTCCTATAGAAACACAAGCAGGTATTATTGCTCCTATTTCATTACTAAGTTACTATGTATTTCCAGATTTAGGTACTAAGTTTCAACGTGCCCAAAAGTTTGTAGAACGAGCACAAACAAATGTTATAAATCAAGAACTACAAGGTATAGCAAATGCGGCAGCAGAGGATGTAGCAGATGAACTTGATAGAATACTTCCTTCAACAATCACATTAACATTAGAACTATAATGGCAGTATCATTACAACAATACCCAACGTCGCCTAATATGGTGAACAATAACTTGGTTTATACGTGTACTTCAACGCAAGTAACGCAACCACAGTTTCAGTTCGTGGTAGACATTGAAGACGAAAGTGGAACGCTTATACAACGCGTAAAACAACAACCAAACCCATCATCTAAAGGTGTATTTGACATAGGTAATATTATGCCTACGCAGTTAGGACCTACAGATGAGGCTTGGAAAACAACTACCCCACAAACAAATAGCTTTAGTGGTGGTGATTTTAATATTTACTTTGGTGAAGAATATGGTACATCAACTTCATCATCAGTAACACTTTATAATGGTGCCGGTTCACCTGGTGACCCAGCAGTATCACAACCAACATCAATATTTTTCTTATTAGATGGATTTGCTAATCCAAATGAGTTAATAGATTGGAACTGGGCAAGTGGAAGTAAGTATCAAAATGAAGACCCATTAGATGATGTTACATTTACACATCAGTTTGGTTTAACAGATTTTGATATCAATAGTGTTAGAGAAGGAGACTATGCTACTATATCAATCCTAAGAGGTAACTTAGATGGTAATGGTGATAATCCAAATAGTGCGCAAGATGTATTTGCTGCTACTTACAGACAATATGATGCTACAGGTAGTTTATTAGATACAGATATTCTATACGATACATTTACAGGATTAAGAACAGTAGATACCCAGTTTTGGAATGTAGTTTATACTTCACAAAGTGAATCAACACGTTTAGTTCATTATCCAGCTGGACCACAAAACTTAGAAGATGTAGGTGTTCCTATTTTAGCAGATACAGCTTATTATACAGTAACATTTAATGCCCAGGCAACGGATGCAGCTGTTAATGAAAACGCAGTTTGGGGAGAATATAGATTTAATATTACAACTGCTAACTGTGGATACAACGGAGTAAGATTTGCTTACAAAAACCAATATGGTGTTTGGGATTATTATAACTTTAGTTTAGCAGAAACAGTTATTGACGAAGTTGAAAGACAAGAATATAAAGAATCATTTGTAGATTTTTCTACTACAACTAATACTTCAGTGTATGATAGGTCAAGTAGAGGTAGAAATAACTACTATAATAATATTACTAAACGGCACACGGCAAATACCGACTATTTAACGCAGACAAACGCCGATAACTTGCGCGAACTATTCTTTTCCACGGACGTATATGTTCAAGATGGTACTGCGTTTATACCCGTAGTAATCAATAACGCAAGTATTACAGAAAAAACAAACCCACGTTCACAAAAGCTATTTAGATACGAGGTTCAATACCAATATAGTAACGGACAAAGACCAAGAAGATAATGACTATACTAAGGTGTATAAATGATAAGGGTGTAAAGTATGATTTAGACCTATTAGATAATATCCCATTCAAACTTGATATTTCAGCTATTGAATCAGGTGATATTGGGCAAGCATTTGGTGTATCATCACAGAAACTTACTTTACCACCATCAAATAATAATAACGAGTTTTTTGGTAATCTATATGATGTAGGTTCTTCACCATCAACTTCATTTATCAAAACTGTACCTTGTCAAGTATTACAAGATGGTACAGAAATATTTACTGGTAAGCTATATTTAGAATCTGTTGTTACTGATAATCAAGGTAATGATTTATACAATGTAGTAGTAGTTAATGAAACAGTTGATTTTGGTTTCTTAATCAAAGATAAGACATTTAGTGATTTAGATTTTACATCACTTAATCACGATTACACTTATCAAAACATTGTAGATAGTTGGGATAAGACATTACTAAGTGGTTCTATATTTTACCCATTGATTAACTATGGATTTGATGCAGACAATGTTAATGATACACAAGTTAAAAGTGGTGGACAACCAAGAACATTTACCAACTATAACTCTCCTATTAGAGTAGATGATTTCAAACCTGCTATTAGAGTAAGAGATTGTTTAGATGCAATATTTGATAGTGTAGGATACACATATACTTCATCATTATTTAGTTCAGGTTCATACACAGATGATATTTACTTATTAGCTACAGAGGATGATAAAAAAGGTATTAACACAGTAAATCCTATTTCACAATCATTCTTAGCTTATACTAATGCAAATCAAGATTATACAGATACACAACCAATAGCTGTAGTAAACTTCCCAGTAGAGTTTTATGATAATGCTGGACAATATAGTGACCCAACATTTACAGCAGGTGCTGATGGTAGTTATCAGTTTGGTGTAGCTGTTCAGTACGAGATTCTAAACTTTAATAATCCTTTAGATGCAAGGTCTGTAACATTTAAAGTATATAAGAATGGAGCTCCATTTGCAGCTAATGGTGTGTTACAAAACTATACATTTGATTTAACAGGCTTAACATCAGGTACATTATCATTTTCAACACAAAATCTTCCATTAGTAAGTAGTGATGAAATAGAAATATTTGTTGTTTATACCGAATCAGCTTCAGGTACACAATCATTTAGGATTAAATCATCATCACAATCAAGATTCCAACTACTACAAGGACCAGGTGTTATTATAGGTAGTAATGTTGATTTAGCACCAATATATCGTGACGTTTCTA
>Ga0307377_10004244_pt1 | contig 15740 bp, 10 predicted proteins | sample TR3MG_FD_202535 | JGI IMG/M metagenome (GOLD analysis project Ga0307377, IMG submission 202535) | Soil microbial communities from Risofladan, Vaasa, Finland - TR-3 | ecosystem: Environmental > Terrestrial > Soil > Coastal area > Acid sulfate soil | place: Finland: Risofladan, Vaasa | collected... | reverse complement strand
AGCTAAAAACCGACTTGAACATCTTAATTCACTGGGAGAATTTGAAATAATCAATCTCAAGCTTGATGCCTCAAATGCGCTTAACATTTTGGAGAATTTCGATATTATAGTAGATGCCACAGATAATTTTGAAACCAGATACATTATCAACGATTCTTGCGTTATCCTCAATAAGCCAATGGTGCATGGCTCGATCTATAAATATGAAGGGATTATTTCTGTTTTCAACTATAAAGGAGGAGCTACCTACAGATGTTATAATCCATTCACTACAAAGAAAGAATTTAAGAATCCGAAGCCTTCACAAGTTGGATTACTTGGTGTTCTTCCTGGAATAACCGGAACCTATATGGCTAATGAGGTAATTAAAATAATTACAGAGATTGGTGAGGTTCTTAGTGGTAAGATTCTCTTAATTAATATCTTAAATAATACCTCCAATACATTTAAAATAAATAGTATTCCAGAGAATCACAATATAAAAGAGTTGAAACGTTGAAGAGTTTAGGTACAGCAGAATGATAATAACTCTTAAGACCAAAGACATTTTAATTTGCACCATGAGGATTATTGTTAAAATACTGAAATTGTTTATGATACTGATAATTACAGTTTCAATTATCCTGTTCTCAGCTTCTCTTTTGCTTCAGGATAAAGTTGCAGATATAATCCTGACCTCGCTCAACAAGAATATCTCTACGAAATTTTCCGTCGGTTCTTTCAAATTATCGTTTCTTAGAAAATTCCCCAAAGCATCATTAGAACTAAAAGATGTACTTATCAATTCATCTTCTGACTTTTATTCAGAGACATTTACTGACATTGATACAGACACACTCCTGGCTGCCCGATTTGTCTCAGTTGAATTTAAAATTACAGATATTTTAAAAGGCAATTACGATATTGAGAGAATTGGTGCCAGAATTGGCAAATTAAATATTTTAGTAGATTCAACTGGTCATGTAAATTATAATGTATCAACAAAAAATAATAAATCCAGTGTTAATTATTTCACAATTGATCTAAAAAGAATTATCCTGACTGATATCAAAACCAACTATACTAATTTGGCTACTAGTCTGATTATTAATGGTTTAATTGAAAGTGGTAAGCTTAAAAGCAAGATATCCGGAGATAATATCGATTTCACTTCAGAGGCTGTTATGCAAATTGATAGTATTAAACTATACAATACCAAAATTACAAAAACAATTACTGCAGATATTGATTTTAGCCTCCGGAAGACAGGGGACAGTATCCTGTTCAAAAAAGGAACTTTAAATATTGAAAATTACAATTTTGGGATGGAAGGGTTTATCTCCCCCGAAAAAATAGCTGATCTTAATATAACCGGCAATAATATTGATATCTCTAAGATCAGGAACTACTTCCCTGAAAAATATCTCCACCTGGTTTCAGAATATGATCCCTCCGGAATATTGACAGTCGGCTGCAGAATTAGTGGTCTTATAAACCGGACTACTAATCCTCATATAGAAATAAATTCTCTCCTTAAAAATGGTCATATTGCTTATGGTAAATCTGATATAGCAATTAATGATCTTTCGTTCTCCGGATATTTCACAAACGGATCAAAGAACCAACAAGAAACCAGCTCTTTATTGATAAAAGAGTTTAAAGCAAAACTTGGGTCGGCACAGTATGCAGGATCATTTGCTATATCCTCTTTCAAGAATTATATATCTCAACTTTCATTAAGGGGGAAAATTGTCCCTGAAGAGCTGAAAGAATTTTTCGATCTGAAGAATATATCAACAGCCAGTGGTTATGTTGACGCTGACCTGGATCTGGCAATTAATTTAACCGACTTCAGGAAGTATACTTTGGCCGATATTATTGATTGTAAACCCAAAGCTAACCTGATTTTTAACTCTTTCAGCATAGGCTATAAGAATGATAAAATCTTATTCACACAGGTAAATGGAAAAATGAAAATTTCCAATTCTATCCAGGCAAATGAGCTGCTTTTAACCTATAAAGAACAAAAAATAAAGATAAATGGTGAATTTACCAATCTACCCGAATGGCTGACAGGCAGAGCAGTTAAGATGACTGCCATTGCTGATATAACATTCAACAAGCTGATTCCTGAGGCTTTCTTAAAAGAAGTTCCCTCTACAGAAACTACAACAAAAAACAAAAGAGTTTTTTCACTCCCACAAGACCTTTGGTTAGATATTAATTTCCAAATTGACAACCTTTCATATAAAACAACTTCATCAACGAAGATAGTTGGTTCACTCAATTACAAGCCAAATTTATTGACTTTTAAAACATTTAATATGAAATCATTAAACGGTATTATATCTGGTAATGGTTTCATCGTTCAGAACAAAAATAAGTCCGTTATTGCCAGGGCAAATATTAATGTAGATCAAATTGATGTAAATAAAGCATTTTCAACATTTGACAATTTCGGACAGGACTTCTTAAAAGCAGAAAATATTGCAGGGGCACTTACCGGGTCATTTTCCTTTCTTCTTCCAATGGATTCAATGCTCAGTCCCCAAATTAAATCACTCACCGCTGAAGGCAAATATTTGCTCACCAATGGAGCTCTGATAAATTTTGATCCAATAAAACGACTATCATCTTTCATTGAAATTTCTGAATTGGAAAACATTAGTTTTCAGGAGCTTGAGAATGATTTTTTTATAAAAAACAATTACCTTTACATCCCGCAGATGGATGTTAAATCTTCAGCTGCTGATCTGTTTGTTAACGGGAAGCATAGTTTTAACAATAATTATGAATATCATATCAAGATCCTATTATCGGAACTACTTAGCAAGAAAAGGAAGAAAAACCGGAACAATGTTTCCGAATTCGGGGTTGTTGAAGATGACGGGCTTGGACGTACTTCACTGCTACTGAAAATTGAAACCAGAGGAAAAATGGTTAAAGTGGGGTATGATATAAAAGCTGCAGGAACTGAAGTAAAGAATAACATCAAATCAGAAAAACAGACACTTAAAACTATTCTTAATCAGGAATATGGTTGGTATGATAACGACAGTACTCTTAACCAGAAACCCGAGGAAAAACCCCGGTTCAGGATCAGTTGGGATGAGGATGATAGTACTAAAGAAAGTCCTGACCTTCCAGTTGAAAAAAAGGAGAGCATTGTAAAGAGCCTGTTTAAGAAGAGATAATAAAAGAATAAATCATAAAATACTAAACCACCTTGATTATTTACCGTCATAAAACACTGGGGAAGCTTTTTCTGCTACTTTTTGCAGTTCTGATTGGGATGGGGTCTCTCATTTACACCGGAAATCTTGTCAGAAAACTGAAGGTTGAAGAGAGGGATAATGTTGAATTATGGGCAGAGGCCACCAGATTGGTATCCCTTTCTGACACAACTCAGAACTTTGATTTTCTCTCTTTAATAATAGAAAATAATAATACTGTTCCGGTTATTCTTACTGATGAATCAGACAGTATCATCTCAGCAAGAAACTTTAATGATGAAAAAATTACCGATACAAAATATCTTAAAAAAAATCTTGAAAAGATAAAAGAGAAGAACAATCCAATCATGATCAATCTTGGAAATGATCATTTTAATTTCATTTACTATAAGGACAGCACAATTCTGACAATGCTTATTTTCTATCCATACATCCAGCTTGGAATTATAATACTCTTTATTCTGGTATCCTATCTTGCATTCAGTTCATCCCAAAAAGCTGAGCAGAACCAGGTATGGGTAGGTATGTCTAAAGAGACTGCCCACCAACTAGGGACTCCAACATCATCTCTTGCCGGCTGGATAGAAATACTTCAGCATAAATATCCTGATATTTCAATTACAAAAGAGCTGTTGCTTGATGTTCAAAGACTTGAAAAAGTTACAGAAAGGTTTTCAAGGATAGGATCAAAACCAGCTCTGACAAGCGAGAATATTATTATGATAGTCTCACGAACAGTCGATTACCTTAAATTAAGAACATCATCAAAGGTCAGGTTTATTACAGATTATGACATCACCAAGGAGGTTTTTGTTCCTCTCAACGCTGCACTTTTTGAGTGGGTCATTGAAAATGTTTCAAAGAATGCAATTGATTCAATGGAAGGAAACGGAGAGATTATAATCCATATTTCTGATACTGAGAAATATGCATGGATTGATATTTCTGATACTGGCAAGGGGATTCCAAAATCAGCATTCAAAAAGATTTTCAATCCCGGATTTACTACCAAGCAGAGAGGTTGGGGTCTGGGCCTCTCCCTTGCAAAAAGGATCGTTGAGCAGTATCATAATGGCCGCATTTTTGTCAGACATTCTGAGGTAGGTAAAGGTTCCAGTATCAGAATCGTAATGAATAAGGATAGGTACTAATTGCTATATTTGCACCCGCTTATGAAGAGGAAAGATATTGAGATAATGGCTCCTTCAGGATCGTATGAATCGTTGATGGCAGCAATTCAGGGTAGTGCTGATTCTATTTACTTCGGAATAGAAAATCTCAATATGAGAGCTGCCTCCTCAAATAATTTCACTCTGGATGATTTGCGAAAAATTGCTACAATTTGTAGCGATAACGACCTGAAAAGTTATATTACAGTAAATGTGGTTGTATTCGACCACGAAATAGAGCAGATGCACCGCATAATTGATGCAGCAATAGAAAGTGGAATATCTGCAGTTATAGCTTCCGATCTTTCAGTAATTAATTATGCCTTTACATCCGGCATCGAGGTACATCTTTCAACACAATTGAATATCACAAATATTGAATCCCTGAAATTCTATTCCCAGTGGGCTGATGTTGCAGTATTGGCAAGAGAGTTAAATCTTGACCAGGTAAAACACATATATAATAGTATAGAGGAACAAGATATAAAAGGGCCACGCGGAGACCTTATAAAAATTGAGATGTTTGCACATGGCGCATTATGCATGGCGGTATCAGGGAAATGCTATTTAAGTCTTCATGAAAATAATAAATCGGCGAACAGGGGGGAGTGTTATCAAACCTGCCGTAAATCATATATTGCCACAGGGAAAGAGTCTGGAAATGAACTGGAGATTGATAACGAATATATTATGTCACCAAAAGATCTCTGCACAATAGGATTCGTTGATAAGATGATTGATGCAGGCGTCAGAGTGCTGAAGTTAGAAGGAAGAGCCCGTTCTGCAGAGTATGTTAAAGAAGTATCATCTTGCTATGATGAAGCTGTCAGGGCTATTGAAAACGGGACATTCAATCATGAAAACAGAGAGGTCTGGAGAAAAAGGCTATCCACCGTATTTAACAGAGGTTTCTGGGATGGTTATTACCTCGGTCAAAAGATAGGTGAATGGAATACAAATTATGGCTCGAGTGCTACAAAAAGGAAGATCTATCTTGGTAAAATTACTAATTACTTTACCAAACTAAAAGTTGCAGAGATTAAACTCGAAAACGGAGATCTGAATAAAGGAGACACCATTATAATTACCGGTCCTACAACAGGAGTAGTTGAATATAATATAGATGAGATTCGTGTCGACCTTAAAGTTACCGAAAATGCAGGGAAGGGAGATGTCTGTTCTATTAAAGCATCAGACTATATCAGAAGATCCGATAAAGTTTATAAGTGGGTCGATGCTAAGGAAGTTAAACGTCAATAAATAAGATCTTTCTCCCATATTATCTTGCCTGATTCTTCAAGTATCTTCATCGCATTGGTTTCAATATCATCTGAGAGGGCCTCTACATAAATAATATTTTTGTCGCTTTTTTTCTTCAACCCGAATAGATAAGTCTTATCGTAATAATATAGAGTAATCTCAATTGCCTTTGCAATATCTCCATTTTCAATTGCAGTAATTGCTGCATTGGTATTATCTCCTCCTAAACGCTTACTTATCTTCAATACCGAGGCTTTAAGCGCTTCTGAAGAGTAAATAGAATACTCTTTCATTAATCTGGGTAATCGTGTCTTAACACCCATTTTGAGAATGATGGCCGGTGTATCCTGCATATTCGTGTAAAAGCTATTGGGCAAAAATACAGAACCAATATTCAAACTTTCATCTTCAACCCAAACAGGCATATTTTTGTCTGTTTGGTCCCACTCATCAAATAGTAAATTTGCAAAATGTTCTGTCGAAGGCTGAGGGAGTTCCCCAAGAGACCCAAAAGCAGATCCTTTGTGGTTTGCCAGTCCCTCAAGATCAACAACCTGTTGCCCGTGTTGCTTAAGGTATCTAAGAATATGTGTTTTACTACTTCCTGTCATTCCTCCAAGCACGATCATTTTTCTCTTCTCAGATAAGCTCTCAAGAATATAATGACGGTAAGATTTATATCCTCCCTCCAAAACTTCTGTTTCAATATCGCCTAATGAAAAGAGCCAGGCCATAGCTTCAGATCTTATACCACCCCGCCAGCAATGAACAAGAAGCTTCCCTGCTTTTGAGGTTTTAAGAGCCTCTTCCAGCTTTAAAGACATAACAGGACCAGTTAACTTTAATCCATCAATTATTGCTGGGATACGACCCTCTTCTTTGTACTTTATTCCAATACTTTCCCTCTCCTTATCACTAAACAAAGGTATATTGATTGCCCGGGGAATATGACCCGCCTTAAATTCTGAAGGGGATCTTACATCAATAACAGGAACCTCTTTTGCAAGCTCAAGAAACTTTTGTACTTCAATTTTCCTAAATGCCATGATTGTATTCAGATTCCTGAATTCTAAATTAAATTGCCGTGTTGGGAGTTCGGGCCTATTGCTTAAAATACTTGGCAAACAGCCTTTTCAGTTCATCTATTCTGACTGGTTTTGAAATAAAATCATTTATTCCCGCCAATTCTGCTTTCCTTTTTGATTCAGGCATATTATCTGCTGTAAAAGCAACTATTAAAATCGATTTGTCGAACTCCAGAATTTTTTGTGCAGATTCAAACCCATCCATCTCAGGCATGATAAGATCCATAAAAATGAGATCGTATTTTCTGGTTTTAGCCTGAAGATAACCGGCATAACCATCATCAGCCAGATCAAAAGTATAGCCCATGGTTTTAAGCATAGTTCCGATAACATTTTGATTCATCTTGTTATCTTCAATAATTAGAATTTTAACATCGTGTTTTATCAGGCCCTTATCAACTGAAGAGGATTTGTCCGCAATAAAAGGAAAATTATTCTTTATGATATCAAACAAATCACTTAAATCAAATGGTTTTATAAGATAATGATCTATACCCATTGTGATGCAACTCAGATAGTTTCCCTTCTTATCATTAGAACTTATCATGACCAGGATAAAGTTACCGGAAAGATTACTTTTCCAAACCTTTCTTGCAACATCAAATCCGTCAAAATCCTCATCGTCAAATATCATGACAAGATTATATTTTTCATCCGGATAAGAAAGGTTTGTCCTGATCTGGTTTATTGTAGACTTCTGGAAAGTTGTGACAGAAACAGTAAGCCCCAGCTTATGTAAAGCACCTAATATCTCCTCATCACGGTTCTGAGATCCTGTTATAACAAGCGTTTTTACATCCGAAAAGACCTTTATATTATCAAAGTTAAGTTCTTTTGTAAGCTTGTCATTTGAGTATGTATGTAATGAAAACGACACTTTAATTCCCTGATCCCTCAAGAGTCCTGACGGGCTTATTGCCGTAAGCTCGCCTCCCATCAGCTCAACCAGTTGTTTTGCAAGAATGGTTCCGAAACCTGACTCATCATTTTTTCTAATCACCTTTGACTCAATATTTACAAAATCACCGAATATTTTTTTCAGTGTTGCCTTGTCAAAACTTTTTCCGGTATCAAGCAATTCAAAGACCAGAGTAATAGCACCATTTTTGTTGCTTTTCAACATGCATTTAAGATGAATTTCGCCTTTTTCAGTATTTATTACTGAATGGTTTATCAGGTTAGTTAATATCTGTCTTAATCTGAAAGGGTCACCTATAATGCTTTCCGGCACTTTATCATCAACGGTACAAAGAAGATTCAGATCATTCTCCAAAATATATGTTTTTGCCAGATCAATACAATAATTAATCTCCTCTCTTATATTAAATGGGGTCTCATCAAGAATCATTTTTCCCGATTCAATTTTTGAAAAATCGAGGATATCATTAATGATATTTAAAAGCACTTCAGTAGACCGGTGGAGTAAATTTATTATATCATTTACCTCTGGTGAAAGGTTAAACTTATTAAGAACATCAGTCATTCCAATAATACCATTCAAAGGTGTACGAATTTCATAGCTCATTCTTGCCAGAAACTCAGACTTTGCAACATTGGCTTTAGCCTCCTGCTTACGGGCTGATTCGAGCATTGTTACATCAATAAGAATCTCCATATTTGCTTCTTCTCCCATGAATATAACCGGGATACTGTTTTTATACAGTACAACTTCTCCTATCTCTTTCTTTATTATTACAAACTGATCGGGATCAAAAGAGCCTCCAAGGTGTTTTGAAAAGTAATCACTATCATCAGATAATGATGACTCAGGAAAGATCTTTCCTTTCATATCAGCTTCGCTTTTATAGGAATACTGATCTGCAGCAACTTTATTAGCTTTAATTATCTCCCGGCTTTTATTATGAATAATCACACCAACCGGCATCTCTTCAATAAGCTTGAATAACATTTTTTCAGAAGCCTTCAATCGATCCATTTCTGATTTTTGTGATTTCAAATACCACCAGAAAATAAAAATTATACCTTGTATAAGAAACAAGGTACCTAAAACAATAAAGAGCGAGTTTCTGATAATGTATTTCTGGAAAAAATCAGTTGGTGCAGAAAAAACAAGCCCCAGTTCCCGTTGAAGAAGCTGAGTGGAATAATATGATGATATTATCCTTCTTATTTTACCATCGATGGTAGCATTATGAACCATATTCTCAACAGATCCGGCAATAATTCCCGTTACTATTCGATCAAGTTGAGAGTATATAATAGTATTTCCATAATTGTTGTAAACTATTTGACCTGAATCGCTTACAACCCATTGCCACTGATAATCTTTAAGATTAAATTCCGAGAAAATCTCTTTAAAATAATTCTGGTAATCAACTGTGACAACAATATTGCCAATTATTTCATTGGTTCTTTTATCCAAGACTGGCAGATAATAATTAAACATCCGGTTTCCCTGAACCGATTTTTCCATATTAAATATTTCGGCCTGAACATGAAGAATAAAGGATTGTTCAAGCCAGTCTTCACTATCTGAATCCCATTTTAAAGTAAATTCATTTTTATTATTATCGTACATTTTAATTCCGGCAACAAACTCTTTGTACTTCGAGAAAAAAAGCTTCACTTTTTCTTTTGCCCTGTACTGATTATCGGGATTAGAAAAAAACAGTTCAAGGTCCTCTGAAAAACTTATCTGGTTTAAATCACTTATAAAACCATAATTGGTCTTATCAACATTTCGTCCAACAATCTGTACCTGTCTGTCAAGCAACTCAACAATATAATTTATTTGTTTTTCATACAAACTCTTATAATAAAAATAATTAGCAATCATTATTATTAGAAATGCTGAATAGACAATAATAAGGATCCTTTTCATTTCAATAATTTATTTTATCTGCAAAAGATTATAAAGATAACCTATAATTTTCTATATTTTGGAGTGCCTGGAGTACTTAGAGTGCCTGGAGTTATTAATATATCTTTGTTTTCACTTTAGTCACTCCAAACTCTAGTTCACTTCATCTATACTTCCTGTCATCCCCTTCCATGATATTTAAATAACTTTTATAACGGAGAAAATCTATCTCTCCCTTTTTGACAGAGGCAATTACTGCACAGTCCGGTTCATCAAGGTGTAAACAATTATTAAACCTGCAATCTTTTGATTTACTGAATATCTCGCGAAAAAAATGGTAAATTTCATTCCGGTCCATATCAACAACGCCAAATCCTCTTATTCCCGGAGTATCAATAACAAATCCTCCAAATGGCATCTGATGCATTTCAGGAAAAGTTGTTGCATGTTTGCCCTGTTTATGATAATCGGATATTTCAACAGTTTTTAATTTTAGAACAGGATTTAAAGCATTTAAGAGACTGGTTTTTCCTACACCTGAATTACCGGAGATCAGACTAATTTTGTCCTTCATTAATAGGCTGAGTATCTCAAGATCAGATTTGTCAAATAAAGAAAGTCGTATGCATTCATATCCAATTTTGGTGTACAAGCGCTCAAGGTAATCCATAGTTTCTAATTCACCCTTGCCATACAGATCTGTTTTATTAATAATAATTTTAGCCGGAACCCTGTAGGCTTCTGCAGCCATCAGAAATCTGTCAATAAATTCAACCTGTGTCTCAGGAAGAATTATTGTGATCATAAGAAATACCTGATCAATGTTGGCAGCAATTATCTGGGATTGTTTTGAAAGATTTGTAGCTTTTCTTAAAATATAATTTTTACGATCAAGCACTTCAGTAATGACACCTGAATTACTCTTTTTATCAATTTCGAATAAGACATTATCACCGACAGCTATCGGATTTGTTGTTCGTAATGTTTTAATCCTGAGTTTACCCTTAACAGAGCAATTAATGATAATATCCTCATCAATAAGCACCTTGTAATTGCTTCCGGTAGATTTCAAAATAACTCCCTGTTCCAAATGCAAAATATTTGTTCCAAAAGTAGAAAAAAATGTAGCTCGCCCCAACGATTTTTACCCCCCCCATCCCCCCTAAAGGGGGGCTAATTCTGTGTAATTTAAATGTATTACCCTTATATTCAGTGTATTAATCCCTCTTTAGGGGGAAGTCCCGCATCAGCGGGACAGGGGGCACTAAGATTAATAATAAATTTCTTTTTAGCTACCTGACGCCATAAGAAGGAATGGTTTCATCTCAAAACTATGATAGTGGGGCCTTAAGCGTTGAACATTATAAAAATCAGATACTTCGACAATCTTTTTAGAAGAGGTAACAACATCAATAGGAAGGTTATCATATCTTCCATTCTTAAGAACTACTATTCTCCCATGCACCTTTTTCAGTATAAGATCGAGTGCAAGGTTTCCATAAGCCATAGGGACAATCGAATCAAGTGCATCAGGATCTCCGCCACGAACCAGATAACCAAGCTTCTGATTAATTACATTAATCTCTTTACCTTTGTTATATTTTCCTGACAACTCTTTAAGTTTTGCTGAAACCATAACACCAATACCTCCTAATTTTGCATGACCATAAGCATCCTTTTCACTGTCAGAAAAAACCATCTCTCCTCCTTTAAACATAGCACCTTCTGATACCAGAACAACAGAATATTTGCTTGGGTTTTGATTCCTGTCTTCTACCAATAATTTTGCAAGAAGATCAATATCAAACTCATATTCAGGTATCACACACCTGTTTGCAGCGCCTGCCATTGTAGGTAACATGGCAGTAAATCCGGCATATCTCCCAAACACTTCAAGTACAAGGAGTCTCTCGTGAGATCCTGCAGATGTTCTGAGGGTGTTCGTCATTTGAATAGTTCGGGTAACACAGGTACTGAAGCCTATACAATAATCCGTTCCGGGAACATCGTTGTCCATTGTCTTTGGAATTGCAACAACATTTACTCCTTTTTTGTAAAGATGTACGCCATAACTGAGTGTATCATCACCACCTATAGGAATAAGATAGTCAACACCAAGCCATTCAAGATTTTTAATAATCTCTGGTGTAATATCATTTATTTCAGCATTATAAGTACCCTGAAGATGATCAGGAACACTTGCTTTTGCCATATGGCTTGGTCTTGTTCTGGATGTATGTAAAAAAGTACCCCCGGTACGACCTGCTTTATTTACAATATCGTTAGTAAGGATACGGTAGTTGTTGCTATTGTCTGCTTTGTTGTCCCTGATTAATTCAGATATTCCTGCCCATCCTCTTCTTAGTCCTATTACCGTGTATCCCTCCCTGTTTGCACGAATTGTTACAGCACGAATAGCCGGATTAAGTCCCGGTACATCTCCACCACCTGTAAGAATTGCAATTATCCCTTTTGTTTTTTTCTGATTTAGCATGGCCTTTATTATTTTAGAATGAATTAATCGAAATCGGCTATAAAATTAAAGCAAAACAATGAATAAAGCAATGAATCCATTTTTTACAACAGATAATAATCAGAAAAAACAAAAGGGATGAATAGCTCCATCCCTCTAACGGCCCGGTGGTCGGGGTCGATATGGGAAGTTGCCGTCGGAGCCTGCCCTGAGCGCAGCAAAGGGTCAGGGTTGGCATGAGTTTTTGCAAATCCCGATGTACAAATGATTTCAAAGTAATAAATTTAATTTTTAATGGGCACTATGATATTTTCTATTAATTGTACATAAATCAAACCAAAGCCTAAATGCATAAGTAATTTTTACTTTTGATCCGCCTTTATCTGTCCACTTTAGAAGTGGTATTTCTATCATTTTGGAATTACAATCGGACCTTCCATAGATCTTGATTATACGTGCAAAAAGTTCAACGTCGAACAACCATTTTGATATGAAAGGTTCTTCAAACAACTTTGAAGCTAAATCTCTTTCTATTATTTTACAGCCGCATTGAGTGTCATAAACTTTTAGCTTCAAGACCCCTGAAATGAATGTTGCGACTATCCTGCCAATAATGTGCCTCATAAAAGTTCGTTCGATAACTGACCCGATTCTCATGATTCTTGACCCAAAGCAAAAACTGATTTCATCATTTAAATATTTTGATAATTCCAAACATTCTTGCAAGGAAGTTGCTAAATCTGCATCCAGATAGGCAATGTTATCAAAATGAAGGTGATCAGTGCAATAAAGCATTCCTCTTCTTACAGATTCAGCTTTGCCAACATTTTCATCATAGGATACTATATGTACGTTTTCTTCATATGCCTCTTTTATTTGGTTTAAAATCTTAAGTGTAGAATCTATAGATCCATCGTTGACGAAACAAATAGAGACACCTCTATTATCATTTAAAAATGTAACAAATTCATTTAAAGGCAACCTTTCCGCTTCATTATAGCATGGAACTATTATTACCAAAAATGGCCATACTCTTTTTTCATTATTTTTCTGTTGCATGATACTGATCTGTTGTTTAGTGCCAACTCAAATATAATTAATTTAAAATTGCATACACCATAGGACTTTGACCTCTCTATAGTCTTAATTTGTAATTAGCTATTATCAGGGACGATTTGTCTAAAAGTGATACTCAAAATCTGTAGAATTTAACAGATTGACAAGTCTGCTTTCAATTTGTTACTGATAATTCCGGCATTTTCAAAAAGTTTAGAGATTACACCATCATGTTTTGAGAAGTAATATGTGAAGTATAAGTTTTGTAAACCATTATTCCCCATGTGATTGCGAATACTATTATACCCAGATTAAGTTTTGCAAGTATTAAATTCGATACTACCGAGGGACAAAGAATGTCAATTGGTAAAATTCCCAGCAATACAAAATTCATCCATAACAGCACCTTATCTAACCTTGTGGTGGTGGAGCACAGATACCAGATCGCATAACCAACCATTGCAATAACGTAGGTATGTCTTTCAGAACCCAAACCAAATAGAATGACCCAACTCATAATAATTCCAAGAAACTGAGCCCGATGCAAAAGCGATACTTTAAATAACTTCAGTTTTAATAAAGTGAAAATAAGGATCACGAAAAGCATTCCTATTGAAATTAACCCCGCAAATGGTTCTATAGATTTGTAAAATAGGCAAACCGGACGGTAGATACTATAAAAGCGCAAAGCATTTGAATGGTTCATGACTGTCACAATCCATGATTGATAATATGCTACCAATTCATTTGGCGGGATATGAATTAGTGGCAAGAGTAATAACACAATTCCCATCAGTACAGCATACAGCGTATTTTTCCAAAATCTGGGATAAAACAATAACATCGCTAGCTGAAAAATGCCATACACCTTAATAAAACCTGACAAGAAAATAAGTAAGACACACCAAAACCCTTTTTTCTTCTCAAGCAGGGTAAATGAAAACAGAAATAAAGAAGCGACTACTGGATTAAACTGAACCGATAAAAGGGTGCTAAAAAGTAATAAAGCTGTGAAAAAAAATATGAATTTTTTATTGACAAAACTAAATTGATCAGGCAGGGTAAAAACAGAAAAGTAAAATAGAGTATATGTAAATATATTCCAACAGAATACGCCAAGCCATCCTGGCAAAAGTGCAAATGGAGTAAATAAGATCGAAAAAAGCGGACCGTAAAGAAAGACGTCAAGAGGTTTTCCAAGAATTGACAAATGGCTCCAATCAGAATAAGGATTAATACCCGTCCAAAAATCAAGAGATCCGTAAGAGAAAATCTGAAAGGTGTTATAGGACAACTGGGTCGCCTCTTTCAAGGTAATTAAAAAAGCGAAGGAAAATCCTATAAGATAGATTCTTCTTTTGGTTTTGGTCAATCTTTTTATACCAGACAAAAGACTATTTATCATTAAATTGCTCATCAATAAGATTGTTTTATCAATAAGATCACTAATAGTTTTCACGGTAAATCTACTATTTATTAATCAAGGTTTCTAAATGGCAACCAACCAAGTTGTAAATGCGATAATTGCGTGTTATGCACAAGTATTTGTTCTTTGCGCGCTGGCAGTGTCCCGGTAAAAGTTATTTTGTTTTGTCGACCTTATTCTTTTTATCAAATCGGGAAGGAGTCAAGATTGGTGATATTCATATATATTATGTTTGTTAATTGTAATCTTACTAACCGAGTATAGTCAAAAATTGGCGATGTCAATCAGGCACAAGGCAGATATCACCAGACATTAATTAACAACTAACCACAGTGTGGTATTGTAAAACTAAAGATACTTCCCTTTTCTACTTCACTCTCAACCGATATTATACCTCCGTTTTTTTCAATAAATTCTTTGCATAACAATAATCCCAACCCTGTACTTGGTTCACCTTCTGTACCCTTACGATTGGTTTTTTCATTAAGCAAAAATAATTTGGTAATCAACTCCTTGTTCATGCCAATTCCTGTATCGCTGATTTTTATCTCAATAAAATTATCTGGCGTGGCTGTTGCCGAAACGCTAATCTCTCCGGACTTTGGGGTAAACTTAATTGCGTTGGAAACTATATGCGCCCCTGCCGGACCTCCTGTTATCGCTATGCCGATGCCAGGTGCCGTTAGTATGCATCGGACTGCCTTGTGGACAAATATAGCAGTCCTGGTCCTTATCATAAACAAAGCTGGTAATGGGATATAGTCCTATATCCTTCGTTGCGGGGGCCTTTGGAGAGACAAAAGTAGTAATATCGTTTTTCTGACATTGCTCTAACTGCTCTCCTGTGTGGTAACCCTTGTCGGCCAGGACATTCATTTTATTAACTCCAGGTATTTCTTTTGTTTGCATAGCCATTGGAGCCAGGGCATGTGTGTCGTTAACATCGCCAGTATCATATTCAACTAATAGTTTGTGCTTAGCATCGGAAGAGGCCTGGATGTTATAGCCTACATTGATTATGTTCCTGTGTAATATTACAGACCGGGAATCGGGATCGGTCAATGATATTTGTTCTTCGCCACTATTCTCCAAATCTGTTTTTATCTTCTCATATTTTGCTTGTTTTTCCCGGCGTTTTGCTATTTTTTTCTCCAGCTCTTTTTTCTCATCTTCCTCATCATTGGCATCCAGCAAAGCTTCATATTCCTTTATCTGGTTTGCAATGTAATCGAGGTGGC
>Ga0307377_10004243_pt1 | contig 15745 bp, 21 predicted proteins | sample TR3MG_FD_202535 | JGI IMG/M metagenome (GOLD analysis project Ga0307377, IMG submission 202535) | Soil microbial communities from Risofladan, Vaasa, Finland - TR-3 | ecosystem: Environmental > Terrestrial > Soil > Coastal area > Acid sulfate soil | place: Finland: Risofladan, Vaasa | collected... | reverse complement strand
GTCTTCATCATCGTCATTTTCTGGAGCATCCCCGTAAAGTTCAGGAGCACTAAGTTCTTCTCTTTCACTTACAAATTTATCTAATTCAGGTGCTTTTACCCTTACCTTGGGATTTGTTGGTTTTTCATCTGCATATCCTTTTCCGGTTTGCATGTCATCAGGACTTCCACCATAAGGATATGATTGTTTCTTGATAGCATCAATTAATTTAATTGCCTCTGCAAGTTCTTCAGAAGGTTCTTCAACATTAATATATTCATCGACAACCTGATATAACTCATTTTGGTGTTGAAGATTGAATTGTTTTAATGTATCACCACTCATTTCAACGCTTTCTTCATCTTGAACTGAATCAAAAGAAAATGATTCTAAAGCAACACCTTGTACGTTAAACACGCCATCTTGGTCGGTTTCACCCACATTTGCTTTAAAAACGAAAGTAACGTTATTCCCTTGTCTATCAACACATGTTAACTCAACAAAACTTTCATTGTCGTTTGCCTGTGTGTTTGTGTGCTTTATTGTTAAACCACCATTTTTAAGTTGATTAAATGAATCTTCTAATACAACAGATGGATTTAAACCCTGTCCAAATGCCTCATTTAATTTAACTTTGTTAACCCCTTGAAAAATCTCAATGAGTCTTTCTTTACTACCGATTGGATTAAATATTTTCATCTTTCTGTTTTTTATTCAAATATTATTGGATTTGCTTTACCAAACCTTCTCATTATTATTGCAGCTTCAGCGTTTGCTTCGTTTTCGATTTCCGTACCGTCATCACCAGCACCAACATAAAGTCTGTTTTCTATTCCTTGTTTACGATGAACCAATTCATGTGCTAATGTTCTTAGAACATCAGCTAAATTTCTATTTGCGGCAACAACCCTAATTATACCGTCATCAGGTGTATGTTTTCCAAAAGATGCCATTTCCTTTGCTTCCTTTGGGTCATATGATATTTCAATTTTATCTGAAGGAATATTAAGATATCCACAGGTTTCTTCAACGAACTTATCAATAATCTCATTCTTCTCGTCTTTAGGGAGAATATCTTCATTAAGATTATTGACCCTTTTAAACACTTCAAAAAGTCTTTCTTTCGTACCATATGGATGATTTACTCTCATGTTAATATAGTACTACACTTATATCATATCTTTCTAATGGGTCTTCATTAGAACCTGCTCCTGCAGCCGTTAAATTACCACCAATTTTTTGAGGTCTGCCGTTTTTATCAACAAAATTTATTTCAAAATACCAAGTTTTACCTTGTGGTGGCATCCCACCATAATACTCTGAATTGCGAGTAACATCCCAATCCAAATCCATTTCATTAAATTTATTCCAAATCGCACGAACATGTCTCCAATCTTCGTCTCTAAACATTCCTTGGGTTAGTGGGGTTATTGCCTTGTAAATTCTATCAATAGCGGTTCTCTTATTTCCAACACCGTCTATTGCGGATACTGGTGCAGGATTACCTGGCAACGGAAAATCTTCGTTTAATTTAGATTTTTTTTTTGTTACTGATTCAAATTGATTGAAACTACTCTGTACGTCTTGTTTTGACTTTTGTGGTAAATCATCAAAGTCAGCAATAAAACTACCGTCAGGTAATTCCCTTACTCCCTTTTCTTCTTCACCTTTTCTTTTTTCGTCAAACCAATTCCCCTGCCAAAAATCATTTAAATTAAAATAATAGGGATAACTTACATTAGTTTTATTCATAAGTTTCTCACTATTAGTCGGTTCACGGACTTCTTCAACTTCAGCATTCAAGACATCTAACTTACCATTTAATGCCATTACAGTACTATCAAGATTCTGTAATTTGTCATGAATACTCTGCATTGCAGAAATATTATGTTTAATTATTTCATTTTGAAGGTCATCAACCTGTGCTTCGGGGGCAACACCGCCCATAGCATCAGCTGCCATAGGGTCAGCACCCATTGGAGGTTCTTCTCCTGCCATAGGGTCTTCAGGTGTCATCACACCACTCGAAGAAATCTTTGCGGGTAATTCACCTTCAGGAGCATCGCCTTCGGGTGGAGTTTCCATTCCCGGTGGTTGGTCAATGTTGGGTTCTGCGGGTGGTTTTCCACCGCCAGGGATAGGGGCATCTTCTTGCTCACCAACCTCATTAGTATATGCGGGTTGTGGTGGCATTGGTTGACCATCTTCGGTATTATATATTTCTACCGGAAGATTATCAAATTCCTCACCATCATTCACCAATGGACGATATCTCGGTGATTCATTAACTTTATAACCAACACGATATTTAAACTCCCTGAGTTGTTCCTCGTGAAGTTTACTTTTCTTTTCGTTTTCCATTGTCAAATGAATATTAATACTGCTCTCTTAGTAATTGTTTGCCGTCTTTAGTTACAAGTATCTTATCTACTCTCTCAATCAAGCCTTCTCTTTCGTCAAGAACAACTTTTTTTGAGTTTTCAACTTTTTTTGTTTCTTCCTCATTTTCAGGAACGCCAACAAATTCATCAAGTGCTTTTTCTACGTTATTTTCCATAGTATTATAAATATTTATTATAAATACTACGAAAGAATCATTTTGACAATATCGTAATTAGATATCTTTTAAGAAGTGTGAAATTTGGAAGGATTTTATATTGATTCATGTACATCTGCCCATCCATATCATTTATATACTGAGCAGTTTTTCCATTTTGGAATATTTCAAGAATTTCTTCAATATTGAATTTAAAAAACTCATACATTTTGAGATTAATACCCCATATCTTATTATCTTTCAACACATAAAGCATTTCATTTTTGAAATTATAAACAGCATCTCGTTCTTTTGGCAAAACAGCAATTAAATCTTCAATATATGCTATTTGAAAAAACACTGGGTCTAAATTAATATATGTATATTTGGGTGCGAAATAAAATTGAGGTACTGCATTTAAAAAATTCTCAACACCTTTAACATGCGCTGATTTGTTTTCGGCAAAACTACATTCCCAATATAGTTCGTTTGTCACGATTTTTTTCTTGAGTATATCGGCATTCAATATAATCTCATTATTGGGATTACTTGCCTTCATGAAAGACCATCCAACATACAATGTAGGTAATGTTTTGTCGAGTTTTTCGTATTCCTGTGGTCCTTTATGGTAGTTTACGTACTCGACTTCTGTGTGATTGACCAATTCATCCTCATAAATAATGTTAGCAATTTTCATATCTTAATTTATTAATGTATTTCTCAACACCTTTTTCCAACTCACAAAAATCTGCATTATAACCTGCTTTTCTAAGTTTACCTATATTTGCTTCAGTAAAATACTGATAATTACTTCTAATATTTATTGGGGTGTCAATATACGAAATTTTCTCTTCAAAATCAAGACTTTTAAAAACTGCCTTTGCAAGTTCATTATATGAACGTGCTTTACCTGTACCGACATTATATATTCCGGACTCAGGATTTTCTTTACTTAGGAACAAACAAACATCGATAATATCATCAACATAGATGAAATCTCTTTTTTGTTCCCCGTGTTCTACATCATCACGATGTGATTTAAATAGCTTAACGCTACCTTCTGCACTTATTTGGTTGTAAAAATGAAATACAACGGATGCCATTTTCTTTTTATGTGCTTCACCATGACCATAGACATTAAAGAACTTCAAACCATACCAAAATGGCGGTGTTTTTTCTTGTTGCAAAACCCAAACATCAAATTCTTGTTTTGACCATCCATATGGATTTAATGGTTTTAAATTAAGAATTGTGTTTTCATCATCAAAATCTTCATCACCATTACCATATGTTGCAGCAGAACTCGCATAAATCAATGGTATACCAAATTCACTACAAATACTCCAAATAAACATTGATGAAACTACATTATATTCATCAAATAAATTTCTGTCCATTACAGTAGTGTCGGTAATCGCACCAAGATGATAGATACAATCGATGTCTTTAGCGTTTTCCATAAGCCAGTTTTCAATTGATGGTAAGTCTTCGCTTTTTGTATCGAGACTCACAACACCAATATTACCTTGTCTTTCTAATTCCCTGACAAGATTTCTACCTATAAAACCTTCACCACCTGTAACTACTATCATAAGTTGTCTTTAATCTACTATAAATACTCACCACTATTTCTTCACAACAATTTGATTTTATCAATTATATTTGTACTTGACCTTTGGTCTGTAGGATAGTAAATAACTCCAGACTTTGCGCATTCAGCACCAATAACGACTTTATCCTTGTATTGGTCACCAATTATCAGATAATCGATTTCAAATTTCGTAATAAAATATCGCAATTCATCATCACTGCCAAATATAACAACACTATCTACCCATTTTATTGCACCGAGCATCTTCGCACGAAAAAATTGGTCATTTATTGGGCGATTATCTCCTTTCAACATCTTTACACGTTCATCAGTATCAATACCCACATATAATGTGTTTGTCCTATCAAATAATTTGCTTTCCTTATACTCTTTTGCGTATTTAAGCAAATCAAGATGTCCTGTATGTAGGATGTCAAAACATCCGTTTACCCAAATGTTCATAATTCCTCAATTCTTTTACTCTTGTCATCAATTAATAAATCATAACTGGGTTTTTGTCTCATGATAACATCATGGAACTTACAACCCCACTCAACCAATTGTATTCCTGTTAACTCGGACCAATCTTTTCCTGTATTACCGCCCCTGGCTGTCCAATACACGATTATATTTCCTTCGTCATATAGTTTATTCACTTTAGCTATGTTCGCAGGAATTGGCTTCGCATTGTCGTAACCACCCTCAGTTGTACAAATTGTACCATCTATATCAACGTAAATGAGTTTAGGTTTTCTTTTGTATGTTGCAATTACCTTTTCACACTCCACCAAGTATTCATCATCGGAAAGCATTCCACCTTTCCATTGTTGTTCTTTTCCACTCAAAGTGAAAATAATATCCTCTACTCTTGTGTCTCTCATTTCTGGCTATCTCCTTTCCCTATCCTATAACTATCATCATCAAAATGTTGTGTGCTGACTTCAAAAATAATACCCTTTGTTAATGCAATTAACTGATGTGGCTCACCTTGCAGAATTTCGACAATCGTACCCTTAGTTAATTCTTTTTCCATTAGTGTTGCATTTCTTGTATCGATGTACTTCAGAAGAAATTTCCCTTCCTGCACATACCATGTCTCTTTCTTTTTCAAATGAAAATGCATACTGAACTTAGCTTCTTTATTAAAAACAAGCAATTTTCCACAATAATCACTATCATTATGAACAATAATCTCCTTACCCCATTTCTTTGGAATAATGCGTTCATGTATCATTAAATTTGAATCTATTATTCTCATAACATTACTTTCTGTAAATCAACAACAACCACACCTTTCTGAGTAACAACCCATGCTGCGCACTTGTTTGCAAAACGAATTGCAGTGCGAATATCGTTATTTTTTATATAATCTGCAACTAAAGCTGCGAGAAAAGTATCGCCAGCACCACTCAAATCTCTGACCTCATGTTCGTCTTCAATTGAAAATATTTCCGTATTATTCAAAACAGCACCATCATTTCCTTTAGTTACGATTAAATTTCCGGTATAATAATTCCTAAGATAATCCTCATTCTCTCTGAATTCCTTATTATTTATTTTTATAAATTTAATGTCTTCACACCAAAAACTAAGTTCCTTTTTTGTATCCATAAAGGTTAGTGGGTGGCTTTCCGCAATATATTTAATGTTATCTGAGTTCAAATAACCTTTATTATAATCACTAATTACAATCGCATCATATTTTTTAAAATCAAAAAAATCTAAATCTTTTTGAGTTATGGGTGCAATTTCATCCTTTTCATCGACTCTGAGTAGCATTTGATTTGAAACTTCATCAACGTACCTGGTTTTCACTGGTCTAATATCGTTTGTCATCATATCACATTCAACACCCAACGCTTTAAGATTATCTAAAACATTTATTGCCATACCGCCATTACCTGTTGTTCTCAGTGGATTAAATACAGGTACTGGTGCTTCAGGACTTAATCTTAAACACTTTCCATATCTAAACACATCAGAACAACCATCGCCTATTACTAACACTTTTTTCATATTTTTTTAACTTATCTTCTTAAAAACACCAGTTAATATATTTTTATTATTATCAATTGATACTCTTATTATATCCTCTATATTCGTTAATGAAATACACTTAAATTTATGAAAATTCATAAAACTAACAAGTGATTCATCATTAAAATGATGTAAATGAATATCTTCTCTTCGATGCTTCCAACTATTAAACCATTCATCAGAAAAATAATGACACCAAGGAACAGAAACCATCATAAAATTACATTTTAATTTTGAAACAACATTTATGTCCTCAAGATGCTCTAACACATCAAAAAATGTAATCACATCATATTCTTTTTGAAAAATATCATTAACAAATTTACAATTTTCAGGGATTGGATATCCAGAAACATCATTACCGTAACATTCAGGAATAACCCCCGAACATAGTTTTAAAAAATCACCATTTCCATATCCAACATCCAATATTGATGTGGGGTATCGACTAATTCCACCCACCATAAAACCAAGTCGTAAATGTGAAATTAATTTTGGTAAATCACCATATGTGTTATAACTATTATTAACATAATCAGCGTTATAATCATATTTTTTTGATGTGATTTGATGTATAACACCGTGGTCGTCTTTTCTATAATTCTTCAGCATATTATTTTTCTCCAACTATCATAAAGGAACTATTAAGGTCCTTTTCACCAACAAAAATGTTAGTAAATCCTTTATGTTCCATCCAATCTTTTATTATTTGTGATGTAAAAATATTGACATGTTTCCTATTATTCCAAGGTCTCCAATATTCCTGGTCATAATCAGGTAAATACAAAAACAATATTCCACCAATTTTTAATATATCATACCAATACTCTAAAACGTCTACCCATTCAGGTATGTGTTCCAAACAATGACTTGAAAAAATGAAATCAACATCTTTTGTTGGTAGATTTAATGCATGATATTCATCAGGAAAATTTAAATCAATTGGAATCGAGCCAGGAAATGCCCATTCCCTTTTCATGCATCCAACATCATACCCAATTCCATTACAATAATGTTTGGCATACGGTATTGCGAATTGTGCTCCATTCCCATGTGCTTGATGTAAGGGGTATTTCTTACCATTATATTTAATAATTTCAATCATAAATGTATTTTAATGATACACATAATTTTTATTCAAAAGAAAATCATAATCCGAATGATTCCAATAACCCCCATTATGTTCTTCCCCTCTATATCTTCTATATAAATGCATTTCTTCAGGCATCGAATCTATCGAATCCATGAGGAAAATAAGTGAGGTTGCTATCGTATGAATCGATTGTGCTTTTTCCATTACCCCAATCCAATCCAAAAGACTATAACCTTCAAGTTGACTCATGTAAATGTTTCTATACTCACTCTCGACTATAAGTGGTGTGTTATGAAAAAACGGACGATGAAATTCATTAATTAAATTATATTTTTCCTCTAATTTCAACCCCAATTCTTCAAATAATTTCAACTCGGTTTCCAAATCCCTTACAATTTTAATATTCCTCCACATTTCCATATCTAAACCAATACATTCATATTTTAACTTCATATGTCCCTTTCCTTTCAAATATGAATGACGAAGTGATAACGCAAGATAATCAGTACCCTGAAACAATATATCTACTTTATTATATCTTTCATATTCAGAAAATCTACTAAGGGGAATCATTTTAACCATAGGAAAATTTTTCTGTAAATTATAGTATTCGTCACGAACCGGAAATGTTACATCATGACCATCACTAACCAATTTTTGTACTAATGCCATTACAAATAAAATGTCACCCAAAAAATATGGTTGATTAATTAAAATTTTTTTACCTATAAATTGTTCCATAATCTTTTCTTATTTGTTCCATTCTTGTATTAATATTATCATCAAAAATTCCCCTTCCGGCATAATGAATAATATGAGAATCAAAACGATTTGCATTTAACCAAGGTTCTGAAAACATAGTCATATGATTCCATTTATATTCTAATTCCATGACATTAAATCCGTATTTATGAATATTATAACTCATATGTACATCAGCAGAACCCCATCCAAGCCAATATTGATTGTTATGTGGAAGAAATATATTTCTATGCATTGCAGACAACACAAAAGTCCCTGCGTTTGTGTAATTCTCTCGCCACCCAACATTTCCCCAAACTTCCTGAACCCCTAATATTTTTTGGTGTCTATCTGCTCTCCTGCTGCCCTTATCCTCATAAATTGACCCTATCATGTCTTCTGGGACGACTTCAAATATATTAGGTATATCATTATTTATTAGCATATCCGCATCCAAACATAAAACTCTATCATAATCCTTTAAAATGTCGTAAACCTTTAAAATTCTATAATGTGTTTTATTGTCTTCTGTCATCACAGGTGGTTGATGGTCTAATTGAATGAAATCAGCACCAATTCTTTTTGCATATTCTTTCATTGGTGGAAGTGTAATATTGGTCATCTCCAAAATATTATTATCTGCTCGTGTAACAAGTGCTAATTTCATAATCTCGTTTTCAATCTTTTAAATTTAAAATCGTTTCCCTCTTCGTCAACAATCTTTGTTATTTTCAGTAATCCGTAACCCGTAATCACTGTAGGTAACCCATCATCAAGTGACCATATTTTTCCGACAGTTGGATTTATTATTGTACAATCTTCAACTTCGGCATCAAGGACAGTCAATATCTTGTCTTCATATCTTAATTTTGCTCCAGCAAATGGGTAACCAACGGCATCGATGAATCGTTTAATTTTCTTTGCTTCCTCACTCCAATCAATAAAATAATCACTATGGTCTCTCCAAACACAGAAACTTTCTTTACCTACCATTTCATATGGAATTGGATTATGTTCGATAATATCCCTAATTAATGTCACATATAATTCCCCAACAATCTGTAATGCTTTCTCAATTTTGATTGGGTATTCTATATTTCTACATGCATATTCGTAAATATCACCAGTATCCATTTTCATTGTAGGTGCAAATGCGGTTGCCCCCAAATATTGATTACCATCAATAAGATATTGCACTGTTGGTGACCAACCCTTATATTCAGGAAGTTTAGAATCGTGAATTATAATTAATTTGTCGAGATGGTCTTTCAAAAGAAATTGCCATCCAATAATAATTATTTTATCAATACCATCATATTCTTCGGCTGGTAACGTTTTACCTTCATAAAATCGTATTTTTCTTCCAATACAAATTCCTTTCATTAAATAAAAGGAATCATCAAACGTATTTTTATCATTATATGATAAAACAAATTCAATATCAATGTCATCCACAATGTTTTCCAACACTTGTTGACCCTTAGTTCCAACCAAAAATAATCCAATTTTCATCTCACTATTCTTTATTCTGGAACACACACGTATTCACCCCAAACGGTAAATCCTTGGACTTCTCTATGTTGTTCATTATATATTTTATAACCGTGTTTAACAAATTCATTAAAATCAAAACCACCGTCTTCTACACGCACAAAACCCGGATATCCGTTAAACTTAACATCAAGACCTATATGATAGCCAATCTGCCATATTGGTCTTACGTTTTCAATAAGATTTTTCATCCCAAATAATGCAAGAGTTTCCATTCCTTCTATATCAATCTTTATTAAATCAGGCATTTCAATATTATTTTCCACTAAATATTCGTCAAAGACCACAAATTTAATTTCTCTTTCAATCGGTGTTTGTGCAGTACAATCATTGAATTTTGTGACAATTATCTTATTTTCATTACTGACAGCTACTAAATGAACAGTTATATTTTCATATGGCGCACAATTTTTCTTTACTCTATGAAAATTATCAGGGAAACCTTCAAATGTATGAACCCTCATATTTTCCAACGCAAATGGAATCGAAAACGTCCCAATATATGCACCAACATCATACACAACACTATTTGGCTTTATTAAACCCAATAAAAACTCAAAATTATGGTCGGCTCTTGTATATAATTGTTTATTCATTATAAATTTATCAATATTATGACCAGTTTCAAATAAATCATAAAACTTAATTATATTGTTTTTATATGTTATTTCTGCATCCATTCTTATTTAAACTTAAAATTACCAAATATGTGATATGCTCTTACTGTTCCACCACCACCTTTATTTTTCTCATCCTCAACCATCCAATCAGTTCCACTGATTGTTTTCAAATTATGTGTTTTAATTGCTTGCATTACACCAGCAAGAGGACCGTCATCGAAATAAACCAAACAATCCCCATCTTTAATCTTCGAATTTTTTATAATTTCAAATTCCTTCATTGCAAATGGTATATCATGATTACCATCAACATAAACAAAATCAACATCTGAAATATCATTTACTAATTTAGGTAATTCATCCAAAGAACTTCCTTTTATTTGATGAATGTTCTTGATTTCAAGGGAATCCCATAATATCTTGGAACGAAAAATTTCATTATCATCAATATTAATTGTATAAACATCTCCATCAATAATTGAAGCGAAAACTGCCGATGCTACACCCCAATATGTACCTATTTCGATAACGTTTTTCACATTATTTTCAATGATGTTATTACATAACATCATCATTTCATTATAGTCTCTATATAGACTTCTTTGAATATATTCGTGGGGCATTGTTTTTACCCTATCCAACACTATTTTTAATTTTTCTCTCTTATTCATTTATTTTCTTATATTTTTTAAATACAGTAAATTCAGTTAAATCCCTATAACCATTATTTTCACCTAAGTCAGGAACATCAATTGGATAATTTTGCATCAATGCCAATCCATGAGCTGCTTGTTGCGGTGTCATGTACATGTTCCAACCGAGCATTTTTATATCATCCTCATGATAAAGTTTTTCTGACCTTCCTTCATAGCGTGCTGCTTTAAACCATTCAACAGCATTTGCATCATCACACAATATCATTCCACCTTTACCTATACTTAATTGTTTTTTTATGTGAAACGATAAACACATAAAACTGCCGGGAATATACATATTAGAAGTAAGTCTTTTTGCTGCATCATATATTGGAAAGGGTTTCAATTGATAAATTCCTGACCAATTAAAGTCTTCAAATATGGGTGTAAATCCAGCATGTATTACTGACTGTGGTACGGAAAGATATGTTCTCGATGGCACTATAACTTCACTTGGAATTATGTTAGGGTCTATTGTGCTTCTTTTTGTTTGTTCATATACATATTTCATATATTTTAAACATAAAAATAATGCATTTGTACAATTATCAACAGATACTGCAAACGGTGCACCAGTATATTCAGCAACTTCTTCTTCAAACATCTTAACCACCTTATAGGGATTATGTTTTGGTTTTCTTATATTCATGACGTAATTTTTCTGTAAATAGTGTCAGACACATCTTTAATATGTTCCACATACCCATTCTTTTGAAGCCACATTTCGATTTCTTTCATAAATGGATTAATATATCCAATTGGGTCATAATGTGTTTCTAAACAAATTAGTTTTGGTCTGCTTTTCATTTTATCTAAAACATACCATTCAACACCCTCAACATCAACTGTTAAAATATCAATATCACCCTCATCATAATTATCAAATGTTCTGGCTTTTACGTGAAAACGTTCACGTTCTGGAATATTATAAACATGCATGTTCACGCTTGGTGAAATTGTACCTTCAATAAATGAGGAAGAGCCAATATCAACAAATTGAATACTATCCAAATCTTCTTTATATATTGCAACGGTATATACTGTAACATATCCATAATCTTTAAACGCAACTCTCGATTGTTCGGCATACTCTTCCTGTGCTTCGAACATCATCACTTTCTTTGCATGTGGGATTAAATTTAATATGTGTGATTCTTCTGGTTTCCAAACGCCAACTTCACACACCACCTCATATTCAACACCCAAATCTTCTATTATTTTTTTTAAATCCGTCATAATTTTTCAATAATTTTTTTTGCCCAATTTATTCTATCGAACTTCTGCACGGTTTGATAACCATGTTCAGCAATTCTCAATCTTCTATTTTCATTTTTTAAATAATAATCGATTTTTTGTCGCAATTCCTCAAGACTACTAAAAACATCAAGGTCTTCACCAATTTTAAAATCTTCTTCCATATTTTCCCAAGGTTCGGTAAGAAGAAATCCTTTAGACGCTAATACTTTATATGTTCTATCTGAAGTACCGCCTTCAGTGAAATTTAAATTAATTTTCGTACTGCAAACAGCTTCCGAATGTTCTTTACCATATGCATTCTGAATCAACGGAATATTCAACGCATCAACATATTTTCTTCTATTACCCCTGGCATCACCAATGAATGAATAATCATATTTATATGGGACATCAACAGGATAATTACTTGTATGGTCATAACCTTCATGTAAAAAAAATACTTTATCACCACCGATTTTTTGTGCTTCTCTAAGCGGTTCTTGAAGTGCACAAAAAGTGTAGGTACATTTTAAAATTTTTTCTTGCAGTGCATAATTAAAATTACCGTTAACCGGGTCCATGTACCACAACACAGTCTTGCATATTTTATTACATTCATCAACAACCCAAGAATAAATTTCATTACATTTACTAAAAACAACGGCATTGGGTTTTTCTGCTTCGCAGAGAGCGACTAATTGTTTATCACGTTCATGATTCCCAATTCTTCCAGCAATTTCCCTGTAATTAAATTCAATAACTTCACAACCAGACTTTTTAAATCCATTGGCTTGTGATACATTAGTTGAATTATAATTAAAAACAGCTACAAATATTATTTTCATTGTTCGAGATTTTTAATAATTTTATCATATATAAACTCAGGGGTTGGATTCCAACTCATTTCCGAATAAAAATATATTGGTGTTTGAAATGGATTCCAATATTTGTGGTATCTGTTTCTATTTGCTTCTTCTGACCAAACTAAGTGAGGTGTTCCTGAAAGACTTGCTAAATGAAGTGGTCCTGATGATTGACCCACGACTAATTTAGTTCTATTCATAAGACTCACAGTATCACGAATACTAATCTTCCTCATATCTTCAGCATTATCAAGTTGGAATGCTTCGTGGTTTCCGATAATACCAACACTATATTTTTTTGATAATAAATTTACGAGTACTTGCCAATTTTCTTTACTCCAATTTCTATTATTTCCAAGATTTTTATTTCGTGGATGCACAAGAATATCAAAGGATTTATCTAATGTATCTGATTTGTATTTAACGAATTTTTGATTTAAAAATTCAGTACTCATTGCAGGTTGACCATTAGGATAATATAAAAAACCAATTGTTTGTGCGGGAATTCTAACATCATAATCAATATCAGCAATATATTTATCTGCGAAATCCTGTGGTAATCCACGACAGAACCAACTATCAGATAATGCATTTTCTGGAACAATAATTGGTATAAATTCTATCATAAAATCCTCATATAGTAATTCATTTCCTTCTCTACTTGCAATAATAATTTTATTGTATTCATGAGAAATACTTCGAATATATCCTTGCCATGTAAATAATTCCCATCCAAATTCCCCAATCCAAGGACCTGCCAATAATGTTCTATTATTTGGTTTATTATTATGAATTATTTTCTGTATCATCAATAAAATTTTTAGTGTGAATTACTCTAACCTTCCCATATTGAGGATGCATTCTTGAGATGCCATCGTCATTATGGAAAGCTAATGAATTTTTTACTGTATATACCATAACACCTAAATTCCTAACAAAAGTATTAAGATTTCCCCATACATGTCCATTTACATTTATTTTATAGTCAATTAATTTTAAAAATTGTGTGTCAAATAAACTACCCCCATCAAATGTTTGCATTCTTATTGCCCTATCATAATAATCTTCATTTAAGACTTCATCCTCAACGAAAGACCCAATATGATACCTAATTCCCATATATGAATTATTTTCGGCTTTTATTTTAAAAAATATTTTCATTATCTTATTGATAAACCCATCACATAAAATAAAATCATCATCAATTTGAATTACTGCGTATGAACTATATTTCCTTAATTCCTCAAATATTGTGTTAGTTGTTTCCCAATATGACCTTCTTCCACCATTAATTTTTCTTTCTAAATAAATTATATCCGGAAATTCCTTTTTTAAATTATCGTATTTTTTTTCGGTTGAACCGTCATTCATTATAATGACCTTAAACGAATAATTTGTTTTTTGAGAAAACAACTGATTTAAAACACATATAATTTTTTCATACCTATTATATGTGGGAATATATACCATTACATCGTAATCAACCGCCTCTGGTTTTATATATTTACCATAATCTCGTATATCATAAAGAATAGTTGGTTTATTTGAACCAATATCTTTTTTGTGGATACTCCTTAAATTAGTGCGTTCAGCATTAGTTAATAGTTTAACATCAATCCCAGAAGCACTTGGTCTATTAGGTTTTCCGTATATTCGTTCTCTATCCCTTTCATTCATTGTAGAAATATTTTTTTTTGAACCCTTACTATTAAGAAAGATTACTTCCTTATTACGTAATTCAATTTTTTTTTGAATTTTCTCTTTTACCGTTAAAACTTTTCTTTTCATAACCACATTTCATCTATAACTTCCTCATATAGATTAAATACTTTCTTAGCTGAAAAGTCTGACCTATACTTATCTATGTCAGTCGGTACTGCTGTTAATTCCTTATTTAAAATATTACCTTCCTTATCTACAGTGTAAATCCAACCTGGCTTTCCACAAAGAAATCCTTCAATTGTTGTCCTGCCTTTAAAAATTCCTGCGGTATAATTACATTTCTTCAGATAATCCTCAACATTCTGCTTAACACCCAAATATTTAATGTGTTTAAATTGGGTGAAGTCGGCAGCATATCCCATATTATCTGCACCAATAATCCAAAGTTCTTGATTATTTTGATTAGTCATTTCACCTAAATCATTTAATATTTGTTTTCTCAAGTGGTCCAAAGTACCGATAAACAACACGACTTCTTTCGGATTTTTTTCTTGTTTATATCCTTTATTGAAACGCATATAATCAAAAGGATTATCAATTGTCACAATCTTATCCTCTGTAATTCCAAAGGTCTTAATATACTCTGTGATTGTTTCTCTGATGCTGATATACCGTTTAATGATTGGATTAATAATTGGTTCTTCAAATACCGGAATAACTTCACTTCTAACATGCATAACCGCAGGTGTATTTGGATACAAACCCAACATTAAATCACCAATTGGTTTGTGATTAATGTGTATAATATCGAACTCCGCTTCGTTCTTTATGAAATTAAATTTACCGTCTTGGTCTAAAACGTAATTTGGAAGATTGGTGTAAGAATATACTTTAACACCGTTCCTCTTTGCTTTATCATATAAAGGATTTCCAACAAGTGATGAAATTAAAGTAACATCACAACCGAGTTTCACCAGCTCACGACTTAATTCGTAATTACTGACTTCAGAACCAGTGTAATTCTTGAAGAATTGACAGCAAATAAGCACTCTGAGTTTATCTTCGCTTACGTGCCTCATAGGTAAATCGTATTTTGATGCGAATTTCTGTCGATTATCTTCCCAACTCTGATTAGTCTGAC
>Ga0307377_10004234_pt1 | contig 15765 bp, 20 predicted proteins | sample TR3MG_FD_202535 | JGI IMG/M metagenome (GOLD analysis project Ga0307377, IMG submission 202535) | Soil microbial communities from Risofladan, Vaasa, Finland - TR-3 | ecosystem: Environmental > Terrestrial > Soil > Coastal area > Acid sulfate soil | place: Finland: Risofladan, Vaasa | collected... | reverse complement strand
GTAAGTGGGGCGACGTTTTATGAACTACAAGAGGCAACTACGCCAGATTTTTCAGATGCAACAGTCGCATACAGTGGGCCAGAAAGAGGGTATAATGTAATAAAAGGAGGTAATGGTACTTACTATTACCGTGTACGTGCAGGAGTAGCTTAATGGTAACTTATAGTACATGGACGACGGCTTCTAATGTATGCAAGGTAGTACATTCTACTTTGTCGGAGCCAGACATATACGGACTGCTATTACCTCCCATTCAGGAAGAGGACCAACAGACAGGTACTGCGGCTAATTTAGATCAGTGGGATAACCCTGATAATGAATTGTACACTTGGGACCAGACTGCACCATTAACGGGTGTATGGGACAGGATGGGGCTACGTCCAGTATTACAGCGGTTATTTGCGGTACTAGAGGATCAACACGGCCAACATTTGGAAGAACTGGCTGACATGAAACATTTGGTTGATCCTGATACTTGCCCCGCTGCGTTTTTAAAATATATGGCAACATCATTAGGATATAATCTAGACGATTCATTAACAGAAGATGCACAGAGGGCAACCATTCGCGGGATTATGACGGCCTATAAAGAACACGGAACTCCTTTATCTTGGACAGTGTTCTTTCGGATGATCGGGTACAAAATAATAGCCTACCCGTTATGGAAAAAAGCCTACGCAGAAGATCAGGATAGGTATGACCGGGATAGGTATATTACAACAACTCCTTTTTTGGCTGCTGCCCTTCCCGGTATTTTCGTCAACGCCATGACCCAGGCTCCATTGCGTCCGTTTAAATTAACTGTGACAGACGGTACAGAAGTTATGCGGGACAACGGAAAAGGTAATTTAGTTGGAAGTTTAGGAGGGTATGGGACTGTTAATTATTTAAGCGGTGCCTTACGTTTGTTCTTCGCACCGCCTGGTCCAGCTGGTCCTATTACTGCTTCAGGGGAAACTGTAGTTGAAGAGTATCCATATCACGCAGCCCGAGTAGATTTCGATTTCTTTCTAATGCCGTTATCAGGAGGAGCACCTCCCGCAGTCACACCAGCCTTTGTAAATAAAGTATTAAGGTATCTTGAAGAGGTTAGACCTATACACGTTATATTACGAACATTTAATTTAGTCTTACCTATTGAGGAAGAACTAGACGATATCGTTACAGATGAAGCTTGTTGTGGACCTTCCGTAGCTATTGACCATTGGACGGCACATGAAGATTTGTATTTAGGAGATTTGGGTCCGCACCCTCAAGATACATATTTATTGATTGAATCAGGGGTCACTGCGAAAGAAGTGGTGGTAGACGATTTAACTCCGTTTATTCATCCTTGGGCGGGTGATCCCCTTGTGATAGCATCAATACCTCCACAGCCTTCTGATGGATCATATTAGAGGTAAAGAATAATGGCAGAACAATTACCACTGTTTGAGTTTGATGTTCCGGCTGACGGGGCTCCTTTGATCTCACAGCCGATTCGTCAGATGTTAAATGCGTTAGGCAGTACCTTTAGGACTACTAATGCAGCGTATCCCGCTAATCCTAGAGCGGAGATGTTGCGCATACTTGACGAAAATGACCTCCATACCAACATCAGATTACAAAGATATTATGGAGGTGCGTGGGTCACATTGATTGCGCACATGGAGCAGTCTCTATCTATTCCACGTAGAATGGAAAGCGCAGTCGCTGTCGCAGCGGCGGTGTGGACCATAAATCATAATATGGGGGTGCGACCGTTAGTACAAAGTTATAACACGTTGGATACTTTATTAGCCCCTGTAAGCATTGTTCATGTTTTAGTAGCAGGCGTGTATAATAGAGTAGTTATTACGCATGGTGCGCCAGTTGCGGGTTATGCGATTCTTGTTGGATAGTCTGCGGGTACCAGCAGATAAGGAGAAGATAATGACACAAGAGGATACAACGAATCTGCGGAAACGCTTGTATAGGGCGTTAGCAGGAGCTCCGGCAGCACATCCAGGTACAGGCGGTAAAGGAGCAAGAGGCGCAGCTAGTATAGGCTTTGGCGATCCAGCACCGTTAGTATCAGGTAGGTTTAAACTAGAATTGACTGATGAACAGACAGGTGAGGTCATTACTGTAATCGACGACCCTAACCTTGTCGTATCCCAAGCCGCTAATTTAATGGCATCAATGGCTGCGGGCATAGTTAACTCAGAAATAGGTTACATCGAGCTAGGCGATCCGTTAGTAGCACTTCCTCCATCATTAACTGACGTAACGCTGCAACAGACTACAGGGCAGCGTCAGGTCGCAGCTCCTGTAGTAGCAAGCAATACAGTAACTTTTACAGCAACATGGGCAGCCGGTGTAGGTAACGGGTTTACTTATACAGAAGCAGGATTATTCACAAATCCTTTAGCAGCAGGCACGATGTTCGCGCGTAAAACAGGATTTAGTATTGTTAAGACAGCAGCATTTTCTATGACGCTAACTTGGTTGTTAACCTTTAGCGTGCTAGATGCGTGCGCCGAAGCGTGCTACGGAACAGCGTTAGTCGGCAGCTCGTACACTGTAGAAGATTATATTTACGATGCAGTGGGTGGCGAAACACAAGTGGTAGTACCCATTGACTTCGTTATAGGTGCAAAGAGGTTGGAAGTATTCTTGAATGGTCAGCGGCTATATTACACGCGACATTACATAGAAGCAGCTATCGGAGCCAATAAAGGAATTAATCTGATTGCGTTTACTTTAGTCGGACCAGCCGCAGACGATATGTATTTCCGACACCTTCGCTGGTAGTCGATAAGGAGATGACTAATGGTTTATCAACCGCCAAAATTGCAAAAAAGACAAGTGCTGCTAGGCGCAGACTTAGACGGGTTCTATCCAGAGGAAAGTAGCCCGGCTGACAACTTTATAGCGATCGGTCCAGGCTACTACAATGATAGGTCGCTTGGGCAAATTGTGCCTATGGCCGCTCAAACAGCCGGACCTTTTGCATTAGTTACAGGCGCACTGAGAGAACGGTGGGATTTGCTCTATTTAGACGCAACAGGGACGGCTGCAATAGAAGCAGGAACAGAACAGGCAGCAGGCGGAGCAGCTTATGTTGGTGCTCCGGGTAATGGTGCACCTTTTATTGCAGATAACGTATTGCCTATTGCTTGGGTCTTAGTTGATGAAGCGGGCGGTGTAATAGTTAATGCCACAGATATTACTCCTGTTAGGGGATACTTTCAAAATAGGACTAAAGGAGTAGTAGGCAGCCTAGCGACAGATGATGGCTCAGGCGTAGGCGGTGTATTAGGAACGGATTGGAGTCTAGTACCCATTGACCATCAGCATCCACCCAATGTTGATGCTAATCTTCCAGCGGATGTAACAGCAGCGGCCCCCGCTGCCGGAGTCATTGATGTGTATGCACGTAGGGATCATATTCACCAACTAGACGCTACGCTTTACGCATCCCTCGCTACACCGATGGATAAAGGAAGTTCCTTATATTGGACTCCTAGAACAGACCAACCAGGTGGAGGGCTTAATCCAGAAAATCATCACTGGATTTTACATAAGTTTCAAGGTAGAGCATGGAATGACGCTTCGGTGTGGTTCAATGTCAATGTAGGGTCGGAGCAAACGCTAGAATTATTTCCTGTGGACGTTGGCGGGCTCGGCGGCAACATTGGACTCGGAGCCTCAGATGTTACAGATCAAACAATAATAGCGTTTGCCAATACATGGTTGTATGTGTATTTGCTTGGTGATCCTGTAGCGGGTACAGCCGCATTGGTGTATTCAACTAATAAACCTAGTGTTGGACCTAATTTGGCGCACGCTGCTTTTGCAGGGTATACTGCTTGGCGGGTTATTACTTGCATTGAAGGAACTAGTGGAGCAAATGGTCAAGCTGTTCCTATGTGTAAATACGATAATATGGTGTTAAAACTTATACCAACAGGAACTAAATCTCTGGCAGGCTCAAATGTTGGCGCTCATGTTGAAGACTTATACTGGAATGCAGCTACGGGTGTAATAGTTGTTAGCGTAGCTGAGCACGTATCCCCTTTGGCTAATGCTGTATTCTGGAACGTGACTTGTTTCACAGATAACTCTACTGGCGCAGGGCAATCCTTAGCTGAGGCTGTCTTTATGGGGGATACAGCGGCAGCTATTTATCCAGACCTTATAACTGGAAGTGATGTAGACCGGAAAAGGGTCATATGCACAGCTTCATCGAATGCAAATTTTAGTGAGGAAGACGTATTTAACAGTGAGGCTTTTTGGTATCCGTTATCTGAACTTAGAACTTTTGTGCTAAACTTTGCTACAGCAGGTGTAGGTATTGAGGCACTATTTATGCAAGTGTTAGCGTACATTGAGGTCAATGATCAGGCAACAGACGACTTTGACTATACGCTTTAAGGAGGACATATGAATGATACCGCTGTAGCGGATTTATTAAAATGGCTGCTCATTGGCTGTGCAGCAGGGTATCCGTTTCTCGGCGGGTTCATTATGTTTCTTGTTAAAGAGCTTTTGAAGTCTAAAGATCAACAAGTAAATATAATGCAAGAAGCTACCTTGTATAACAGAGAAACGATAGACACGCTAGACCGAGTAGTGGAAGTAGTTGACAAAGTGGCAGAATTACTAACCTAGGAGGGGAACATGAGCTTTCTTGCGTGGCTATGTAGTTGGTTGGATGACCAACCAAACAAGAATACAACAGTCACAATTGCAGTTGATACTACGGGTAGTGAGCACAAGATTTCTTGTGAAGTGCCTGCTACGAATGGTAAGGTAAAAACACTTCCACTAAAAAAAGAATCTAAGGTTCGTGAAGAGTTCGTTGAGACGGTCATTACTCGACTTCAAAAAGCACGAAGTTTAAACCACCGACTAGATGTGTTACATGAGAGATTAGACAGTAAGATCAAAAAGAAGAATGGAGGGAAGTAATGGACCAAGTAACAGCTATCGTAATGGCGATTATCGGATCTATTCTAACAGCGGCTACGCCTTTGATCATTACATGGCTAAGGCAGCAGGCTATAATTAAACAGTTTCATTTGGAAAATTTATGTGAGGCTCGCATTCCCCAAATAGTTGAGTGGGTGGAAGCATGGGGCAAAACTTGCATAGCAGAGACAGGAAAGAAACCGAGTAGTACAGCAAAGCTACAGAAAGCGTTGTCGTTTGCTGAGAGTTTAATCCCATGGATAAAGGATCCAGATGAATTGCGCGGCAGAATTGAAGCCGCTTTAACTGAAAAACAAGGAGTAGTGAGGATAGGTAAGCAGAAGGAGGAATAAATAATGTATCGAGTATTTGTAATAGTTCTAGTTCTGCTGTTAGTAGGATGTGGAACATCTCAGGAAGTAAAAGACAGTACACATGATCAACGAATCGCAGTAGGTGCGTACATGAGTAATTTCATGGACAAAGGAAAGACAACACAGGCGCAAGATCAAGATGTTATTCGACAGTGCTACAGGACGTTAGTACTGTTGGATTGGGGCTTGAACGACGACGAGGAAGCGAAAGAATTATACAACAACTAAGACCTTGGCGGCGTTATTTTTGGAGACTATTGATGGCTAGTAAGAAAAAGAACCAGTCGGATTACTACGATGATAAGCCAGAGGTCGTTGTAGTTAAGCCGGACACAGAAAATAGAGATTGGTACGACCTGCTCATTCTTAAAGGTGCAGTGAAGGCCACGACCATTCCACCACAATTTCAAGGAACGGCAAGGATCGGTCTTGCGTATCTAAAAGATCATAAAGAGGACTTGGTATCACTAGGTGAAGCAGGCTTCGGGGAATTGTTTAATCTATTAAGTTCAGGCGCAAAAGGGAAAGCCAGAGATTTATATGTTCAGACCAAAATGGGGCCGGATGCTTTAATAGCAGCCATGTCCTCAAACAATAAAGATTTAGCGAAGGCTGTTGCTAAACAAGAAACTACTACAGCGCAGTTCAATGCCCTTATTGAAGCGTTGGGCAATCTAGGAGTTAGGATTATCCGAGGTTTGCTTAAAGAAGCTATCCAACAGATTTAATAAGCCTTTGCTACCGGTCGCGGTAGTATCTCCTGAGCCGTCCCTTGGAGGGGCGGCTCTAATTTTTTGGCTGCTATTGATAATTTTTTAGAGTAGATATATAATATGGAAGCACAAGAGTTCTCTTTAGGCGCAAGATATGCAACGACGAATCCTTTATACCCGTGCTATGCGGGACGGTAAAAACGTTCTCTATATAAATACAGGCGATAAATTCCTCGACAAGATGTCAACTAGGGCGCACATAAAGAAGGCCGCAATAAAGCACTTCAAGAAAACAGTCGGCGGAAAACCAGATATAGAAATGACCTCAACACTCATACCGGAGCATGAGCGGGCTGTTAAGAACCAAATTAAATCTAATGAATTATGTCCAGAGTATGCTTGTCCTTTATATGGTGATAAACCCGTTGATTATTGCGGTCCAGATAAACCGTTAATAATGGTAATAGGGGAAGCTCCTGAGTTTGAGGATTATGAATTAGGCACATCCTCAGTTAGCAAGTCAGAAAAGATGCTTAGTCATTTATTATCCGCAGCCAAGTACATGAAAGAGTATGGGGTAACAAATGTTATTTGTTGTCCTCCTGATGATATAGAACCGACATCAATTGAAAAAGCCTGTTGCTTAAATAGATTATTATCCTTCCTTGATTACATGAAACCTAAAGGGGTTATCTGCGTAGGGGACCATGCTGCTAATACGTTTTTCCCTCTAGTGGGAATGCAAGGCGAAAAAAGTTTTCCGGTTAATTGTTTGCGCACAGTGGACATGGGCAGTATGCGGTTTATTCATATAAAGCATCCTGATTGGTTTTTACGCAAAGGCGTTAATATTGCTGGTCAGGTAAAGAATAAAAGAATTAGAGAAGAAGTAGAGGATACTATTTTCTCGCTCAAATTATTTAAAGAAATGATTACGACAGTTAAAGTACCGAAAAGAAAACAAGGGTGGTCATGGGTTGATCAAATTGACCGACTACTTTCACAAGAAATTAAAAGAGGTCGTCTGCTGGTACCAGCAGATAAAAAAATAACATGAAACGAATCTTACAGAACTTTCAGGCTACGGTTATCCGATTGCCTTTTCGGTTAATACCAACTTTAGGCGATACGCCTTGGGCTGGAACACCTTTACCCGCAACATCCGATCCTTTTGCGACAATACACGCTATGAAAAAGAGTTGGATTTCAAGCACTCCGACAAAATATGATTCTGATTTGTCCAAAGTAATTTATGAAAATACTGCGGCTGCTTTTAAGAAGGCTAAAGACTCTATCGACACAAATGTTGAAGACCTTTACCTTAGTGGAGTAGTTCCGATTATGCCAACGAAGGATGCCCCCTATGTCTATCAGGCGGGGAGTGGGTTATCAGGTGGCAAGAGTAAGAGTAAGAAGATGGTAGACGCCTTAGACGATATCTTAAACATCGTGGCAGAGGACGATGGCCTAGATATTCTAGACCTTTTTGATGACGACGATGACTAATCGAATGAGGGCAAAATAATGTGCGCGTATGATTGGAATGTTGACGGCTTGGGGTTAGACGGCTTTAAGCGAATTGATACAAGTATTCCCGTTTTTAATTCCAGGCTCGTTAAAGGATTCGTTAATTTATATCGTGGTTCACGACCAGGGTATCCTTTAGTAGCGGTATCTGACGAAGTTCTTTCAGAAGCATTATTGTCATTTAAAGAAGATAAGATTACAGACATATTTTGCTTATTAACAGACGGTGAATATTTTAAGTATTACGGAAAAGACTTATTAACTGTTTATCAGGATAACGGTTATACGGTGCATCGATATCCCATACCAGATTTCGGGGTGCCTAGAATAGTTTACGCATATAACGCTGTTCGTGATCTTGATGATACTTTACGAGAAGGAAAAGTTGTGTATGTGCATTGTTCAGCAGGCATGGGGCGTACCGGATTAATATTAGGTTGTTTAACTGAGTGGGTCCGATTTAGGGATAAACGGCGATTAAAAGTTCAGAGCGGAGAAAATTCAATTCAGGCAAATTTTCTAATCAGGTTTCGACAAGAGTTGGTGCGGCTGCATAAGAAAACACCCGTTAAAAAAGGAGGCGGTAAGTAATGCTGGACACCCAAACATTTATTAGGTCGGCTTACTTTGAAGAGGTTAGGGGATCGTTATCGTTTCTTAAATGCGTAGACCCGTTAGTAAAGGTAGTGGATTTACCTTTTGGTCATAGGCGGTGTATACCTACAGTTAAAACAATAGCAACTAAATTGGATTTGCCTGATAGTACGATTGAACGAGAAATTAATAGACTACTAAATCTGCGATGGGCTCGAAAATATAAAGAGGGCACTAAAGCCGTATATGTAATAGGGATGCCAAATAGATTATTTATGTCAGAAGAGGTAAGCAGATTATTTAAATGCGCGGAGCGAAAAAAGGACGGAGCCGTTACGTTATTAGAGTGGCGGTGGCTACCGTTAGATAAATGGAGTGGAACTACTTTATGGAAAATGGTGCAAGATAAGATGAGCAAAAAAGGACAAACAGTAACTTTTGCCAAGGCAAAGGGTAGGGCGCAGTTGCAACGATTAATAACAGAGGTAGGAATTGTTACGGCGAAAGCGGTAGCAGATTTCTTTGTATCTCATTACGACGCGTTGAGAATACATTTTAATTGGTATGGGCAGGCTAATCCCGGTTTGTTCAAAGGATTCTTTCATTCAATAAAAGATATAAAAGAGCGGGGGATGCCGCAGCCCAAGGGGGCGGTACACGATCGAGGTAAACAGTCAGCGTTGGCAGAAGAGGCAGTCAATGATGCGTGGGTAACTTTTTAGGTGTTACTAATGCGACAGCGACATATATCACCAATACGACTCAATAAAGTAACTAGGGTATCTTTGCACGCAGCAGGGGTACCTGAACGGTATTGGCTAGTCTCGTTATCACAGATGCAAGAGTCGGAGTCTCAGAAAAAGTTGGTTGGGTATTTACAAACAGTTCATGCTCAAATTGAAAAAGGACAAGGGCTGTTTATTTACGGTGGATTTGAGACAGGAAAAACATCGGCTGCGGTTGCGATCATTAAAGAAGTATTACGGCGAGGTGGGTCGTCATATTTAATGAGGTCGAGGCATCTATTACGAGCCATATATGATAATGAAGAAACGCCCGATGGTTTAGAACTAATACGTCATAGGATGCAAAAGGTTGATTTATTAGTGCTGGACGATTTAGGAGCAGAAGGGTTTGATTCCAAGAAAGGCGGCGGTGCTGAGTTAGAAGGTGTGTTCAGGGACAGATATGATCGTAGTTTGCCTATTATTGTAACGTCTAATTATTCACCGGATAAATTAAAACCTGTTTATACTGAAGCTATTGTTAATATCATTCGTCGCACAGTTGCCGTAGTTAAAATGGACTCAAAGCAATGGATCGGAGGAGAAAAGTAATGGATGTTGATTCCTTGTATTTTTCATCCCTATTAAAAAGCAGAAAAGTGCAGTTCTTAAAAGGGGTAGAAAGCTGCTTTTTTGATAAAGAATGGGAACCGGTATTTACCTTCGTGCGTAAATTTAATTCACGGTACGGCAGATTGCCCCGATTAGGAACGGTAAAAGATAAGTTCAAGGATAAATCTTTTTTGAAGGCTGTTGAGCCTACACCGTTTTACGGCAGAGAACTTAGAACTCGTCATGCGTTTGGGTTATTGGAGGAAGGGCTTAGAACAGACTATACCCCTATGCGGTCGGCCAATAATTTAGACGGAAGTGTAGATGCATTGAAAGGGGTAATTTTAACTATAGAGCGTTTAAGGCAATCAGGGTCAAAAGGTATTTTACGATTAAATCAGCATACTACGCGCAGAAAGAACGCTTACAAGAAACGTAAAAAGATGAAAGGGTTATTGGGGATTAAAACACCTTGGCTAAGTCTTGATGCTGTGACGCAGGGGTGGCAACCGGGTGATCTTATTGTGGTGCTAGCTCGGGCGGGTATAGGTAAATCATTCTTCGTATTGTTAAATGCGTTATCTGCAATGTATCAAAGTAAGAATACATTAGTTTCTTCAATGGAAATGTTCCCTGAAAGGTTAGGTATTCGGTTTGATGGGTTAGGTGCAAAAGTCAGTGTGGATCGATTTAGAAAAGGCAAATTACTAAAACAAGAAAGTAAGCGCATGGCGCGTTGGTATAAACAATTAGAGCAGGATAAGTCGTTAGGATTCGTTGATCTATGTGGACCGAATGAGATATCGTCGCCATTAGATTTAGAACTACATATTCAATTGGGTAACTACGAATTGGCTATATGGGATTCGTTCTACTTAGCCTCAAAAAAGAAAAAGTGGGAAGAGTTTGCGCAGTTGGTAGCTGACTTGAAAAAGGTCGCAGTCAGATGTGGAGTGCCGTTGATAATAACGTCGCAGTTTAATAAAGATGTAAAAGGCGCACATACTAAAGCGGATCAGGTATCCGCCGCGTTTACTGATTCCATCCTGCATGATGCGGATTTCGTATTCGCTTTGTTTCAAACACCCACCATGAAGGTAATGAAAGAAATGTTATTACGCTCATTAAAGGTAAGGGAGGGAATAGAATTAAACGAGTTATTACTCAAATGGGATATTGATAAGGGCGACTTCTCGGAAATAATATCGTCGGTAGGAATAGGTGAACCTGCTGAGGATGAACTTGATAAGGAAGTCGATTTAGAGTTAATTTACTCCTAACATTATATGCAGGTACCAGCAGATGGGAATGACGATTATTTACACAGACGGCGCGTGCAGGGATAGATTAAAGGTAAAGGACAATATCTTTGCATCGTGGGCGTTCGTTGTAGTAGAGCGAGAGAATAAGCGTGAGCATGTTAAAGGAGAAGTGCGATTTTGGCAGAGCGGGTATGTAGAAATATCTAAACGATCTATTGATTATATTGAGGCGCGTAAGACCACTAATCAAACAGCGGAACTTTCAGCAGTTTATTGGGCGTGCGCGTATTTGAGAAAAAACAAAGTAGCAAAGGCCACAATATTTACAGACAGTCTTTATTCAGTAAATGTGATAACAGGGGAGTATCAGATTAAAGCACATAAACAAATGATTCGCACTATCCGAAATATTCATAGTAGTCGGTATGAGTTGTGTTGGATTAAAGGTCATGTAGGGCATCAGTTTAATGAATTAGCAGACTCTTTAGCGAAGGCACAGTTAAATGATTAAAGAGGATATAACGCGCCTATCCGAGTTATGGGGAACGACGATTTCCCGTAGCACGGAAAAGGAAGTTACTATGCAGTGCCCGTTTGCTCCCTTGGGGTACGGGCATAAGAGTAATGAAGATAGAAACCCTAATTTTAATGTAACTATAAATGATCAAGGTATCTCAGTTTGTTTTTGCTTTGCGTGTGGCAGCGGTGGAACGGTTAAACAGGTAGCTTATAAACTATTTAAGAGTAGCGGAGATATTAAGTACAAGGAAGCGTTGGCATTAGTTGAAAAAGTAGATGGTGGAAAATACGACCCTTTATATTCTGTTGATAAATCAAAAAGTAAATCCGTAGAAATACAAAATGATAAAGTTATTGTTCGGGTTATGAAGATGGCAAAGAAAGGAGTGTCGCCTATTCTTAAAGCCAGGGGTATTTCAGATGGGGACGTAAAGAAATGGGATTTACGCTTTGATGAGTTAAACCATCGTGATCTGTTTCCTATGCTTGATTATAAACATAACTTGGTCGCGTTAAGCGGTCGAAGGATTCATGCAGAGCAAACACCCAAATATTTACATTATGGTGAATCGCCTGCGAATATTACAAAAATCTTTTACGGCGAACAGTTCATAGATCCTACAGTTTCGAGCGGAATACTTGTAGAAGGGCCAACCGATACTATCGTTACAAGCCGACATTTTCCGAATGTGCTCGGACAAAGTGGCGCACATATTATAACCGCCGCACGATTGAAGCGACTTAAACGATGGTTTCGCACGATAACCCTGCTGTATGATTCTGACGCTGCGGGATCGATGGCAATGTTTAAAGTAGGATTAACCTTATTTAAACATATGGTGCTGTTCGTTGCGTTTCTTCCGAAAGGGTTGGACCCTTTCGATGCTTCAGTAGAACAAAGAAATGAAGCATTGCAGAAACGTGTACTTTGGTCATTGGTCAATTGGGGTTCGCAAGGAGCTCACGGCCAATAATAATGAGTCTCGTTACGAGACAAAGTTAGGCTCATGTAGCCGAAGGAGAAAAATGGGATCGTCATTTATGACAACGGGATTGAACAAGTCCAAGAGTATGCCGGGTAGCACATCGGTGCGTCCTGACTTCGCAAACCGACTCTACCTGCCGATCGGCAAGGGGACGAAGATTGTGCTGTTGGATGATGATTCAGTCAATATTTATGAACATAGCGTGTGGGTGCAGGGTGACAAGAATGCCATGAAGATGAAGGTAACTTGCACTTCACCGGGTAAGATGCCTGTTCCTAATTCTTGTCGAATCTGCAATGCCATGATTAAAGACGAGAGAATTTCCAGAAAGTTCGTAGCGTATCTGTCGGCTATCGATCTGTCTAAATTCTCTATTGATGGCAAAGAGTACACGCATACGAGGAAACTCATTCCGTTGAACAATCCGGCAGCTAAAACCTTGCTCCGACGCAAAGAGGAGTTTGGTCCGTTGAAAGGATCAATCTTCAAGATTTTCCGGAATGAGAAAACATCACCAGTGGTAGGGGATGATTGGGTTCGTATCAAGCGTATTAAGTTGGCTGAGTTCTTTGCAGAGTCGCCAAGGGTGGAAACAATTCGTGCCCATTATAAAAAGATAGGGCAGAATATTTCCAAAGCCGAAGCCGTCAAAATATTGATAGCTCCGTTTGATTATGCAACCGAATTGGAACCTACAGATCAACGGGTTGAGTATTTCTTGGGGTATCTGGGTTTCGGGGATGCGCCGACCACGAAAGAACCAGAAAGCTCAACTTACGATTATTCCGATGACGATGAGGAAGACGATTCTTCCGATATCAAGGAAGAAGATTTCACAGAGTTTGAGGATGATGACGAGCCTCCCGTAACGCCAAAGAAGAAAAAGAAGAAAAAGAAGAAGGCGAAGAAAAGTAAAAAGGCGAGCAAATAGTAAAGTGAAACAGGTATGCGTGGAGTGAATTGACACTCTGTTGATAGTTTTATCTGACGCTAGAGAGTAGAGAACTCTGCTGTTTCTTTTAAGCCTGATGCGAATAATCACTTGAGGTGAATAGTGAATAAGACGGTAATACAAGCCATTCTAGCATCTAAGGAAGTTTCGGTTGATACAGAGACAGATAGCCTTAACGCACTTCGATGTAGATTAAAAGGGGTGTCGCTTGCATGGACTAGTAAAGGTCGAGAATGGTCACATTATTGGAACTTTAATTCAGATGATATGCCGTCATCGGTAGCAACAGATAAATGGGAAAAATTTCGTAGGGTTATTTTAGAGCCTTTGTTCAATAGACGGGCAGTTGTTCTTGTTTTTCATAATGCTTCGTATGATCTAAAAGTATTTCGTGCACGGAATCTACAACCGAAGACTACTCGTATATCTGATACGATGATTATGGATTTCTTGTTAAATGAGAATAGACCGCATGATTTAAAAACGTGTGCAGTAGATCATTTAAAAGCCGAAGGAACTAAATCGCACGGGGCTATCCAAAAAGAAATAATTGGTTTAGTCAAAGGAGCACAAACCAAGATTAAACGGATCTCTACTGTGGCCTGGGAAAGTTACCGAGACTACCACAAAGGCATATTGACATTAGACCAAGTACCGGCAGGGTATGTTCGTAATTTAATAACAGAATTACCTGATAGGGCGTTGAAGCAAGATGTAGTGAATAAGGTAGTACAGGAGGTTGGGGCTACTTTAGAAGCCCAAGCACGGAAACAAGGTCAGCGGATATTCAACGATTATGCTCGAAAGGATGCATTATGGACGTTGCAATTACATAAACATCTTTTGCCTAAAATACAAGAAGAAGGATTCGGGCAGATATACTGGAACCTATACCAAAGTGTAATGCTGCATACCGTTGAGATGGAGGTGGCGGGAATTAAAGTTAGTATTCCTGGTTTGAAAAAGATCAGGGATCTTTTACAAAAACAATTAGCAGTGCTGGAAGGAAATATCCGACGGCGATTCGGAAGAGATTTTAATCCGGCTAGTGCACCACAGGTGAAACAAATGCTATGGAGGGAGCGTAAATTAACTCCCCCACCTTGGCTTAAAACAAGAGACTTAGGGGTTGATGGATTACCCGGTTCAGGTGAGGACATAATAGAATGGTTGGTTGAGGAAGGACATGAGTTCCTACAAGATTTATTAGTTCGTAGAAAATTATCAAAAACATTAAGTACCTATATTCTGCCGTTAATTGAAGAGGCTGAACTTGACCCAGAAGGTAGGATTCATACTTCTTTTAGTATTATTAAACGAACTTCCAGGTGGTCGTCATCTAATCCGAACCTGCAAAATATTCCGCGATGGGATACGCTGAAAAGATACATACCTGATTGTCCTTCCATAAGGGAATGTTTCATTGCAGAAAAAGGAAACACTTTATTAGTAGGTGATTATTCACAATGCGATTTGAGGGTCATGGCTCACGCTACTGGAGATCCTGCGTTTCTTAAATCCTACCGAACTTGGAAATGTGGTGCGTGTAGAAAGCAAGGAGAGACAAATAAACCCTTTCACAAGTGCCCCGCTTGCGGTGAGCCAGATGAAGTAGATGGAGGGGTGTTTGTATTAGGTGAAGATATTCATAGGGAAACAGGGCTAGCTACAGGATTGATTAAAAAATTAGGAGAGAAGGATGGTAGGCAAGAAGCTAAGGAAGTAAATTTTGGTGCAACGTATTTAATGGGAGCTCCGACCTTAGCCAAAAAATTAGGCTTAACGCTAAAGGAGGCTAAGGTAGTTCTGCAAGGTTATCACGATAAGCACGTTGGTATAAGACATTTTTCAAATTTGATTTTTCAGCGGGTAGCAGAGCAGGGATACTTTCTAATGCTTAATGGGCAGAAACGACGATTCGATCAAGATTTTAAAAAGTTGGAGCACGCAGATCGTACTGTTGGACCGAATGGGCAAAGCGATTACACTAAATTAAAATACGCAATTATGCGTGAATTAATGAATAACGTCGGTCAGGGCGGCACAGCAGTAATTATTAATACAGCAGTTTATCTACTTTGGAAAAGAAGAGAGTTTTTACTCAAACATCAGTGCAGATTGTTATTACAGGTTCACGATGAAGTAGTATTGGAGGTCCCCACTAAATATGCCAAGAAGGTAAAAAAGTGGCTTCGTAATACTATGGAAGATGCAGGGCAAATTTCGGTACCTGTATTGGCAGATGTTGGTCAGGGCAAAACTTGGCAGACAGCGAAGTAGGAGGTGATCATGTTTATCTGTTCTTGTGGAATAAAATGCACAATAGTAAATGTAGACAATGTTGCTAAATACTACTGCCCTCGGTGTAACGAGATAGTGGCTAACGCAGGCAACATCACAGAATGTGGAACTGAACCTATTATGATGAGCGGCGTAGCTAGTTCTCAAGGATCGTATCTATGTGACCAGTGTGGTAGTTGGATGCATGATGCTTGCCGTGCTCGTTGCCCGAATTGTAATTGGGAGAAACCTTGTAATTAAACTCTGCTGGTACCAGCAGACTTTTCGA
>Ga0307377_10004233_pt1 | contig 15765 bp, 16 predicted proteins | sample TR3MG_FD_202535 | JGI IMG/M metagenome (GOLD analysis project Ga0307377, IMG submission 202535) | Soil microbial communities from Risofladan, Vaasa, Finland - TR-3 | ecosystem: Environmental > Terrestrial > Soil > Coastal area > Acid sulfate soil | place: Finland: Risofladan, Vaasa | collected... | reverse complement strand
AGCCGGGGAAGTGGAAGGGGATCGCACCGAGGAAAACCTCTTTCTCAAGGGTTCTTGGGCGGTGGTGTGCCAGCACCTACATTGGGCATTGTCCGCCAAGAGGCTCTACAGCCCCCGGTTCAACTTCAAGGTTATTGGGAACGATCGCCTGTTGGACGTGTGGTTTGGCAAGGAGTCCTACACGCAGCGATCAACAGCGGTCCGCAACGAGATTGAGACCAACAACAGTCTAGATGACCTGATTGGGAGTGCCCATCTTGTGATCCTGCGGCTCGATGGTCTTGAGCATCACAACAAGGCTGCGGCCAACGTTTTGAAAGAGGCGCTCAAAGTCCGGGAATTCGGTTACAAGCCAACCTGGATCGCAGAGTGCAGCCGTCGGTTTGGGCCTGGGCATCCATCCTACAACGATGCCATGGGGGACTACATCGAAGAACGCTTCGACATCGTGGACCTCAGCGATGCGTCCCCGGAAGCCCAGGTTCAAAAAGCTGCGTTGGAGGCGGCGGCTGCGGAAATCATGGAGTCCGGCGAAGTCGTGATGGGGGCCGACATCGAAACCCCACGCCTGGTCGCGCCCTCTACTGAGCGTTTCTTTGCCGACACCGAACCTGATCCCGAACCTGAGCGCAAGAAGAAGTACAGGCCCGGTGGCGGTGGGCGTAACAAAGGCAAAGGACTAGCGGATCTGTAATGCCTAAACGTCTACTCCGTTCTATCATCGAATTCGACGCCGAGATCTCGTCCGAGAATCTTGTCCGTAACTTCCAACGGCTGCGCAAGGCCGTCGATGTTGGGCAGCTTGACTGGGGCCGTCCTGAGGACGAGAAGCTCTACAAGTACGCCCTGGGGTTCTTCATCCAGCACTTCGAGCTACCGTCGGCCCAGACGTGTCTCGATTACTTCCAGAGCGTCAACAACGTCGAGGTCATTGAACGGCTCAAGGACGTTCAGGTAGAGCGACCCTATGCCCGCACGAACTTCGTGCACCTGCTCCGTACCTTGCAAGAGGATCAGGCTCGGCTAAAGGCCGTTGCGTTGCTCAAAGAAACGCACGAGATCCTGATCAAGGGCATCGAGGACAAGAAGTCCGGGGTGGTCCAGAAGGGCGTTGAGGACGCCATCCTGCACTTCACCAAGCGTTCTCAGGAGATCAGGGTCAACGAACACAACGTCCAGATCCACGGGGACATCCGGCAGGACGCTGAGAGGATGAAGGAAGAATACACGACTGCCGAGAATGACAAGGGTAAGGTCATCGGCGTCCTGTCTGGCATCAACGAGTTGGACGACTCGTGCAAGGGGGCCAAGAAGGGCGAGCTGTGGATGCACGCCGCTTTTCCAGGTGAACTCAAGTGCGTTGCTGGGGACGCTACCATCTTCGATCATGCAACCGGCATGGTACGCACAGTTCGTGAAATGTTTGAGTCAGGGGCCCTCCCTATTGTGACTGCGCTTGACCGTGAGGGTGAGACACACAAACTTGTGCAGGCTCAGACTTCACACCTTGTCGAAAACGGGGTCAGGGATGTCTACGAGTTGATGTTAGCGTCTGGCCGATCTCTAGGGGCAAGCAACAACCACAAAGTCTTCACCCCCAAAGGGTGGCAGCAGTTGGATGCGCTGAGTGCCGGTGACTGGGTGGCGGTACCCAACATCATGCGAGCCGAACCACCTAGAGCCTTTACGGATAGTGCGGTCAAGGCTGTCGGGTATCTGATTGGGGATGGGGCGGTAGACTACTACATTGTTCTCACCAACTCTTGTCAGGCTCTACGAGAGGATTTCAAAGACTGTCTACGCGATTTCGGGCTACAAGAAGGAGCGGCAGATTATATCACCCCTAATTTCACTGAGAACTTTCCGGAAGACCGAGCGCCATATATCCGGGTCAGTCACAGCTCGGGGTTGGGTAGTGCGGTGGTCCCGACTTCAAGCCTACGTACCCTCCTGGAAGAGCTGGGGGTCTGGGGTTGCACGTCCCACACAAAACAAGTCCCGCAAGCGTTCCTAGGCCTGCCGGATGATCAGGTGGCACTTTTTCTAGGCGCTCTTTGGGCAACCGACGGGTCCTGCCACACAGGGGATCACGAACGCGAGGATCGGGAGTCGCTGGGCTCTCGTAATGATATTTCTTACGCTTCGGTTAGCCGTGCTTTGTGTCTCGGGGTTCAAGCTCTACTTCTCCGCCTGGGTATCCAGTCTACGGTTACAACGGTACATACAACCTATCGAGAGGAGCCCTACACGTTCTATTGCGTTCGTGTTGTAACCAATCCCTCGAAGCGCGTCTTCGTGGAGCGGATCCAGGTCGTGGGTAAGGAAGATCGGTTCGCTGAACTTCAGCGTCGTCTACCTTCGACAGACAACCGTCCCTTTCCGACCGAGTTCATTCCGGAGGGTATGAAGATCCGCTGGGTTGGGGCGAACGGAGAACGGGGGCGGTATGCTACCAATACGAAGAATCGGCCATCAGCACAGGCGGACACACTACGTCTTTTCGCCACTGACCCGACTGTGGCGAAAGCCTTGGATGGGGATTTGGCGTGGGAACAAGTAACGTCTGTGCGGCTCCGTGGACAGGAAATGACCTACGACCTTTCGGTCCCGGGACATCACTCATTTGTGGTGAATGACATCGTTACACACAATACGATGCTCGCCTCGAACTGGTGTTACAACGCAGTCACCCGGTTCAAGAAGAACGTCGTGTATGTCTCGTTCGAGATGCCTCGTGATCAGATCCGACGCAACATTTACACGATCCACACCTCGAATGCCCGCTTCCTCAATCAAGGGTATCAGGGGATCGATTACCGGAGCATCCGCGACGGCAACATGACGAAGGCCGAGAAGGAGTTCTACTTCGACGGCGTGATCCCCGACTTCACCACCAACCCCACGTACGGCACATTCGAGGTTGTGACTCCCGACCGTGAGTGGACCATGGACGATGTGCGGTCGGAGATAGAGCTTCTCCACAAGGAATTTGAGGTAGGGCTGGTTGTGCTCGACCATGGACAGTGGATCGAGGCCAAAAAGACCAAGAAGAATAAGGACTACACGATAGAGTTGAACTCGGTGATCACGGATGCCAAGCGGTTGGCCCTCAACTTCGATCACAACTCTGGCATCCCGGTCTTGATGCTGTTCCAGATCAACCGCACGGGCAAAACGGACGCGGACAAGAACGAGGGTGTCTACAAGATGAACGCCTTGACGTACGCAAACAACGCGGAGAAAACCGCTGATGTGATCACCACCACGTATCTCAACACTGACATGCGTGCCGCTGGAATGACCAAATTCACGAACCTCAAGAACCGAGACAACCCGCTCTTTGAGCCGTTCTCGGCTAACGTGAACTTCGGGTGGCGTCGTATTTCGTCGGGCAAGCGGATGGAGCCCCAGGGGTTCTCCATGGACCACCACGCTTCGTACCTGGGAGTCACGGAACAAGTCTGATGGCTCGGGATTATGAGCGTGAGGCGTATGCTGACCACGAGCGTAAGCTAGCGATCCAAGCTTGGTTCAAGGTTCGTGTGGCCCACATCCATAGTCACGTTTCGGCCTCCGATGTGCTGGCCCGCAACGGCGTATCGCTACGCAAGAGTGGGGGTCAAGAGGAACAGATCTCATGCCCTTTCCACGGTGCTGACAAGCGACCATCGGCCAGGTACTTCCCTGAGCACGGGGACAGTCTATCTCACGTCTGGTGCTTCGTGTGCCACAAGCGGTGGGATGCTGTTGGGCTATGGAAGCAGTTCACCAACGAAGAAAAGTTCTCCACGCTGCTCTTTACTTTGGAGAAAGCGTTTGGGATTACGGCACCTGAGTTCAACATCGCGCCTAGCCCTGAGGACGAGTACGACCCGCTACGGGAGGAAGTTGAACGCTTGTTAGATGCCTGTGAGAACCGGCTCCTGGAGTACAAGGGTTCGTTCGATATGACCGCTCACCTGAAACTAGGGGCCATCTTGGACCAGATCAGGTTCGGTCTGGATCGGGGCGCACTTACACTGGTTGTGGGTCGGGATCGACTACAGCAAGTCCTAGATAAGATTGGTCAAAAAGTACGTGCCGCGAAGATTGACGCTACCGAGCGCTGAAATGGGAACCCTGGAATTGTACCTCATTTACGATGAGGGCGGTATTTGGGAGCTAGAGTGGCGTGAGCTTCAAGGCGTGCCGCTGGATCTTCCGGAGGTGAGCAAAGAGGACATGGACCATGCGTTGCATGGTTGGACACGACCCCTGGTAGACGGTCTGGGTCCGCCCCCCAAGGGCATGTTGTTGAAGCTCCCAAAGACTGCTCGCCTGTGCGCACATGAGCAGACGTGTCCGTTCTACGACAAGCGTAGGTGTGGGCTGTTTCTCTCGAAATTGCCGTGGTGCTTTGAGGCTGCTGGCTTGGAGGCCCCGAAACTCGTAGCAGAGGTGATCAAGCTATGGAGGCAGGAGGTGTATGTAGTGGTCGTAAGGGAGCCGTCGAATGCCGCAAGTGGATGATGATGATCTTGACGCTTTCCTGGCATTGGTCATGTCCGACATGCCTGCGTCGAAAGTGGAGCCTCCCAAGGTAGAGGTCCCAGCCCCGGCGGTTGAAACGTCTCTTGACGAGTTCCTGGCCGCCGCCGCTACTCCTGAAACCCCCGCTGCGGTTGAGGCGTCGATTGAAGAATTCCTGTCCTCAAGAGAGCCCACGGATGATCCCGAGCCCGTAGAGGCTCCCGAACCCGTAGAGGCTACGGCTACGGCGGCAGTCGAGGAACCTGAAGGGGACGACGCCATTTCGTTCCTGGCTAACTCAGGACTCAAACGGGTACGTGATGTCCCTGACATCATCAAGCCCTGGATGAAGCACCACGAATTCACTCAGGTGACTACGCTAGCCGAGGTCAACCGCATTGTTGACGAGTGCATCGAACGCGGTTTCTGTGCTCTAGACCTGGAAACTCAGGGACTCGACAACCGCATCTACTACGATGAGGCAGGGAAGCCTCAGACGGTCCATAAGATTGTCGGCTTCTGTATTTCGTACGATGGTGTCGAGGGTTTTTACATCCCGGTCAGGCACCGACCTACGGATGGCGGACCCGACCTCAACGTCACTCCGGTATCGGAAGTTGAGCGGGCCATCTCACGGCTCTGCCATGCAGCGATTCCGGTGGGGACTCCAGAGGCTATCGAGAAGGATCAGCTATCGTACGAAGCCCCGCGTCCACAGGTTGTCATTGCCATGTGGAACGCTCAGTTCGACCAAGAGTTCCTGTACCCCATTACCGGGATTGATTGGTGGCACCCCAGTTCGTTCGAGGACGGGATGCTGGCGGGGTTCACCAAGTGGGCTGGGGATAAGACGCTGAGTCTCAAGAAGAAAGCGGTCCAACTTCTCAGGGATCCCGACGGCAACCCCTACGAGATGATCGAACTCAAGGAGTTGTTCGGTAAGGGTCGGAAGATCCAGTTCGACACCTTGGCCCCAGATGAACCCGGGGTGCTTCGGTACGCCGGGTCAGATGCCATCTGCACCTACAAGCTCTGCTCAATCCCAGAGTTGGTACCGCTGTGCCTAGAAAAGTACGGGTTCACGTATCGCTTGGAGAAGCAGACCACCTGCACCTTGAGGGTGATGGAGCGTAACCGGGTCTACATTACCCGGGACCGTGTTCGCGAGACACTGCGGGAACAAGTGGAACTGCGGGACGCTTTGCTCCAGAAGATCCGTGCCTTTGCGTGGGAGCAGAAGCAGATCCGTCTGGACCCAAGCTCGCCCAAGCAGCTCGGCGAGTTCTTGTTTGGCACAGGGACGGTGGGTATGGGGATCACCCCGACCCCCGAGCGGAATGAGGCGAGCGGTCAGTACAAGACTGACGGTGAGACGTTAGAGGAGTTGGCCAAGGCTCCCAATGCTCCGACGATTCTCAAAGAGATCGTCACATACCGGGAGTTTGAGAAGTACATCTCGACCTACCTGCTCAACCTTGCGAAGAACCCGGACGAAAACTCCGAGTTGCGGTTCTGCTTCAAGCAGACGGGCGCGGCATCGGGACGTTTGTCGGCCCCGTCGGGGGACCCCGAGCATGGGCAGTCGGGTGTTCCGGTGCATGGTATCCCAGGCAGTTCAGAGGTTCGCCGCAACTTCGAGGGCCGCCCTGGGTACACGATGGCCAAGTGCGACTACGCAGGTGAGGAACTGCGTATCGCCACCAACATCTCGAACGAGCCTATCTGGATTAAGGAGTTCAAGTACGGGACCGGCGACCTGCACACGATCACGGCCCGAGCCTTCTACAGCAAGCAAGAGGTCACAAAGGAAGAACGTAACGCGGGCAAGACCGCCAACTTCGCGCTGCTTTATGGCGGTGGTCCCAAAGCTATCGTTCGTGCCACGGGCTGCGATGAAATGGAGGCCCGTCGTCGTAAGCAGGCGTTCGACAAGTCCGTCCCTGTGTTCGCTAAGTGGATCAAGACCCAGCATGAGGCGGTAAAGAATAATTTGGGTGTCTGGACGGCCTTTGGTCGTTGGCTGTCCATCCCGGATGCCCGTAGCATGGATCAGGCGATCCGGGCAGCTTGCGAGCGGCACGCTGTTAACTACCAGATTCAGGGTGCGGGCGCTGATATCATGAAGATCGCGATGGTCACGCTGCACAAGGCGTTCTACCGCAAGGGTTGGCTCAGGAACGGTGGCGACGACTCGATCCGAATGCTCTTGACCGTGCACGATGAAATCGTATTCGAGATCAAGCATGAGCGTGTCGCTGAGGCGATCCCACTCATCGTTGATCTTATGGAAGCCCCGTGGCGGCGGCCCAACAAACCTGAGTGGCTAGTGCCCCTTGTGGTCGAGCCCTTGGTGGGCTTCAACTGGGCTTCTGGGTTTGGGGTGGAGCGGGCCAAGCCTGACCACAAACTCGGACCGACCGAGGTGCTGATCAACGGTTTCGTGTACCACACGACACGTAAGCCTAAGGTCAAGGACGACGTGATCGTTGAATCTCTCGACATCCAAGAGGTCTTGGATGGTAAGAAGTTCAGGGTCGTGGATGCACCTTGGCTGATGGGTCGAGTCCCAGGGACTCACGAACCTGATCCAACACCGCCTGAAGTGGCTCCAACCCCAGCAGTGCCGCCTGAGGCGGCTCCAACCCCGACTCAAGCGGCCCCAACCCCAGTCACCCCGATTCAAGCGGCCCCACCCCAGGCTTCTCTGCCGTCGTCTCAGCCACCGCCGTCTGGGTCTGCCACTCAGGTGCTCAGAATAGCGATCAATCAACTCAATGAGCAAACGGTTGATCAGGTCTGTGACTTCCTTTTGAGTAGTGGGGATAATGACGGGGGCGGGGGTATGATTCTGCATCTTGTGGACATTGTTGGGACAACGCTGATCCCTCCTGATCGTGGGTGGATGGTCATCAAGGATACGTTCATAGACAAGCTACGTAAACACAACTTGCTGTGTGCTGAATGACCCAACGACGCGATCTATACGGTGAGTGCAACACGGTAGGGGCACCTAACGATGTCTTTGCGGAGCAGTGCTGCAAGCACTGCATCAACCACGAGTGCACCCGAAGTGCCTTTGGCAAGACCAAGTTCGACCAGCGGGTTGGCAATTGGCACGATCGCTTGTTTGCCCATGTCCCGCGTATGGATCAGGGGGACCCTAGGTTTGCGAGCATCGCGGGCCAACGCTTCATGCTGATCAACCCGTCGCTGACCGTTGGTTCTTCTTCGTGGGTGGATCCACGGGATCTGTCGGATCAGGTTGCGGTGCCCAAACAGCCATCAGCCCCACCAGAAGCGTTGCCAGAGCCTCCAAAGATTGTGGAAGCTCTGGAGCCAGCCCCGCCTGTCGCACAAGCCCCAGATCCCCCACAGACGCCTATTGAGCCACAGATCCAGCCTCAGGCCCCGTCTACGGGGCGTTTACCCGCTAACTTGATGAACGCCAACACGCCCGTTCAACAGGGTCGGATGCTTCAACCCCCGCCAGATGCCCCAACAAAACCGTCCAATTCGTGGGATGCCCCGGTCCCTACGACTGACACCGACGGGGTTAAGGTGGTAAAGTCTGGGGCTCGTGTAAAACTCGGTAGTTGACTTGGTGTAATCAACACTTGTTACTGGAGTTGATTCGGTGTAGTTAACGCCGTATCTATTACTGCAAATGGAGCGAAGATCACATGAAGGGTAAGACCACTATCAAGCCGGACGGCACGGTCGTTACGGAAGTCTTGGAGCGTGAGGGCCAGGACTGCAAAGAAGTCATCAAGTTGACCGAGCGGATCGGGCGACAAATCGGTGAGGAAATTACCGGACCGGATTGCGACACCAACAACGAAACCACTTTCGGCTAAGGAGAAACAGCATGTCACGACGCATTGCTACACAAACTTCAATCACGGACAAGGAACTGGCTCTGCAAGCGTTGAAGCAGGCGGGCATCCAGTACCAGGACCAGGGCAACACCATCCGTTTCACATCGGGTACGATGGCCAACGCCACCTTGGACTTGACCACCGGCACCATCTCCGGTGATTCTGATTTCGAGCACACGAAGGAGCGCTTGGTGGGCTTGCTTCGTCAGCACTACTCCGAGGCTCAGATCAAGCGTGAGTACGCGAAGCTTGGCTCGGTCATCGACGAACGCCAGACCGACAAGCAAGGCAACGTAGTGCTCATGTGGCACATGGCATGAACCGCGAGGACATAGCCGACCTGCTCTCTGACGAGAACCCAGAGGCTCTTTTGGCCGACGGGTTTGAGGCTGCTTTTATCGGGTTGTCCCGTCGCTGCGGGCAACCCACCTTGGTCACCTACGATTACAATCTGGGTGTTGAGGTGCTGATACAACGCGACGGGATGACCTACGAAGAGGCTGTGGAGTGGATGGAATTTAATGTCGTGGGGGCCTGGGTGGGACCCAACACTCCCGTATGGCTTGTGCGACCTGAAAGTACCTGAATGCTTCCTGAACTTGCTTTCCATATCAAGACGTTCACGCGCCTTATTTACTTCGTCACTCCCGAGGAAGATCGTTTCCTCGTTCAGCTTCGGGATGCGATGAAGGATAAAGTGCCGCATGTGAAGGTCTACAATGCGGCTTTAGGGCTCATCCCCTTGGCTCAGCTCATCGGGGATTGGTCAAGCAAGGCTCATGCCTTGGATGGGTCTACGCAGGGCATCCACGACGCTCTCATCTCGATCTACAAAGAGCATACCCCTACCGACGCCAAGTTCTACGTCATTACGGATCCTGAACGCTGGTTGAGGGACGAGCATGTTCAGCGCCGCATCCTGAATATCTTGCACCAAGTCCACAACGATACCAGCACCGTGAAGGTGTTGATCTGTGTGGGTAGTCGTCGTTTCGTTCCAGAGAAGCTCGCAAGGTACACAGAGGTCGTTCAAGATACGGGGTTGTCCACCGACGAAATCTTAGAGATCGTCACCGCAACGTGCACACGACTCAAGATCGAGCCCCCGGAGGACACCGACCGGGTGTTCAAGGGTATGACGGGTTTCGAGGTGCAGGCCGCTCTCATTCAGACGAAACGAAAGGCCCGCTTCGCTGACCCTAAACTTTTGACTGAGTATCGGTTCAAGCAACTGCGCAAAACCGACTTGGTGCAATACATCGACACCTCGGACTACACGTTCGAGTCCGTGGGCGGTGCAGGCCGCTTTAAGAGTTGGGTTCAGAAAATGAAGGCCGCTTGGACTCCTGAGGGGCAAGCGTTTGGTCTTGAACCGCCCAAGGGTGTGTTGGCTGTTGGGGTTTGGGGAACGGGTAAGTCCCTGTCCATCAAGGCCTTGGGTAATGCCTGGGGTCTTCCTGTCGTGCAACTCGACATGGGTCGCTTACGTTCATCCGGTGTGGGTGACTCAGAGTCCAATGTGTTCCAGGCGATCAAGATCATCGAGTCGGTAGCGCCTTGCATCGTTTGGATCGACGAAGCTGAAAAGAGCTTGTCGGGTGGCCAATCGTCGGCTCAGACCGACTCTGGCACCACAAGCCGTATGATTGGGGCATTCTCGACTTGGATGCAGGAAACCAAGTCCCCCATCTGCATGGCGATGACAGCGAACTCGCTCAAGACGCTGCCGGTCGAGTTCGTGAACCGTATGGACGAGCGCTTCTTTTTTGATCTGCCTTCCCAAGAGGATCGCATTGACATCATCAAGATCCACTTGAAGAAGCGCAAGCAGGAACCCCTCAACTACAATCTTGCGTTGCTATCCGAGAAGGCTGAGTCCATGGTGGGTCGCGAGATTGAGCAGTGCTTGAAGGCAGCGATGACCCTCAGTTTCGTGGGGGGTCACTCTCACCTTGATGAGACTATTTTTGCCAACGAACTAGAGCACAAGCCTCGAATCGTTCGCACGATGGCGGACGAGATCAAAGAAATCCTTGATTGGGTGGGCTTTGATCCGAAGGTTGATGACGGGGTGCGGGCTCGCTTTGCGGCTGATCCCAAGCATCAAGAAGCAGTATTCAAAGTGGTGTCCTAGGTGGGTAGACCTGTTTCGACTACTCTTGAGGAAATAAGGGGCTTTTGTGGCACCTTGGGTGGGGAGTGCTTGTCCGATGCCTACATTCCGAGGGCCCCTATGCTCTGGTGTTGCAGTAAAAGGCATGTGTGGCGCACAACTTGGTACGCAATCAAGCAAGGTTCTTGGTGCCCTAAGTGTGCGAAGCGCTCGGTAGAAGAAGCTCAGAGTCTAGCGGTTTCCAAGGGTGGCTTGTGTTTGTCTGCGGGTTACACTCACACTAATGCGCATCTAATTTGGCAGTGCCGTTACAAGCACACCTGGAACGCCTCATGGCACACAGTGCAGCAGGGTTCTTGGTGCCCAGAGTGTGCTGGGGTCAGAAAACGCACTATCGAAGAGGCTCGTGCGCTTGCCGCCACACGCGGGGGCCGTTGTTTAACCGGGGTGTTTACTAGCGTACGAACCTCGTTGGAGTGGGAATGCCAGGCCAAGCACACGTGGATGGCTAAATGGAATGATGTCCGCAGAGGGACATGGTGCCCGTATTGCCGCCGCCCTCTAAAGGGGGAGGAAACGTGTCGAGCGTGGCTAGAGACTTACTTTGGAGTGGGGTTTCCTAAAGCGAACCCTGCATGGTTGAAGAACCCGTCAAGACCTGGCCGGGGTCTTGAACTTGACGGTTATAATGAGGACCTAAAGCTGGCCTTCGAGTATCAAGGGGTTCAACACTATAAACCAGTCAAATGGTTCCATCTGAATCCCGAAGCTTTTCAACGGCAAGTGCAAAGAGACAACGAGAAAAAAGCACAGTGTGCTATACGCAACATCAAACTCCTGATCATACCCCACACCAAAATACGCACACTAGACGCTTTTTTACCTGAGCTGATTAACGTTGAAGCGGTGCTCTAGTGCCAGACTTCCTAGCCAAAGTTGATGTGTCGGTCCTGACCGTGGCACGTCCTGTGGCTGGGACGCTCTTGGCCGCCCGGACTGTAATCAAGAGTGTTCCCGAGATCCAAGCTCTGTTCCGAACTGCTCGGACCCACGGGTGGTCTGCTGGGGAGCTTGCTGACAGTCTGTATATCGAGCTTCCCCAATACCTCTTGGACCCGGTGGAACTCTGGGAAACCTGCCTCCATCTCGCGGATGAGTTCACCCAGATGGGCGACAGCACGTTGCTCGTGTCCCGAGAGACAGGGATCGCGATTGCTCGCATTCAAGAGGACGACATCTACCTGCCTGCCCCTGTTTCTCGTGAAACGGAGGACGGGTCGATTCGTTTGGCTCAGCCGCTGCCTCGTATACGGCCCGGTCTAGAAGGTCTGATCGTCCAGTGGCAGTTTGACCGAGCCCGAGACAAGCAGGTCGTTCAAGGGCTCTCGGACAAGCTTCCTACCTCCCAATTGCTGGTTCAGGAAGGGGACGGTCGGCTCCTGCAAGTCACCCAGGGTGGTCGGAAGAAAATCGTGGACCGCCTACGAGATGAACTCCCCACGCTCCTTCACGGGGAAGTTCCCGGGGTGAGCGGACAGTTGCTCAGGTTGTGCAAGTTTGGGACGGTTGGGGGTGTGCCGTCGGGTTTCGTGCCTTGTTCCCCCAGCACGTCGTTGGTCCGGGTGGTCAGACCTGTGCTTGACCCAGTGGCGACCAACCTGAGGCAGGACGCCTATACGGTGCTGCAAAGTCAGATCAGGTCCGGATGGGTCCGAGACATTGCCCGAGTGTTGTCGGGCAATGTGCATGGGATTAACATCACTTTAGGGGAGGTACAGGACGCCTCGGTGTTCGATACGCTGCCGGACAGCCTTTGGATTGCTGACCCCAACACGGCGATGGCCCTCAGGGGGAAGTTGGTGCTGCCCGTCCCTGGAGCGACCCCGACGCTGGTTCATAGCTGGCTCGATGCCCCAGTCGCGTACATCTGCATCCGAGAGGATTCCTACTCTTGCCAATCACGAGAGTTCTTGGAGCGCTGGGAGGTCGGGGCGTCTTTGGAATACACCCTGCACCTGAACCCCAAGGCATTCACCGCTTACCGCCTCAAGGATGTGCCTGAGTCCGGGCTTTCGGTTGAGGTCATGGCGTGACGCACTACTACTCTATCCTCGCCTTCGCGACCACTTCCATGCAGTACCAGGAACCCCTGATCTTCATTGAGCCTGGGATCAACGCCTTTACGGTACTCACCGACGACATTGATGCTCTGCTGGTCAGTCTCAAGGCAGATGGGCACCGCATCGATGGGGTGAACCAGCTTGACTAATTCCAGTCTACCGTGGTCGGACGGCTGGTGTAGTCCTCCCTCATGTCCAAACGTAAGCGCTTGTTGGTTGATGTCGATGAAGTCCTGGCGGACTTCTGCACCCCGGTATTTGATCTTGCTGAGAAGCTGTTCGGCCAGAAGTTGACCGTAACCGACTTCGACACTTGGGATCTCTTTGATCGTTTCTCAAAGGCCGAGTGCAAAGCCCTTTTCGATGCGATAGAACAACCCGGTTACTGTGCAGCCTTGACGCCCACTCCTGGGTCTCAAGAGGCCATTCAGGAACTGCGTAACTACGTGGACGTGTACGTCGTGACGAGCCCGTTCCCCAGTCCTACCTGGGTTTCAGAACGCTACCTCTGGCTACATGAGCATTTCAACTTCAAGCCGAGTCAAGTGATCGCCACAAGCTCCAAGTTCGTGGTTGTCGGGGATGCTTTCTTGGATGACCGCCCAGAGAACGTGGTGGACTGGTTGGAAGCTCACCCCCAGAAGACGGGGATGCTTTGGCACACGCCCAACACGAAGAACTTGACCGAACACGACTCTCTACGGGTGTATTCGTGGGAACAAGTCATTCAGAAAGTGAAAGCACTGTGAGCGACATCTTCATCAATGACGAACTGCACTGAAGAGGACACATGGCCCACTCAGCAAAAATACTATTGGATTCCATCTCGCCAGATGGCGTTCGGCTCACGACGATGGAAGCCTGCTTTCCACGAATCGTGCTGGCAGAGTTCAACACGCACCGTTGGTTCAGCCGAAACTCGGCGAGCAGCCGAGCGATCCCAGTCGCTAAAATGATCAGGATGGTGCAGGATAACCCCTACATCCCTACGCACTGGGGAAAGAACCAGAAGGGCATGCAGGCGGAGCAAGAGGTGGATGCGCAGACGGCGCTGCTTGCGATCTCTGATTGGAACACCGCGAGGGACTACGCCGTGCATGTCGCGACGCATCTGCTTGAGCTGGGGATCCACAAGCAGATCACCAACCGCCTGCTTGAGCCGTTCATGTTTCACACGGTCATAGTGACCGCGACAGAGTGGGACAACTACTTTCACCTGCGCTGTCACCCTGCGGCGCATCCTGATATCCGCAAGGTCGCGGAGTTGATGCGTGATGCTCTTGCAGCGAGCGTGCCCAAAGAACAGAACTACGGCGCGTGGCACCTGCCTTTGATTGACCCTGCCGAGGTGGACGAAACTGTGGGACTGGGCATGTCGCTGGACGAGAGCAGAAAGATGCTGTGCAAGATCAGCGTCGGTCGCTGCGCTCGTGTCTCTTACCTTACGCATGACGGTAAGCGAGACCTGCAAGCAGACATCAACCTGTGCGATGCGTTGCTGAAGAATGGGCACATGAGCCCGTTTGAGCATGTGGCGCGTCCAATCGAGAGCAACGACCTGTTCAAAGGTTACGTCTCCGCACCGTCTACAGGGGGCGCAAGAACAGAGAAAGACTATTTCAGCGGCAACTTTCGGGGCTGGGTTCAGTACAGAAAAACGATCCCCGGCGAAGCCGATATGCTTGGGGGTGAAAATGACAAGCCGGGTGATTGAGACATTCGGCGAGGTGGTATTGTGGCCAAACAGGCACAAGGGCTTTTTCTTCGATATGCATGACCAGAAGGATGAACGTGGACAGTAAAGTGATTGCACCGCTCTCAAATGAGCGTCGTACAGAACTCGTGGCCCGACTCTTGGTCGAGCCGTCGGATACCAAACTAGCCCTAGAGTTTGGTATCTCGCGCAAGGCTCTTTGGCGAATGCGGCAGACCTTGAAGAAGGGTGACGCACCTGTGTTGGTAGCCGCTCCTCTACTTGTGATGACGCCCCCTGCTCCAGAAGCGGTGGAGATGTTGCCGCCCGTAGTGATCCCGCCTGCCCCGGTTCCCAAGGTAGTGGTGCCCAAGGTTTTGAAATCGCCACAGCCCCCTGAGGATCCAGCACCGCCCCCGGCACCGCCGCCGCCCGCACCGCCCACTGTGGACCCGCGACCCAAGGTGGACGTAGAGCCTGTGTACTTGAACACGTACTTTGCGCTTCAGATCCTCAGAGGGGAGTCCTACAAACAGGTGGCGCAGGTGGTTCTCACGGAGGCTAAGGCTAAGGGCGTTTTGTTCCGGAAACTTCAAGTCATGGACATTGTGTCCGTGAGTACGACGGCTTTCGTACGCTTTCGATCGGACATGCCGGACGCTTTGGCTGTGCTGAAGTCGCTACAAAATCGGGCGCTTATTGCGGTAGGTTACGGGGGTATCTATATGGTGACGTTCACGAATGGCCGGAGCGGTAGGTTTCCCATGTCAACCATGTGCAGCTCCCCTAAAATCGGGTTTGGGCACACGTACGCGGGGACCAAAATCAAGAAGTGGCAGGATCAGTTCGCGGCCTGACTTTCCTCCTATGGGTCTGCACTGTAGATGGACAGCGCTAGCAAGCCGTTTGGTGTGGTTTACCTGATCACGAATACTGTGAACGGGAAGGTATGTCGTACTCTTTTGAAGTTAGCCCTTGAATGGAAGCCCGTAATGTATCTTCGTCTACTGCTGCTGAGCTTCCAGGGGCACCAACGCCGTTCCAAGGTATGGGATATTAGGTTTCTTTCCTCAAGCTCTTTTCCAAGAGTGTACGGGAAGACATTTATGGAGGTACGGGATGGGACTAGAGACCCACGCCAACCTAAACGGATAGCGCTATGAAAGTGGCAACCATTCAGTTTCGCCCCATACTCAAGGACGTGCAGGGTAACCTTCGCCGCTTGGCTGCCTTGACCATGAAGGCAGCTCAAGCTGGGGCGAAACTCTGCGTTCTCCCAGAGCTTTGCACTACTGGGTATTCTCTGATGAGCAAGGCTGAGGCTGAGCCATTGGCAGAGGTCATCACGGACTTTAAGCCGGGGAGAGGGGGGACTTCTAGCATGGGTGTGTTCCATGCTATTGCTAAAAAGTACGATACACATATCGCCTGGGGCCTAATCGAAAAAAGCTACAC
>Ga0307377_10004231_pt1 | contig 15769 bp, 18 predicted proteins | sample TR3MG_FD_202535 | JGI IMG/M metagenome (GOLD analysis project Ga0307377, IMG submission 202535) | Soil microbial communities from Risofladan, Vaasa, Finland - TR-3 | ecosystem: Environmental > Terrestrial > Soil > Coastal area > Acid sulfate soil | place: Finland: Risofladan, Vaasa | collected... | reverse complement strand
ACCGACCAAAAGAAGAACAAATTAGGTTATTCCAGGAGCATATCAAGCTGGCTCAAAAATATAATCTCCCACTCATAATTCACGCCCGGGAAGCAGTCGACGAAGTAATCGAAATCCTAACAATGAAACAATGGAACAATGAAGCAATGAAGGGCGTTTTCCACTGCTACGCCGGCGGCCGCAAAAGAATTCAGAAAATTTTAGATTTAGATTCCCCTGATACTTTTGACACTTCTGATACATCTGATACCTTTCCTCATTGGTATTTTGGCTTTGACGGCAATTTAACTTACGATGAAGGCCTTCAAGCAGTCGTAAAATTAATCCCGCCGGAGCGGATTTTGATTGAAACCGATAGTCCTTTCCTGGCCCCGGTCCCCCATCGCGGCGAGATTAACACCCCGGCTTATTTGCCCTTAATTCAAGAGAAAATAAATGAAATTCTCGGCCAGGATTTGACCAAACAAATCGAAAAGAATACCCGAAAGCTTTTCAATTTTTAAGAAGAACTAGAGACGAAATTCAAAGATTTCCCCGACTACCAATTGCTAATCACTATTAATTTTGATAAAATACCCTTATGCCGCAAGCTAATCCGGCTAAGTTCTTTGGTGAAGTAAAAGCCGAACTTTTAAAAGTCACCTGGCCAGGGAGAGAGGAAGTGACTCGCTTAACCGCCGTGGTAATTATTATCTCTCTTGTTGTCGGGGCTTTTATCGGCGGCTTAGACTTTATTTTTACGAAAATTATTGAACTAATACTCTAACTATGGCAAACAAGAAGAAAGCGGTAAAACCTGTAGCAGCAGACTCTCAAGAAACTCAAGCTGTCAAAAAAGGTTTTGAAAATCATCTTATTATTACTAAGTCCGATGACCCCCGGGCACGCTGGTATGTGGTCCATACCTACTCTGGCCACGAAGCTCGAGTGATGGCTTCTTTGCGCCAAAGAGTAGAGACAATGCATCTTTCAGACCGGATATTGGAAATTTTAATCCCCACTCAAGAACAAATTCAGATTCGGGCCGGCAAAAAACACCAAGTAACCGAAAAAATTTTCCCTGGTTATATCTTGGTCAGAATGATTCTTGACGATAATTCCTGGCTGACAGTTAGAACCACCCAGGGGGTAACCGGTTTTGTTGGTGTCGGCAATAAACCCACCCCTATCTCCGATGAAGAAGTAACCACTATTCAGAAGTTTATGAGCCTGGAAGCACCGAAATATCGCGCCAAGTTTTCTGTTAGCGAAGCCGTCAAGATTATCGACGGCCCTTTTTCCGAATTTTTGGGCTCAATTGAGAGCATTGATGAAGAGAGAGGCAAAGTGCGAGTTTTGGTCTCTATTTTCGGCCGAGAAACGCCAGTTGAACTGGACTTTTTACAAGTTAAGAAGCTATAATCCAATTCCCAATTTTTAAAAGATGGCGACTAAAAAGGTTAAAACCATAATAAAACTCAACTTACCGGCGGGTGAAGCCACTCCTGCTCCTCCGGTTGGCCCGGCTTTGGGCCAACATGGTCTGCCGATTATGGATTTCATTAAGGCTTACAACGAGAGAACCGCTTCCCTTAAGGGCAATGTAATTCCAGCGGTGATTACCGTTTATGGGGATAGAACTTTTTCATTTATTACTAAACTTCCCCCGGTAGCGGCCATGATTAAAAAAAGGTTGAATCTTCAAACTGCCTCAGGTAAGGCCGGTCGGGAAACAGTGGCTACCCTCAGTAAAGCTCAAGTGGAAGAAATTGCCAAAGAAAAAATGCCGGATTTAAATACGACCGACCTGGAAGCGGCCAAAAGGATTGTTGAAGGCACGGCCAGGAGCATGGGCATAAAGACAGAGTAAGCATTTCCGATTTCTAATTTCTAAAAATAAATATCACTATGGCAAAAGCTAAAAAAACAGACGAGAAACAGGAAAAAGCCGTCAAAAAAGTGGCTAAGGCCGGCAAGGGCGAGCGGTTTGCCGATATGTCGGAAGGCGCGGTTGTTATTGACGAAACAGCCATAGAAAAGGGCCTAGAAGCCCCCCAAAAAGCCAAGAAAGCCCAGGAACCAAAAGTAAGGGGCAAACAATATCAAGCAGCCAAAAAATTAATTGATAAGACAAAAACCTATTCTCCCAAAGAAGCTTTGGACTTGGTCAAAAAAATTTCTTTTGGCAAGTTTAATGGCACTGTGGAAGTTCACTTAAATGTCCTTGAAAAGGGCTTAAGCGGCAAAGTGACTCTCCCCCATTTTAGCGGTAAAAGTCGGCGAATAGCGGTCTTTAATGATGAACTTGCAGAAGAAATTAAAGCTGGCAAAATCAATTTCGAAGTTTTACTCACCTCCCCGGTGGATATGCCGAAAATTCTGCCCTTAGCTAAAGTTTTGGGGCCAAAAGGGCTAATGCCCAATCCGAAAAACGGCACTTTAGTTCCTGACCCAGAAAAAGCCCTGGCTAATTTTTCCGGCAACAGCTTGCATTTTCAGACAGAAAAAGACTTCCCGATTATTCATACCATCATTGGCAAAGTGGAACAACCAACCGAAGAGCTTTTGGAAAACTATCAAGCTTTAATCAAAGCTGTTAATCCCAAAAACATTAAAAAAACCACCATTAAATCCACCATGAGTCCAGGAATTAAGGTTGCTTTGTAATCCCCTCTTGCTTTCCCTTTTCCCTTATGCTAAAATCCTTTTATTGTCCTAAAGACAGTCAGCACTCAAAAGGAGTTTAATCCTGAGCGAACCAAGCTAAGCTTGGTGAGTCGAAGGACTGGCCGAGGGAAGACTAGCAACATAGCGCGATAGCAATGTAGCAACTTAGAAATTTCCCTAAATAGCTACGTCGCTAAATGGCTAAATACTAATTTGCACCCTCGAGGTGCTTTTTTTATGAAGAAACAAGACAAAATTTTTGAGGTTCAAAATTTAGCCGCCAAGATTAAAGATGCCAAATCGGTAGCCTTAGTTGATTATCGGGGCGTTTCCGCCAATCAGGCGACCGAACTACGGCATAAAATCCGAGAAAGCGGCGGCAATGTCCAGGTGGTCAAAAACCGCCTTTTCCTGCGGGCTTTGCGGGAAAATTCCTATCGTCAAGTTCCAAAAAAAGAACTGGAAGGACCAACGCTGGCTATTTTTGCCAATCAAGACGAAGTCGCCCCCTTAAAGACGGTGGTTGACTTTACTAAAGGCGTCGAGATTTTGCGCCTAAAAATTGGCTTTATGGCCGGCCGAATTTTATCCGGCCAAGAATTAAAACGTTTTGCTACCCTGCCCGGCAAAGAGCAGTTACGGGCTCAACTAGTTGGCCAGTTAGCGAGTCAACCAAGCCGTTTAGTTTACGCCTTAAACTATAACTTACAAAAATTAGCTTTAGCTCTGGATCAGATTAAAAACAAAAAACAGCAATAAGGAGGTGACAAAAATGGCTGACGAAACAAAAACCAACAAAAAAGTCAAAGAATTAATAACCGAAATTGAGAAACTCTCGGTTTTGGAATTAGCCGATTTAGTCAAGGCTTTAGAGGATAAATTCGGCGTCAGTGCAGCTCCAGTGGCAGTAGCCACTCCAGCCGCCACAACGACCCCAGCGGCTGGGGCAGCGCCGGCGGAAGAGCAAACCACTTTCAATGTGGTTTTGGCTAATGCTGGAGCCAATAAAATCTCGGTAATTAAAGCCGTTCGCGAAATTAACCAAACTTTAGGCCTTAAAGAGGCTAAAGATTTAGTCGAAGCGGCCCCGAAAGAGATTTTAACCGGCGTTAATAAATCTACCGCCGAAGAAGCGAAGAAAAAGCTGGAAGCAGCGGGCGCAAGCGTCGAATTAAAGTAAATTTAGCTCTGAAGAGACAAAAACCCCGACGAATGTCGGGGTTTTTGGTATATGAACAAAGTATACCCATCAGTAACTTTCTATTACACCTACTTAATACGCTATAAGCGAAGCTTGAAAGCATAACTCGAAAGCTTCGTTTTAAAGCGATTTTCTTTGTAGCAGAAAAATGCTTATAAGCAGAGCTTGAAAGCATTTCTGTAGCAGAAAAATGCTTATAAGCAGAGCTTGAAAGCATTTCTGTAGCAGAAAAATGCTTATAAGCAGAGCTTGAAAGCATTTCTGTAGCAGAAAAATGCTTATTGACAACATTTAAAATACTGTGATACTCTTTCAATCAGAGTTACTTAGTCGTTAAAAGGTCAGCGGTTTTAAGTAAAGGAGGCGTTATGTCTGAAAGAAAGCTCAATCTAGAGGAGCTCCCTGATTTACTTACCGTCCGTGAAGTAGCGGAAATCTTGAGAGTTTCTCCTCTAACCATTAAACGCTGGGGGAAGCGAGGCAAATTACCAGCGATTAGAATTAACTCCCGCGGTGATCGAAGGTACAAAAAAGAAGCCGTTTTGTGGCTTTTAGGCATTCAGCCGAAGGGGCAGATTTAGCCATCAGTAACCAGTAGATAGTGGCTAGCAAAACATACTATCTCCTCCCTAACTACTATCTACTAACTACTTTTTCTTTAAGCACCAGGAAGGGAAAAACCACTACCGCATTCCAAACCCTTTTCCAGTGTCCGGGGCGCTGTAATCCCCGCCAAAGCCATTCTAAACCTAATTGACGCATCTTGGCCGGAGCGCGCTCCGTAAAACCAGTGAGAAAGTCTAAGCCCCCACCGATCCCCAGAAAAACCGCTGCCTTTATTTTGCCTCTATTTTTCATAATCCAGCGCTCCTGTTTACCCATTCCCTGACAAGCCAAAACCATTTCAAATCTCAAATCTCTAATTTCTAATTTCGGCTTATCGAGATTAACGGCCGTTAACCCCGGATACCTTATTTCTAGCCTTTTAATTAATTCTTCTGCCTCGCTCTCCTCTCCCCGGCGGGCACCGGCTATTCCCACGGCCCATTTTTCTTTATTGCCAATCGAAAGCAGCTTCGCGACTAAGTCGGCGCCAGAAATTCTTTCGGGCAATGGCTGGCCGAGAAATTTGGATAACCATATCAGACCGAATCCATCGGCAACGTTAAGATCGGACTGATTAAGAAGCTGACGAAAGGTCTCGTCACCGTTAGCAGCGACTAAGAACTCCGAATTGGGGGTAAAAACCACTCTCCTTTCTGGCCTCGGTTTAGCCACAAAACTTAGAATTTCGCTTAGCACTTCGACAAGCTCAGTGCTATTTATTCTTACTTTTAAAATCACGGCGATATTTCGGCTCATTCTTACTGTCATTTTTTAAGTTTGAATTCGGTTTTTGATCAAAAATTAGCAATTTTAAAATTTGCTGGTCATTTTAAATCAAATTTTCGATTATTTCTTGGTTATTTTTGGCTACTTTCTCAAAATTTTTTAAATTTTTTTGCCCAAATTTCACTCTCTCCCCTATCCAATTACTACAAGATAGATATAATAAAAAGAGAGGTTTGCTTTTTCATTCTTTCGGGCAATTCTTTTACTCGGCGTATTCTCGCATAGATTTTCTTTTTGGCTCCCAAAACCCTTTATTTTTCCTCTTAACATCTATCGGATTTTCGACATCTCAACTACAGGTCTATATTCCCCCGGCAGAATTTTCACAAGTAAGCTGTGCTCTTGTGAAACAATAAACATTAGGATTTCTCAAAAAACTTTTAGTCAAAGGGCTCTTCTTCTCCTCTATTTCCGAGTAATCGACCTTTTCATCAATCACTTCCTCGTGATTGATCGCTTCATCAATTACTTTCTTGTAATTGATCTTTTATAAAGCTCAATGTTCTCCAGGGCAATTCCTGTCCCTTTAACGACACAAAAAAGCGGGTCTTCCGCCACATGACAGGAAACCCCTAATTCTTGAGTCAGGAATTTGTCAAAATTGCGCAGCTGGCTAGTACCGCCGCTCATCACAATTCCCTTATCGATAATATCAGAGCTTAATTCGGGCGCTGTCTCCTCCAAGACTTCTTTGATCATGGCGGTAATGGCATTTAAAGCCGGTTTCATGGCCTCGGTAACTTCATGAGAAGAAAAGGTGATAATTTTGGGTAAACCCAACAAAGAATCCCGGCCTTTCACTTCCAAGCTTTCTTCTTTATTGAGAGGCAGGGCCGAACCGATTTTAATTTTGATTTCCTCAGCCGTTTGTTCACCAACGACAATGTTGTGCTTGCGACGCAAAAAGGAAGCAATCGCCTCGTCAATTCTGTTTCCCGCTACCCGAACGCTTTTATGGACAACCACTCCGCCCAAAGAAATAACCGCGGCTTCCGAAGCTCCGCCTCCCATATCCAAAACCAGATTGCCGGAAGCTTGAGCAATAGGAATTTTGGCGCCAATAGCGGCCGCCAAAGGTTCGTCAATAAGATAAGCGACTCGCGCGCCCGCCGAAAGAGTCGCATCCAAAACTGCCCGTCTTTCCACCTGGGTCACTCCGACTGGAGTGCAAATCATCACTTCCGGCTTCAAAAGCCAAATTCTGCCACAAACTTTTTGAATAAAATAGCGCAAAAGGGCTTCGGTAACTTCATAGTCAGCAATGACTCCTTCCCGCAGTGGTCGCAAAGCGCTGATATTACCAGGAGTCCGACCAAGCATCTGCTTGGCTTCATTTCCCACGGCCAAAACCCGTTTATCTTCAGCGGAAATAGCGACGACCGTCGGTTCATCAAGAACAATTCCCTTCCCTACCAACCAAATAACAGTGTTGGCGGTCCCCAAGTCAATGGCAAGTTGCTTGCTCAACATGATATCTTTTGATAAATAAAGTCCATAGTATGTTCTATTCTCAAAATCTTTCTTAAAATCATTATAAGTGCTAAATACTCTAATTTGCAATTTCTTATTGTCCTAAATGTGTTTCAGGTAAGAAATCGCCAAAATTGTAGATTCTGAAAAGATAAGTATACATTTTAACTTAGTTCGACAAGAGAAATTTTTCTTCTTGCATTAGTTTGGTTGACATCGTTACAATTCTATAGATGGTCGAGAAAATGAGAAAAAACTCTTGCCAAGGCGCAATTCCTTTCATACCCCTAATAGTCATCGCAGTTGTTCTGGTTGTCATCCCAGCCACCGTCAAACTAGTCCAAGAAAGACAAAAAACTAGCCCCGAAGCTACAGGAGAAATTTGTCCTCAGGCTGGAGCTTCTTGCAGCGATACCTACCCAGAAAGCTGTAACAATGGCACCGGAACAAGGATCTGTCATAAGAGTGGTACTTGTTCCGGAGTCGGAGGAGGAGTAAGGTGCTCTTGGGGACCAGGCTCTTATTGCGAAAACTGTAGCAGTGGTGGACCAACTGTCCCTCCTTATGCTACGCCCACCCCTCGACCACAACCAACCGCTACCCCCATACCCACCTCTTCTCCAACTTGTAGAGGAAGCGGTTCTTATTGTGGAGCCGGAGGAAACTGTTGTCCGGGACTTGAATGTCATGGATATGCACAAGTTTGTGTTCCCATTCCCACCAGTACTCCCAAATCACAACCAACCGCTACCCCCATACCCACCTCTTCTCCAACGTTAGATTGTCCGTATACTGGACTGTCTGTTTGCAAAATCGCTTGTGGCACGACTACATGTGATATCCTCAATGGTTGCTATGTTTGCCCAAATCTGATTCCACCAACCACTCCCATTCCTCCAACCGCCACTCCTAAGCCAATAAACACTCCCGTTCCTCATGAATGTAGTCGGGCAGAAGATTGTGCTGGCAGTGGCAGATGCAACCTGTCTTGTTCAGGTTGGCCAAGAAAGTGCTCCTGGACGGCTTGTCCAATCATACCTACTCTCCCTCCTCAAACTTGTTCCAACCCTGCCGCCAACCCTGGGTCTAAAACTTGCAAAGACAACGATGTCTATATTTGTAAATCCCAATACGGAAGTGTTTTTTGGGATATTTATCAAGACTGTGGCCCAAGAGGCTGCAGTAATGGTGTTTGCAACCCGACTCTTGTCAGTACTCCCAAGCCACAACCGACCGCCACCCTAATCCCCCAAACTTGTCGGGATTCGAGGGAATATTGTGGAGATGGAACTCCTTGTTGTCCAGGATTTTCTTGCCAAGGCCTCTACTGTCTAACCGCTTCTACTAACCCTACTCCAACCACTACCTCCTGCACTTATTCTACCCAAAACCTCTGTAGACAAGCCTGCTGGACATCCTGTTCGTATACCGACGGCTGTTGGAATTGTCCTGAGAATATTCCTATCCAGAACCCCACTCCCACCTCCGGCACTTTCCACGGCTGCAAGAATCCTGACGCAAAGCCTGGAGAAAAAACCTGCAAAGACAACGATGTCTATACTTGTAAAAGTTTCGTTGGATTATATTTTTGGGAAATCTACGAAAACTGCCTGGGACAGGGGTGCAATAAAAACAGTTGTAACTCACCCGCATCTTCCCCGGAAAACACCTGTTTTTCCCCCTCTAAGTGTGTCCCTAAAACAGTTGGATGTGGAATGTTAGGTAAAGAAACTGAAGACAAGAACTGCGGCAATCCTAACTATACTTGTTGCGGTAAATTGACCGAACCTCCACAACCTTCGCCCACCCCAACATTGGCCCTTGCGCCCACAGTAACTCTGGTTCCGACAAGAGTCTCCCAACCTACGATTCCTTATTTGTTTACTTCCACTCAAGAGACTGCAGACTTACTAGAGGTAACCAAACAATTCAATGCTGCCAAAAATAGCAATATCACTATCATTCTTGTTGGTCCAAACTCAACTGCCGAGAATGATAAAAAAATTTATGAATTCTTAAACGCTCATGACTGGGTCGCTATGACTCACGAAGATCTTCCTATAACAAGGAATTACAGTTGCGCTCCTCAATGCCAATTCTGGAATGTAGAGAAGTTAACCACGGCAGGATATTACGATAAAGGAACAATTGCTGCTGTTTTTAACCATGAGGCTGTTCATAATCGTCAAGCCACAAATGATCCGTATTTAGCGGAACATGTCAGAGAAGGACCAGACAAATTTGTCTATCAAGCACTTATCGAAGGAGAAGCAGAGGAATCTGGCTGGGAAGTAGGTGGCCAACACTATACCCTATACCGCCAGTTCCATGAGGAAGTCAGTGTTTGGGCAAAAAACAAGGGGTTGGAAGACTTGTTCCAAAATGCCGCCAATGGGCACTGGGGAGACTTTCAAAAACTAAAATCTAAATATTTCGAGACAGAGGGCCATAGTTTGACAGAGCTTGTGAAATACCGATGCGATAGTCTTGCCCAAAACCAAAGAGGCGAACACAAAAATTGTATCTAAAAACCTATAAAGAAAGGGGGTGGCAATTGAGCGGATCAACTTATCAATCTGACCAAATGGTGGTTGTATCTACAGGCGAAGCAGAAAAGATAAGAAAGAATTATCATTTCCAAAAAAAACTTAAAATATTTTTTCTATTTCTGATTTGCTCTCTTGTGTTGTCTCTGGCATCTTTTTACATACTTAAAAAAAGTAACAAACTTAGTCTAAAAATCCCTTCGATTCAGTTTTCTAATACTGATGGCTTAAAAATAATTAACTTTAATGAAGTGGGTTATTTAGAAATGCAAGGACTGATTGGGGGCTGGAGTTTTTCTTACGGCCAAAACATCGCAAACCCCGACAGATCCGTGGATCTCACCTTCTCTGCTAAATCAGTTTGCATTGTTAACCAGGAAGAAAAATTGTGCAATCAAGCTAAACTAGAACATGGACTTAAGATTAAGCTTCAAGGCACGATCAAAAAAGATATCGTGGAAGTTACAACAATCAAAACAATTGAATAATCTTGCGTTCCAGCGGCCGGGAAAGATATAATTAAGGCCGATGCCTAATTTTGCCAAATACCGATTGCAGTTTTTCTTTGCTATTCTTATTTTTGTCGTCTCGGGAACTTTCCTGGCCATCAAATTAGCCCAAGGCTATCGCCTTGACTTATCAAGTAAAACTTTTAGACCAACCGGGTTGCTAGTGACCACCTCCGTCCCTACTGGTGCTCAGGTTTTTATTGATGGAGAACTAAAAACCGCCACTAATAATACCTTCTCCCTCCCGCCTGGCAAATACTTAGTGGAAATCAAAAAGAATGGCTTTCTGCCTTGGCAAAAGGAGTTAACCATTGAAAAGGAACTAGTTGCTCAAGCCGACGCTCTTTTATTTCCCCAAGTCCCCGATTTAAAGCCTTTAACTTTCCACGAGGCTGAAAATCCTCAATTCTCTCCCGACAGCAACAAAATAGTTTACAGCGTTCCTTTGCCTCAACCGGAAGCAGGACTTTGGGTAATGGACTTAACCGACTTTTTCTTTAATATTGGCCGTGAACCGCGACAAATCAGCCAGAGCTTCCCTCAAACTAAGGATTTTGGCAAAGCAGAATGTTTTTGGTCACCAGACTCAAAGCAAATTCTAGCCAGTTTTAATCAAACTAACGAAAAATATTTGTTGGATTCTGGGCAACTTAATTCAACAATTAGCTTAACTAATGTTGCCCTCTCCTGGTCGGCCACGGCTCAAAGTTGGCAAAAAGAAACTCAAGTCCGCCAGGAAGCTAAATTAAAAAAACTCCCGGAAAAAATGCAAGAAATTCTTAATACCGAGGCCGAAAAGATTACTTTTAGCCCTGATGGAACCAAAGTTCTCTATCTCGCCTCTGGTTCAGCCGAAATTCCTGAAAAGCTTATTCCTCCAGTTTTGGCCGCCTCTACCCAACCAGAATCACGCCAGTTGCAGACGAGAAAGGTTTATGTTTACGACTTAAAAGAAGATAAGAATTTCTTGATTCCCTTTACTCCCGCCATTCCTTCTCCCACCCCGAAACCCTTAAGGTCAGCGAAAACGCCTTCACCCACACCCACTCCCTTTTTACCGGATAATGATAGTCAATTCACTTTCCCTCGCTGGTTTCCCACTAGCCGCCATCTTTACTGGATTGAAGGCGATAAGGTCGTGGCCTGTGAATATGATGGGGTTAATCTGACCCCAATTTACGCTGGGCCATTCGTTAAACCTTTTGTTTTTGTTTCTCCCAGCGGCAATCGATTGGTCATCCTCACTAAAATTACGGCTGATGAGGAAGCGAAACCTAACCTGTACGCCGTTTCTCTCCGCTAAGGACCACCTGGCCATTGGTTATTGGTCATTTGGCAAGTGCCGCTGGAGTGAATTGAACACTCAACCTTTCCCTTAGGACGGGACTGCTCTATCCGTTGAGCTACAGCGGCATACAAGCTGAAGATCAATGGTCAAGCTTTGCTTGTTCCGAGCGGAGCGAGAATCAAGCTGGCTTATCCGTTGAGCTACAGCGGCGTATATAGGCTTATTTTACCTCAAACAGCTTTCGCTGTCATCCCGGCCTTAATGCTGGATGCCCTGCTCGCTACTAAATACTAACCTCATCCCCCACTTTTATGCCATTCCCAGCCGCCCAGCCAGCCTTAACTTCGAGCACTTTATCCACCGGCACTTGACTCTGATAGATAGTTTTCGGAACGTCAAATTCTTCTTTGGCCGGGCAGCGAGCACCAGCCGTAATTTCCACTACCCGACTATCTTTTATCCATATGATATCAATATCAAAATACATCTTACGCATCCAAAAGGGGTAAACTCCGGGTTTGTCAAAAAGAAAAAGCATTCCGCAGTTTGAGCAAAGAGAGGTCCTTTCGGAAAGGCCTTTTTCCCTTTCAGCTAGGGTCTGAGCAACCTCCACCTCGAGCGTTTTCCCCGCCACCATAACCTTAATGGATGGAGCTGTTCTTGGCTTAAAAACAAGCCAGAGAGACAAACTGACCAAGCAAAAAACTAATGAGACTAAAAGACCTTTTTTAATCATAATTCATTCTAATCCAAAATTTTCTTCCCGAAAAGCTCCTTGCATTTTACTAAAGTCATCCATAAAATGAAGTAGGATGAGAAGGACAGAGATTCGCAAACTAGTGGAAAGCGAGAAGATCACCTTCATCTACCTCCAATTCTCCGACCTTTTGGGCCAACCGAAAAATGTCGTTATCGATGCCGAAAAACTGGATGATGTTTTAGATGCTGGTCTTTGGTTTGACGGCTCGTCAGTTGAAGGTTTTGGCCGCTTGGCTGAGAGCGATATGTTACTCAAACCGGACCTGGACACTTTTACCATTATTCCCTGGTCTTCCTCCGAAAGAAAAGCCGGGCGTTTAATTTGCCAAGCCTTTAAACCCTCCGGCCAACCGTTACCGGCCGACCCCAGACAAATCCTCCAAAAAACCCTCACTAAAGCCCAAGAAAAAGGTTTTTTTTATTTCGTAGGGGCAGAATTTGAATTTTATCTTTTTGAACGGGAAGGTTTGCCGCAACTACAACCTCACGACGATAAATCTTACTTTGATTATACGCCTCATTCCCGAGCAGCGGAAATTTGCGAGCAAACGATGAAATCGCTTTCCGCTTTTGGGGTAAAAAGCGAAATGCACCATCATGAAGTAGGTATGGGCCAACACGAAATCGACATTCGCTATGACCACGCCTTAAAAAGCGCCGATAATATTCTCGCCCTGAAAATGGCCCTCAAAGCTTATACCGCCAATACCGAGCTTAAGGCGGCTTGGCTACCCAAACCAATTTTCGGTTTCCCGGGCAACGGCCTCCATACTCACCAGAGTCTCTGGAAAAGCGAAAAAAACGCTTTCTATGACCCAGGCGGTCAATATTGTCTTTCCAAATTGGCTCTTCACTTCCTCGCTGGTCAATTAGCTCACGCTCGGGCTCTTTCCGCCATCGTTTCCCCGACGGTTAATTCTTACAAAAGATTAGTTTCCGGTTACGAAGCTCCCGTTTATATTTGTTGGGGTCAAACTAACCGCTCGGCTCTTATTCGCATCCCCCTCTCCTCGACCGATAAAGCCGCCAGCTCCGCCCGATTGGAATATCGGGCACCTGACCCCTCGGCCAATCCCTACTTAGTCTTTGCCGCTCTTCTGGCAGCCGGCTTAGACGGGATTGAGAAAAAAATGCTCCCTTCAGCGGCCGTTGAAGATAATGTTTATGAATTCGGCCTGGCCAAATTAAAGGAAAACCATATTGAAGTCTTACCGGCCAATTTGGGAGAAGCAATTGAAGCCCTGGAAAAAGACCCGGTAATTTTAAGCATTTTCGGAACGACCCAAAACCGTTACCTAAAAATTAAAAAAGAAGAATGGCGAGAGTTTTCCACTCAAGTGACACCCTGGGAAATCGAGCGGTATCTCTAAATTAACTGACCGGGAAATTAAAACGGAGAAGTGCTTCCGGCTGGTTTTGGACTCTCATTCCTTTTAATCTCACTACCCAGTCGCCATTCTCTTCTTGATAAAGATAATTTCTGTCCACCAAAAATCTTTCGGCTCCCGGGTCATTAGCCGGGCCAAGTTCAACTAATAGGCGGGGTTTGGGGGGAAGTCGACACCAACGCCAACCACCCAGAGAACAACCGCGATCAAAAATCACTTGAGCACATTTCTCCGCCACTTCCGGCCGGCCGAAAATTTTTAGAAGCGCTTTCTTAAAGTTCGCTGGGACTGGCATCGCTTCCGCCGGTGGGGAGTAAGTTAATGTTTCTATTTTCATCTTTAAAAATATAACCTCCCTTTCCTTCCATATCAACCCTCAATTTGATAAAATGAGGAGGCTCATCCGGAATGTAGTTCATCGGTAGAACGCTCGGTTCGGGACCGAGAGGCACCGGGTTCAATTCCCGGCATTCCGACCAACCTTTTCAGGTAAAAAATATGACAAAATTGGTAGTGACTACCGGCACTCGTTTTACCGATATTGACGGTTTGGCCTGCGTCATTGCTTATCGGGAAATACCCAACGAGCCGCCGCTGGCTGTTATCCCGGGTGAGTTAAATCAAAGCGTGACGACTAAAATTAGAAGCTGGCCGCTTAATTTTGCCACCACTCTCCGCGAGAGCGGAGAATACGACTTCGTCGTTGTCGATGTTTCGGAGACCAGCCAACTAGCCAACTTTGTTAATAAAGACCGAGTCGTCGAGCTTTATGATCACCATTTCGGCTTTGAAAAGTTTTGGCAGGAAAAATTGGGCGGAAAAGCGAAAATTGAGGCGGTTGGCGCTTGCGCTACCCTCATTTGGGAAGAGTTCAAGAAAAGATGTCCCGGCAAGAAGATTAGCCCCCTGGCCGCCAATCTTCTCTATGCCGCCATTATCTCCAACACTCTTAATTTCCAAGCTTCGGTCACGACAGAACGAGACAAACAAGCCTTCGAGGAGTTGAAAGCCTTCATCAACCTCCCGGCCGACTGGACTGCCCGCTATTACCAGGACCAGGAAGTTGACATTTACACTAATCCGGAGCGAGCGATTGCCAATGACACCAAGATTCAGATCATTAAAGGCATGCGTTGTGCCGTCGGCCAGCTGGAACTTTGGAACAGCCGAGCCTTTATCGAGGAACATTTGAGACAGATTGAGATGGTAATGAGGGAACTTGAGCCGGAGATTTGGTTTTTTTCCTCCCCTAGCATTAGTGAAGGCCGTAATTATATCTTTACCAAAAGTGAAACGGTTAAAAACCTTCTCCGTCAAGTTCTAGCGGTAGACTTCTTTGGCACTGACATCGGCGTTACTCGGAAGCTTTGGTTAAGAAAAGAGATTTTAAAGAAAATTCAGTAACTAATCTCCAATAAAGTAGCGTTCTGTAGGATAAGGCAAGGGGCAAGTGAAAAAACAACTTACTCATTAGGGCACTACTTATTGCCATCCTCCAACTGCGGTTGAGGGATCAAATCGAGAGTTACGTTTTCCCGCTGAGCAGCCAAGCCGATGGCCGCCCAAAGACCGTAGCAGTCGATATCCGCTTTCTCCACTTCCACCTTGATAGGAGCACCATCTCTCTCGGCATTCTCGCCGGGAACTTTCCTTTCGCGCATAGAGTTCTCCTTCTTACCTCTGTTGGCATTATACGAAACCCTCTCTCTTCTGTCAAACTCTATAAGCTCCTCTTCGCAAAGCTTTCAACCGCTTTGCTGCCAGTTAATGGTAAGGCTTGAGGCCTCGCTTTGCTTTCGCTGCCCCGCTAAGCGAGGGTTCTGGCAAAGCGGTTATAGGCCTGTCTGTATCTTTCCTTACCTTTCTGCTTGACAAATTTTGTTTGGAAACCGTAATCTAGTCGGAATGGCCTTTACTCTTAGCTTATTAATCCGGACATTGGCGATTTTGGTCGCCGCTTATTTGATTCCGGGGGTCCAAGTGCGCAACTTCTGGGTGGCGCTCATTGTCGCCATTGTTTTGGGACTGGTTAATATCTTTGTCCGACCATTTATTTTGGTCCTGACTTTGCCGATTAATATTTTAACCCTGGGTCTTTTTACCTTGGTCATCAATGCCTTAATGGTCCTTCTCGTCAGTGCCATTGTGCCTGATTTTCAAATCCGTGATTTTGGTTCGGCTCTTCTTTTTGCCCTTGTTTTGTGGCTGATCAACTGGTTCTTGTCCGCTTTGGTTCTGGCATAAGAAAGGCCACCAATTGAAATGGTCTACCGCTTGTGTTATACTCTCTGGCTAGACACCTTGAAGATCTCGTTTAAGTTTCACCGTCTCTGGCTTATCCCTGGAGCACTGGAAAACTCGAGAGCTCTAAGGGAACCAGGGAGGAGGTGAAACTTAAGTGCCATATCAAGATCAAACTTTAAAATGCAAAGACTGCGGTAACGACTTTGTTTGGACCGCTTCTGAGCAGGAATTCTACACTCAAAAAGGTTTTCAAAACGCCCCACAGAGATGTCCGGCGTGTCGGTCAGCCAGAAAGCAGCAAGTGCGGGATAACCGCCAAATGCATA
>Ga0307377_10004230_pt1 | contig 15771 bp, 13 predicted proteins | sample TR3MG_FD_202535 | JGI IMG/M metagenome (GOLD analysis project Ga0307377, IMG submission 202535) | Soil microbial communities from Risofladan, Vaasa, Finland - TR-3 | ecosystem: Environmental > Terrestrial > Soil > Coastal area > Acid sulfate soil | place: Finland: Risofladan, Vaasa | collected... | reverse complement strand
GTTCCCCCAGGTTTTTAACAGCCACATAGTCTTTCAACTTGCTACGTGTTACACACAAGTAGTCATAGCCTTTTGATTTGAGCATTTTCAGGTTATCTTCATCTGCTATACCTGCATCCATCACTACTAAAGGCTTACGCCCCGTGGATGATGTTTGGACGCTTAATTCATTCAGCATTGCCTCCAACGTGGTGGTTTCGCCAATATTACCACGAGATATTTTGCTGTATTTAACAAACCCTTCTATGTTCACAACCAAAGCCAGTGTTACCAGTTTGGCATCCCTGCGCTTTTCCTTGCTGTTGCCAAACATGGTGATTTGGCTGTTTTGTTTGCGTCCTTCAAAGTAAGTATTGGTGAGGTCGTATAGGATAATTTTATCCTGAAGGTCAAAAAACTCGCTGGTCTTGTGTGATAAATATTGCTCAATTCGATCGGCAAGAAACTTAAAGTCCTTTTTATCAGCAAGTTCCACGAGTGTCCCAAGCGACAGGATGCTGCGATGCCGGACCTTTTCGCCTAAACGATAGCTCTCGCACAACCGGTAGTAATGATAGGACTTGCCGGTGGTTTTGTCAGTCTTGGGTATAGCTTTGATAAACATGCGACAAAAATACAAATGTTAAATGATATTTGCGAATAGTTTTCGGGGACTACAAAGCACGTCTAAAAATACAACTACTGAATATCAGTAGTTTACAAAATCAAATTCTGAAAAATAATTTTCGCTGAAATGTTAATGCTCTTTTAATCAGCCTTTTATAAAATGAGATTTTTTAGGAAGCAGCCCGGGGGCGCAAGTTGGGATAAGAAAGTGATGTTGGATGAAGATCTGGCAGAGCTTTACGGAGTCACCACTGGAAATCTGAATAAGGCCGTTAATCGAAATATAACCCGGTTTCCAGATGACTTTATGTTCATGGTTACAAAAGAGGAGTTTGATAATTTGATATTCCAATTTGGAACATCAAGTTGGGGAGGTCGACGAAAACTTCCATATGCTTTTACTGAACAAGGGGTGACTATGCTATCTGGAGTGTTACATAGTGAACGAGCCATAACAGTAAACATCCAGATCATGCGTGTATTTACCAGGATCCGGGAGATACTGATGGATAATTTAAGTGTACGACTTGAAATTGAAGAGATTAAGAAAAAACTTACAAACCAGGACAAGAACATAGAGCTTGTTTTCAGTTATCTTGATGAACTGATCGAGAAGCATGACTCTCGTAAACCCACCCATGTTAAAGGGTTTAAAGCATCCGGTGATAATAAATAGTAATTCCCCAAATCCCTGAGTCTCTTCGTCACTAAGTTCCGCTTTGCGGAATTTGGCTTCGCCGAGCTACACTTCGTTCCGGTTCGTCGTTACACTCCTCAATCTCCCCCTCACCGCGTCACCCTATCTCCCACTCATTCCTCCGCCGTTGTGCCGTTGTACCATTTTTACCACGAGTCCCACAGAGATTAACTTTGAGAAAACTTTGTCACATTAACAAACACCTCCATGTTTAACCCCGTTAAGGTCTTAGCCGCAGTTAGTGCTCTCAGTACCGAGGTAAGAATAAGAAAGTGTATATGTTTGTTATAATTTGTAAGTTTCGTATTTTTGCCTTATATAAAATATAATGACGATTATGAAAGTTCTGCTTGATGTAAAAGATAATAAGGTGGCCTTTATATTGGAATTACTAAATAATTTTCCTTTTGTAAAAGCAAAAACATTATCCCCTGCAAAAGCAAAGGTTCTTTATGAAATTAAAGAAGCTGTTGAAAATCTCAATCTTGTCAAAGAAGGGAAATTAAAAGCCCGGCCTGCTAAAGATTTGCTGAATGAATTATAATGTACTTACCATACCTCCATTTGAAAGGCAGATAAAAAAGCTGGTAAAAAAATTCCTTCACTTAAAGTTGAATACGCAAATTTGATTCTAATACTGGAAAAAACACCTTTTCATGGTACTCTTTTAGCGAATAGTTGTTATAAAATTCGTATTGCTATAAAGTCTAAAGGGAAAGGGAAATCCGGAGGAGCAAGGGTAATTGTTTATGTCCAGATTGTTGAAAAAAACGTTTTTTTACTTGCCATTTATGATAAATCGGAACAAGAGAATATATCAGATAAAGAAATCAAATACTTGTTATCGTTCATTAAATAATTATTCAGCCTGCATTATTCATGCAGAAGATAAAAGACACAAGTAAAAGGATAAAAGTTAGGCATTTACAAACTGTTTTTTTTATAAGTGATTTTTATGATGGTTTTTTATAATGTTTTGAACCTTTTGTCCCCGCCGAAGCGGGATCTTCGCGGAGGTCACCACGCCTTGCGTGGCTGCGACTTGCGGTCGTACAGTGCAGATACAAGTTTCATATTACTCGTTTCGCGTTTCTTCTACATCCTATTTTCTGATTACTGCTTACTACTTACTTTTTCTCACCGCGGGTACACTGAGAGAACGGAGATTCACGGAGTCTGTCGATTACTTCTGACTGATTTGTATTTCTTTTTTCCTCTATAAGAGATATTATTTATTCTTTTTATCTTTTATATAAGATATTATTTATGTTTTATTTCTTATCTTTGAGCTAAAAACAGAATGGATAAAGATATCTTAAAGAAGATAATAATTGAGAACCAGCAGTATATCAGCAATTTAAAGATAAAACAAAGATCTGATCTGCCTGATCTGAAAGCTAACAATGTATTTTGTGGTATAAGAAGAAGTGGAAAGAGTTTTATGCTTTTCCAGCAAATCAAATTACTTAAGGAAGAGGATAGTGGTATTAAGCCTGTTTATTTAAATTTCGAAGATGAGCGTTTTATCGAATTCAATTCCGGAAATTTCAACTTAATAATCGAATGTGCATTTGAGTTGTATGGCATACAGCCTGTTCTCTTCTTTGATGAAATTCAGAATATTGATGGCTGGGAAAAGTTCGCCCGCAGGCTTACCGATACTGGCTACAAAGTAAATATTACAGGTAGCAATGCAAAAATGCTCAGCAAGGAGATATCCACAACACTGGGCGGCAGATTCCTTATCAGGGAAATTTTCCCTCTCTCCTTTAAAGAGTATCTCTCTTTCAGTTCTATTAAGCTGGAAACCAATTTTGAATTTTCAATCCAACGATTTTTACTAAAAAAACAATTCGAACAATACTTTCATTATGGTGGTTTCCCGGAGCTATCAAAATACCAGAATCCTAAAGAATACCTGAGTAGTATTTTTATGAAAGTTTTTTATGGTGATCTGATTACCCGTAATCATATTCAGAATGAGCAAATATTGAGGCTATTAATAAAAAAACTGGCCGAGAGCGTTAACAATGAAACATCATTAAACAGAATAAAAAACCTGATCAGATCAACAGGCATAAAAGTTGGCAATAATACTGTAACAGATTATATCTTGTTTCTTAATGATGCTTATTTGATTTTCCCATTAAATAACTATATATCATCATTGACCGAAAGGGAAACAAAAAAGAAGTATTATTTTATCGATCAGGGAATTTTACATCTTTTTATCACCGATCAAAATTCAAAATTACTGGAAAACATTGTGTTCCTGCAGTTATACAGAAGATATAAAGAAAAGTTGCACTATTTTAAGAGAAAACATGAAGTTGATTTTTATGTTGTAGAAGAACAACTGCTTTTCCAGGTCTGCTATTCAGTATCAAACTTCGAGACCAGAAAAAGAGAAGTAGTTTCATTACTAGCTGCCATGAAGGAACTTAAAATAAAAAATGCAACCATAATTACATACGATGAAGAGGGAACTATTGAAGAAGATAATAAACTTATTTCTATCGTACCGGTTTGGAAATTTCTATTGAAATAACTTATGCCCACTGCGTTTGTCTCTTCGTCATTACACTCCTCAATCTCCCACTCATTGTATAATCACACCACACATTATTCCTGAATATTAAACACAGCATATTGATTTTTCGTGAATATTTCATACATTTGTTGAAAATACCCGAGATGATAGTCCGGACATTGACACCTAAAATCTTGAAATTTCTCAATAATTTTCCTGCAGTGGCGATTATTGGTCCCCGACAAGCAGGAAAAACCACGCTTGCCAAACTTATACAGACTCAAATTAAGAAAGAGTCAACTTATCTGGATATGGAAAGGTTAGAAGATTTGCTTAAAATCGAGAACCCATCTTTATATCTTGAAAACAGAAGGAGGAATGTATAATTCTGGATGAAATTCAAAGACGTCCTGAACTTTTTTCGGAAATGAGGTCACTCATAGACAGACACAGAGTTTCAGGCAGATTTCTTATCCTTGGAAGTGCCAGCCCTGATCTGATAGGACAGAGTTCAGAATCACTGGCTGGAAGAATCACCTATGTTGAGTTAACTCCATTTCATATTCTGGAAATCAACAATGAGGATATAGACAACCTTTGGATAAGAGGGGGCTTTCCCGAACCGTTTTTATGTCAGGATGATGAAATAAGAGAAGAATGGCATCGTTCTTTTATATCAACATATATTGAACGCGACTTGCCAATGTTAGGTCTGAATACTTCTTCTCTTCAACTTCGGAAATTTCTGAATATGCTGTCAGGTATCCAGGGGAGTGTTCTTAATATACAGATGCTTTCGCGATCAATGGGAGTATCATCCACTACAACAATAAGGTATCTCGACTATCTGGAAAAATCGTTTCTAATAAGGCGATTACCTCCATTTTATATCAATATTAAGAAAAGGCTCGTAAAATCTCCAAAAATTTATATCAGGGATACAGGAATCTTCCATTCTTTACTGGATATAATAACCTACAAACAATTGTGGGACAATATTCACTTAGGTGCATCATGGGGATCATTCGCAATTGAGCAAATTATTACGAATAAAGGGCAACAGTTGGAGACATGGTTTTACCGAACTCATGAAGGTACAGAATGTGACCTGCTACTTACAAAAAATAATATTCCTGTGGCATGCATTGAAATGAAAATCACACAGGCACCAAAAAGAACAAAGAGCCTCACCCTGGCTATTAATGATCTAAAGACAAAACAGAACTTTATTGTGGTCCCGAAATGCGATGAATCTTTTAAGATTTCCGAAAAAATTATTGTATGTAGTATCTCTCAATTTATAAGGAACTATCTTCCACTTTTATAGTAGATATTTAAAGGTATTAAAAACTCATATATAGCTGCTGATGGCATTGAGTACGGATTAAAAATATGATACTCCTCTGGATGTTTGGGTTTCTATATTAAGTCGTTAAATTGGTCATGCAGTCCAAAACAAAAGCGGTGGAGGTGGGATGCCCGGAAGAAAACACAACTATTGAGAATATGGGATTGCAAATGAATTTAATTTTTCCCGGGAGTATAGCACATTTGTAAAGCAAAACAGTCATTGCATCATATTCACTTACGGGCAACTATAAAACCTCTGGCTATTATCCTTCCAATCCAACTGTAATCCAATATCTTGACATACCGGAACTTGGATTTTATAATAGAGAAAATATCGTGGAAGATGCTAAGTTTGACATGAAGGGATTTAATATAGCACTTTATAGTTCTGTCGGTATTAATATTCCACTGGGTTACTATTCTTCAATAAGCATTGGGCCTGAGATAACCATAGGAGTATCTGACATTCTGAGTGATAAGACACAGCATACAGACATTTTCGGTAAAACCTACACACATCAACCAACCAAAATAAAAAACTTTGGAATTAGAATAAGTTTAGCGTATAAATTGTAGGACTATCTGAAACAACTTTACAATCTGTATAGATGAATAATAATAATCTATTTAACCTTCAGTATTACCGTAGCTTTTACAGGCCAGTGGTCGGAGATATAAACTCCTTTTTCCTTTTGAATTACTGTGCTGTGGTCCTTCACTTTCATCCCTCTCTTAACAAATATATAATCAATCCTTCCGGCTCCGGGTCTGTCAGAAAAACCATTAAATGTATAACCGGGGCCTGAAGGTCTTTTTTCAGAAATATTATATGAGTCCTGCATTAATGGAACACTTTCATCAGGGCCTGTCAATATTGTATATCCAAGGCTGGCTGGCAACATATTAAAATCGCCTGTAATAATGAACGGGAAACCATCAGCAATTTTCTCAACCTCTTTCAGGAGTATTCTTGAACTCATAATCCTTGCAGAATCTGAATCATGAGCAAAATGCGTATTAAAAAAGAAAAAATGCTCATGGCTATTCTTATCAACAAACTCCATCCATGTTACAATACGTGGAAGTGAAGCTCCCCACCCCATTGATCCTGGTTTATCAATTGTATCAGATAACCAAAAGGTTATTGTCCTAACCATGTCAAATCTCTCCTTTCTGAAAAACACAGGGTTCATCTCCCCTTCTTTTGCTCCGTCGCTGCGACCAATTCCAACTGAAATATAGTCAGAAAGAACTGAATCAAGAAGATCATACTGATTCCACAATACCTCTTGCATTCCAAGAATATCGGGCTTCTCATTTGTAATAAAGGTACAAACCTGTGATGCTCTGAGCGGCCAGGCATTTAGACTATCCTGCGGGTTATCGTACCGGACATTTAATGTCATAACTTTAACTGCGTTCATATCTGACTTACGTGAACAACCTGGCAGAACAAAGAATAATGTGACAGCGAAAATGATGAATAGCTTTTTCATTTTACCTTATTTTTTCCCAAAGATAATCATCTGAACTATAATTATCATCATATCTGGTAATGGCGATGCACAATCTATTCATAAAGGTTATGTACCAATTATTTATATATTTGTAAAATTGTTTGATCAAGGAATTCACAACTCTATTTTAAGAACTTGTATCCCAGGGAGATGACAACCATATCTTATCAAAATATATTGATTGATGCCTGACGTAATAAAGCTTTTGCCCGACTCGGTAGCTAACCAGATTGCCGCAGGAGAAGTTATACAAAGGCCGGCTTCTGTGGTAAAAGAGCTGATGGAGAATTCGGTTGATGCCGGGGGAAATTACATTAAAGTAATTATTAAAGACTCCGGCAAAACATTAATTCAGGTAATAGATGATGGAACAGGCATGTCTGAAACCGATGCAAGGCTGGCATTTGAAAGACATGCAACCTCAAAAATTACATCTGCACAGGACCTTTTTGCTATTACGACCAAAGGATTTAGAGGAGAGGCTTTGGCTTCAATTGCTGCAGTTGCCATGGTTGAGTTAAAAACACGCAAGGAAGAGAATGATACAGGCATACTTGTAGCAATAAGTGGGTCGAAAGTTGAGGCCCAGGAGCCCTGTAGTTGCCCTGTTGGCTCAAGCCTATCAGTAAAGAATCTCTTTTTCAATATCCCGGCACGACGTAAATTCCTAAAATCTGATAACACCGAGATAAGACATATAATCAATGAATTTCAGAAAATCGGATTAGCTCATCCCAACTTAAAGTTTTCTCTCCACCACAACGATACTGAGATCTATAAGCTCCCGGCAGGAAATTTAAGACAACGCATAATAGGTGTATTTGGTAAACAGATCAACCAGGACCTGATAACTCTCGAAACAGAGACCAGCCTAATCAGTATAAGAGGTTTTATTGGAAAACCCGAGAACGCGAGACGGAAATATGGCGAACAATTCTTCTTCGTGAATATGCGCTTCATGAAACATCCATATTTTCACAAAGCAGTTGTTGAGGCGTATCAAAATATTCTACCTGTTGAAGCAATACCCTCATATTTTATATTCATGGAAGCTGATCCGGCTTCAATAGACATAAATATCCATCCCACCAAAACAGAGATCAAGTTTGAGGACGAGAGGTCAATATGGCAGATACTCATGGCGTCGGTACGTGAAGCTCTGGGCCGTTTTAATATTATGCCATCTCTTGATTTTGAGAATGAGGCTCTAATAGATATCCCGGTAAACAGCTCCTCAAAATATATGCCCGAACAACCTAAAATAGAGATCAATACGCAATATAATCCATTTGCAGGTGAAGAACGTACACTTGACAGAGCCGGACTTGTTGAACGTTTTGAAAGAGAGAATACGGCAAATTGGGAAAAACTATACACAGATCTTGAAAAAGAAAATGACAACCCCGACCGTTATGAAAAGATAAGGGAGTCGCAAAGAAAGTTCTTTCAGATAAAAAGCAAATATATGGTCTGCCCTGTAAAATCGGGACTCATGCTTATTGACCAGAAGAGGGCACATGAAAGAGTCCTGTACGAAAAATTCCTTGAAGTTCTTAGCAGTAATCGTACTGTGAGTCAGGTTGATATGTTCCCTGTTACTACAGAATTGAATCCCGCTGACTATTATATATTAAAAGAGATAGAAGGGGAATTGGAAATGCTTGGTTTTAGAATTCAACATTCAGGGAAAAACAAGATTACATTAAGCGGACGACCCTCAGGAAGTGATTCAGCAGACCCTCTGGAGATGATTGAAATCATACTTGAAGATTATAAAAATACTCAGTCTGATCCTTCAACCGGGGCAAAAGAAAAAATTGCTGCAGCCATGTCAGGAGCTGCAGCCATTCCATACGGAAAGGTATTGAATCAAAGCGAAATGGAGAACCTTTTTGATACTCTTTTTGCATGTCAGTCTCCGAATTATTCTCCAAAAGGAAAACCAGTGATTAGTATTCTGACCCTTGAAGATATTGATAAAAAGTTTAAATAATATTTTGATGACAAATTGTCGGACTAAACAATAGAATGAAGTTTGGCCCGGGAATTGAGGTTTATTAACTTTTACAAAAAAAAATAAATGAACGGATTTGGCAGAGGTTTTTTAGGATTACCCCCAGTGGTAAAAAATATCATACTTATTAATGTATTGGTCTATTTGGTGGATTTAGCTGCTCAAAGTGTATTTGGGATAGACCTGGCTATGATTCTGGGACTATATTTCCCAAAATCTGAACATTTCATGCCTTTACAAATATTATCTCATTTGTTTATGCATGGTGGTTTCTGGCATCTGTTTTTTAATATGTACGCATTCTATATTTTTGGTCAGGTGCTTGAAAATGTGTGGGGCCCTAAAAGGTTTCTCATTTATTACATGGTTTGCGGACTTGGTGCTGCCTTCATACATGAATCTGTTATTTTATTCCAATATGAAAAACTTATGAGTATCATTAATCCTGACCAGCTTCAACTGGTTCTGGATGAAGGTACCGCCTATTTCAGTCAGGGAAAAGTTTTTACCAATGAGACAATGAAGAGTCTGCAGTTACTGCTTAATGTACCCACAGTAGGAGCATCGGGAGCTGTATTCGGTATCCTACTTGCTTTCGGAGTCCTTTTCCCCAATACACAACTTATGCTACTACTTCCTCCAATACCAATAAAAGCCAAATATTTCGTTTTTATATATGGGGCCATTGAACTTTATCTTGCTGTTACACAACCAGGCAGTAACATTGCCCATGCAGCCCACCTGGGAGGTATGCTATTTGGGTATCTGCTTATCAGGTACTGGAGGAAAACTACAAACACACTTTATTGATGGGAATCTGGGATGACATAAAGAAGATCTTCAGGAATGGAAGTAATCTTACTAAACTGATATATATTAATATTGGTGTATTCATTCTGATTACTATTGTTGCTATTATTGGCTTCCTTATTAATAACACGGAAATCTCTTCTACTGCCCTTAACATATTATCTGTTCCCACTTCCTTTAAAGCTTTGCTGCTTAGGCCATGGACATTACTCACATACATGTTCTTACATAAAGATATCTGGCATATTCTTTTTAATATGTTATGGTTATACTGGTTTGGAAAGATCTTTCTTGAATATCTTGACCAAAGAAAACTGGTAGCTGTATATCTTATGGGCGGTATAAGTGGAGCAATTGTTTACATTTTATCATTTAATATTTTTCCTGCATTTACTAATGTTGTAGATGGATCAGTTGCAATAGGAGCCTCCGCATCTGTCATGGCTATTGTTGTTGCAATTGCCGCCTATACACCAGACTATACCGTTCAACTCTTTCTCTTTGGAAGGATTAAGATCAAATATATGGCTCTGGCAATCTTTGTCCTCACCTCAATTATGGACTTTTCTGTTAACTCAGGTGGAAAACTTGCCCATATTGGAGGAGCTCTCTTTGGATATTTTTATATAATTAACTTAAGACAAGGACGCGATATTGGTAAAGGAATTAACCGTTTAATTGATTCTTTTGTAACGATTTTCAAACCACGAAAAAATCTCAAAGTCACTCATAAGAAGGTTGCTAACGAGTATGAATATAACAAAATCAAAGGAGAGTATCAGACCCAGATAAATAGTATTCTTGATAAAATATCAAAAGGTGGATATGACAGCCTTACAAAAGATGAAAAAGAAACTCTTTTTAAAGAAAGTCAGAAAAAAAATTGACCTCAATAATTATCACATTCATATATACTTTACACAATCTTATCAAAAACCAGAATCAATTACCAGTTTTTCTGCAAATAACAGGTAAATTAGTAATCCATATTTTTGTAATTGAAAAAAGTCCTTTATAAGATTCTACTATCTGTAAATGTGTGTTTTGCTTTAACACTCTTAATGTCATACCTGGCGGTACATATTAATCCTGAAGATTTTGCGCTTCCTGCTTTTTTTGGCCTTGCCTATCCTTATCTTCTTTTAATAAATATCATTCTGTCTGTCATCTGGGCAATGTTACTAAAATTTGAGGCCCTCATATCAATAATTGTTATTGCCATTGGATTTACCCATTTTACTAATTTCATAAAGCTCTCTAAATCTGAAGGGGATAACACAAACACCATTAAAGTTATAAGTTATAACATACACCTTTTCAATTACTTTGAGGATAAGAACAGTATTATTTCAGAAAAGAAGGTTGTTGAATTTTTAAAATCTCAAAAGCCGGACATCCTATGCCTTCAGGAGTTTTTTGCGTTGGGTAATGCTGATCAAAAAGAGATTCCATTTAGAAAAGCATTGGGAAGTAAATACTATTCCCATATGAAAGTATTAACTAACGGTAAAAACAGGTTCTTTGGAATAGCTACTTTCAGTAAATATCCTATTATCAATAAAGGAGAGATAATTCATCCCAATTCTTCAAGTCTTTCTATTTATACGGATATCCTTATTCAAAAAGACACTTTCAGGATCTATAATAACCATCTTCAGTCATTCAGACTTAAAAGGATGGAACAATCTTTCATAGATAAGATGACAGCATCGGACGATATGGAGACTATGGAAGAGGTTAGAAGTTTATCCGTAAGTTTGAAAAAAGGATTTGTACAAAGAGCGCTGCAATCACACGTTGTAAAAGACCATATTAATATATCACCATACCCGGTGATTGTCACCGGTGACTTCAATGATACACCAGTATCTTTTTCTTACAGAAAGATCAGGAAGGGGCTTAATGATTCTTTCGTTCAATCAGGATATGGAGCCGGATTTACTTACAAAGGTAATTATCCACCCAACAGGATAGACTATATCCTTTATGATAATGCCCTTTCCAGTACGAACTTTGAAATAATAAAGGTGCGTTATTCTGATCACTATCCAATTATTGCATATTTAAGGAAGAAGGATTAAAATGGAAGATTCCTGAAGTCAACGTTCCCCCCTGAAATTATAAGTCCAATCTTTTTCCCTCTGAAAATATCGGGATTTTCTTTTACAATAGCCAATACAATTGCTGATGATGGTTCTATTATGATCTTCATCCTTTCCCAAACCAGTAGCATGCAATCAATGATTGATGCTTCATCTGCTGTAAAAATCCTATCAACTTTCTCCTGAATAATAGAAAATGTCAGCTCACTGAGTGAAGTAAGTAAACCATCAGCAACTGTTAACGGATTAACAGAAGGTGTGAGTTTTCCTGTTGTAAATGAGATATATGCATCATTCGCATTATGGGGTTCTGCGCCAACCACGATAATTCCTTTATTCCTCCCCTTAACATAAGTTGCAGTTCCACTCATCAATCCGCCGCCTCCTATTGGTGCTATAACCATCTCAAGATCAGCCTGCTCTTCGAGTAGCTCCAGTGCGGCAGTTCCCTGTCCGCATATAACATTAAAATTGTCATATGGATGAATCAGAGTTGCACCCGATTTTTCTATTATAATCTGTGTTGTTAACTCGCGAGCCTGAAGAGTAGGTTTACAATAGGTAATCTCAGCTCCATATCCTGAGACAGCATTTTTCTTCACAATAGGGGCATTATCAGGCATCACGATATTTGCATGAACTCCATTCATAGCAGCTGCCAGGCTAAGTGCCGCCGCATGATTACCTGATGAATGGGTAACTACCCCTCTGCTTTTCTCTTCTGAATTTAATAACAGAACTGCGTTTGTTGCTCCCCTGAATTTAAATGCTCCTGCCTTCTGAAAATTTTCGCATTTAAAAAATAGATCACAGTTAAAATACTCATTCAAATTTTTTGAACTTAACACAGGAGTACGATGGATAAATGGCTTTATCCTCGAGTAGGCTGCCTGAATATCGGTAACTTCGGGAATTCTCATTTCAAATCTTTTCTCAAAAATATGAAATTATGAAAAAAATAGGGACATGCCATAGCAAGTCCCTATTTATATATGGTTCTTTACTATTGACTAAAAAAGACTATATGCAACGGTAACACCTGCGAGCACAACTGAAACCATAGACATCAGTTTTATGAGAATGTTTAGAGCCGGCCCTGAAGTATCTTTGAAAGGATCTCCAACTGTATCACCTACAACACTGGCTTTATGGCAATCACTTCCCTTTCCACCTAAGTTGCCTCTTTCAATAAATTTCTTTGCATTATCCCATGCTCCACCCGAATTGTTGAGCATACATGCAAGGGTGAAACCTGTTGTCATACCTCCGACAAGAAGTCCAATTACACCCGCAACACCAAACAATAACCCAACTAAAAAGGGTACCGCAATAGCAATTAATGAGGGAATCATCATTTCTTTCTGTGCTCCTGCCGTGGATATTGCCACACATTTTGCATATTCCGGTTTTCCTGTTCCTTCCATGATACCGGGAATTTCGCGAAACTGACGTCTCACTTCATCAACCATTTTACCAGCAGCTCTTCCAACAGCTTTCATGCTCATAGCACTGAATACAAATGCCATCATAGCACCAATGAAAACGCCTCCAAGGAGAACTGGATTAAAAAGAGACAGATCATATGCAGTAACGAAATCCTTGATCCCCGCAGTAGTAACGTAAATAGCAGTTTGTCCATCCTGAACTGCCGGTACAGTATTATGATAGAATAATGTATCTCCAATCTGCTTAAATCCTTCAGGTGCTTTATCAGCTAATTTACCAAGCCAAAGTTTCACCTCTTCCATATATGCTGCCATAAGTGCAAGAGCTGTAAGTGCAGCTGAACCTATAGCAAATCCCTTGCCAGTTGCAGCAGTTGTATTACCAAGTCCATCGAGAGCATCTGTTCTTTCTCTTACTTCTGCAGGCAGTTTAGCCATTTCAGCATTCCCCCCTGCATTATCAGCTATTGGTCCAAAAGCATCGGTAGCCAATGTGATACCAAGGGTTGAAAGCATCCCCACTGCAGCAAATCCAATTCCATATACACCCTGGGCAAAATCAGTGAAGCCTCCTGAGAATCCAAACGCAGCAATAATACCAGCCACAATTGTAACTACAGGAATCCAGGTTGAAAACATTCCAACAGCCATTCCTTCAATTATTACAGTAGCTGGCCCCTGTTCTGCCTGTTTAGCAATACCCTGAGTTGGTTTATAACCGTCAGATGTAAAATATTCTGTCGATTGTCCAATAATCACACCTGCAAGCAAGCCTGCAACTACAGAGCCAAATACACCCCATGTAATCCATCCTGTAGATGCCATAATAGCAAGAGCAACAAGTATTAATACGGAACTTCCTCCCGTACCTAATAATAAGGCACTAAGCAGGTTTTTAGGTGTGGCGGATTCTTTTGCCCTTACCAGATAAACACCTGCAATAGAAAGAAGGATCCCGATTGCCGAAACAATCATTGGTGCCATAATAGCTTTCATTTGCAGATCACCTGAAATTGCAGGAAGAGCAGCGCCAAGAGCTGCAGTTGCCAGAATTGATCCGGCATATGATTCATAAAGGTCAGCGCCCATTCCGGCTACGTCCCCAACATTATCTCCAACATTATCAGCAATTGTTGCAGGATTACGTGGGTCATCCTCAGGAATGCCTGCTTCAACTTTTCCAACAAGGTCAGCACCTACGTCAGCAGCCTTTGTAAAGATCCCTCCACCAACACGCGCAAAAAGTGCCTGTGTTGATGCACCCATGCCAAATGTAAGCATTGTGGCAGTAATTTCAATTAGCTTCTCATGTTCAGTAGTTCCGGGGTTAACAAAATGAAGACCTAAAAAATTTAAACCTAAATCCATATGTTCAGGAGTAAATATTACATTATTAAGCAGCAGAAACCAAAGAGCAATATCAAGTAATCCGAATCCAACAACAACCAGACCCATTACAGCTCCACTTCTTAAAGCTACCTGCAAACCTTTGTTTAATGATTTTGATGAAGCCCAGGCAGTCCTGGCAGAGGCATGGGTTGCTGTCTTCATTCCAAGATATCCGCACAGACCAGAGAAAAAACCTCCGGTAAGAAAAGCAATAGGCACAAACGGGTTCTGAACACCCAGATATGCCAATACAGTAAGCAGAATAACCAGGATAACGAAAACCTTCGCAACTACTTTATACTGACGCGAAATATATGCCATTGCTCCTTCTCTAACGTAAGTAGCAATCTCTTTCATCCTGTCAGTGCCTTCCGACTGAATAATCATACCCCTGTAAAATATCCAGGCAAACAACAACGCTAGTAGTGCTGAGATAGGGACAATCCAAAAAATAGTACTAATCATAATATCAAATTTAAATTAAGTAATAACTTTTATCTCTATATTATTGAACAATAAATTTTAAGCTACAAAACTATATTAGTTTTTTATTCTAGCAAACGAAAAATGCATGTTCTTGAAATAGTTTAGACTAATTTGATTTAAATCCACATAAGGGTCATTTCTTAATTCCACACACAAATACTCAATATGCTGATAATCTGCAAATTAACTCCAATTTTTTCTTTTTAGTTATCTATGATACTAATTTTATTACTTTTGTCTCAAATTTAACAATATGAATCCGATAAACAAGAACCTTATAGATCAAGCCTGGGATGACAGGTCTCTGCTTAATGATATAGCTGTCCAATCTGAAATTAACAAAACAATAGAGTTACTCGATAAAGGACAGATTAGAGTTGCCGAGCCTGAGAATAACGGATGGATAGTAAACCAATGGATAAAAAAAGCTGTTATCCTCTATTTTCCTATCCGTAGCATGGAGACCTTTGAAGTGGGTCCACTTGAGTTCCACGATAAGATCCCTCTGAAAAAGAACTATAAGTCGCTTGGAATAAGAGTTGTTCCGCATGCAATAGCTCGCTACGGATCATATCTTGCACCGGGAGTTATTATGATGCCATCGTATATTAATATAGGAGCACGGGTTGAAGAAGGAACTATGGTTGATACCTGGGCTACTGTTGGATCATGTGCTCAAATAGGAAAGAATGTCCACCTAAGTGGAGGAGTGGGTATTGGTGGAGTACTTGAACCAATTCAGGCAGCTCCTGTTATTGTTGAAGATAATTGTTTCATTGGATCACGATGTATTATTGTTGAGGGGGCCCATATTGGAAAAGAGGC
>Ga0307377_10004229_pt1 | contig 15775 bp, 18 predicted proteins | sample TR3MG_FD_202535 | JGI IMG/M metagenome (GOLD analysis project Ga0307377, IMG submission 202535) | Soil microbial communities from Risofladan, Vaasa, Finland - TR-3 | ecosystem: Environmental > Terrestrial > Soil > Coastal area > Acid sulfate soil | place: Finland: Risofladan, Vaasa | collected... | reverse complement strand
CTTCAAGGATTGTATACAAGGCCCGGCCCTTGACCTGTACGGCGCAGCGCAGTTTTGGATGGCTCCCGAGTGTGAAAAAGACGAAGTACTAATCTCGATTGACTGGGCTAAGAAGGAAGACTTCACAGTGTTCGGGGCCTTCAAGTGTGATGCCCCTGGGATACCCCGCATGGTTGGGCTGCAACGGTTTCAAGGAATCGGCTACGTCCAGCAATTAAAAGAGCTTTATAATTTTGGTAAAAAGTTTAAGAATGTGCGGATCATTTACCATGACAAGACTGGAGTAGGGGAAGCTTTAGACGACATGCTAGGACAACTGCCCTTTGCATTTGAGGGGATTACGTTCACGGCTAAATCAAAAGCTCACATGGTGAATGAACTTATGGTAGCCTTTCAGAAGAAAGAATTGGGATTACCTAATTGGCCGGAAATGCTCAAAGAGCTTGAGAGTTATGAAGTAACTACCAACGAGCTGGGCAACTTTAGGTATACTGCCCCAAGTGGGCAACATGATGATATTGTTTCTATGCTAATGATGGCTCAACATGGGCTACAAGATTACGGGGCCAGCTTTGAACTTGATTTTCTTGAGGACTTGCCGAAGAAGCAGAAACAGAATGTGCAATCATGGTACAATGACATTATCGAAGAAGACGACGACAACCCAGCAACACACCTCTTTAATCTTAGGTAGCTTATAGATGGCTAAACAGATCCGCTTGCAAGACCAAGTAATTCTGGCTAAGACTCTCGATGATATGGCATCGAAGGGGTTTGGTGAAGACTTCTCAGGTGAGCGTGGCGGTGATGGTAAGTGGCAGGAAGAAATACCTGCTGCAATGAACAACCAGATTCTAAAGTCGTTGTTCTACACCGAAGATTGGGTTTTCATTATTGTCGATCTGTGCGCCAACAAACTTAGCAGCCAGCCGCTAGTAATTAAACGCCGCAAGATGGTGGATGGTAAAGAGTCGAGCGAGCCAGCCCCAGAGCATCCACTCAATGAACTAATCGAACAACCTAACCCGTGGCAGGATTATACCGCTTGGATGTATAACACGATTGTCGAAGACGTTCTCATGGGCAATCAGATCATTTGGCACGCCCCTAGAAACGGCCACCTGATAACTCTACCAGCAGACAATGTGAATATTACTTTTAATGCGAAGCGGGAACTGGACAAGTACCAGTTAACCAGTGGCTCCGATGACAGCGGCTTTGCAAATGCGAAGCAAGTGCTAATGGCTCTCGATGCAAAAGACGTTATTCATGTTAGAAGACCAAACCCCAACAGCCTTCTTTGGGGACTTTCACCTTTCGTACCCGGTGGCAAGTCCACTCTCTTCAATCGCTATAGCACCGACTACATAAATTCTTTCTACTTGAAGCAAGCATTGCCTGGGCTAGCCTTGTCAATGGATCGTCAAGTAAATGAAGACGTAGCGATCAGACAGCTTCGCGCATTTGAAACAGCCTACACCGGAAGACGAAACATGCGCCGTACCTTGATACTCCCCAAAGGAGTTAAGGCAGAAGCGCTAACCCATACCCTTGCAGATCAGAAGCTCATTGAAATGATCGGGCTCAACCGTGAAACAATGATGGGCCTTCTTAAAGTTCCCAAGCATGAATTGTCTTTGCAGGAAGCCGGGAGCCTGGGGAGCGAAGAGCACAAGATAGCTCTAAGAAACTTCTGGGAGTCTACCCTAATACCGATTGCCAAGCGCATCGAAGGGGCAATGAACAAGTTCTTTGCTAAGGAACTTGGGGGAGAGTATTTCTTTGAGTTTGACCTATCTGATGTTCCGGCGCTTAAAGATGACATGCTCAAGAAAGCCGAGACAGCCAAAGCAATGCTTGCGGCGGGGCTCTCGGTTAATGAAGTTAGAGTACAAGTTTGGGACCAACCCGAATACGATGCAGACGATGCAATTAAGCCCTTCGTATTAGTAAGCCAAAACCAATCCCCATTCGCAGCAGCCCCAGCACCACAACAAGCCCAGGACCAAACACTAGCGCTACCAGCGAAAGCAAAGTTTGACACTGGGCGTTTTGATATGTGGCGCAAGACTGTTGTGAAGCAATTGGACGAAGATGCAGCAAACAAGATCAGCCTCATGGCCGATAGAACAATTGATTTACTGACTGGTATTACTTCTCTCGCGTTAGACATTCTCGAAGAGAGTTCCCAAGAGCCTGAAACTAAGATGACTTTGCTAGATGATCGCGGTAACAAAATAACCGTGGGATCACGCAAGGCAGATCTACCGAGCAATCGGGAAATAGAGCGCAGGTTAAAGCGAGCTATCGAAGATCAGTTTGAAGAAGATTGGATTGTGGGAACAACCCGAACACTTTCCAGTAGCGTCGATCTTGGCTACGATCAGCAACTTGAGTTAGTATTTAACAATCCAGCACTAACAGAAATTGAAGCACTACGCGCAAGGGATGCCGAAAGCAGGCGCTTAACTCTAGCATCTAGGGGGCTCGATTCATTTGCTCAGATCAGCAAGACTCATACCGAGCGTATCATGCGAGAGATTCAAAAGTCCGTGGCCGACAATGACCCAATCGGCAAGACTATCAGCCGAGTGGCCGCATCATTGGGTGATGTTGCCAACCTTCTCAAGCGTGCGGAAACTATTGCTCGCACCGAGACACTTACAGCAGTATCCATTGGGCAAGCCGCAGCCGTTGCCAATGCAGCCGAAGTTATACCTGGACTAAAGAAGGGCTGGCTTACTGCGGGAGACAATCGGGTAAGAGACTCGCACGAAGGTTTAGATGGTGATGTAATCGCGGTAGATGAAACTTTCGATAATGGGCTTAGACACCCTAGAGATACCCAATCAAATGAAGCGGCTGAAGTAATCAATTGCCGATGCACGCTCGTACTAATTCCACCTAATGAGGATCTTGTACTATGAAAAAGAAGGCACTAAAAGTTAAGCGTTCTCAGCAGAATCTAAAGAAGGTGGAGTGCTCAGAAAACTTTAGCACCAAGGCTAAGGGAACAGAGATCTACATTGAAGGCTTGGCTAATGCGAACACTGTTGACCGTGGCCGAGAGATCATAGCAACAGACGCCTGGGAGCTGGACAACTTCAAAAAGAATCCGGTTATTTTGTTGAACCATGGCTTTGACAAGATGGGAGGCATACCAATTGGTATTGCAACAGCAGTACAGCCAACCGATGCTGGCCTAAAGATTCGCGCAAAGATTTCTAGTTCCGATCATCCTGATATTAAATTAGTGCGTGACTTGATTAGCGAAGGGATGCTTCGAGCTTTTTCTGTGGGCTTCGAGCCAAAGGAAATTGTGGATGAGAAAATGGAGGGTGGAGACACCATAGCCAAGATCACCAAGGCAGAGCTATTTGAAGTATCCGTTGTCGGCGTTCCAATGAACCAGGACAGTGTTTTTCAATTAACTGAGAAGTCCCTCAAGAGCTACGCCAAAAGTAAGACGGGCATCACGGATCTAAAGCTTGCCTACTTGAAGTCTATCCAAAACAAACAACCACTTCGAGTCCATGAAGTTATCACCGAGCATGGCATGACTACAGCAGATCGCTTGAAGTTCATGCTCGATATATCTAGGGCCTTAAAGATAAAACTGTCCGAAGTCAAAAGTATGTTTGTTGGTCAAGTAGAGTTCTCTGAAAAGGTTCTTGAAAAGATTACCGACGAGACTGGCCTAAAGGCTGAAGACTTGGCTCCAAAGGACGATGAAGAAGAGACAACCGAAAAAAGTTCTTCGGAGCTACTCAAAGAAGCCCTGGAAAAGATTGCGGATGGTGCAGACGAGAAGGAAGTAATGGAAGCCCTTCATGCTGAGTGGCACCGCCTGGGTAATCCTTGTGAAGACAAAGACGATGACAAGGCCAACGACGAAGACGAAGAAGAGTCCGACCCGGATCTAGTAGATAACATCGACAACCCGGACGACGATAAGACCGACGATGATGAAAAAGCATTGAAGGACTTTCAAGATTGCGTCAATGGCAAGATACCCGGACTTATCGCCGATGGTATGGAGCAAGACGCAGCCGTAGCAGCAGCAATTGCCCAGTGTGGCGAAGACGGTGAAAAGTGCCAGCTTCCCGATGATGTTAAAGCCATGGTCTTTGAGAAATGCTTTGAAGCTGTGGAAGCATTTAAAGAATCCGGCGAATGGACCGATGTTAAGCTTGTGAAGCAAGCACAGGTAGAGGGTGAGCCTACCGAAACGGTAGCCATGGACATGGCAAAGGATGTGGACGAAAACCCGCACCTCTTGCAAGCGAAGCAAACCAATGTTTTACTTGGAGGACTAATCTCCGAGTTTCAAAAATTATTTAACCTACTTGAAGGGAACCTACGCGCAGCTCCCGCAAGTGATGACGAAGAAAGGCCCGATGAGAATGATAGCGCTAAGAATACCGCCGAAGAAGAGAAAGAGAAGCGCCTTGCGTCTGCAATAGCGAAGCTCAAATCTTTGGAGGAACGAGCTGCAAAGCTCAACTAGTGTCTTCCGTTTAGTTTAACCAACCATAAGGAGGCTTCCGGCCATGAACCTGGAAGAAATGGAAAAGAAAAATGCCGCGCTGGAAAAACGCATCCAACTTGCGGAAGAGAAGCAAAAGAGCTGGGAATCTGCACAAGCCGCAGCAATCGCAGCAGTAGGTCAACAAGTACCTGGGTCCGCAGGAACGCAAAACAGTGATGAAATTCGCTGTCTTCGTTACTTCGGCGTAGGGCATGTTAAGCACCTGCTTCAGATCAACACTTGTGCCCCAGAGTACAAGCACGTTCCACTAGAACTGAAATTCTTAGTGCAAAATCTCAAGAAGTCTATCGACGTAGCCCGTATGGTTGCGCAAGTTGTTCATGGTGATCAATTGGATCGTGGACCTGTAGGCGGTGACAACTTCAATGCTGCTGCTGTCAAAAGCATTGGTGATTCTTACTACGGTAAGCATGTGCTAGCCCCTAAGCTTAAAGCTTTCGGCACTGGTGTTGTTGGCGAAGGTGCAGAGTGGGTGCCCACTATTGTTTCTTCTACTTTCATTGAAGAGTTCGAGCTTGAGCGCTTGGTGTTGGAGCAATTCCGACAAGTACCAATGCCTTCAAGTCCTTTCGATGTTCCCATTCAAAACGGAGTTACCCAGGCTCGTCGTCAAGTTCAGTCTTGTGACCCAGCCGATAACCTTGCATCCAATAACTTTGGAACTGGCAAAATTACTCTTGAAGCTGAGAAGCTTGTTGAGTTCATGTGCTTGCCGGAAGAACTTAACGAAGACTCCGCACCTGCGATTCTTGGTTTGGTTCGTCAAGAAGTTACCGAAGCGCAACTTCGCGCATTTGAAAACGCTATCCTTAACGGTGATACCACTGGGCCACACATGGACCTTGATATTACTGGTGTGGTTGATGCTCGTACTGCATGGAAAGGCTTGCGTAAGCTTGCTCTTGAAAGCGCAGGCGCAGCTACTCACGATCATGGGGATGCCGCAGTTATTCTTACTGGACTTCGCAAGATGCGTGAGCAAATGGGCAAGTTCGGTGTTAACGAAAGTCTGTTGACTTGGACAGTAAGCCCAAGAGTCTACAACCAAATGCTTTCTCTTCCAGAAGTTACTACTGTTGAGAAGTTCGGACCACAAGCCACAATCCTTCGTGGTGCTTTAGCGGCTCTCGATGGTATTCCTATCATCAAGTCTGAGTTTGTTCGTGATGACACCAACACTACCGGCGTCCACACAGCAGTCCCAGCAGCAGACATTCGTTCGGTTTGTTACCTCTACAATCGCTCTCGATTCATGTGGGGTGTTCGACGCCCAATTCGTGTTCGTGCAGTTACAGATCCAACACCCCCCGGGGATCGTTGGTTAGTAGCTTCCTGGTGGAGAGGCGACTTCAAAGGCCACGCGCAAAGCGCATCCGAAGCTTCCGTACAGCTCGGCTATAACATCGGTGTCTAATAGCTCTTTGAGTTAACCAAGCTAAGGGGTGGTAGTAAGTTACTGCCACCCCTTTTGTTTTTAGGAGCTGAGTTGGTATTGCCGATTGCAAAATTGAACCTTTACGATACCTGCGCAGTTCTTCCTAGACTAACTCGCGCTATTGGCACAGATCGTAGAAATTTATCAATACATGGCACTACTCTTCTGGTGTCTGTCTACATAGAAGCATCCGATGCGGGTGCTTCTCTTGATGTTCAACTATTTCAAACAACCTCAGGCTTTAACGAAACCGGTGAAGCGCAAGCAATCTCTGCTATTCATACGTTTACCGCAGCCGATGTAGGTTTAACAAAAACTTTCCTAGTAACTAGAATCCATCATAAGCCCTACGTCACAGCTACGTTAACCGTGGGCGGCATGACTTATGGTGTTTACGCGACTCCCACAGAATACACCGACATAGATTCAATAATTACAGACGGGGCTTTGCCTGTTATTGAAGCGGGGGCACCCTTCCATGATGATGGATCTGTAAGCGCAGTAGCCGAAACCCAGGCCGAAGTATTGGCTTTCACTGTTCCCGCAGGGACTACTAGAAAGATTAGGCAAGTAGTGGGAACAGCGTGCGCTGAAGGTATCTTTGAATTAAAGATAACAGGCGGTGCTACCCTAGCGATATTTGGGACAAGTCCCTCAAATATTACAGTTCCATTTAAGTTTGATCCGGCCATACCGATAGCCCCAGGGTCAGAGGTAAAATTGTTCTTCACAGCAAACGAAGATAATCCTACCTCTACTGTTTACGGATTTGTTCATGCTAACGATTTCATTTAGGGGTAGGTAATGGCAGGTAAAAATTCATTGTTTAGGATTATGAAGGCGGCTACTGGTGGAGCACTATCAGGGCTAGTAGGTGTAATCGCTGGGACGGATGCAGTAGCGGGAGAAGTCGCTGCACTTGTTGCAGCCTTTCAAGACAGTTCAGGTGATGCTGTTTTCCCGCAGCTAAACGCCCAAGGACAATTACCAGTTACCCTAGACCCAGGCGATTGCCTAAAGTCTGGTGCGGGAAACTTGGCGGGAACTGTGACTTTAACAAAGATAACAAACTCCGATATTACTCTTGCTACGAGCACTCTTTATAAGTGCGCTGAAGTTATCGTTAGCGCTATGTCTGAATCTTGCTTCCAGCTTGTCCATTTGGATGATGCTACTGAGAATGTTTTGGCTGAGTTCCAGGTGGGGCCAGGACACTACACGATTAAAGAAAAGTTGGATTGCATGGAGTTCACCACAGGAGCTTCCGGCACTCAAGAGCTTTATGTTAAAGGTGCCAATGCCACAGCGGACGAAGCTGCGGATCTAAAAGCTTGGGTAGCGGCACTTGGTCCTAACCCGTAGGAGATAGTTTGAAGTTTTTAGTTTTAATTATTGCGCTCTGGTCAGCTCCTTTATTGGGGGCTGGCCGAGTTGCGCAGTTTGAGCAAAAAGATATTGTAGGCGAAACCAAGCACTACAACCAAACCGAAGGAACAACCGCTGTGGCAGTTCCAGCGGTGGCGGGTAAGCCAATTGCAGAGGCTTTGATCCGTTGTCCATCGGGGCAGGCGGGTATTAAGCAATGCCTAGTTTCCTTTGAAGCGATTGGAGGGCCTTTCCTAACTCTCAGTGAAGGGGAGTTTGTCGCTTGGTCGATCAAGGGTTATAAAACTCAGTTTTGGATCAAGGGTGCTGCGGCTTCGACTAACTTTGAAATGATTGTGAACTTTGAACCATGAAACAATGGCACGCATTTCTATTACTGCTCCTGGTGTTCCCTGCGCTTCGTGGGGATAGCGCCGTGGTGTTGTTTGGGCGTACTCAGGAAGCAATAGATACTCCGTTTGAAGCGGGAAGAAACCCAGGCTTCGGGGGGCTTCCCCAACTATTCACATCAACCGATGTTCAGAATGCTATCGAAGAGTCACTAGCTCGCGCTGTGTCTAATGACCGCTACCCGATTCAAGCCGACTGGGGTGGTAATGCAAATCCAGGGCGATACCTTGAAATATTTCCTGGTATTAATTCTTTGGAAGCGCCGTTGGTCATTCCAGAGAACAGTATCTATGTGGCTGTGTCGTTGGGTAGCGTGAATGATGCGGGGGATTTTACCCTTGGCTTTTTCAATCCACCAAATGCGGCCACACCATTCCGGTCGGTGACAATGTTGGATGGTGTGAATAGAACTTTAGTCACGGGACTATCCGATCCATTACTAGCAGCCGATGAAATAGGTGTGAAAGTTGTATCTGGAAATAGGAATAAGCCGTTTGTCCGTTTTTGGATACAAACGAATCTTTAGAGGTAGGCAATGACCATTAAGTTTATCAAAAACGCTGATACTGTATCCCACACTTGGGCTGGTCAGAGTATTGCTCCTGCTGCTTACTATCAAATACAAGCGGTGGAAATGGTAAGCTGGTCAACCAATGCCCAACTACTCGCTGATATTGGCGCAGGCTTGGCAGTTGTCGCAAGATCCGACGATGGCACAACCGATATGGGTATTAGTGACGGGATCGACTGGTTGAAAGATGCGGACCCTTCTCCACGCGACACCGATGGTTCCCCAATTCAGCGAAACAAGTACACCAAGACAGGCTGGCATTATGAACCACGTTCCCTAGACTTTACGACAGGGGTATACAAGAGCCTCTACAATCGCAAGCATGATGGGAATACTATTGCTGATGGCACTGACTACGGGGATGCTACGTTAAAGTTCTACACTAGTGCGGGGGATGAGCTAACCTTTCAAGAGACTGGCCATGAATCAGAAACAGAAGAACAGTTTCAAACTCGCTTAGATTCTGATTGTGTTAAAACTATAATGGCGTGGCAACCAACCCACGACATGGATATTATTGGTGGCATCTTAATGATCAAAGACGCACCAACCGCAGATACTTATATGTGGACAATTGTAGCGCCGGACATTCCCGAAAACTTGGGCGGGTCTGTCCCTCATGTTGCGGGGGGCTGGAATCTAGCCTACTTTAACTCCAAAGACAAAATACAGGTGAATGGCCGTGGCTCTAAAACTGTTGTTTATGATCCGGTCTACAACTCAAACAAATTTGGAACCATAATCAAGCACGCAGCTGGTACTAATGTTGGCGTTCAAATGGTCTATGAATTTTTTAAGGGCTAAAGCTATGCAAGAGTACAAGGGTGTCAGGTATATGGATCTAGGAAATGGGGAGCTAAAAGTTGTTTGGCCCTCTGGTGTTAGCTCCGTTATCAAAAGCACCATCGAAGATCTTAAAAAAGAGGTGGATAAAGTAAGTGGCTGAAATGAGCTTGATACAACAAGCCGGAAGCATACTTGAAACAGTCAGATCCGGCTTAAAAGATGGGAGAGTCCTAGCCACCAAGGAAGTTATAGAGACTCGACTAGCTATTTGCGAAGCTTGTCCCAAGCTCAAGACTAAAACATACCCAAGCGGAAAAGTTTGGGTGGGGTGCTTAGTATGTGGCTGCGGCTACAAAAAGAAAGTTTCCTTTCACGGGTCCAAGTGCCCATTGGAGAAATGGTAATGAACTATAAGAAGCTCACAGCTATTTTTGTGGTACTAACCATTGTAGGTATTGGGGTATTTGATGTTTATGTCTTTACCCAGGGGGGAACAGAGGCAACCGTGAGCTGGACTATCTTCACCTGGGGCCATAAGTACCCTGCATTTACCTTCTTCATGGGCTTTGTCATGGGGCATTTTTTCTGGCAAATGAAGCCTATGATCAAGATGGGTAGTGCTACCAAGTCTCAGTAACATTTGATAGAGTCGGTAGTAACTTTACTAGGGAGATAAATACATGAGACTTAGATTGAACTTTGGAAGTGGCGCAGTTCAGATTGTGGCAGGCAAGGGGGCTGTTAAGTGGTCTAAAGTTGGCGACGAAGCCGAGATTGACGACAAGTACGGCCATGAGCTTATGGGAAAGAGTCCCGAAGGCAAGTTTTCAATCGTAGAAAAAGCCAAGCCCAAAACTGAAGACAAATCAGCTTCGGGAAAAAGCTACAAAAACAAATCAGCGAGTTCTGAGGAGTAAATTTAGATGGCCATTTCTGTAACTCTATCACCGTATGCTTTAACTTCGTTAGCCATGGCTAAAGATCAGTTGAATATCCCCGATGCAAATACTGATTATGATGAGCGAGTAAAACGCTTTATTAATACAGCGACGGGCATACTTGAAAAGGCTACGGGTCGAAAGTTGTTACAGAGAACGGGCATTGTCGAATACCACAGTGGCCACAGGAACAGCAGTTTTCTCCTTAACCAATGGCCAGCCTTAAAGCCTACTTCTCTTTGGGTGGACGGATCTGGGGATTTCTCAGGCGATCCGCTTGATGCCAGTAAGTACGATCTTGAGCTTGGCCCAAGTGGCGCTGGAATCGGGGTGGTTTCTCGCTGTGGTCTTTTCCCCAATGGGCTACGCAACATTAAGGTGGTCTATGACGGGGGCTTTGCAGTTGTTCCCGATGATCTTCAAGATGCTTGCCTTTGGATCATGGCCTACCTGTATGACATGCGCCAAGATGCCCGTATAGGATTAGCCCAAAAGGGTAAAAACCAGGAAAATACCACCTACAACCTGGACTACCCCGTTTTTGTCAAGAACATCATTGAGAGTTACACCCGTTTTGAGGCTCCCCAGGGTGCTACAGGGGTCTATAATGGCTAGGGGTCAGCCAATTTCTAGGCTTTCCTATGTGCTAGAACAGCGCATAAGGGCACGCCTACGCAAATTGGGGCCAGACTCCCCAGAGCTGCGGGAAACGCTCCTTAGGATTGGCTTTTTGGTGGAGACAGAAGCAAAATTTAACGTGCGAAGACGCCAGATTGTAGACACTGGGCGGCTTTTAAACTCAATTCGTACTGAGTTATTCCGAAAGGGATCAATAGTAGGTGTTCGAGTTGGATCTTTTGGGGTGCCCTACGCTGCTATGCACGAATTTGGGGGGCCATTTACCGACAGGCAGCGTAGGGCCATGTTTGCAAGCCTCAGGGACAGCGGAAGGCTCAGAAGGAATCGGGTATCCAAAGGGGTTATCCGGGGTAACACGTTCATTTCTAGGCCCTACCTACGGCCAGCGGTGGCTAAGTCCCGTAGCAGGATAAGTGACATTCTCCAAGACTTTTTAAGGAGAGCTACCCGGTGAGTATTGATACTGATATTGTGGATAAAATCATTTCTATCTCTGCTGCTGTACCTGGGATAAACTATGCAAAATTCGACGAAGTAAAGTTAGCCATAGATGATTTTGAAGACCATGAAATCCCCGCTATACAACTATGGGACAATGGCAGGTCAGGTAAGCACTCACAAGGCAGAATACTTTACAATTGGTCACTTTCTTTAGAGTTAATAATGCGCTCCCAAACCACTGATGTAGTGGACCAAAAGGCATTATTCGAGAAGATGCGAGAGATAAAACTAGCCCTGTGGGATAAGCCCAATTTACTAATCCCTGGGGTGGTTCAATTGAACTATGTGGCCGAAGTTACGGACCTTCATTTGTTGAAGCCTAACTATATTGGAAGACTAGATTTTGAAGTGCAGTTCTATGATGAGCTGGTCAGTGCGTGTTAAACTTTAACCAAGAATATCTTATTGGAGGCTAGTTAGTCATGGGTAAAAACTTTGCGGACATTTATGCGTCGTCAAATGATGCGATTGCGCTGGAACAAAAATTCTTCCTCAAAGAAGAAGTAACCCGTGGCCTTGCCGCAGTTCCAGCAGCAACCGACTTTCTTTACACTCTTTCCGGTGGAACGATCAACTTCCAACAACCAGTTGAAAGCTCTCCCCACCGCTCAGGCAGACACCACACCAGTGTTATCAAGCAAAAGACCACTACAGAGTGGAGCCTTCCAACCTTCTTTAACATCGACACGCTTCTAGGCGCAGCTTCTACAGCAGAAATTGACCTAGCTGTTAGGCTTCTTTGGAAGTCATTGATGGGAAAAGAAGACATTACAGGTGGCTCTCCTGTATTCACAGCCGGAACACCTCCCGACGTTACCTTTTCAATGTTTGAAAATGGTGATCACTGGGCAGTACAAGCGCCGGGTGCCTTTGTAGAAAGCAATAACGCTTCCTTCCCCGGTGACGGGCAAGCTCAAAGCGAATGGGCAGGCATGGCTAAAACAGCTTTGACTGTGGGCATGGGCCAAAGCACTATCGACAATGATGGTGGCGCAACAGTTACAGTGGCAGCAGGCGAAGGGGAAAGATTCCCTACCAATGCCATGGTTATGATTGTTGAAGCTGATGGTGTTACTAGATCTGCTGACACTCCCAATGGTACACCTGCTTATGTAGGTACTGTCACAGGTGATGTAGTTCAGCTTTTGGATGCCCCAGGCGGCACACCTTTAGTCTTGGCTGATGCCAATGGATCTGTGGCGTTAACTCCGATCTACCTTACCTACTACGAGCCTGAAGAGCCTCATGTAGCTATCAATGATCCGCAGACTGGCCTACAGGGCTCTTTAACCATTGTTGGCCTGGGTGCCACCGATTGTGTTAGATCCGCAGGTATCAACATGGTCAATAACCATGAGCTTCAAGATTTCTGCTACGGCGAAGAAGGCTTGGGTGGCCGTTTGTTCACTCCTGGTGGCCGCTTCACAGCAGAAGTAACCCTTGAATTGAACTTAAACAAGGAGCTAACTGGCTTCTTAAACAAGATCAAAGCTTTCGATGGTGAAGACATTACCATCATCCTGGGTGATGCGACTGGCCGACACTTACAGATCGAAGTGCCTAAGGCTATTTTCTCAATCCCAGAGATTTCCGTACCTGATACCGGAACGATTCCGATCAGCTTTACTGGAAACGCATACCAGACAGCACTTGACGCAGCCGACGAAGTTACCGTAAGTTTCTTATAGGAATAAACGGTAACACCATAAAGAGGCTAGTATGTCATTTGACTTTGATTTAGACACCAAGACCACGATAAAGGTTATCGTAAGTAAAGACTCTGCCATTAAAGGCACCGATGAGAAAGACTACGAAAAGTATCTTGAAACATTGGACGAGTCTTTGCTTACCTTTGTCGAAGGTAAAGAGCCAACAAGGTTTGTTCTACTAAAGACCCTGGAGTACCGCGATACAAAGCGCGTTATGAACAGTCAAATTTCAGTAGACGGGGATAAGCCCAAAGTAAATATCAGCTTTATGCTTGAGGAAGTTCGATGTTCCTTGGTTGATATTGAAGGCTCTAAGGTAAAGTGGGTACAGGACACCGACAAAAAGTGCGCTCGGGCAATTGTCAACTCACTCTACAATGCTGGTGTTATGATGGATCTTTACAATGCGCGTAAAAACGCTTCTGGGGCTGAGACAAGCACAGAGGAAGATTCAAAAAAAAGTTAAGCGCTCTACTTGAGCTTCAATTTGCTGACCATGCTGCGCTGCAAAAAGCCGGAAGGAACTTCACTTGTGAAGGATGCCCGGTGGCAGTTCAGAAGATAAGACGATGTAGGGAAGATCGGTGGGACTTCACCGCAGAAGATGCACAGATCTTCCCTATTAAGATCGAAGATGGAGGCGGGCTTTATGGTTTTTGTCCTGGTAAAGTGACAAGAGATCAAGAGTCCGCTTTTTTATTTGAATTGATGACCGTAGCCTGTGAGCAAAAGGTTCTGCTGGTAGCCGGGGGAATAGCGGATCAGCCTGGTTGGTTCATCAAGTTACTCGCATGGTTCGCGCCTAGATATGCCATGCAGAACTTTACGCAAAAGGCGCAAATGGTTCTTGGCAAGGGTGACGACAAACCAAAGGGTAAGGGCTCTCAGCCTACACCTAAGAGGTAGGAATGGCAGAAGATCTAACATTCGAGCTGGGACTAGACACCTCCAACACTGAAATGGGTCTTGACCTTCTTTCGGATAAGTTAGGAGGTACGGACAAGCAGACCAAGCAGCTTGAAAAAGCCATGAAAGATTTAGAGAAAACTTTCAGGGGTGTTAGTACATTAACCAAGAGTTTAAGCCGGGTAACGGGCTCCCTTGGTGAAGATACCTCCAAAAGCCTTTCGGCGATAAATAAAGAATCTACTACGCTACAAAAAGTAATGCTAAAACTAGGTAAGGCAGCAGACGCTACCAGCAAGCAATTTTCTACTATGGAAAAAACTCTTAGTAGCCTTCCCCAAACAATCGCAATACAAGTAACGGTAGTCAGAACTTTGATCAGTGCTTTAGATGATATGACTAACCCAGCAATCATAGGAAGGCTAGCAAAGTTAAGCAGGATTCTTTCCTTTATGCTTCTTGCAAAAGGGCAACTAAGACTTTTTAAAATTCTAAGGCAGACAGCACAGGCTTTGGATGAAGTAGCCGCCAAGCTGGGGGCCATACGTTCGATAGTATTTGATACCCTTACTACAAGAGCTTTAACGGCAAGGGCAGCTATTCTGTTACTACCGGCACCATTAGCCACTGTAATAAAGCTTCTGGGGGTAATGGGTAAAGTTGCCAATGGGACAGCATCGGCTTTAGCCACATTTGGCAGTACCATTGGTAGTATTAATTCGGTATTGCAAAGTAGTGTTGCGTCAATAAATAACTTAATAAATATATTCAATACTCTATCAGACCCAGCAAGAATAAAGAGACTTGCATCACTTCTAAAAGTCCTGGCTGCAATACTCTTCGCAAAGGGCCAAAGAGACTTTGCACGAAAAATGTTTGCTGCGTCTGATTCAGTGGACAACTTTGCAGAAACCTTAGAGGGCATAAAAGGTGAGAGCCTTGAAGACCTTGCGGGTAGGGTAGACCTAGCCAGAAAAGCTTTCGCGGTGATGGATACCACTGTGGAGGCGGCGGCTGTATCCGGGCTGGCCTTTGCCGGGCTGGGCTTGGCCAACACATTTAGAGAGCTTGGGCCTAATATAGATAGGTCAAGTACTACTCTAAGTGGATTCCTTGATCACATAAAGCGAGTAGCAAAGTCTCCCGAGCTTATCAGGAAGGGCTTTGCGGCTGGTTTTGGTAAAGCGGCTAAAGACGTTCAAGCCTTTAGCTTAAAAGCCAGCAGTACCAGTGCTGTCTTAGCCAAGTCACTGACACCGGGAATAATTAGCACAACTGAGGCAGGACTTATTCTAGGACCAATATTGTTTGCATTAGGTAGAACAGCGGCGGGGTCCGATAACGATTTTGTCAGGTTCGCTGGAACATTGACCACAGTGGTAGCAATAAGCCTCATAAGCTTTTCAGCCGCCATAACTACAGTGGTAGCATCTATAGGTGCTTTTGCTGCATCTATAGGTGATGATCTAATTGGGGCAATGACTAAGTTTGAAGAAAAAGCGGCTAAGGCTCAGTCAGTAACCGAACAGTTCAAGTTTGTTTTAAGAGGGTTTGCAAAAGTAGCCGGGGAAGAAACTGTTGGATCATTGCAGTTGTGGGAAGGTGTAGTTAAAAGCCTGGCTGACTCAACTACAGTTAGCTCAAATTCTTTAAGAAAGTCGGTTAAACTTCTTGTAGCAGAGGGTGCTGCACTAGGCATAAGCGTAAAAGACAATGTAGCTATTTTAAAAAGGGCCGCCGATGTGGCTGCTGCTACTGGTAATGATGTGGCTGATGTTACAGAGAGAATAGTTAAAGGACTAGGAGGCAATGCAGAAGGGCTAAAGGGTCTGGGGATATTTTTGGATGATGCTACTTTAGCTCATTCCAAATTTGTAGAAGAGCAAGACCTTGTGGTGGCTAACCTTGATCTGCATCAAAAGGCCCAGCTAAAGCTAAACCAACTAATGATACAGACAACCCCAC
>Ga0307377_10004228_pt1 | contig 15779 bp, 10 predicted proteins | sample TR3MG_FD_202535 | JGI IMG/M metagenome (GOLD analysis project Ga0307377, IMG submission 202535) | Soil microbial communities from Risofladan, Vaasa, Finland - TR-3 | ecosystem: Environmental > Terrestrial > Soil > Coastal area > Acid sulfate soil | place: Finland: Risofladan, Vaasa | collected... | reverse complement strand
CAAAACTGGGTCTTAACACAGATATGAATGTTAAGATACTTACAAGAGAAGATATCATTAAGATTATTGGTTATCTGATTGAGTTGATTAATTCTAAAACCGATATTGACGATATAGACCATCTTAGTAACAGGAGGGTTAGAACAGTAGGAGAACAGTTATATGCACAGTTCGGCGTTGGTCTTGCCCGTATGGCTCGTACAATACGCGAAAGAATGAATGTGAGAGATAATGAGGTGTTTACACCTGTTGATCTTATCAATTCAAAAACTCTTTCATCAGTAATTAATTCATTTTTTGGGACTAACCAGCTCTCGCAATTTATGGATCAGACTAATCCTCTGGCTGAAATGACTCATAAACGTCGTATGTCAGCTCTTGGTCCTGGAGGTCTATCCCGAGAGAGAGCAGGGTTTGAAGTCAGAGATGTTCATTATACGCATTACGGCCGTCTTTGTCCCATCGAAACACCTGAAGGCCCAAATATTGGTCTTATATCATCTCTATGCGTTTATGCCAAAATTAATTCTCTGGGATTTATTGAAACACCATACCTCAAAGTTAATGAAGCTAAGGTTGATTTTAGTGAAAACGGTATTATATGGTTAAGCGCTGAAGAAGAAGAAAAGAAAATGATAGCCCAGGCAAATGCTCCGGTTCTAGATGACGGACATTTTGAGAATGTAAGGGCAAAATGTAGGTACGAGGCTGATTATCCTTTTGAAGAAGTTTCTAAGGTTGATCTTATGGATGTAGCACCTAACCAGATTGCTTCAATTGCAGCATCCCTTATTCCTTTCCTGGAGCATGATGATGCTAACAGGGCACTCATGGGTTCAAATATGATGCGTCAGGCAGTTCCCCTTATAAACCCTGAAGCACCGATAGTTGGAACAGGACTTGAGGCTCAGGTGATAAGGGATAGCCGGATCCTAATTGTTGCTGAAGGAGATGGCGTTGTTGAATTTGTCGATTCTGATGAAATAGTTATCAGATACACAAGAACCGATGAAGAGAAATTCGTAAGTTTTGATGATGATATCAAACGTTATACCCTTCCAAAATACAGAAAGACTAACCAGAATACATGTATCAACCTCATACCTGTTGTAAAAAAGGGTGAAAAAGTGTCTAAGGGACAGGTGCTTACAGAAGGCTATGGTACCAAACAGGGTGAACTTGCTCTTGGAAGGAACCTTAAGGTGGCTTTTATGCCATGGAAGGGATATAATTTTGAAGATGCTATTGTGATCTCTGAAAAAGTTGTTCAGGAAGATTTCTTTACATCAGTGCATATCGATGAATATCAACTTGAAGTACGTGATACAAAACGGGGTCTTGAAGAACTAACATCAGATATTCCAAATGTCAGCGAGGAAGCTACAAAAAATCTTGACGAAAATGGTCTGATAAGAATAGGAGCCCATATTAGACCAGGGGATATTCTAATTGGTAAAATTACCCCTAAAGGGGAATCAGACCCTTCACCTGAAGAAAAACTGCTTCGTGCTATCTTTGGTGATAAAGCTGGGGATGTTAAAGATGCATCTCTGAAAGCTGGACCCTCACTTGAAGGTGTGGTCATTAATAAAAAATTGTTTACCAGGGCTGTCAAGGACAGAAAAGCCAAAACAGTGGAAAAACCTCTTATCGACAAGATCGAAACAGAGTTCGTCAGAAGTGCTGATGAACTTAAAGCAAGACTTGTTGATAAACTTTTCATACTTGTTAATGGCAAAACCTCCCAGGGTGTAAAGGATTATCTGAATGTCGATATCATTCCTAAAGGGAGTAAATTCACTCTTAAACAGCTTCAGGAGGTTGATTTCATGAATGTTAATCCAAATAAGTGGACTACAGATAAGAAAAAAAATGATAGTATAAAACAATTACTCCATAATTATATTATTAAATATAAGGAGATAGATGGTGTTTACAAGCGCAAAAAATATAATATAACAATCGGTGATGAGCTGCCTGCAGGTATTATACGTCTTGCAAAAGTTTATATAGCCAAAAAACGCAAGGTGAAGGTTGGTGATAAAATGGCTGGTCGTCATGGTAATAAAGGTATTGTTGCCAGGATAGTCCGTGCCGAGGATATGCCTTTCCTGGAGGATGGAACTCCTGTTGATATTGTTCTTAATCCCCTCGGTGTTCCTTCCAGGATGAACCTGGGACAAATATACGAAACTGTACTTGGATGGGCTGGCCAGAAACTTGGCCTTCAGTTCTCAACACCTATCTTCGATGGTGCAAGTATTGATCAGATTAATCAATATACTGAAGAAGCTAAACTTCCTAAGTATGGGAAAACTTACCTGTATGATGGGGGTACTGGCGAAAGATTTGACCAACCAGCAACTGTAGGTGTTATTTATATGCTTAAGCTGGGCCATATGGTTGATGATAAGATGCATGCCCGTTCAATTGGACCATATTCATTAATTACTCAACAACCATTAGGGGGTAAAGCTCAGTTTGGAGGTCAACGATTTGGTGAAATGGAGGTTTGGGCCCTCGAAGCATTTGGCGCTGCACATATTCTCCAGGAGATACTTACAATTAAATCGGATGATGTTATTGGTCGTGCTAAAGCATATGAGGCAATTGTGAAAGGAGAACCTATGCCTCTACCAGGTATACCCGAATCACTTAATGTTCTTTTACATGAACTTAGAGGTCTTGGACTTAGCGTAATACTTGATTAAGTATTTCGTAAGGTTTGAATTTTTAATTTTAGGATAATAAAATATTCAGAATATGTCATTCAGAAGAGATAATAAAACAAAGACCACCTATTCAAAAATCTCAATAGGTCTTGCATCACCTGAAGAGATACTTGATCGTTCAAGTGGTGAGGTACTTAAGCCGGAAACAATTAACTACCGCACCTATAAGCCTGAGAGGGATGGATTGTTTTGTGAAAGAATTTTTGGCCCTGTAAAAGATTACGAGTGCCATTGCGGAAAATACAAGAGAATCCGTTATAAAGGAATTGTCTGCGATCGTTGCGGCGTTGAAGTCACAGAAAAGAAGGTTCGTCGTGAAAGAATGGGTCATATTTCACTGGTTGTTCCTGTTGCTCATATATGGTATTTCCGTTCTCTGCCTAATAAAATAGGATATCTAATCGGTCTTCCGACAAAGAAACTTGATTCTATAATTTATTATGAGAGATATGTAGTAATTAACCCTGGCGTTAAAGCTGTGGATGGTGTTAAATATCTCGATTTCCTTACTGAAGAGGAATATCTCGAGATTACTGAATCACTTCCAAAAGAAAATCAATATCTTGAAGATAATCACCCGGATAAGTTTATCGCCGATATGGGAGCAGAGGCTCTCTACCAGCTCCTTGGCCGCCTTAATCTTGACGAAATGTCCTATACTCTTCGTCATAAGGCTAATACTGAAACATCCCAGCAACGTAAAAACGAGGCACTTAAGAGACTTCAGGTAGTAGAGGCTTTTAGAGATTCTAAAATGGTTAACAAACCTGAATGGATGATCATTAAAGTTGTTCCTGTTATTCCACCTGAATTAAGACCTCTTGTTCCTCTCGATGGTGGCCGATTTGCGACAAGCGACTTGAATGATCTTTACAGAAGGGTTATCATCAGAAACAACCGTCTGAAAAGGCTTATTGAGATAAAAGCACCTGAAGTGATACTTCGTAATGAAAAGCGCATGCTTCAGGAAGCTGTTGATTCACTTTTTGATAATTCACGAAAAGCAAATGCAGTAAAGACAGATGCAAACCGACCTCTTAAGTCTCTAAGCGATAGTCTTAAAGGAAAACAAGGAAGATTTCGTCAGAATTTGCTGGGTAAACGAGTTGATTATTCCGCCCGCTCCGTTATCGTTGTTGGTCCCGAACTTGGCTTGCATGAATGCGGTTTGCCTAAGGATATGGCAGCGGAGCTTTATAAACCATTCATCATAAGGAAACTGATCGAACGGGGAATTGTAAAAACAGTTAAATCTGCAAAGAAGATAGTTGACAGGAAAGACCCTGTTGTTTGGGACATACTTGAAAATGTACTTAAAGGACATCCGGTTCTATTAAACAGGGCCCCTACACTTCACAGGCTTGGAATTCAAGCATTTCAGCCAAAACTTATTGAAGGAAAGGCTATACAGTTACATCCCCTGGTATGTACCGCATTTAACGCCGATTTCGATGGTGACCAGATGGCTGTACACCTTCCTTTAGGAAACGGTGCAGTTCTTGAAGCACAGATGCTTATGCTGGCCTCTCACAATATTCTTAATCCAGCCAATGGTGCTCCGATAACAGTTCCATCCCAGGATATGGTTCTTGGACTATATTATATTACCAAAGGAAGATTGAGTACAAAAACGGATAAGGTTAGGGGCGAGGGACTTATCTTTTATTCCAAGGAAGAGGTTAATATAGCATATAATGAAGGGAAAGTCGACCTTCATGCTGTTATTAAAGTAAAAGTTGATGACCGGGTTGATGGCGAGTTCATTAATCATCTTGTTGAGACAACTGTGGGAAGAGTCATCTTCAACCAGTATGTTCCAAGAGAGGTTGGTTATATTAATGAAATACTTACAAAAAAATCGTTAAGGGATATTATTGGTAGAGTACTTAAGTTAGCAGGAACAGCTAAAACAGCTGATTTCCTTGATGCCATTAAAAACCTTGGATTCTATTCTGCATTTAAAGGTGGTTTATCATTTAATCTCGATGATGTTATTATTCCTGAGGAAAAGACTGAATTTGTCGCAGAGGGATATAACCAGGTTGATGAGGTATTGAATAACTACAGTATGGGATTTATTACCAATAATGAACGTTATAATCAGATTATCGATATTTGGACACATGTTAACGCAAGGCTCACACAAACTTTGATGAAGCAACTCTCAAATGATAAGCAGGGTTTCAATTCAGTTTATATGATGCTCGATTCAGGTGCCAGGGGATCAAAGGAACAGATTCGTCAGCTTTCGGGTATGAGGGGCCTGATGGCTAAACCACAGAAATCAGGTTCAACAGGTTCCGAGATCATTGAAAACCCTATTCTATCGAACTTTAAAGAGGGATTATCCGTTCTTGAATATTTTATCTCAACTCACGGTGCACGTAAAGGTCTTGCTGACACTGCTTTAAAAACTGCAGATGCCGGATATCTTACCCGTCGTCTTGTCGATGTTTCACAGGATGTCATCATAAATGAAGAAGATTGTGGTACACTGAGAGGTTTGGTTGCTACTGCTATAAAGAAAAATGAGGAAGTTGTTGAATCACTGTATGAAAGAATACTGGGACGTACGACTGTCCATAACGTTTATCACCCGCTTACCGGGGAACTTATTGTTGATGCCGGACAGGAGCTTGATGAGGAACTTGCAAGAAAGATTGAAGACTCTCCGATTGAACAAGTTGAAATAAGGTCTGTTTTAACTTGCGAATCCAAAAGGGGGGTATGTGCAAAATGTTATGGGCGTAACCTGGCAAATGGTCTGATGGTTCAGAAAGGTGAAGCAGTAGGTGTTATTGCGGCTCAAAGTATAGGTGAACCTGGTACTCAGCTTACACTTCGAACATTCCACGTTGGAGGTACTGCATCGAACATTACTACCGAATCTCGCATTATTGCAAGGTATAGTGGTATTGCTGAGATGGATGAGATCAGAACTGTTCCTAAAAAGGATTCTGAAAAGGGGGATTTAAATATAGTTATTGGACGTCTTGCAGAGTTAAGGATTGTTGATAAGAAAACAGGTATTACTCTTACAACTCATACAATTCCTTATGGTTCTAAACTATATATTAAGCCAGGTCAGGAGATCGAAAAGGGTAAGCTTATATGCGAATGGGATCCTTTTAATGCTGTTATAATTTCGGAAATGGCAGGAAAAATAGGATATGATTTTCTAATAGAAGGTACTACATTCCGTGAAGAGTCTGATGAGCAGACAGGTTTTAAGGAGAAAGTTATTACAGAGAGCAGGGATAAGACAAAAAACCCTGCAATTAAGATTTTATCTCCAAAAGGTGAAGAACTCAGGGTTTATAACCTTCCTGTCGGATCTCACCTTGTTGTCGATACTAATACAATGGTAGAGGCAGGGGAAGTACTTGCCAAAATACCACGGGCAATTGGAAAATCAGGCGACATAACAGGTGGACTACCCCGTGTTACTGAATTATTTGAAGCTCGTAACCCATCTAACCCTGCTATTGTATCAGAAATAGATGGAGAGGTTACATTCGGAAAAATAAAAAGAGGTAACAGGGAAATCTTAATCAAGTCTAAAACTGATGAGACTAAAAAATATCTTGTTCCACTATCAAAGCAGATTCTGGTTCAGGAAAACGACTATGTAATATTCTGGCAATTAAAGGACCAACCAAGGTTCAGGAATATATTGTAAATGAAATTCAGGAGGTTTATCGTCTGCAAGGTGTGAAGATAAACGATAAACACTTTGAAATAATTGTCCGGCAGATGATGCGCAAAGTAGAGATTGTTGATCCGGGTGATACTAAATTCCTTGAAAGACAGGTAGTTGATAAACTTGATTTCATGGATGAGAATGATTGGATCTATGGTAAAAAAGTTATTATTGACGCTGGTGATTCACAATTACTACGGCCAGGGATGATCATTTCAGCCCGTAAACTCAGAGATGATAATTCTGTTTTGAAGCGACGTGACCTTAAAGTTGTTGAGGCAAGAGATGCTATACCAGCTACTTCCAGCCAGGTGTTGCAGGGGATTACGAGGGCAGCACTTCAAACTAATAGTTTCTTTTCAGCTGCTTCATTTCAGGAGACAACAAAAGTACTTAACGAAGCTGCAATATTAGGTAAGGTAGACAGACTGGAAGGTCTTAAGGAAAATGTTATAGTTGGGCATCTCATTCCTGCAGGCACTGGACAAAGGCAATATAACAGTATAATAGTAGGTTCTCTTGAGGAATATGAAAACCTTACCGGCGTTGAGCAGGAAGCTGATGCTGAACCTTCACAGTACGTATAATTATCAAATTTATGACAGATCCAAAGAACCCTACACAAATTAGTATTGAGCTGAATGAAGAAATTGCACAAGGAACATATTCAAACCTTGCAGTAATTACTCATTCTTCGTCTGAATTTGTAATCGATTTTGTCAGAATAATGCCGGGAATACCCAAGGCACAGGTTAAATCGAGAATAATTATTACTCCTGAGCATGCAAAAAGATTTATTTCTGCTCTACAGGATAATATTGATAAGTATGAGGCTGTCCATGGAATAATAAAAGAAATAAAAGGTTCCGGACCTGTAATGCCATTAAATTTTGGTGGTCCCACAGCACAAGCGTAAAATACAATGAACAGTTCTACGTTATCTAGTAATATTCATAAAATAATTCAGAGGTGAAATGAGAGCAGTAATTATAAGAAAAATACTAGTTGTCCTGATAATTGCTATACCCGTTTTTTCATATTCAGGTTGTAAGAAGCAGGCTCGGTGTGGTTGTGGAAAAGATGTGCTTTTTACACTTACCCTGGAACCTGCAACAGTTAATTATAATGAAACGAAAACTTATATCACTATATCAAGATTAAATGATCCTTATTCGAGGTATGATTTCTGCAATCCGGGAGAGATGGCCCCAAAACTTGAAGACTATAAATCAGGAGATGTTATACAGGTGTCGGGAGATGTTTTCTGGGAGTGCAACTATCTATACCAATCGAGTAATTATTCTTATGGGAGCCCATATAGGGTCTATATGATTCAGGTAACAGATATCACGGTAAATCTATATGGGAAAAAATAATTTCCGGCCAATATCTGAATTATCCTGGTAAAAAATTATCTGTTTGACTCTGTTTACCATTCCTCAATTCCTGCTATTTATTATGGCGGCAAATTTGTATATTTCAGAAAAATTCGGGAATGATCCAATATAATATTTCATTTTTAGGAGCCGGCAACGTTGGTGAAGCTTTGTGCAGGGAGATGTATTCATCTGGTCATAATATTGAGATAATAGTTTCTGAATCAGGAAGAAATGGTCCCTCACTTGCAGATTCATGCAATGCCATGTGGTCCAACGATTATATTTTCCCGCAATCAACAGATATTATTATTGTTTCGGTACCCGACCATGAACTGAAAAATGTTCTGGATAATATATCCTGCCGTAAGGATAGCTTGGTTGCTCATACAGCTGGGAGCATCGGTTTAGAGGTATTTCCTGAAAAGATTATCCACAGGGGAGTATTCTATCCACTGCAAACATTTTCAAAGGGGAAAAAGATTAATTTTAATGGTCTGCCATTTTTACTTGAATCGTCTGATAAGGAGTCTTCTTTAATTTTGGAGGCACTGGTAGAATCTGTTAAAGGGAAAGCATATTTTGTTGATATTGAAAAAAGAAAGGTACTTCACCTTGCCGCTGTATTTGTTTGTAACTTCACAAATCATATGCTTGCTGTTGGGAAGGATATATCCTCAATATCTGGTTTGTCATTTGACCTGCTTTTTCCATTAATTAATGAGACTATCTCAAAAGCGTTGGATAACGGTCCTGAAAACTCTCAGACTGGACCTGCTGTGCGAAATGATCAAAATACGATAGAAAAACATTTGGAATTACTATCTTTCTCTCCTGATTTGCGGCGAATATACATTGAGATGACGAAGTCAATAATCACATATAATAAAAAGTCGTAATATATGGCTAATTTTAAGGAAGATCTCACACGAATAAAAGCATTTATTTTTGACATCGATGGTGTACTGTCGCTGCAAACTATAAGCCTGAATGCTTTTGGTGTGCCCAACAGAACAGTGAACCTTCGCGATGGATACGCTCTTCAGCTCGCGGTAAGAAAAGGTTATTATGTTGGTATTATTTCGGGCAATAACTCAAAAGAGTACAGGAAGAGACTTAAGTTACTTGGGATAACTGATATTTATCTTAATAGCCGTGCAAAACTAAACCATTTTAATACCTTTCTTGAAAAACACAATCTGAATAAGTCTGATGTTTTATTTATGGGTGATGATATTCCTGATTTCGAAGTGATGAAACAGGCTGGAGTAGCAGTATGTCCTTCAGATGCTGATAGTGAAATCAGACAGATATCTTCCTACATATCTGATAAGAAAGGAGGAGAAGGTTGTGTGAGAGATGTAATTGAACAGGTATTAAGACTACATAACAACTGGATGGATTCTGACGCATTTACCTGGTGATAATGAAAACATTCTTTAGACTTATACGATGGCAAAATCTGATCATAGTAATCCTTACTATGGTGCTGATGCGATATGCTGTTATCGGCTCGTTAATAAGTAAGATCGGTGTTATTCTTCTAAGGGGAAGTGGAGAAGAGATACCTATGGTGCTTCAGTTGCCATTGCTTGACTTCATAGTTCTTGTTGCTGCAACTGTCTTTATCACTGCAGGAGGATATGTAATTAATGATTATTTCGATATAAAGACTGACCTTGTAAACAAAGGTAAGGTCATTGTTGGTACAAAAATACCCAGACGAAGGGCTTTGATGTGGCATAACATTTTAAATATCGCAGGTGTTGCCGGAGGAGTTTATGTTTCATGGAAAATCGGGTATATTCAAATGGGTGCAATCTTTCTTATCGTTTCCGGTTTGCTCTATTTCTATTCAACAAGTTATAAAAGGCAATTCCTGATCGGAAATGTCATTATTGCTATCTTAACTGCAATGGTACCACTTCTTGTTGTTTTTTATGAATGGCCTGTATTATACAAGTATTATACTATTTACTCTATATATCCTCCCAAAATAGACTTTGTTTTGTACTGGGTAGGGGGATTTGCACTTTTCGCCTTCCTGACTACTCTTACTCGCGAAATTATTAAAGATATAGAAGACCTGGAAGGAGATGTTGCTTATGGCATAAATACTGTACCTGTTGTAATTGGTGTAACTTCTGCAAAGATAGTTTCCACCAGCCTAATAATTCTTACCATAGCTTTGCTTTATCTTGTTTGGTATTTATTTATACAGGATACTATCACCTTGATTTACATCACCTGTACAATTGTCATACCACTATTGTTCGTTATTTATAAGGTGGCTTCAAGTAATCTGCGGAAGCACCTGCATTTTGCAAGTACTTTGATGAAGATTATAATGCTTGCCGGGATACTATACTCTGTAGTGGTTAAGGTAATACTTACCTGGAACATTTTCTTATAATGATATTTGAGGATCTGAATAAATATAAGATAATACTTGCATCCAGATCTCCTCGCAGGCAGCAGCTGCTTCGGGACCTTGGAATTAAATTTGATATTGTAGTCAAAGATTATCCGGAGGTATATCCGGAAAGCCTTACAGGGGAAGAGATAGCAAGATATGTTGCACATGAGAAGGCTCTCTCTTTTAAGGAAGAAATATCAGATTATGAGATAGTAATAACCGCAGATACAATAGTGTGGTGTAATAATAAGTTGCTCAGGAAGCCTCTGGATTATGATGATGCCTGCCGAATTCTGAAAGAAGTATCTGGTAATACTCACGAAGTAATTACAGGAGTGTGTATTTTCTCATCTGAAAAGGAGAAAATATTTTCTGTTTCAACCAGAGTTACATTCGCTCCTCTTTCTGATAAAGAAATAAATTATTATATTGAGAGATTTAAACCATATGATAAAGCAGGGGCATACGGCATCCAGGAGTGGATAGGTATTGCCGCCTGCAGTAATATTGAGGGATCATATTTCAATGTTGTCGGATTACCAGTACAACAACTTTATAAGGAACTTCAGAACTTCATTATCTAACAACACATTGGTCCCTGCTATAAACAAAGTCTTCAGGCTCCCCCATATGGGATACAAAAAAAACGACATAAACACATCAAAAAAAAGATGTAGAAACATAAGATAAAAACGAAATAATTCATATAATTACTTGTATTAATGAAAAGCAAACTACTTACAATCAGCCTGTTATTTACAATATTTTTTACAATTCAATCCAGAGCCGACGAGGGAATGTGGATCCCTATGCTCATAGAGAAATATAACATAAAACTAATGCAGGAGAAAGGTTTTAAGTTGCAGGCTGAAGATATTTATAGTGTAAACCAGGCATGCATGAAAGATGCAATAGTGCTTTTTGGAGGAGGTTGTACAGGTGAGGTTATTTCTCCTGATGGCCTGTTGATAACAAATCATCACTGTGGCTATGGTCAGATTCTTAGACATTCGACTCTTGAACACGATTATCTTACCAATGGGTTCTGGGCTATGTCTCGGGAAGAAGAGCTGCCTAATCCTGGTCTCACTGTCACATTTCTAAAAAGTATGTCAGATGTTACTGAGTTAGTATTGAAGGGAATAACTTCCGATATGGATGCTGTTGAACGTGAAAAAATAATAGACTCAAATATTTCAGAGATAATAAAAAATGCTACTTATGGTACTGACTATTCATCAGTTATAAGGCCATTTTTTATGGGCAACCAGTATTTTCTGTTTGTGAATGAAACATTCCTTGATGTTCGTCTTGTTGGGGCCCCACCTTCATCTATAGGAAAATTTGGTGGTGAAACTGATAATTGGGTTTGGCCTCGCCATACTGGTGATTTCTCCTTGTTCAGAATTTATGCAAATAAGGAAAATAAACCAGCTGATTATTCCATGGCTAATGTCCCATATAAGCCTGTATATCATTTCCCTATATCTCTTAAAGGGGTTAATGAAGGGGACTTTACTATGGTATTTGGCTACCCTGGATCAACCTCTGAATATGTTACCTCTTATCATATTGATATGGTAAAAAATTATCTCAATCCAAAAATGATCGATATAAGAACAAAAAAGATTGAGATAATGGAATCAGCGATTAATTCTGATCCATTGATCAGGATACAGTATTCTGCAAAGAAAGCCGGGTTGGCTAACTCATGGAAAAGGTGGATTGGAGAGAGCCAGGGGTTGGAAAATATGAAGACAATAGATAAAAAGAGGGAGTTTGAAAACAACCTTACTATATGGATTAATGAGGACAAAGATCGCATCAATAAATATGGGAATATTCTGGAAAAGTATAAAGAATTATATACTGGATATAAGGAATATTACGTTGTAAACAGTTATACAAACGAAATATTTTTTAATTCTGGGATTGAAGCAATAAGCCTTGCCAAAAGGATTGAATCATTATCTGAATTAATAAGTACCGATGGCGATAAGAATAGGATTCAGGCTATGAAGATTAATTTGATTGTTCTTGGAAAGAGCTTTTTCAATAATTATAATATTGATTTGGATAAAAGGTTGTTTGTTGCACTCATGACAATGTATGGACAGAATCTGGAAATCCAATGGCAGGTGCCGGAGTATCTTAACATAAAGAAAGCCTGCAAAGGTAACTTTTCTGATAAAGTTGATAAATTCTATGATCATTCAGTTTTTACAGACGAAGCCAGGTTTACAGACTTTATTTTACATGTTGAAAAATCTGATCTTCCAAAATTGAATAAAGATATTTTTTACCTTCTTGCTATTAAGGTAAATGATTTTCTGAAGTTTAAAGTCTATCCTGAGCTTAATCGTATAAATGAGCAAATACAGAATCTTAATATGGATTATATGACAGCTCAGATGGAATACGATAAGGATAGAATTTTTTACGCTGATGCCAATTCGTCTCTCCGGATAGCTTATGGTAATGTTAAAGGATATTACTTAAAAGATGGAGTATATTTTTCTCATTATACTACTCTTAAAGGGATTATTGAGAAGGATAATCCTGATATTTATGATTATAATGTCCCTGAAATTCTTAGAAATTTGTATAAGACCAGGGATTTTGGTCGTTATACACACAATGGAGAAGTACCTGTATGTTTTATTGCCGATAACCATACAACCGGTGGTAATTCAGGTAGTCCGGTGATAAATGCTGATGGTCATCTTATTGGTGTCAATTTTGACAGGGCATGGGAAGGTGTTGCCAGCGATCTTGCCTATAATCCTGGCCAAAGTCGAAATATTAGTCTCGATATAAGGTATGCACTCTTTCTTATTGACAAATTTGCAGGAGCTGGGTATCTTTTGGATGAGATGACGATTATCGAATAATTATGCACGCCACGCGATCAGCATGGCCAGGGGTACCTGTTTTTAAGGCAAATATTATCAGAACCTTAGAGCATATTTTAATTTTACACGTGCTTCAAAAACCTCTGGTTTAAAACGTTCAAGAGGATCAATAAATGGAGAGTTGAAAGTTAGAAACATCTCCTTGCCAGGCTTGATGATCCATTGAAAACGTGATTGCCATCCAATTGTTTCAGTCTGATTATCATATTGTGCAAAATTATACCATGATAAAGATGGACTGAATAGAAAGTTAAGGTTAATGCGGTAAATCTGAGTGGTGAAGTCACCATCGGGCAGCGAAACATATTTCCTATCTGATTCCAATCCTATATAAAACGGCACAGCAACCTTATACCCAGCCTGCATAAGCCAGTCCGTACGTCGACCTGAGTAGAACGATCCAGTACCTAATTTTGTCGATGCCCAAAAGTTACGCCTCTTTGCAGAGGTGATCAGAATAGAATGGCGCCAAAATTTATATTCATCAATTGGTATAACAAAATCAGCGAAAATATTAAAATCTTTTTCAAGTGACTCAAACTGATACTGGGAAGAAAGTGAGATAATGTCACCACTCAGAAAGATTATCTGAGATATGTTAATATCAATCTCAGCTGTTAATAGTCCTCTATCATTTAGATTAGATATAAAAGCATATTGTACACCCGATTTAATTTGCATTATTGGTGAGTTCTTTGGTCGGGGACCAATCCCTATACCTCCATAGAAATCACGGATATTTTTTCTTGGAACGAAACCCAACCCTGGAGTGAAATCTTCCCCTATCGAAAGATAACCTAATCTGAAATTCAGTAAATCGTTAGGATAATTAATTTCGGTTCCGAAGGATATGTCGTTGCCTGTAAGGCCATTAGTGAAAGATTTTAGGCCATATAGGTTATAAAGAATATTCTTATTACCTGAAATCTGCGAGCTGGCAATCCTTAAATCTATGCCGGTGAGTGAATTGTCGGAGTCTGAAAATGCATTTCCGTTCGTTCCTATTATTCCTATTGATGATTGTTTACCAATATTTCTTGATATTCTCCCAACAGTATATCCCGGATTATGCCACTCATTATCATCTTTAATATGAAGCATCCCGATATTCCATTTACCAATTTTCCCGGTAAATTTTCCGCCATATTTAATGGGAACGGGATTCCCACTGGCATCTAAGCCAATACTTCTTGAGAAATAAGGGATAACCTGTGTACTTTGAGGGTTTTCGTTATCACCATTTATTCCAAAAGTGAAATAATTAGCTCCATCAAGGAAAAAATCTCTCTTTTCGGGGAAGAAAAGGTTAAATCGTGTAAGGTTGATCTGCTTTTCATCAACCTCTGTCTGGGCAAAGTCAGTATTGACAGTTATAGCAGCTTTTAGGGAAGGCGTAATATGGTAAAATACATCCATCCCTCCATCCAGAACAGTTTTTGGATCTGCATCCTGTTTTTTACTGATGCCCCCTGTAAGATAAGGAATTACATCAAGCCCTATTCCCTGGCTAATGTCTGTGAGCCCTGTAATCCGTCCGGCATCAGATAGTTGAAACCTGCTGGCATTTAAAGATGTTGCTGGCCAGTATGAGGATTCTGATTTTCTTTTTATGTATCTTATTAGTTTCAAGCCCCATGTTGTGTTCTCTTTATTAAATCCAAGAGTCTTAAATGGAATAATCATTTCCCCTTCCCAACCATTCTCTGTAATTTTTGCTTTTCCATCCCAAATTCCATCCCACGATTTGTTGAAATCTTTACCATTCTCGTTTACCAGAGCATCCCCAATACTTCCCCTTGGACCAATCTGGAACCAATAGCCACTGCGCCCGTCGAGATAAGTATCTAGTATTATCTGGACCCTGTCATCATCACCCAGACTAACATCTCTGGCTAACTCTTTTGCAGTTATACCTTTGGGATCGTCAAAGCATTTAATCCCAATATAAATATTGTTATGATCATACAGGAAATAGAATTCAGTCTTTTCAGATGCGGGATCTCCATTGTTTGGTTCTCTCTGGTATAATTCATTAATCATAGCAGCTTCATCCCAAACCTCTTCGCTGACTGAGCCATCAATGATTGGAGGTGTTTTGGTGAAAATAGCTTTTATTTCGGGTTGGGCAAGAAGAGAGGAGTGACTTAAGAAAAAAACTGAGATTGTAATAATGAAAAAACGTATCATAAATGAGAAATAAGAATTTATTTTATTATTAGAAAAGGAAAGTATAGATAACCTGGGAAATTCAATATTTATATTTTAATGTTTCTTAATACACCAATCTTCATGTATCATACCCATGGCCAACAATATAGCAGTTTTCTGCTGCACCCCGGCAAGTATCGATTTTTCATAAAAATCATTTTGATTTGGAATAAAGAGAAGGTTCTGATGATTATAATGTATAACTGACAAGGGCGCAATTTATAAAAAATATGTACATAATTGTCTTGCGTTGGTAATGATTATAAGAAGCATAAATGTTTTACTTCTTTCCAGATATGTTCATTAATCTGTATATCCACTTTTTCAAGGGACATGGCAAAAATTCAGCTGTCTCATTTTTATATTTCAGATAATCCAAACCAAAGATTTTTTCTAATTCTTTGTATTCACTTATAATAAAAATTTTGAAAAGAA
>Ga0307377_10004227_pt1 | contig 15780 bp, 14 predicted proteins | sample TR3MG_FD_202535 | JGI IMG/M metagenome (GOLD analysis project Ga0307377, IMG submission 202535) | Soil microbial communities from Risofladan, Vaasa, Finland - TR-3 | ecosystem: Environmental > Terrestrial > Soil > Coastal area > Acid sulfate soil | place: Finland: Risofladan, Vaasa | collected... | reverse complement strand
GATAAGTGTGGAGGCCATCGGTGGTGTCAAAAGCGTAAGGCTCACCATTAAGCTCTATGCCGTCAGTGTAAAAGTCTATAAGGGCTTCTGTGCTATTGTCAGTGTAAAAAGCCAGATAGTGCTCACCACTGGCGCTAACCATTAAGTCCCCCGTCACCATCTGCATCCTAAATTCAAGTGTTGCTCCTACCGCATCATCAAAGTCTGGTTCTATACTCCAAGCAATCGCTTCTGTGCTACCAGGGTCTGTTTCCACTCCGATAATATGGAGAATCCCAGCAGGACTTATCTCCACGGTAGACTCTTCCAATGGGTCGGGGCTATAATTCGTTTCCCACGCAGGAGTCGCTTCTTCCGGTAATTCATTGGCTTCGTATTGAACATTCCAACCGTCAGGGGTAAACGCCCCATCGGTTCGGTAGTAGTAATAATCAATGTACCCTTCTCCGCTGTTCAGATACATACCTACATAACCCGAGAATGCCCCATAGGGGTCATCAAGTGTAATTCTCAAAACTCCGTCTATGTATAATTTGGCAATGTTACTTTCAATTAAAAGCCTATAAATATGGTAGTCATCAGTAGTATCCATTACATAACTATCTACTTCTACTCCTCCTCCGAGATTGACCTGTGTTGGAGTAACTTCTACAAAATAATAGGAGACATCATCATTCCCGACATCAAAGCAAATAGCCTCAGCCGAAACACACTTTATTTTCACCTCTACTGTACAATCCCCTGGAATACTTGGTGCTACAGAGTAGTCAGCATAGGCAGAAGATGCTAGGTGTAATTTACCATCAACAATTTCGGCCGTATCGAATGAACCATAAGTATCCCACACAGGAGTAGCCATATCTGGTAATTCATTTGCTTCGTACTTGACTGTCCATTCCATATCAGGTCTCCTTTAATACTCTTTTAATAACATTCTTCTTTTTTTTCATTGTCCTGCCATCCTCAAAAACGCCATTTGACCTTCCGTTCTCAGAAATGCCATTTGGCCTATCCTCGGAACGTACCAAACGCCAGTGTCCATCGTTTCGGCAATCGCCTGAGTCTCTGTTTTATTAATAACTAACCTTTTGGTAAAGTCTTCGGAAATGGAAACACTTTCTGTAAATGGCAAGACGATTTTGCTCCCAACGCCATCGCTTATACTGACGTTCTCTGTAAGTTCCCTGCAAAAATCATTCGCAGTCAGTCTTTCTTCTGTTATTTCTATGGAGTCTGTTACCGCCTTCCAAACCGACCTGACAGAAACTTCGTCTAGGTCGAGACTTTCGATGAGAAACTTCGATTGTCGCCAGACATACGATTCGGCAACCGAAACCGAGTCGGAGAGGGCTTTTTCTGACCTGCCGGAGAACGCCTCGGAAACAGTAGCCGAGTCGGACAGCTCTGTTGCTACTGAGCAGACCAACGATTCCAGGAATGAAACGGAGTCGGAAATATCCTTGACAAACGCTGTTGTTTCTTCTTCCGATATTTCCATACCGTCTGACAGACTGAGAAACTGGGCACCTTCTATCCCCTCATTAAATAGAATCCCGTCAACAAGGGAAATGGCAACATCAAAGGTCGAGGTCTCGCCGACACCAATGGAATCGGACAATGCCACAAATTGATATGCCAGCCGTGTGCTTGTTTCAGTCACCTCGACGCTGTCTCCCAACACCAACAACAGACCTGCGCCTTCGCTATCTGCGATTGACTCCGAGTCGGAGAGGTCTTTGGCGATTCTCTTTACAGAAATTTCCTCCACTAAGGTCACCGACTCTTCCAGGTGCTTGACTTTCTTTTCAAGTCCGACATCAGAGAAATCAACGACGTCGAAGAGAATTTTTATGACAGTTTTCTCCGTTGATTCGTCAGCTCCTTCCAAATCCGAGAGTCCGTAGTAAAACTCAGACAGTAACTCCAGACCTTCCGTGAAAGAAATCAAATCAGAAATGTCAAGTGATTTCCCAGTAGCAAGTTGCTCAACAATAGACAGGGAATCGGCGAGAACAAGGAAATAACTGCGGGTAGTTTCTTCGGATATTACAACATCGTCTTCCATGACCCTGAAGATGCTTTTGTACAGTTCCTCAGACATTGTCTCTTTCTCCGAAAGGGTTCGGTAACCGCCTGCTAGAATATCTGCAAAGAGGTCAATGTCGTCGGAGAGAGAAAGTGTCGTCTTGTTCCCCACCGCCTCGGCGATTGGGAGCATGTCCTGAAGGGATGAAACGACGCCCTTTGCCAATTCGTCGAATGTGTCCATGCTTGCGGTCAGCGACCTCCTTACTCTCTTGGTCAAGGACTCGGAGAAATCAACGCTATCTGAAAGGGTCACTGTCCTTTCTTTCAAGGAGACCAGGCTTTCACTAAATTCTATGTTGTCAACAATGTTCTTAAAGCTACCCTTACTCAGACCAATGTCCGAAAAGAGAACTAAATCGTCTCTTTTTTTTGAGACTGTGGAGCTTCTCTCGCTTTCGTCGATAGAAACAGTGTCACCGAGGGATTCAACAAAAGACTCCACGACGTCCTCATCGGCGATATAAAGAGAGTCGGAGAGGTGGAGCCCGATGTCGAGAGAAAGCTCTTCGTAAATATCAATACAAGCGTAGTCTGTCTCAAATTTGCCTATGAATTTAATTAGTGTCTCTGAAAGAATAATGGAGTCAGACAGGCCAAGGACAAACTCATTTCCTGCCATCAAACTTTCAGCAAAAGAAATGGTGTCGGCGACAGCAACTTTGGAAACCCAAGCAAGGGCAGCTTCTTCGCCCATCCCTATGCCGTCAGAAAGGGCAAGAACCAGTTTTGTTGCCAATCCTTCGGAAAATGAGATACTGTCCTCCAAAGACCTCTCAGAAACCCAGAAAGCAACAGCATTTTCCGTTATGCTTATTGAGTCAGAAAGTCTTAGGGTTGCTTGGTTGGCGACTACCTCTGCTATTGAGATAGAATCAACAACTTTTTTGCCAAGAGAGTTTACTACCGCTTCCGCAAAAGTAATCGAATCGGAAAGTGCCTTGTCGATTGCTACTTTTGAAATTCCTTCGGCTGTTACCCCAATAATATCGGATACTTTTAGCGCAGTCTGACTGACGACACTTTCTGCTATATCAATCGAATCCGAAAGAGCAAGTTTAAATCCACTTACCAGCACTAAACCGTCAGCAAAAGAAACAGTATCAGAAAGTGACTTTTCAGTTGATATTCCAGTAATACCTTCGGCTATATCAAGTGAGTCAATAATTTTCTTGCTAAAAGAATTTGCTAATACCTCTACGAGAGAAATCGAATCAGAAGGAGTTTCTGTCCAACCGACACTGGTGGTGTTTGTCCATTGCTCGACAATAGAAAGAGAATCCTCAAAAGATATTTTAGAAACCCAAGAAGTAGCAACATTTTCTATTATTTCGACAGAATCGGATAGTTCCACATGATGTTCGGTTGCCCAAGTTCCATTGTATAAGTTGCCTATTTCTGTGGGTGTCAGAACCCTATCAAATAAAGCAAGGTCATCAATAACACAACTTGAAAAGTTAGCGGGACTGACGTTACACCCAATAGTAGAAATGGGACTTCCAGCCGCAAAGGTTCCAGGGGCGGAAGCAACAGAATTGGAGTAAGCCCCATCATAATAACCAGTAAGTGTTGTCCCATCATAAGTTAATACTATATGGTGCCAGTTGGTAGTCCCCATGGTTAGGGTGGTGAAGCATTGTTGGACAGCCCCGTTATATCTTGCCCATTTAAACTGCACGGTTCCTACGTTGTCACCATAATCCATCCAAAGGTAGGACATGTATGCGTCTACTATCCCGACTTGGAAAAAGTTAAAGAGGTTAGTTCCTGCTGGGTTTGCATTTAACTTTACCCAAAAGGAAATGCTAAGGTTCCCTGTTGCGGGAAGACCGTAATCATCAGCAATAGAAAAATACTTATTTGTATTTGCATCCCCAAAGTCTGCTCCCACCCCAAATTTACCAGTATCTTCCCCAACGGTATTGTTGTTTGTAAGAGTATAACTTCCTTTGCTATCCGTGGTTAAAGCACCAGTCTCAAACCGGTAGTAGGCCCTCAGGTTGGCATCGTCGAAAAGTGGGGTGCTGTAAAGTTCAATTGCGGCCATTTTATTCCTTTAATTTATTCCCTAAACTTATTTTTATTATCAACTGTAATTTTTGTTTTTCTCTTTTTTCACAACATTTTAAATAAAAAACTTCCCCCTGTTGGAACTTTTGTTCCGTAAAGATAGAAAACACAATCGCCCCCGTTATTGTTACCAAAAACCACATCACTTGAATTTCTCGAATAGTGATTTCCATAATGCGAAGGGCTACTGCCATCATCTCCTACACCAATATATTTTCCCCCAGCATAGTCTCCTCCTGAAAAGTAACACTCTAAACAATAACCACCCGCAGAAAGTACGACTGGGGTCGAGAAGGTAAATGTCACTAGGGCAGGGCCAGCGGCAATGCCAGTTACGTCAACAGCATCAGAAGTTACTAAAATTGAACCAGTTGGAGCACCATCTGTTCCCACCGTCCCCGTTGCCACATAAACTTTGGCATAGACATTACCAGTGGGAGCACCATTTTTTGCGATATAAAACTTGGCTGAAGTCAATAAGTATGTGTAACCAGAAGCCAGGGTGATTGCTTGTCCTTGCGCATGGCTAACAGTATTAGCCAAGTCGGCGTATTGGTCGGCGTTTGCTTCTGAATATGAGTCTAATAGAGCCATATTTATAAATTCTGTCCTATAATGAACCCATCATAGGTTCCAACCCCTGTAACCTTAAATCCAAATGAGTCCCTTTTTTCGTTCGTTCCCGTCAGTGTCGGAGCAGAGCCACTAGCCCATCTGATTGTCGTAAACCAGGTCAATGCTCCTTGTGAAGTCACGTTGTTTATGTCAACAACAAAGTACTGTCCTACACTGGCGTTTGAAATTGCTAGAGTCTGGGTTGCCGCTGGCATGGTAACAACGAAACTATTTCCCAAGGCCAAATCGAGCGTGGTAGTCCCTGCCCCCCCTGGGGCATAGGACGTTACAGTTTGAACGACTTTGGCTACCGTTTTCGCCCCAGTGAGGGTTTGGTCTCCTCCTGTAGAAACTGCCTTGTCTGCATCTGTAACTGCTGAGAGTTTGTAGTCGTGAGAAGTTGTCACCGCAGAGCCATCAACACCCACTTTTTCCTCCAAGTTGTTGACGTGCTTCGCCAAAACGTCATCAACGTTGTCCACGAGGCCCGAAAGGTCTTCTGGAAAGTCAGCCATGGTTTCTCCTTTTTTCCGTTAACTTAATAATCAAACTGTAACCTTATTATCGCCATCCGTCAAGTTTTTCTTTGTCCCTTCCTCGTAGGCCTTTTTCAATGCCCTCACGACCGTCATCAAGGAGACTTGCTTGATGTGGTCGCATAACATATCCCAGTCGGCATGAACCTTGAAACCTGCCACCTTCGCTCTCTTGCAGAAGGCGTAGTCGTCACCCAGGTCGTTGAAACCGCCCTCCGTTAGAATTAAGTTGAAGGGTGCTTTTATTTTCTCCAAGACCTCCCTCTTAATCATCATGCAGCCGGTCGCAATCGAGTCAACCGCTCTCACCCCGTTCCTTTCCTCCGGCGGTGGCATTTTATACCTTCCATCCTTGTCAATTTCCATAACGCTCCACTCGAAATGCTCGCCCTTCCACATCGGATAGACTCCGCCGACTACGTCGAGGTTCAACTCAAGCATTCTGAGAGGATTGCTAAAGGGTGTGTTGTCGCTGTCGATAAAAAGAAGGTGGGTGTGCTTCGTGAACTTCAGGAAGTAGTTCACAACGTAATTCCTGTTGTTGTAGATGGGAGCGAGGTTCGAGAAGTATATTTCGGACTTGACTTGGCTCTCGTAGACAAACTTTGAGATGATTGTCTCCAAGCCAGCAATGGTCGTGCCAGTATGAGTAATTGCTATTAAAACACTATTTTCCATATTTTTTGTTTAACTTGTTCCCACCCCAGCCAGCCCAATTACTAAAATACAGTAATTTTTGTACTAATTCCTATTTCAATTTATTCCCCCACAAGGGATAACCACTCGAACCATCATCCGAAGGTTACCGTCCACGTGATTTGGAGTGTGTCAGCCGCCCCCTTGTTGATAACCGAGAAGGTCTGAGCACAAAGCAGCGTCCCTGCACTTGCCGTATGGGAGTTGAAGATACCCGCCTCCGTCAGAGCACCAGTTGCGTCAGCGGCAGCCCAGTCCCCGACATAAACTACCTTGTTGTCGTCACCTGCCGTGCCCTGGGTAAAAGAGGTCAGGGTATTTCTGTCCGTCTCTCCGCCAAGTTGGGTAGCACCAGCAGTCAGAGTGGTAGATACCGTTCCAACGGCCATATCGGACATTACTGCTTCTCCTGAAGAAGAAGCCATCTGGTCTGCAACATGTGCATCTCCAACATCGGTAAAGACATTGTCGAATTCACGAAGTTCTTTCAGTTTGCCTTCTACATCTCTTAGAATAGCCCGACCGTGACCGAAAATTCTTGATTCGTCGTTCATTATATTATTCACCTCCTTTCGAAATTTCAAACAACCTAATTGGTTGGTTCTATGCCGAAACCCAGGTCCGTAAGCTCTTTCTCCTTGACTCCCTCTTTCTTCAGTTCTTTCACAGAACTTTGCCTGACCGTCGCCTTCCCGTTAAGGGAAATCAAATCGAGCCTCAGTTTCTTGCCATCAACGTCTTTAGTTAAAACAATCGTCATCCTTTATCACCTCCTTTTATCGCCTCCAAGACCTGTTCCTTGCTTCCATCCAACGGAAGTTCAATTCCCTTTCCATCAGCATAACTTATCAGTTCGGATAAAGTCCAGTCCAGGGAAGGTTCGGCCAAGGGCGCAGCCTCGGCTCCCACCTCCGCTTCGCTTTGAGCCTTTCTGGAGGGCCGTGTAGCCCTTTTCACAGGCTGTTTCACCTCCGGGGCGGACACTTGGCTCTGTTCTTCGGTGACCAGTTCAACAACCCCTTCCCCGATAAGAGCGTCACCTTCTTTTTGGGGAAGTTCGACCTTTTCCCCCACAGAAAAAGTTCCCACGTCGGTTCTGACCGAACCGAGCAATACTTTATACATCATCAATTTTCACCTCCCTTATCCTGGCGTATGAACAATTACTACGTTGGAATCAACTACCCCAACCGAATCATTCAATGATAATGTTATCAGGTTCCCAACCGCTTCTGCAATAGCAACAGCCTCTGCTTCTACCAAACCAACAGTGGCCTCTAGCGCCTCAGCAATCGTTATAGTATCCGCTAATCCAGCGATTCCCGTTTCTTCAGTCTCGCTTTCGGCAATGGCCAAAATGTCACTTACATTGAGAGTCGAAACATTTGCTAATGCTTCAGTAACTGGCATAGCTTCAGTCTTGTTCATAACAGGACTCTTAACCTTCGCTTCCGTTATAGTCTGGGAGTCAGTAACTTTCTTATCCTCTCCCTTCGACAACGCCTCAGCGAATGAAACAGAATCAGTCAGGTAGGTCGCTTCTTCACCTGGTTCTCCTAACCCTTCGTATTCGACCGTCACTAAGACATCACTTGCACCGCTAAGGTTTACAATCAACGATTTGTTTATGGGTAGTCTCCAGTTTCTTCCAATCAGGTTTTTATCAAAATTGCCACCGCTGGCGACCAACATTGTGTTAAACCTTTCAAGACCGCCAGTTCCAGCTTTTAAGCAGACTGTAACGGTAGCGCCACTGGCATTGCTAAAATGAAATCCTTTGATAGTAAGATATTTGTCCGAACCTGGGGCTGGAAGTATCTCCGTGTCGCCGCTTGCCGTGACTTCAAGTGTCTCGTTGTGTGCTTCATCCAAACTCAAGACGCCAACGCCGACCTGTCCATGAAGAGACTGACGGAATTTTCCGTATTCTCTCGCTCCTAAACCTTTGGGTAAGTCTGGTAATACCATAATTTTCACCTCCCTCCTTAATTTGTTTGTATATTTAACGTGTCCGCATTTCAGAGGTAACTGCTTGGCACGGTTCTCCGTACTAGTAAAAATGCCAGTACGGAGAACTAATTACTATTCTGTGTAACCACCAGCCCTCGCTGGCATCTCATTGCTAATGTAAGCAACCGCCTTACTAGCCGACGCATCGCATTGAGTAGTCGGGTCGTAAAGACATTTCTCGATTTCATCCGCATCTCTAGTCAAGATAGCACCTCCCGTATCGGCAGCATTTCCGCTTGTTTCGGATAACACGCTTGTTGACAGAGGGATACTCTGCAGACCTAATTTGTCTAACGTGCCCACAAACACACTTTCTGAAGCAGCTTTAATTGGCAGTTGGATGCTGGCGATAGTCTTGAATGCTTTGACGCTTGGCACGGCATTTGTCCCGTTAAGGGCAATCGTGTCCGTTATCGCCTCTCCTCTAATGTTCGTTCCAGTAATCACAACGTTCCCAGTCGCAGCTCCGTCAGAGTCTATGACCAAAAGCCTCGGAAAGTCTGGGTTGGTAATGCCAGTGGTGATTGTCTGCACCGCAATCGTTAACAGCGTGGAGGCCAAAACACCATCGGCGCTAGGGGCGTCAGGGGCAGTCCAGTTCTGAACCACCACATACGCCTTACCTAAAAACTTATGTCCCACAAAAGTAGCAAACTTATTCTTGATAATCATTGTTTCTTTTCACCTCCCTTCAGAGCGTAAACACCTTTTTCGGGCTGGGATATTTAATTGGGTATTGATGTTCTCACCAACCCCAGCCCGTTATCAAGGTTTATGCGACAACAGTCGTGTATAAATAACCAGTAGCAGCAGCGACAACATGCTCGTCTCGGATTTCTCCTGCTTCGATGAAGTCACCGTTTCGACCTTCCTCTCTCCACTTTTTGACGCTAAAACCCCTGTTCTGGAACTGGTATCCGAACGATACCTTTTTTAGACCCGGACTCGGTTCGGAGTACAGCAAAGCAACTTTCTTTCCCCAGACATAGCCCAATGACTCGGCAACACCTTCGATGGTGCTGTCGACAAGGGCTTTTCCTACTAACATTTTATCAACCTCAAATAAGGCAGCAATAATATCAGCAGAAATAATCCCCCTTTGGGTATACTTAATCCTTTCCAAAATATCAGGGTGGTCAAGAAGTTTCAAGAACGCCTGATAACCAATCACCATTACGTTTGGCATTTTGCCAGACGCAGCGTGAACAACACTTTTTGCATATCGGACATCACCAATAGGGTCGCTCCCAGCGTAATCACTCCATTGGTTTGCTCCAGACAAAGCAGAGGTTTGAGCACCATAAGTGCCAGCAACAAAGACTATGTCTGCCACTCTTTTCTCTCTCCCCAGTTGAATCAATTCGGTAAGGTTTTCTGTGGTATCTACGTCCAAACTCAAAGGACTATCTGCATTATCACGAACTCTGTCCGGAATAAGGTCTTTCAACGCATATTCCTCACAAGAGTAAGTATCAGTCGTTACATTCCACTTTACTTCGTTAGCTTCAGCACCAGCAGCCCTCTTGGACTGTGGAAGCTTCCAATTCCGAGTGTACTTGTAATAAATGTCTGATTCCTTTTTGACAGGAACAACAGGCATAACACTATCCGCAATGAGTTCCTCGTTTGCGTATTTTACAGAAACACCAGTCAAAACCGCATCTTGATGAACATCGGTAATATCGGGTGCATAGAACACTTTCCCATTTTCATCTACAAGTTTCATTTTAAGTTTTCACCTCCTTTCAGTTTATAATTTGAGTCTTAATCAGACTCATTTGCTTGAGCCACTCCACCTGGAGTCAAAAGAACAGAAATAATCGCCCCATCACCATTAGCATTGCTTTCTAATGCAATACCGATGACACTTTTTTGGTCTCCACTAACAGGGGTTCCCTTTCCACTGCTGGACATAATTTTTTCTCCCCTGTCGCAGTTAGCAGCCATTACCAGTCTGGTCACACCAGAAATAGCAACAGCAGCAGCTTCACCAGCACCTGGCTTGTTTTGCACAACCCCAAGCACGTGAGTTCCTTCAGCAGCAGGAGTCCCAGCGACAATAACGCTGCTGTCGGTTGCACCAATTTGGACTGCGTAGTATTGTTTGGCAGCCAAAGTCGCCTCAGCAATGAGCGATACTACATTTTGTGAACTTCCGTAAGCCATTTGTACTCACCTCCTTCTAAATTTACTTGAAATAACATTTTTTCCGTTCACTTCTTCTCAGAATTATTTAAACAATTCCGGTTTTTCGGAAGCAAGGATTTTTACAGCTTCACCGTATTTGATTTTCCTTTCGGACATCACTTTGGTTACCTCTGCATCAATCGCTTTTTCCTTGGTTGCTGCCCCACCGTCGCCACCTTCTTCTCTGAATAATTTAGCAGAAACTTTTGGAAGTTCCGCCAAAAACTCACTGAACAACTTGGCGATGTTTGGGGTTGCGGCCATCAGAAGCTCGATAGCTTTCTTTTGGTTCTTTGGTAAAAGAACGCCTGTCGGATTGCTTTCAGAGAACGTGTATCCAGACACTTCTTCGGTAACCTCCTTAAGTCTCAATTTCGCCTCCACGACCCCCATCTTCGACTTAATTTCGTTCAATTCCTTTACGTGCTGTTCTTTAGAGATAAACTTTTCCGATGCTTGAATCGCTTCGGCTTTTGCCTTTTTCTCCGCCTCCGCTTTTTCTCTGGCCTCTACATCGGCTTTCTCTTTGTCCTCAGCCTCCTTAGCCAACTCCACTTTCACTTCTTCAAAAGATGCTTTCTCCTCATCGGATGCACCCTCTGGTAAAACGAAAGCAGCGTCTTCTACTAATTTTGCTTTAAGTTCCTCTTTGGTCATTTCTTTTTCACCTCCTTTCAAAGTGGATTTACTGGTAAAACCAGCATACATATTTTCGGACAGTGCGACTGGGGCGAGGCTCTTGAAATAAGGGCGGTTGGTCAAAGCACCGCCCAGCAAAACGTTTTGGAACTCCTCGTGGGTCTCCATGTCCTCATAGGCAAAGTCAAACTCGGGGCTGAAATACTTGAACACGCCGTCCTTCAGCAACTGGATGCCAAGCGCAGTCCACTCAACCGTGGCTTTCAGTCTTGCCTTGCCATCTTCGAAGACCTTGTTCATCGTCCTTACCCAGCCAGCAGCGCCCTTTTCTGGCATGTGCTCCTGGTCAATCGCAATGTCAACCTTTCGAACCTTGTCGTTGAAATTCTGGATGAACTTGTCAATATCCTGTTCCGATATTGCAATAACCCCGTATTGCGGGTGTTCCCATTCGCCAGCCTGAAGCATTTCTATCTCTGATATTTTTCCTTCTTTGAAAGCGAGCTCTATCTGCGGGATGAGAAACTTCAGTTTTTGGTCAGAACCCATCACCAGGTCACCATTTTGCTCTGTATAACCAAGGTTTGCCAGGTACGCATTCACCTCAGAAGCCTCTTTCTTGGTGTGCTTCACTTCTCCGGAATGGGACTTTCCAGCCTTGTCCCAGCAGACGTGAATGTATGTACCTTCCTTCGGGGTGACTGTCTTCACTCTTCCGCCCTCCCGAACGCATTTGTCGAAATCAGCAGGAAATTTTAATGACATATTTCACCTCCTTTCATAAATAATATACCTTTTTATTTATCAAGTCCATGTTTATTCTTTGGTTCGCTTTTCTTGATGGTCATACAAAGTTTTGTCAGGGCAACCGACATTTTGTTATAAACCTCATTGTTTCTTTCAATAACCTTTGTAGAATGGTCAAGGTGGTTGGAAATTGTAGTATTAAATTTCTCGTAAGTATCGTTGATTGATTTTTCTTTTTTGATTAAATACCAAATAAACAAAGAAACCGTTACTACAGTTCCTCCAAGTTGAGCGATATTTTCTATATCATCTATCATATTTTTATTCAGACTTCTTTATATATGGTGCTATAAACGATTTATTTAAATCATTTCTTCTGAAATAATCAACTGTCCAACGATAGGCCAATCCCTTCCAAGGAATACTTTTACCAACAATTATATCGGTATCAGAAGTTTTATGATAAATGTATAATATTCTACGTCCTAAAGACTGACCACCAATAAAGTCCTTTGAACCTTCCCCTGACGGGTCTGCATCCATCACTTGTTTTAATTTTGCATTAAACCTATCCAATGCCTTCGGGTCTTGTTTTTCTATGTTTTCTCTGGCTTCGTTAATATTTACAAAATTGTTCTTTTCCAAAGCTTTTGTTATACCATCTTTTTCAATATCTTCTCTTAACTTTTTTGCTGTTTCATCAGCCTTTTTTTCATAATCCTCATCACTATCACCATCTCTCTCACTTTTCCACCCACCAACTGGTGCATTAGTTTTTGGGTCAATAGGAATGTGTTTACCGTCTTTCGTTATCCATTGAACATCTTTTGGTAATCCAGGGTAATCCTTGAAAACCCCTAACCCATAAGGCAAAGTTCTTCTCCCACCCGAACCAACGAGAGGGTATTCTAAGTCCCTGAAGTTCCAGGGTTCTGCTTCCGTTTGTGGAACTAAAATATCAGGTATCCCTGTGAACGGTGGAGGGTTCACTTCTTCTTTCATTATCCCAACCCAAATGCAACGACAACCGAAGTGGACTTCTCCTGGCTTGTATTCGGAAAACGCTTTGTCTTCGACTCCAATCACCCTTCCGTCCATACTCGTGCAATAATTGCACGTGTGAGTATCCAAAATCGCAGACCACTGATAACCATAGAATTCATCCTTAAAAGCATCAAAGGTATATTTCCTTCCTTGATTTATCTCGCCTGTCGTGATGTAAGAAGCAGTAGCTGGCACATTTCTTGCATAAAACTGCTCCATTCTTTCCTTGATGTTGTTTATAGTTTTGTCAACATTTATTTCCGGCTCCATCATCCCGACTGCTGCAATTCCCTTCAAGTCATCAAGCATTTGTTTTTCGTGTCTTGCCGTAAGGTAATATGCTTTCGAGGTAATGTTTTGGTTTATCAATGCGGAAGTGGCGGGTGCGGGTTTAACAATTTCATAACTCGCTTTTAGTTTTCCAAACTCAAACAGTTTACTAATTTGTTCCTTAAATAAGCCCGAATAAATACCCTTTAACTTCCAAGAAATTTGATGAAGTAAAGCAAAGTCCTTGTTTCCTATTGCCTCCGCAAACATCGGGATAAGGTTTGTTTCTTCTCTTTTTAAGATAGAAAGCATCTGCCTGATAATTTCTGCTTCGGCATTGTCCATATAATCGTTTATCTCGTCAAACCTCACCCTTTGTTCGGCTTTCGTGAGTTGCCTTCTTTCGTGGTGTTGCTGGCCTTCTTTTTGAAGTTTGTTCGGCTTCTGGTCTTGGTTCTGTTGCTGGTTCGGACTCATGTTGCCACCCTGGTTCAGGTCCGGCTGGTAGGTCTTCGGGTCCCTGATTATGTCCGCTTTCAGCTTCTGTGCTTCTACCTTTGCGTCCTTTATTTCCTCTGGGACGTCGGGCAGCTTCAAGACCCTTCTCAGGTACTCCTCCATCCCCACGTCGGGATTGATAGCGCCCGCCATCGAGAGCGACTGTATTGCATCCGCCAGCTCCTTGATGTTCTTGATTCCCAGGTCGGAATGAGTGAGTTTCGGGTACTCCTTAACGTTCCAGTTGTAGTCAACCAGCTTTTGGATTTCGTCGTTTACGGTATCCTCTATCGTCTTTGCGGAAGCGTCAAGGGAGGAAAGGAATATCTGCGACTGGTCTTGGGAGAGCGCATAGCTCCCCTTCGAGGTGCTTCCCAAATCGATGAACTGCGCCAAGACGGACTTCAGGATTTCCCTTGTGTGGTGCTCGAGCATCTCCATGGGACTGCGGAGCGTGTTGTTTTTCATGTCCATCATTTCTATCTCCCAGCCGGTCTTCTTGACGACGTAGGCCTTCTCGTTGCCCCTCAGGTTCTTCCCCACGTTTTCGGCAAGGGTATAATCGTCATCTGAGTACCCTGCTGGAAGCGTGATGACAGGGATACCGACCCCAAGCCTTTCCTGAGCCACCGCATCGATTTTGTAGTACTTGTCCCTGAAGAACCAGTGCTTGTACGCCTGCCGGAGAATCGAGGTCCCGAGGTAGTTGTCGCCCTCCCTGCGGTTCACGAACACCATGAGTTTTTCGGAGGAGATGTCAACCTCGACCAAAGTGGTGATTTTGTCAATGACCTTGTAAGCCCTTTGCTGGATGCTTGTCAGTTCCCCATTCTTGTCCACGTACCACCTTTGAATCGTCTTGGGGAGCCTCGGAGCCCACTTTCTCCAGCCTATCTTTCCGTCCTGCTTCAACTCGTATATAATTTCAAAGACCATGCAGCCGTATGGGTGCATAAGGAGTATCTGTCGAAGCGTGTCCTCCCAGGGAATGATTAGGCCGTTGAACAGGTTGTCCTTAACAAATTTGGCTATCTCCTCGTCCTCGGGGTTTTCAGAAGCGGCGACTACATCCCACTCGGCAGAGCGAATCGGGAGCTCGCACATCAGGAGGGCGGCCTGGACCGAGGCGTCGGACCAGCGCATCTTGTCAACGGTAGTGTAAAGCTGCTCGCCCGTGAGGTTCGTCACGTACTCCTCGGAGTCAATGATGCCCTGAAAGTTGGTAGTCCCCGAAGCGCCTATTTCTGGTCGTGAAGACTTCCTCTCGTCAAACCTTTTTCCTTTTTTAATTTCTCCCATAAGCTCCTTATTAGAACTTTTCACTTAATATGCCAGCGGTGATGGGTTTTTCCTTCGCAGGAATATCCTCCGCGTTAGGTTCAGCCAAAGAGCCTGTGGATAACTTGTCTATTCCAAGCATCGCATAGTTTGTCGCCATAGTCAAGTGGTCAGCGCCAAGTTTTTTATACACCCAAACCACCCTGCCGTCAGGTTTTTCTTCCTTGTCTTTAGCCCAGTTGCAAAGATGCCTAATATACAAATCAACTTCTTCTGTCAACCTCGGCAATATGATTTTGTGGTTTTTGAACATATCTGCCATTCGGTCAACCGATTCCACTTTCCCGACCGTTATTCTATACTCTTTGGTTTCTTCGTCCTGGTACCACTTCGCAAATTCCTTCTGGTTATCATTGTAATATACCATCCAGACCTTTGCTAGATACATGTTTGCAAACTTTCTCGCTGAATGCTTGTTGGGAAGTGCGTCAATAATGCAAAAAGTAACCCCGTATTTCTCCATTAAATTAGGCAATTCACCAAAATCATCATAAATTCCGATGTGAATCGGTCTGCAATCACCATTTTTGTCCTTAGAAAAGACCACAGCGTGTAACTTATCGCCTTGGTCAACTCCCATAATTGTATTTCTTCCACTTACTTCAAGTTCATACTTGTTTTGAATACAGGACAGAAGAATATCCCTGTTGAGCGGTTGGTTCTCGCCGCCATAGGCCTCACCCAAACAGAAATTATGGAAGTCCTTTATTCCTGATAAATTTGCAACTGGTTTGTTTCTGCTCGCCTCCTCTTTCCTTAATATTTCGGTGGCTGAAATCCAAGGTGCCATCAGTTGAGAGATGTGATAGCCCGAAACACCCCACGCTGTGTCACCAGTTACCCTCCAAACACCGTTTCTCCTCGCATCGTCGGTTATGGTGGCTCTGCAATAAACGCAGGCGTACCTCGCCTCTTTGACGTCCCCACGGATTGAGTCGGGATACTTGAGTATCTGAAACTTGTGACAATTAGGGCATTCAACGAACCACTCCTTCTTATCAGAGCGGTTATAGAGGTAGTCTATCCCAAACTCTGGTATAGTCGG
>Ga0307377_10004226_pt1 | contig 15780 bp, 14 predicted proteins | sample TR3MG_FD_202535 | JGI IMG/M metagenome (GOLD analysis project Ga0307377, IMG submission 202535) | Soil microbial communities from Risofladan, Vaasa, Finland - TR-3 | ecosystem: Environmental > Terrestrial > Soil > Coastal area > Acid sulfate soil | place: Finland: Risofladan, Vaasa | collected... | reverse complement strand
TGCCCATCCAATCGCGCAATCGTCCGATAGCAGAGGCTTGCCTCCTCCAGGTTGCCCGAGCGCACCGCCGCCGCCGCGTGGTGCCGCCAGAAGCGCACGCTGTGCGGATCCAGGGCTGTCGCCCGGCGGTAGAGCCTCAACGCCACGTGCGGACGACGTCGCCGAATGAGCGCCCGTCCGATCGCAAGCCACACTTGGGCTCGCAGGTCGGCTCGAAAGAAGATGTCGCGCAGAGTCCCCAGGAGGTTTCGCTTCCTCCCTCTCCGCCCGCGCCTTATCCCCAGCTCCACTGCCATTCCTCACTACCCCCTTATCGTTGCCCCCGCGCGATCAGGACACGGCCTGTGCATCCTTCTTCTCTGAATGATTCAGCTTCGCCGGCAGCTCTTGCCGCGACATCGGCAGGCCGTCGAGCGCCCTATCCATCTCGTCGCACAGGCTCCCGATGGTATGGGCAAGGGACGAGAAGCAGGTATGCAGAGCGCCTGCCCTGGCCGCCAGCGCCTCGCCCTCCTGGATGAGATCCCGGCCCCGCGCTCGCAGCGCCCGCTGGTCTCGCACGGCGTAGGCGAGATCGTTGGTGAGCGCCTCGGTCGCCAGAACCAGCGAGTCCAACGTCCCGTTGCGAACCTGGCGTGTCGAGCGGACCGACCGCTGGAGGCTCGTCGCCTCCCGCTCGGCCGCCCCGAGCTGCTGCGAAAGATCCTGGTGCTCTTGCTCCAGCGAGCAAAGCCGGTCGCACGTCTGGGCCGCCCGCGCCTGCGTGCTCTGCACGCGCGCCAGGGTTCTCCCGAGCTGCTGGCCGCGGGCGTGCAGCGACTTGCCAAACAGCCGCAGTTCCGACTCCCCTCGCCGCAAGTCGTTCCGAAGACGACGCATCCGATCGGCTCCAATCGCCAGTTCCCTCTCCGCTGCCGCCTTCAACCTCCGTCGAAGCTCCAACAAGAGGCGCAGATTGATCGCCTCGCGCGCCTGGGACACAGCAGTCACTGTCTCCCCCGACTGCACCTCAAGCTTCACAGGTGCCTCTCGCCGCCCCTGAACGGCTTCCCTCTCCATCCTTTCCCCCTTTGAGACTTTCCATGAAATGGCCGACGGCCTCCGGAATATAACCGTTCCGGAGGCCGTCTCGAGCCCACTGGTCGATCCCGCACTCACTTCCGCGCGGCCACCTCGCAGACTACTTCCCCACCGCCCCAATGGCAAGATGAACGCTCAATCGTAGTGGCCCATGCCCCAACAAAGCTGCGAGCATGTGTTAGTATCCCGACAATGCCATCCCACCGGCCGTCGAGGTGGCCAACTTCCTGCAGCCCAGTGTCTTATTGTGAGAAGAGAAAGCACACGCTCCATCCTCCGCTCTGCAACAACGCGAGCGCAGCGTGACTGCTTTCGGAAAAAGCTTGCCTTGGGCCTTTTCCGATACACGCGCGGGCAGGTTGGGTGTGAGAGAATACGGTACGTTACTCTTGTAAGACTTCGAATTGTCACGAGGTCTGTCGAGACTTCGACAGAGCTGGTATAAGTGGGAACCATCCGGAACTGCTTGAATGAAGCTTGGAGACCGCGTCCGCACTGAGATAGCTCTCCCTGGCATTCCGGCGGGCAGGCGGGGCGTAATCACAGAAGTAGGTCGCCTCTTTCTGGTCGTGGCCTTCGAGGACGGCCGACATGGCTACTACGCCCGCTGCCAGCTGGCGCTTGCTGCTTTGTCCCCCGACGGCGAGGAATCATCCACAAGCGAACTCATCCCCCTCGGCGTGGCCGACGCTCGCGTTCCTCGGGGCAGCCATCTCTGTCTTCTCCCCTCCAACAGAAACGTTGCCGTCAACGTCATCGCCCGCTACACCGCCGCCGGTCTGAGCTGCCGCGAGTCGGTGCTCTGCATCTTGCCCGACGGATGGCGGAGGCGATTCCTGCGCACGCTCTCTCTTCTCCGGGCGGAGGGCGAGGCAGCTATCGGCCGCGGAATGCTCGCAATCGTGTCTCCCTCAGAGGTCTATCAACCCCCGTCCACCTTCGTGGCGCGCGACCAACTCGAGCGCACCGCCACCGCGGTGTCTCGCGCGCTCGATACCAGCGCTGACGGCCTTCGCTGCTTTGGGTGCGTCGGCGAGACACATACGGCCGAGGGGTGGTGGGAATACGAGGAGAGGATCACGCCGATCCTCAAAGCCTTCGGCGCAACCGCGCTGTGCGTGTACGAGCACGACGGACTTGCCCCGGACGTGGAGCAGAAGGCGACGCTCCTCCACACACACGTCCTCAGGGACGGGCAACTCACGGTGGGCGGATCTCGAATCTACTAGAGGCCGACGGATCTCAGCGGCGCCGCTCGCGATATCCCGGCTGCGCCTGCGCGACATCGATGAACGCCAGCATGTTCTCCAGCGGCACATCCCCGGGAACGCCATGCGCGGGAGACAGGATATACCCGCCCTCGCCGCCCAGCGAAATGAGGTGCTCGGCCTCTTCTCGAACCTCCGCCGGTGATCCATAGGGAAGCGTCTTCTGCGTCGAGAGGCCCCCGAAGAAGGCCAGCCGACCCCGGTACTTCCGGATCAGCGCGGCGACGTCCATCACCTCCGGCTGAAAGGGGTTGAAGCAGTTCAGCCCCATTTCGATGAGGTCGTCGAACAGCTCGTCCACATCGCCGCACGAGTGGATCATCAAGTAGCGCCCCGCCTCCCTCACCACGCGGTACATCCGCTCCGCCGCCGGCCGAATGAACTCCCGCCAGAGCCCAGGACCCATCTGGAGCCCGCGCTGCTGGCCCCAGTCGTCGCCGAAGTAGGCGCAGTCGATATCGTACTTCAGCGCCTCCTCCACCTGGGCGATGTTCCACTCGGCGATGGCCTCGAGCAGGTCGCGCACGAACTCGGGGTGCTCGATGAAGTCCACCATCAGGTTCTCCATCCCGCGCAGCGTCCACGCCCGCTCGTACAGGGAAAACCCGAGAGCGTACACGCGGAAACGACGGGGATACCGGGCGATGAGGGGCTCCACGTTCTCGAAGAAACGCGGGGATACCGGGTTGGGAAAAGAGTATCCCGCCAGCGTCGGCTCCGGCAGCACGCACCCCTGCACGTTGCCGATGTCCTTGTCGATAGATCGATCCCAGACGACGCCGAAACCATCGCGCACGAGGTCGGGGCCGATCTCCTCGAAGAACCCTACGTCGTCGCCCAGCGTCAGGATGTGGTTGTCGAGCGCCTCTTCGAGATCGACATCCCCGAAGTGCCCGAGGAGCTTCTCCCGCGCCGGGACCGTGAATCCGAAGCTCCACGGAACATACGGCGGCCGCTCCCCGTCGAACACGAGCTTGACGATTTCGCGGTGGGTCATTGCCTCACAGCTCCTCCGCTCTCTGGGGTGGCCCCCCCCCCGTATCCTGGCATGCCATCTGCTGTCGCCCGGAGACAACGCCCTACAACCGGACCGAGCCGACCAGGTGGGTTACCGCCTCCACGTCATGGGCCTCCAGGTAGGCGCGAATGCCCTCCAGCACGCGATTCCCCGCCGCCGGGTCGGCGTACAGCGCCGTCCCCACCGCCACCGCAGAGGCCCCCGCCAGGATGAACTCCAAGGCGTCGTTCGCGTTCCAGATCCCGCCCATCCCGATAACCGGGCACGTCACCGCCCTCGCCACCTGATACACCCGCAGCACCGCCGCCGGCCGGATCGCCGGCCCCGACAGCCCCCCCGTGCCCGCGGCGAGCAGCGGACAGCGCTTCTCCACGTCGATCACCATCGCCGAGAACGTGTTGGTACACGAGATGGCGTCCGCCCCAGCCGCCTCGCACGCCACAGCGATCGACGCGATGTCGGTCACGTTCGGCGTCAGCTTGGCGATGATCGGCTTGCCCGTTGCTGCCCGCACCGAAGAGACGACATCGGCGCTCGCCTCGGCATCGACTCCGAAGGCCATGCCGCCCTTCTTCACGTTGGGGCAGGAGATGTTGATCTCGATCCCCGCCACCTCCGAGCCATCGAGAGCGGCTGCGCACTCGGCGAAATCCTCCGGCGTCTCGCCGGCAATGCTGGCGACGATGTTGGTGCCGTATTCGAGCGCCCCCGGAAGCTTGTTGCGAAGGAACACGTCCAGGCCGACGTTCTCCAGCCCGATGGCATTCACCATTCCGGCCGGCGTCTCCGCCGTGCGGCAGGCGGGAGGGTTCCCCTCGCGCGGCTTCCGCGTGATCGTCTTCAGAACCAGCGCCCCCAGCTCGCCGTAATCCGCCAGTCCCTTGAACTCGTCCCCGTACCCGAAGATGCCCGAGGCGACCATGACCGGATTCCTCATGGCCATCGCACCGATTTTCACCGTCAGGTCCGGCCCGCTCATGGATCGAGTCTCTCCCAGTCGATCTCGGAGTCGTAGAAGACGGGACCGTCGCGACAGACCGTCTTGTAGGCCCCATCGGTCGATGGCACGACGCACGACCGGCAGGCTCCCACCCCGCACGCCATCCGCTCTTCCAGCGACACCTGCACGGGCAGCCGCGCCCCGGCCATCTCCGCCACCCGCTTGAGCATCGCCCGAGGGCCGATCGCCATAATCTCATCCCCTTCCGAGCCGAACTCGCCCAAACGCTCCTCCAGCAGATCGCTCACGAGCTTGCCTTCCATCGCCTCGCTCACGAAAGCGACCTCCACTCCGAGGGCGGCCAGTCCCGGAAGTGTCGCCCCCTCCGCTCCAGACCGCTCCACCTGGTAGGGGATCATAGCATCGTCGGCGGCCCCAACCAGAAGCACGACCCGCACCCGCCGCGAGGTCAGGGTCTGAAGCAGAAAGGGCACCGGCGCCAGCCCGATCCCGCCCGCCACCACGACGGCCCTACGGAGCGATTCTCGGATGCGGAAGCCGTTGCCGAGCGGCCCGATAACGTCCAGTTCCTCGCCCTTGGAGGTGCCGGCCAGCATCCGCCCGCCCCTGCCTCGCAGGCGCAGCAGAATCTCAATGTCGTCCGGCGGCCGGAGGCGCGAGATGCTGTAGGGGCGTCGCAGGAGCGCCGCGCTCGGAGGTCGATCCAGCTCCTCCGGAGGGTGGCACCAGACGTGGACGAACTGCCCGCAGACGGCCTCTCCCGCGATGCGCGGGGCCTTCAGCAGCAACCGATGATGCTCGCCCGGAAGACGCTCGCTCTCCCGAACCTCCGCCCGGACTCTGTGCGCGCCCGTCCCGGCGCCGCCCCCACTCCCCCCCCGAGCGGACGCCTCCGCCCCGCTCACGCGGAACCTTCGACCCGAATCCCGACCGTGGTCGTCGCCGGCGCCCGGACTCCCGCCTTGTCCGTCACCGTGCACGTCACGAGATAGTCCCCGGGCTCCTTGTAGACATACTTGACTTCCTTGCCGAGCGCCTCCTGCCGGACCCCGTCGCGCTTATCGAAGTCCCACGAAATCTGCGCATCGACCGCCCCGCCTCGCAGAGAGGCGGAAAACTCGATGAGCTGATCCGGCCGGGCGAGCAGCGGCTCCGCCTTCACGGTCACCTCCACAGGCTTGCTGTCCGCCAGCAGGCTAACCCGACCCAGGTAAAACACATCGGACTCGTCGGCGAAAATGCCCACCGCACGCACCTTCGTCGCCGCTTCTGCGCCCTTCATCTGCGACAGCGCCACCGTAACCGGCATCCATCCGCGCTCGTCCTTCGGTATTGCGCCCACGGGCACAGCGCTGGCGATCATCTGTCCCTGGTCTGTGAACAGCACCAGGCGGAGGTTGCGAACGGTCAGCACCTTCTCTCCCGGCGCAGCCGCCCTGGCGCCGGCGCCAGCCGCGGCGCCGCGGCCAGCAGCCGCTCCCCCACCCACACGGCCGCCACCACCGCCGCCTCGCATGCCGCCGCCACCTCGCATGCCACCGCCGCCTCGCATGCCACCGCCGCCTCGCATGCCGCCGCTGCCTCGCATACCACCACCGCCCCGGCCACCACCGCCGCCGCGCATACCACCGCCGCCCCGGCCACCACCACCGCCGCCGCGCATACCACCGCCGCCCCGACCACCACCGCCGCCGCGCATACCACCACCGCCGCCGCGCATACCACCACCGCCCCGACCACCACCGCCGCGGCCGCCACCGCCGCCGCCGCGCATACCACCACCGCGCGCACCAGTGGCGGCGCGCGCCTGCTGCCTCAGTGTTTCCTCCTCCAGCCTACGCGTCTCGAGAGACTCCTGCCCGGGCAGCAGCCGCACATCGAGATACCCGCTCCCCGATGCCACGAACTCCCCCAGATCCACGGGATTGGTGAGCTGCAGGACGATTCCCTGGTACGGCCCCTGTGCCGTTACCTTCAACACCTGCGGCCCGACATAGGTCTCCTCATACACCGGCTCCGCAGTTCCGCTCCCCCACGACACCACCTTGATCCCGCCGGAATCCCGCTGGAGATCCCCGTCGTACAGGATCGCTTCCCGATCCGGGCCCACCAGACTCGCCAGTTGAGCGCGTCCGGGAACCGCGATGAGCGCCATTCCGACAAGCAGCGCTACCGAGCAAGCAATTGCTATCCGTGTCATTTCGGCCACCTCGCGCCTATACGACGAATTCCGCCAGCACTTCGTTCGACAAGAGCCACTTCTCGCGGGGAATCCACAGCCTCCCGCCCTCGGCAATCAGCAGCCCGTCCCCGCAAAGCCTCCGAATCCCCTCCTCGAAGACCTCCTGCGGCGCCGACCCACAGCGCCCTTCGATCTCCTCCTCCGACACCCCTTCGGCCCGTCGCAGCCCCAGCATGAGCATCTCCCCGACCCTCTCTCGCGCCGAAAGCGCCTCCGCCCGAACCACCGGCAGCCGTCCCCGCTCCAGCCACTCTGTATAGACTCTCAGATCGGCCGTATTGTTCCAGCGCACGCCCCCGCGAAATGAGTGCGCCGAGGCCCCTAGCCCGAGGTATTCGTCATCTGCCCAGTATCTCCTGTTGTGGCGGCACTCCAGGCCGGGCCGGGCGAAGTTCGAGATCTCGTAGTGGTCGAACCCCGCCTCCCCCAGAATCTGTTCCGCGGCCGCGTACATGTCGGCGGCGAGGTCGTCGTCCGGCGCGGGCAGCTCGCCGCATTCGATCTGAGCCTGCAATGCCGTCCCCTCCTCCACCGTGAGGGCGTAGGCGGAGATGTGCTCCACCCCACATTCGACCGCGGCCGCCAGCGACCGGCGCCACCCCTCCAGCGATTGCCGCGGCACCCCGTACATCAGATCGAGGCTGGTGTTGGCGCACCCCGCGCGGCGCGCCGACGCAATCGCCTCCTGCGCCTCCGCCGCCGTGTGAATCCGGCCCAACGTTCGAAGGGTTTCGTCGGAGAAGGACTGCACGCCGAGGCTGAAGCGGTTGACCCCGGCGGCGAGGAGGGCGGCGATCTTCGCCTGGTCCACGGTGCCGGGATTCGCTTCGATGGTCACCTCCGCCCCGTCCTCAAACGCGAACCGGCTGCGCAGCCGACCCAACACCTCCGCCATCCACTCCGGCGGGAGGATGGTCGGGGTGCCGCCGCCGAGGTATACGCTCTCCGCTTGCGCTCCGGCGAACTCCGCCGAAGCCGCGCGCAGATCGGTCTCCACCGCCAGAGCATCGACGTACCGACGGGCGGCGGAAAGCCCCCCCGCTTCCTCCAGCGCTTCGGAGGCGAAGTCGCAGTAGGCGCACTTGCGAGCGCAGAAGGGGACGTGGAGGTAGATGCCGATCTCACAGTCCATCAGATAATCCAGCCTAAGCCGACCACGTCATCTCAGGGCATCAGTGAGAGCCCGGCCGGCGCTAGACAGCAGCCAGGCTCGTAGCGATGGCTTGTCAGACTGTGGGGAAGGAGCGCTATTGAAGCGCAAAGCCGAGACAACCCTTCCGCTCACGATCCCTGTAGAGGATGCCCCATCTTCCGCTGGTTCCGCCGCTCGGCACTCGCTGAGCGACGATCCGCACCAACTGCTCAGCACTCTCTGGAACGTTGTCCGGGCGTCGCTCGAACGGCGACACGCGCTCTAAGCGGAGCAAGAGATCTGCCATGGGAAGGAGCCCTGCAGTGGGCTGAGGAGCCGGCTGATCCGTGGCCGCTACAACCAGTGAGGTGACCTCGCGCTCACACAGGTAGGCGATGAGTGCTGGGACGAACATGTCCTCAGCAGCGCAAAGTGGGTGGCGCGCCGCGAGGTGATCCAATCCATTGAGGACCACGATAACGTCTCGGCCTGCTTCTTCGCCATGCCGCTGGACCAGCCCATCTATGGCTACGACTACTCGATGCATGAACTCGGCGGGCGGTATGTAGCCAGGATGGAAGTACACGATGTCGAGCCGACGGTTCGCCCCGTTGGCCAGTGATCCAAGGTCACAGATTCCCTCCTGGCCGCAGATCTGTTCAAGAGCGTCCAAGGCAGCTCTCTCGTCGTCTCGCAAGGAGAACATGACACCTAGCGCCTGGGGATTCTGTTCTAGATGCCGCAAGAGCGTGCAGTACGCAAGATGACTCTTCAACGCACCTCGGTCGCCGACGATGGCAGTGCAGCGTCCCTTGGGGAACCCACCCGGCGTCTTCTCTTGGGGGTCCACTGGCCCCACGGGCATGATCGCAGACATCCCCTTGACGGCGACATCCACTGCCTCGAGCCGAGATCGTTCCCCTGCGTTCGCTCGCCGAGCCGGCCGTATGGCCCCCAGATGACGGTGGATTGAGGGAAGCACGTAGACGCCTCCCTGTTCGCGGTCGAGCCCCAGATGACCTGTGGCAGCTGCTTGTGCCATCCCATCCTTGGGTTTCCCGTAGACTTTCAACACGTGCCTGCCCTGCGCGTGCTCCTGCCAGCGCATCTTGACAATCTGGAAAGTGCGAAGCATGTAGCCTGCTTCGCTGGTTTGCTCGAACCTGGTTTCAATATCCGGCATGAAGGCGAAATAGGGCTCGTTGCCTCGCGCCCAGTCCTGGATCAGGATGAGAATCCAGATTCCGGCCGGAGGCTCCGCCCTCAGGGCCTTTAGCACCTCCTCCGCATCCCACCTGAACCTCAGCATGTTCAGACTATCAATGACGACTACCCGAGCATCGCTGAGCCCTCGGATCTCACTCAGACGCTGGAACAGGTGCGCCGGTGGTCCGAGTGGCGGTGTTGCGGTTATCTCCGTTCCGGCCGCCCACATCCCACCCCGATCGCCATCCCGAGCCGCGCGCACGAGGGGACTCTGTGCTAACTGGGCGTCAACCACGTACTCCCACCCGAGATCTCTCATGTTCTGCCCAAGGCGACCTGCGGGACTCTCCGCCGAGAAGAAGAAGGTCGAGACGGTATTGCCGTCATCTTGTGGCTGTGTCGCCATGCGGTAGCAGAGCTCCAGAAAGAACAGGGTCTTCCCGATGCCGGGCGGTCCGGTGACGAGCCACAGCAATGGCGGCCCACTGCCGGCCTCCACGTCGTCAGGGACTAACACGCCGCCATCAAACAGGCAATCCAGCCAGCAAACCGGGCGTCCACCGTCGTCAAGCAGGTCTGCGAGCCCCCCGTCAGGCACGCGACACTTCACGGGACTCACAAACGTCCGAAGGCGCTTAGGCATGTGATCTCCCCTCTCGGGCTAGCGCCCCAGGCCGGAGCCGACCGCCCTAACGCAGTGCTCACATCATGCGCCCACTCTTCCACCTCCGCTGCCTGGCTCCTCCTGACTTGCCTGCAGAGGGCCGCCGATAAGATGCTAGGGAAATGTGCAAGGGCTTATCTTGCCCGCCTGCGGCAGTAACGCGCATTAGACTCATCTGATGTCCAGTCGGGTTGCGGGTTCACCGAGACTCGCCCTGGGAGCGCGTACATCTCTCAAATGACCACCCCACGCGCCAAGGCCACCTGGAGCACAGCGGTCTCAGGATGCGTGCGCCCATGATAGGCCCTAGTCCGCGATCTTCAGCACCGTCAGAAACGCCTCTTGCGGCACGCTCACCTGCCCGATCTGGCGCATGCGCTTCTTCCCCTCTTTCTGCTTTTCGAGAAGCTTGCGCTTGCGGGTGATGTCCCCGCCGCAGCACCTCGCCGTCACGTTCTTGCGAAGCGGGGCGATGCGCTCGGCGGCGATGATGCGGGTCCCCTCGGCGCCGCATGGAATAGCATCTTCCGAAATATAGCGCAAGCTGCTATGTCATGCAAGTCCAGTGCCTGGGGTCGCTTGGATCGGCCGGGAGGTATGCTGAAAAGAAACCGACCCGGCTGATATCAGCCGGGCCGGTTCGCAGAGAGTCGGGCGTCGGTCAATGGATCAGCCGCTGACCGTTCACCTCGTTGAGGTCTGTGATGCCGGGTCCCTGATGGGGGATTTTGACTAACAAATGCTGATCGCTGAGGTTGGCGACGAAGAACAGCACGCCCTTGCGGGTTCCCAATATTGGCTCGACAAGGTCGCTGTCCGCCTTCAGCTTGAAGAAGATGGGGAGCACGTCGGGCCGGAAGGTGCCGAGCATCGTGGGCCCCTCTTCTTCACATCCATAGCTTCGCCAGTGGTAGACGAAGGTGTCGTCGGGCTTGAAGACGCCATCCCAGCCATAGATCGCCATGAGGCTCAGCTCGTGGGTGTCGGCCGACTCGGGACCCAAAGCCATGTCGTGTATCTTGGTGGCGAGCAGCAGTCCTTGTTCGGTGCCGATGAACTCGTAGCGGAAGCCCGAGCCAACGGCGCCGGAGAACTCTTCGGGCAGGTCGCGGAACTCGTAGTAGCAGCCGCGATCGGACAGCACGACCCGCACCAGGTCGTTCGTGTATTCGGAACCGTCGCCGACCTGGTCTTTGATGTAGTCGATCATGACCTCATACTCAGGTCGCTCGGCTTGTCCTAGCTGCGGCAGCTCGCGCTCTCTCCAGTTCATGATAAGTTCCTCTCTGGGAACCCCTTCAAGCCACTTTGATGGTACCCACCTCAGCGTGCAAGCTACCCCCGATTGCATTTCTTCCGCTGGCTATATACCACGATTCTTGTGCGATGGGCACACAATCTGCGCGGGTGTTGTCTCGTGGCGTTCAGCGGCGGACGCGCGTGGTATACTGAGGTGGGTAGGTGACCATGCGCATGGTATCGGTCGTTCTCGTACTGGTGTTTCTCTTGGCGGGCGCCCCCGTTTTCGCGGAGGGTATTGCGGACGTCGATGAGGTACAGGAGGGGCCGGCGCCGGGCGTGGTGCCTCCTGACTCCCCGGGGGAGTTGACGAAGGAGGAGAAGGCGGAGGCGGATATCGGGCGGTCGGCGTCGGAGCAGCTGGAGAAGAAGTTCAAGCTGATCGAGGACAGCCCGGCACTGCTCCGGCTGGCGGGCATCGTGAAGAAGCTCCGGCCAGTGACGCAGAGGCCTCACCAGGGGTACGAGCTGAAGGTGGTGGACAGCAAGGCGATCAACGCCTTCGCTCTGCCGGGGGGATACATCTACTTCACGCAGGGGATTCTGGAGGCGGTGGAATCGGAGGATGAGCTGGCGGCGGTGGCGGGGCACGAGATGGGGCACGTCTGCCTGGCGCATTCGCGGAGGCTCATGAGCAAGGACGAGAAGTATCAGCGGATTCTCGGGGCGCTGCTGGTGGTTTCGATCTTGAGCAATGCGGAGGGGATCGATCCGGGGGCGATCGCGACGGTGGGGGGGCTGGTGGCGCAGGATGCGCTGAACCACTATGGGCGGGAGGCCGAGTTCGAGGCCGACCACGAGGCGGTGCTCTATCTGAAGGAGAGCGGGCAGTACAATCCGGTGGCGGTGCTGACGGTGGTGGAGGGGCTGGCGCGAATGGAAGGGTCACAGGCGAACCCCGACATGGGAGTCTTCCTGACGCACCCGTACGGGAAGCAGCGGGTGGAGGCTGTGACCGAGGCGCTCGAAGCGCTCGGCCTACCGATCGAGCGAAGGCGGGTGACGCGATCGCTGGTGGCGGAGGCGGCGCACGTTGTGACGGAGGGCCGGGAGATGGGGGAGCTTCGGCTGAACGGTCGAGTCGTGTTCCAGCCGGCGGCGGAGGTGGACGGGCTCTCGCCCATGGCGCGGGCGGAGGGGAGCGCGGCGGTGTTCAACGAGCTGCTGCTGGAGAACCTGCGGCTGCTGGAGATCATGCAGGTGGCGGAGGGGGATTCGGTGCTGATCGGGGCCCGGGGGGAGACGCTGCTCAGGATCACGCCGGAGGATGCGGCAGTCCACGAGGCGGAGGTGGCGGCGCTGGCGCAGCAGGCGATGACGGCGATCCGCCTGGGGTTCAGCGAGGAGAAGGTGGAGCGGGCGTATTAGGGGGGAGAGGGGATGGGAGGGGAAGCCGCGGATGAACGCGGATGGACGCGGATGAGAGGCGGCTGCGCCGCCTACGCAGGTTGAAAACCTGCGCCACCGGGGAAAGGCGAACGGCCGGCGCGACGCAGGGGCTTCGGCAGCAGAGCTACCGAAGCAACGAAACACCCACACGAACGACCCCATTGGTTGACCCTTCGCGCTAGCGGGCGTAGCCGGATGAGGCTTCGTTGGCGGTTGCCAGGAGTCCGGCCGGGAGTGTCGGCAGGAGGTCGAGGTAGAGGCCGGTGCCGACGGCGACGCAGGTGAGGGGGTCCTCGGCGAGGTGGACGGGGACGTCGGTCTGGGCCTCGATGAGGCGATCGAGCCCGCGGAGGAGGGCGCCGCCGCCGGTGAGGGTGATGCCGCGCTCGATGATGTCGGCGGCGAGCTCGGGCGGGGTACGCTCGAGGACGTTGCGGACGCGCTCGACGAGGGTGGCGACGGGCTCGGCGAGGGCTTCCCTCACTTCCTCGGAGCTGATCTCGATGGTCTTTGGGAGGCCGGCGACGACGTCCCGCCCCTTGACGGCGATGGAGGACTCGCTGGGAAGCGGGTAGGCGGAGCCGACCTTGATCTTGATGTCCTCGGCGGTGCGCTCCCCGATGATGAGATTGTAGCTGCGCTTGATCTGGCGCATGATCATGGCGTCCATTTCGGAGCCGCCGAGGCGGATGGACTCGCTGAGGACGATACCGCCGAGAGAGATGACGGCGATGTCGGTGGTGCCGCCGCCGATGTCGACGACGAGGTGGCCGTTGGGGCTGGTGACCTCGAGGCCGGCGCCGATGGCGGCGGCCATGGGCTCCTCGACGGGGATGGCGCGGCGGGCGCCGGCGGTGAGAGCGGCTTCGATGACGGCGCGCTTTTCGACGGCGGTGGCGCCGGAGGGGATGCAGATGCAGACCTGGGGCTTGAACAGCTTGCGGCGGCCGCAGACGCGGGTGAGGAGGTAGCGAAGCATCTTGCGGGTGATGCTGAAGTTGGCGATGACGCCATCCTGAACGGGTTTTACGGCGGTGATGGCGTCGGGCGTGCGGCCGAGCATGGCGCGGGCTTGCTCGCCCATGGCGACGATCTCGTTGTCCGAGATGGCCACGACCGAGGGCTCCCGGACGACGATGCCGCGGCCCTTGACGTAGACCAGTATGTTCGAGGTGCCGAGGTCGATTCCGACGGCTTGCGAAAGACGGATCATGTCGAACGTTCTCCTCTACCCTGCCAGCTCTATGTCCGCTCCGAGGGAGCGGAGTTTGGTTTCGAAGTGTTCGTAGCCGCGGGCGACGTGATTACGCCCCGCGACGAGGCTCTCGCCCTGTGCTCCGAGCGCGGCGATGACGAGCGCCGCGCCATCTCTGATGTTGCCGGCCTCGATCTCGGCGCCGTGAAGACGAGGGACGCCCCGGATGGCGACACAGCGATGGTTCACCAGCCGCATGAAGGCGCCCATCCTGACGAGCTGTTCGACGCACTGGAGCCGTTGAGTGAAGATGCTTTCCTCCACATAGCTTTGGCCGTCGGCGCAGGCGAGCAGCGCGGTTGTGGGTGGTTGAAGGTCGGTGGCGAAGCCGGGAAACGGCTCGGTGATCAGCGAAATGCCGCGCAGCCGGTCGGGGCAGGAGACCCGGAGGCCGTCGGCACAGGGCTCGAGGTTCACGCCGGCCTCGGCGACCTTGTCGGCGAAGGCGCCAAGTTCGTCGCGGGTGGTCTCTTCGACGGTGACGTCGCCCCGGGTGGCGGCGGCGGCGCAGAGGAAGGTGCCGGCCTCCAGGCGGTCGGAGTTCACCCGATGGGCGGCGCCGTGGAGCCGGTCGACGCCCTGGATGGTCAGCGTCTGGGTGCCGATGCCCGTGACGCGGGCACCGGCTGCGTTGAGGAAGCGGCAGAAGCCGATGACATCGGGCTCGAAGGAGGCGTTCTCGATGGTGGTCTCGCCCGCGGCGAGGGCGCCGGCCATCAGCCCGGTGAAGGTGGCGCCGGGGTTGCGGTGCCGGGGATCGAGGGTCACGACTGCGCCCCGCAGGCCTTCGGCGGAGAGATGGATCGTGTCGTTCGTCTCTATCGCGGCGCCGAGGGCTTCGAGGACCGAGGTGATGTGGGTGACCGGCCTGGCTCCGAGGTCGCAGCCGCCCGGCATGGCCATCTCGACCCGCCCTCGGTGGAGCAGCACGGGACCGAGGAGGTAGTGGGAGGCGCGCATTTTGCCCACGAGATCGTCCGGGGCGCGGTGGGTGGAGAGGCCGTGGTTGGTGATTCGGACCTCGCCGCCGGGGAGCTCTTCGACGGTGAGGCCGAAGGCGCGGAGGAGGGCGAGCATCGTCTCGACGTCGGCGATGTGCGGGATGTTGGTGAGGGTGGATCGGCCGTCGAGCAGGAGGGTGGCGGCGAGGAGCGGGAGGGAGCCGTTCTTGCTCCCCGAGGGCCGCACCGTCCCCCTCAGCGGCGTTCCGCCTTCGATGCGCCAAGCGACTTCGGTCATAGCTGGGTCCTTGTGCTGAGGTGTCTGCTTTGTCTTCGCTATCTTAGGCCGCGTGTCTTCTCGATGGTGCGAATTCTCGCCAGGGCGCGGCGAAGGGCGGCTTCGGCGCGGGCGAGGTCGACGTCGCGCGGGCGCGAGCGGATTCTCTGCCGGGCGCGCTCCTCGGCAGCGCGGGCGCGCTCGACGTCGATCTCGGCGGCGGCCTCGGCGGTGTCGGCGAGGATGGTGACGCCGTCGGGCCCGACCTCGAGGAAGCCGGAATGGACGGCGAAGAGGCTTGGTTCCCCGTTCTCGCCGGTGACCGACAGGACGCCGGTGCCGAGCTGGGCGACCAGGGGGGCGTGCCTGGCGAGGATGCCGAAGTAGCCCTCGGCGCCGGGGGCGATCAAAGATCGCACCCGCCCCTGGAAGAGGCTGTGATCGGGCGCCAGGACGGTCAGATCGTAGGGCGGTGAGGGCACGCTATTGGTCCTTGGCCAGTTCCTCGGCGCGGGCGACGGCCTCGTCGATGCCGCCGACCATGTAGAAGGCCTGCTCGGGGAGGTCGTCGTGCTTGCCGTCGACGATTTCCTTGAAGCCGCGGATGGTCTCGCGGAGCTGGACGTATTTGCCGGGTCGGCCGGTGAAGGTTTCGGCGACGAAGAAGGGCTGGGAGAGGAAGCGCTCGATGCGGCGGGCCCGATCGACGATGGTGCGGTCCTCCGGGGAGAGCTCTTCGATGCCGAGGATGGCGATGATGTCCTGGAGGTCCTTGTAGCGTTGGAGCACCTCCTGGACGCGGCGGGCGACCTGATAGTGCTCTTCGCCGACGACGGCCGGGTCGAGGAGGCGGGAGGTGGAGCGCAGGGGGTCCACCGCCGGGTAGATGGCCTTCTCCGCGATGCGGCGGTCGAGGAAGCTGGTGGCGTCGAGGTGGGCCATGGCGGCGGCGGGGGCGGGATCGGTGAAGTCGTCGGCGGGGACGTAGATGGCCTGGAGGGAGGTGATGGAGCCCTTCTTGGTGGAGGTGATGCGCTCCTGGAGCTGG
>Ga0307377_10004225_pt1 | contig 15781 bp, 28 predicted proteins | sample TR3MG_FD_202535 | JGI IMG/M metagenome (GOLD analysis project Ga0307377, IMG submission 202535) | Soil microbial communities from Risofladan, Vaasa, Finland - TR-3 | ecosystem: Environmental > Terrestrial > Soil > Coastal area > Acid sulfate soil | place: Finland: Risofladan, Vaasa | collected... | reverse complement strand
TCTGAAGCAGAGGTAACATCGGCATCCTGGTGGGTAACGGCGGTATCGCCATTGAGGATAGCGGATTCTACAGCTCGCTCCTGAGCCTCAACCACTTCCGTTCTAGCCAAGGCTAGGATTTGAGGTGCTGAATCTTCATTCAGTTCCTCGGGTAGACACATATGCTCGACCAATTTCTCTGCTTCGAGAGTGATCTTGCTAGTGCCAAAGTTAGCTGCCGCGACATTGTCAGCTGGGTCACAGCTTTCAACTTGGCGACGAGCTACTGTCACGTTTCTTTGAACCGGCAAGTCAAATGGACTTGAAGGCATGGTCACTTGCTTGAATCGACCCGAAACTTTTCGCTCCAATTCAAACTCTTCGATGTACTGAGCCGAGACGAGGGTAGGAACCCATTCATCCCCGGCGCCTACAACCGTTGACCCGAAGGCCTTCAATCGTGGAGCCAAGACTTCGCGCCCGTATGCATTCCCGGTCAACATGCCTTTGACTTTGGAAATGCGATCGGTATCTTTTGCTTCTCCATGGACAACCTGCTGAATCAAACGTGAAATATCCACGTCCTCTTTCAGTTGGCGTACCAAACCCTTGTAGTGCATGGGAACATGCTGAAAACGGGGGTCAGCCGTATTCACATTGATGAGATCCTTCACATGGGTGCAACGAAAGGCAGACATGGCCTTTTGCTCGTCGCTGCCCATATGACGGACTTGGCTGTTGTTGTTGCGATTCTGCAAGAGAAGCTTCTCTCTCTCAGACTCGTAGTTCTTCTGGGCTGTTTCCGCTGCGCTGATTCGTTTTTCCAGCTTCGTGACTGATGTTTTCAATCTAACCTCCTCCGCGATGCGGAAATTTAATCAACCATGAGAGATGCTAAGTCTATACCTAGTACCCCATTTTTTTAAGCCTCAGATCTAAATTTTCCAAGTATTTTCGCTCTGAGTCAACATTATCTTCATCTTCGGCCTTTTCATCGCTTGACTTTAGCCCAGCTTCAGTGGTCTCAGATGTATCTAGTCTAGCACTTAATTTCTGAATTTCAGCAATCAAAGATCCCAAAAGGACGTTTGTCTGATTCGTGGCGGCCATCAATGGGGTAGGTTGCTCGTCTGTTCCGACTTCCAGTGCCACCGTGTCAGTGCTCTGATTATCTTCGTCTACCGACTGCTTAGGCTGGTAACCATCTGCAACTGCAAAGAATTTTTCGTAGTCCTTGCGTGATGGAGACATGGAACATTTGCCCTGATCCTGACACATCGCGATAGCAACGGCTACTGCTTCCTCTTGCCCCTTGCCTTCATCCATTAGGGTAGGAACCTTGGTCATGACGCACTCTTGGAAATCCTTGATGGACATCTCGACTACCTCGCCTTCGCCCTCTTCGACTTCAGCTTCAGGAACTGTGACGCTTGGGTGGCCGTGGTCATTTTCGCCGGCCATCACTTCGCCGCCCTCAATCATGTGAATGTGATCTTCGGTTCCCTCAGAAGTCCCTGTGGTCCTGCCGTTGCCGGATTCGTCCACTGAAGCGGAGTGCATGTGATTTGCCTCGCCTGCTTCAATTTCAACATCCATCATGGCTTTTTCTTCTTCTGGTTCGTCCTCAGCTTCTTCGAGTTCAATCTCTTCGTCGTCGCCGCCCTCGGCTTTTTCTTCTTCTTCAGGTGCTTCATCGGTAGATTCTTCAACAACTTCGGCAACTTCTTCAGTTGTTTCAGCCGCTTCTGCCTCTACTTCTTCAGCGGGGGCCTCAACTAGAGCTACAGCGGGGGCTTCTTCTTCGTCGTCGCCCTCAGCTTTGTTTTCTTCGGCTTCTTCGCAGGGGTTCCCCATTTCGTGCCACTTGGCATGTAGGGCCGCCATGATAGCTTTCGCATCGCCACCCTCAGCAATTTCGCGTAAAGCCTCCTCAAGAAGATCAGTTGGGGTGGGGGCTTCACCTTCTTGCTTGACCGCTGCGGCAGCTTCTTTTTTCAGCATTGCTATCTCCTTGCTATTTAAAGATTTAATCGACTTAGAAACTATTTGAAAGGTTGAATCCTGGTTCATAGGGACGCCAACGATTGACACCTCGAATAACTCAGCCTTAGAAATGTTGTTCACTCCATCAGCATCCTTTTGTTCATGATGGGTGTCAAACCCTACCGAAAACGCCCGGAGATTTCCCTCTTCAACCAAGGTGCGGACATTGGCCACATCAGGATGAGGGGAGTTGCTGATTTTCACTTTGACCCGTAACCCTTGCTCCGTGGGCATTACAGACAAAGCCTTGCCGACAATCATGTCAGCATTGTGATTGAATAGAATCACTGGGTTCTTTTTAAAATTCGTGAGGTCCCAGGCCTGAGGCTCAATGAAATCTTTGCCCCTGTCTACTACGGCCTTGTTGGCGAACCCCTCGATAATGAGATCCTTGCCAACCGCCTTGACCTTGCTGAAATGTCCAACGATTTTATTTTGGCCGTGAATGACCTTTTTCTTCTTTAGTTTCATGTGACCCTCCTTAGATCTCATCAAATTCAACCCCAGGGGGGATCATTACTAACGTACATCGGCAATTGATTGTTTCCTCTGGGCCGCCTGCCGGGTCCCTTGGAAAGTTCAACCCATTTGGAAAAGCGTCATCAGCGGGAATGGCCCCTGCCTCTTGAGCTTGAGTGTGGCTGTCTCTTACATCACCATCATCGGCACTTATCCAAGCCTTTCTTAGCTCGGGGCCTAAGACCTCCTTGGCGTTATCCATTGCGGCAGCTTGCCCCAGGGACACCGCTGTCAATGTTTCGGTCCTAGCGATTGTTCTCGCTTTGGCCAGGGACTTCTCAGGATCTCTAAAGGTATCAGCTACTCTGCGGGCTATTTGGTCGATTGTCTCGTTGTTTTCAACGCCCTTGCTGATGTCACTCATGATTGATTCTGATTGGGTCTTACTGATTTGAGCAAAAGTGTCTATGCCGCGCTCGCTTAGTTGAAGGCTTCGCCCCTTGGCGTCTCGCTCCTGTAGGGCAGCAATCTCGTTACGATCCTTACCATTCACTACAACGTCCAACTGTGACCGGTAGCCAACATCGATGGTGGAGCTCAATATCTGTGAGTGCTTATTGACGAACTGTTCCTCTAGGTCATCAAAGGCGCGTTGGATCCGGCGCTGCAAAGTTCTTTTGGCCGGTGCATCCACAGCCTTGAATGACTTCTCTTTCAGGCTAGTGGTGATCACCATGATTGCCTGCTCTGCAAAGGCAGCAAAGGTTTCAAGGACTAGGTCCTGCATTTGAAGGCCGGTGCCTACCTCCTCCTGCTTCAACTGCTTACGAACAGTGTCAAGGTAGCCATCAAACTTCGCCATATAACGCATGACTTTGTCGCCCGCGCCAATGCCTACGTCCGGGAGTTCTTCATCTTCCGTTTGAATTTCCAAAGGCTCAGTTTCAACTTGAGGCTCAGCCAACGTAGTCGGAGCCGTTGCCGAAAACGCCATAGGTGGAGGAGCTGACTTCGCAATAAGATTAAAAGGTAGATCCGCGTCAGCCTGTGACGACGGGGCTTTTGCAAATAGGTCTCTTCTGACTTCATTGACGCTCCATCCTGACTCCAATAACTTCTTAGCGAGTTCAGCCTGTTGAGCCTTGTCCTCTTGAAGTGCTTGAACGTCTGTTAAATCAAATTCAAGAAATCGACCTTCCCCTAGTTGGAGTTTGAAAAATCCAGTGAGGCTACCCTCAATCATCCGCATCGCGGGCTTTAGAGTTGCCTCCCAAAAGTTTTTGAGTGATGTCTTATATTCCTCGGACCCCAGGGAGCCAGCTGATTGCAGGGACAGCTCATGCTTTGGAACCTTGAGCAAGGCGCATATGACCTCCCTGTTTTTATCAACGACTTCAACGATCCGCTGGTCAGCTAACGTATGGGATAGCGGCACTACGTCAACGCCCTTTGGAACAATCATGGTTCGGCGCTGATTCCGGCGCCCAGTGTAGGCCTGCTCAAATGATCTCAGTTGGCGAAGGGCTACGTCCTCATTGACGTTTTTATCCATCTTGAGTGCGAGCCCAGGGGTGGCCTGCTTCTGGTAGAAGGCATTCAAGTAGTCTTGTGAGTAACGATTGAACAGGATTGATTTGCGCCCCGGGATGAATGGCGATAGCCCCCACAATAATGATGATGGGTTCGGCCGACGTATGTGGGCAATCTCCTTTTGGTCAAAGGTCACACGATTGTCCTGGCTCATCCGACCCTCTTCAGAGTTGGACCCAACCAAGTAGCTGCGAATATTGCCATCGGTGTGGAAATCAATTGATACCAGCTCAGTTGGGAATACCGTCAAGCTGTTCTTTTGGCGGGCATACCAGATGATGGCATTGCCCTCTAAGAAGTATTCAACGCACAGGTTGTACATCCAACTGTGATAGTCCTGCCATTGGTTCGGCTGATCCAGCAAGTCATTCAAAGGATGAACATCGTCATAGGTGGTAGAAACATTCCCCTCGTCGTCGATCTCCTCTTTCATGACCTTTAGCCGTTGGGATGAGATCTTATTTGCAATTAGGTCAACTACGATGTAGACCCAATCTTCCGAGAAAAATAATGACTTCAATGTGGTGGCATCAAGGAAAGCTTGTTCCTCTGGGCTCCACGCCCCGCTCTCGCCACCTTGGACAGTGTCAACCGCGCTACCCGCAAATGACTTTTCAAAATAGGCTACGGTCTTTTCAGCATACTCAGCCTCTTGCTCAAATTTCTCAATCTTTTCAATCTCGGTGCCCACGGAATCCAGGGCTACTATCTTTGGTTTAGTTTTCATTTGAGCCTCATTGATTGGAACATGCTAACGATTGGATCTTCTTCGTCATCGTCAATCATGTCTTTATAAAGTTTGTCGACTGTGAGCTTTGAGCTGGGGAGGTCCTCAAGGAACTGTATAGATGTCTCGCCCGAGAATTCCATGTAGGCATAGTTGGAAAGTAGCAAAGAGCAAATGATGTCATCGTGGGTGCCACTTGCTCCTTCATACTTCATCGTCCCTATGCTGCTAGTGGTGACTTCAAATGAGTCAAGTTCTTTTAAGAGTTCAGGCCAATATGGTATGAGTATACCCTTGCGTTCAAATGTAACAATCAATTGGTTGACCATCGCCGCCTTGGAGTTCGCGGTAAAGACAACGCCCTCAAAAGAGAGTGAAGTCCGCCCCAAAAGGTCATCAATGGCATCACCCACGCCTGTCTTGTCATGGTAGACCACGCCCACCGACTTGAATTTCCTAGAGAAAATAACGAGTTCTTGGACCGCCTGGGTGTAGGGCTGGCCATGAAATCGCATAAATCCCACTAGCTCCGGCCTCTCGCCTCGCTTGTAGGACAGAGCCGTGAATACGGTATAGTCGGAATGTTTCGCCCAATCCGCGCCAATGACCACTTCACGTTCTTCGCTGCCCGGTGCAACCCAGTGAACTTCCTCACTGATTATGTTGTCGTCCTTGAGGCAATCCCGATAGCCGGTGAACACCGAGCCATCGTCCATGAATTCAGCCAAGTAATACTGACGGAACAACCGCTCCGGCAATGAGCGCCTAGCGTCTTCAACCGCTTGGGCAGTAACCAATGGATTGTCAGTGGATGGGGCAGTAATGAATATCTTGGTTGGCACCCTGCCAGCCTTGATGTCCCACTCCATTTCCTCTTTGACTTCCATGCACTTCTTATAAAACCAGTTTTTACCCTTGGGAGTTGAGGTCACCAAAATGGGCGCACGAGTGATAGACACTGTGGTCTTGGCGCTTTGGTATACCTGCTCATGCATCTTTGCTGCCTCATCGAGAACGTAGCCCCCCTGGACTTGTTCCCCCTCTAGGTCTTCAGGATATTTCCCTGACCTAAATTCCACTACTGTCTCGAGGTCTCTAGAAACTAAACTCGTAACCGGATGCCTCGTCGGTTTCCATAAAGGCTCGCTGGGCAGCATTCGGCGGCAATAGTTGAAGCCGATCTGAGTCTGGGCGAATATTGGGGCCACCCATCGATACATTGACTGCCTTTTCAGTGGAGCCGCGCTTACCAGGGCGCCCGCATCCGCGAAGGATTTCCCAAATTTCGTGCCGCACGAAACCCATAGCTCCAAGAGGCCAGGAATATGAAAAGCCGACATTATCAGCTCTTGCTTCTTGCCGTGGGGCTTTGGGATCTCTATCGTGTGCATCATACATTTCGACCCTCCTCTAGGATTTCAATAGTGCATCCATGTTCATCCTTCTGCTTGCTTTCCTTGATTTCTCTTATCACATCAAGAAATAGACAAAGATTACAAAGACGCTCACCATCTTCTATTTCAAAGTCAGAAAGCGACGCCCCACATTTCTGGCAATCTATTAAGGCGCCAAGCCTAAATCTTTTTCGATTCACCGGGTTCTTGAGCTCTATGACCTCACTCATTGCAACAGCTCCAACACCGGAACGACCCGGTCATTTTCCTCGATCAACTGGAACAACTGCCCTTGCTCACCAAACTGAGTCCGGTAGCGGATCTCCTTGGTAGTGGTGACGTCGATGGTGCTCACGTTCAGCATTGGGGTAAGAGCCAGCCTCACCGCCTGCATTGCTATGGACTCATCTTTGCTGGAGATTAGTCGTTTTAGTCGTCGCATTGCTTGGGTCTGGGTGTCAGCCAAGAGCTCCTGCGCGTGTTGAGCTAGGTCAGCCAGGGCTTTCTTAAAAGCTGGTCGACTCATTCTCTTGTTGAGCCCGCTAGGTGAAAACCCCACATGGAGCGCCAACTCTCGCACTGAGATCTTGGGGTACTCCATCTTCATTTGGATGAGCTTGTGATCCACTGGGTCCAGCTCAAACAGGTTTAGGTCGATCTCTTTGCGGGGGGGTGCTTTTTTAGACACTTTTTTCCGCTTTTTCACCGTCTTTACAGGTTGCTTATTAGTGGTGGAATCTCCCACGTTGTCCAGCCCTCCATGCCAAAATCGATCATAATATCAACTGATTGCAGAACCATGATTGGTATGCCCATATATGACTTGATTGCGTACTCAGGTTTATTTTGAGTGCGCTTGTTCTTTTCATTGATTTCGCTACACAATTTCAGATAGGTGGCTTTGCCGACTGTAATCACATCGGGGTCACGGCAAGCTACTATCCTGAACTGGGATAGTTTTATTTGCAGATTGTTCAAGACGCTCATGTCTTTACCTCCTCGATATACCTGATACATCAATGCTATCGGAGATTCCACTGGATTTCTATAGGTCTTTACGTTAGGTATATCCCAGTTCATTGAGTACAAGTCATTAAGTAGAAGGGAAAACCATGAGTAGATTTGATTACATCAAGTATGACGAGAAGGCCGCCCAAGACCAGTTGGGTTTCAAGACTATTTGTCAACAGCTTGAGGCGCAGATCAATCAATTAGGTTCCGGACGCCCAAAGTCTATAGCTCTGGCGAAGCTCGAAGAAGTGTATATGTGGATAGGCAAGTCTATCCGTGATGAGCAAGTCGAGCGCCTGGGCGTGGAGGGAACCAGTGCAATTTAATCCAACCCCTAGGGCTCAGGTAGAGTTGGGCGCTGAAACTGAAGCTATGGCCATCTACAGGACGAATAAGCATGCCCCAATAGTAAGGGCTTATGTTCATGGTTATGTGAAATCGTGGGACAGGTGCCTAAAAGAAATACAGTTCATGCTTAAAAAGGAGGTCCAGCTCAAGGCTGAGGCCGAGGCAATAGTCAATGCTGAGATAGAGGCAAAGAAGCTTGTCTCTCGTATCAAGGCGTTTGTCAGAGGTAAAAAAGGAAATCAGGGACAATAGGCCCCTGAGATCCGGTATGGAGTGGTAAAACTCGTAAGAGCTTCAAGTATAGCTCAAGAAAGTGAAAATGATGGATTGGATTTCATGGTGGACCGTGGCCTTAGCTGGTCTATTGGTAGGCACCGCTAGCACAGGCGGTGATGGTGTTCGGGTCTTTCACAGGGCCTTGGCTACCTCATTGTTCCTACCCTCATTTGGGCGAGTGTGGGGGTGGTGGTGATTGACTTGATAAATCAATATCCGTTCGTTGCCGTTGGCATCATGGTTGTCATAGCTATGGCGTCTGCCACATGACTGAAGCAACTCATAATATCTGGCTTAGTCCAAAGACAATCTCAGACCTGGGATTCAAAATTGACCAAGAAGTGACCATCAAGATCAAATGTGAGCCAGCTTTGACTAGATCCATCGTGATCGATGCGATGTCAAAGGCCATTTTTGAGAAGATACTGACAACAGGAGATCAGGTGAATAATGGATGATCCCAAGACCATTGTGGGCTTTAAGATCAAGGGCTCCCGAAAGGTAAGGGATCTCATTTGGGGTGCCGTTTTAATTATCGCGCTTTTTTCATTCCTGGGACTCTTCGCCCTAGCTCAAGTCAAGATGTGTCAAGATAAATACCCTGGCAAGCCCTGGGATCAATGCCTCAAGCGTCGCTAGCAGGCCAGTCTACCATTTCAAATGGAGTTTTTTGGTCGTCGTTGGGAGTTTTGTGCGCCCTGATCATGAACTCAATGAATAATATCTGCAGTCTGTAGGCTCTCTCACTGTCTGTGAGCTCAACATCACATAGCTCTGTGCTTGAATCAATAACCCGGTTCAATTGCTCAATAATTAAGTCAATGCTCTCTCTAGTGTCGGTCATTTCTTCAGCGCCCTCATGATTTGGCCAGCAAGCAACCTGATCTCACCCATTTCCTCGGGGCTGACCACCGCCTCATTGAACCCTGACCCTATCAGCTTGTTCTTAACTGACCTAAGGTCCTTTATGATCTGCGCCGCCAAATGCTGAGAACCCTTACGATCTAGCTCGGTCTGGTAGACCTTCTTGACGTATTCGGGGGCAAAATTTCCACGCAACCGGTCTAGAGTCCTTGTCGCAGCCCCCCAGTTACGATCATCCCATAGGTCTCCAACATGGTTCATGACCCTGACCCTGACTTGCACCCAATTGGATAAGGTCTTGTATTTCATGCCAGAATCTTTGGCGAACTGCTTCAAGGTTCTTACGTCTTTGAATCCTGACCAGTGGTTCCCGCCGCCATGCTGAATATCACAGACGCTCAAAGCTAGATCAGCTATCTTGATCCGTTGCTTGTTGATCGTGAGCATTAGGGTTCTTGCCCATTCGGTGCAACGCTTCCACTCGAGGTCATAGTCACCGCCTGACCTGGGAGATTGGCGATTGCTCCTGTCTCTTAGGGGCTCAGGTAGGATGCCCTTGTCATATTTGGTGGCGTTTTCAAGAACATCAAGGGCCGGATAGGTGTTAAATTCTCGCCGCCTAGCCTCTTTGGGCCGGGGTAGTCCTTTGCACCTCGTCTCGCAGTCAGATAGGGCTGTCTTGTGGTGACTGCCTACACTGACCCTGAATTTTTTACCACAACCTCCAGCGCAGGTACGGGTTTCCATTTCAATCACTCAAATATCCTCAATCTGATGATCTCTACGGCAAGAATATCACGCCCATAAAAGCAATTATCGCAACCACAATCCTTCTCTCTCGCTTTGGGATTGTCCTCAAAGGAGTTGAAGTCGCTGTAATGAGGGTCGTAGATGCAGAGGCTGTCAAATGGGTTGACCCTGGCAGGCTTGCCGCCTATCTCCATTTCTTTGTCGCACTGTTCACAATTCATCTGTATCGCCTTTTACTTCCATCTCTTTTTCTGCCAATTCTAAAGCACGAGAAAAACAGTTGTTGTAATCAATGTTCTTCTCCTGATTTTCATAGAATGCATCGTCCAAAAGCCGGTAGTAATTTTCTGGTCGATGCAAATACGACCTAATTTGTTCAGGAATCATCACTATGGTTTCTTCCGTTTGATCGCATCAATAACTGGTTGCATGGTTTCTTTTGAGTCGCCAGCCAACTTCATTTGTATGAGCATCTTGCCGAGTTGGTTTTGATCCAATGTAGCTAAGTGCTCCATAATCCTTTCACGGGCAATTGTCGCCATGACTACAGCCGCCACTCTCATTCACTCACCTCTGTTCGATTAATATCTATTTGGTTTCTTCCATCTTTGGCCTGATGTGGACATGAGCGTGAGCGCTGTCTATGACAAACCAGCAAACTAATTCCACAACAAAATCAAGATCGCTGTCAGGAATGTTGATCAAATCGCCAACTCTAGGAACGTCACCCTCGAAGTCTTTGAACCAATTGCCTGTCACCGACAAACTTCGGTGCTTGCAATGAAGTGTGTGCCTCGGCTGGGGTTTGGTCTTTCGCCACTTTTCAAAAAACATCACTCACCCGAATTCCTGCTAAATTTATAATTTGACTTTGGTTTCACGCGATCAATCATGACTCCGCAAGATTCAGTCATTGCCTCAATACAAATCATGTGACCTAGATCCCTAACGTCTGCTTGGGGAAATCTTTTGAAAATACCCCTCAATGCTTGTCGGACTTCGCTATCAACTTCGTTACCTAAATCGGTGTAATGACCTTCGCTGCTAAACAGCCGTTCATAATTCATCAGGTCGATTCCTTCGCTCGGCTATTCCAATTTACAATAGCCTCTTTGCGGTTTTTGTACTCAGAGGTAGATACGCCACAAGTCCGACACTCTATATAGGTATAGTTCCCGCCAGTGTTATCGAGAACCATCGGCTTCTTGCATCCACAAAACGGGCAGGGCTTTAGCTGTTCAAGATTCATCTGACTGGCTTTCTACCGAAAGGTCACAGGTTTCATTGGAACAATACAAAACATCGGTTGTTTCATCTTTCCACAATACTCCACCACAATGGGGACAGTTGGCTTGTTCACTAGACATCTCTATAATGAAGCCTCATATACATCGACCAAACAGGTCGGGCAATATCGCTTGCCGTTAAATATTCTTGTGACTTTCTTGGATTTGCATTTATAGCAATCCAGAAGCAAAACGAATTTTCTAAGCATCTCTTAAATAAATCCTATGTGTTTGGTATTCCATATACTGTAAATTCATCAAGGTCCTCATCATAATCGCAATAGTCAACGATTGGTGGCGGTATGTGTTTGTTAATCTGGCGGTTGATGTCTGAGCCTAATTGTCTGTTAGCTCGAACAGAATGATCCACTGTCTCCTTGATGCCACAGCAAGACAACATTCCGTCCTTAGCCGTAAGAACTCTTTTACATTTTTTGCACTTGAACTTATTTGACATCTCTATTTTGAACCTCATCTAAAGCCACCAAAGCCGCAATTAATTTGTTTTGCAACCTATCAGGAACCACCGGAGTATTGTGTTGATTCTGAGAACATTTTAGACGTTCTTTCATCGCTTCCTTTGCGGCATGGTATAGGTCCAAAAACTTGCAATAATGGTCTCTTGAAATTTCTAATGTCTCATGCGGTTTTTCATCTGGTTTTTGAACAACCTCGCTTTGAGCTATTCGGTCAACTATCGCGGCAATTTTTTCAAGGCGTCGATAAAGTCCATCGGTTTCACAGACTCTAGACCGACCTGATTTTAACAACGAAATAATCTCGCTAATCTCTGATTTATAGAATTCAATTAAGTGTTGTTTTTCAAGCATCTGGCTCTATCGCCTCCTCCAGTTTTTTTAGAGCTTCTTTCAATTTTTCTACCAGTTTATTTGCTGAGTAATATCCATTACTTCTTACGGCAGTAATTGGGATCTTAGGCCAGCCTTCTTCATTGAAGCACTGTCGAGCCGCGCTCACTACTGCCCTAGAGGCTAGAAGCTCCTTGGCCATAGGCGTGAGCACCTCATCATAATCTTTGTTATCAGGTGGCGCCCCGGTGGACATTTGTTCAAGTTGTTCGTCAGTGATCCTAAACATCACCCACCCAATACAGACGCCCATTGGTCGCCCCCTTAGGTATTCCTCTTTGAATATTCACTCCCTTGAGATGCATCCTAGAAATATTCTTAACTACGCTATTGCGCCTATAAGCTGTCAATTGCGTCGATGTTTTTTCATCCCCATACATTTTTTCAAGCAACCCGCTAGAGTCGATCGGCCCATAATTTTTGATCAGATCATAGATCTTCTTTTGCTCCGGGTTCTTTATCAGTTCCATCTGTTACCTCTATTTCTAAAGTAAAAGGGATCCAACCAACGAACCCCCTGTCATTGAATATTGCCAACCCATCACTTCGGGCCAGAGCTACGAGGCTTTCATCACTGAATCCTAGTAACATTCCCCTCAGTGCGCCGATTGTTAAGCACCGCTTCTTCATTTCGCCTCATACGTTCACACCTTTTGAGGTGCTCATTCATGGGGAGCTTTATGCCCTTGTAATGGATCTTCCAAGCCAAGCTGCCCTCATCTAGAATCCCATCGGTCCAACCGGGGTACGCCCTTTTCCATCTTCGGTAGGCGTCAAAGGTTGGGGGCCTTATTAAAGCATTGAACGGACCCTGCCCCTCCAAGTGCCGCTGATAATGCGACCAATCTAGCAAGACCCTAGCGTCATCTGGTTCCAATAATCCTAGCTCCATGTACTCATCTACCCCTTTCAGAAGCTCTCTTGTCAGGTAGTTCATCACTAATAGATTCTTCAAGTTGACTTCCTCTTGATATTCCTGGTAAACACACTTAGGGGTATATACCAGGGGTAAAGACTTTATGCAATTACAACTCAAGACAAAAAACGAGAAGCGTGACGTACTTGTGAACGTCAAATTCACCAAGAGCGAGTTCGCCTTTATCAAGGTTCTTTCGCACCGTTACACCAAAGGGAATCTTAGCGAGCTAGTACGCAAAGGAATTGACAATCTTCACAAAGGGGCTTCCATTGCAGATTCAAATTAAGTGCAAGGGCGCCGCCGAGGTGCCTCTAAAAAAGCTGTTGGCTTATCAAGGCAACTTGAAGTCTTTGGACCAGACCAACTACGAGAAATTAAAGAATGAGATCGCCGACCAGGGCTTCGCTGCGCCTGTTCAGGTCTGGAAAGATGGTAAGGACCATTGGATCATTGACGGGCATCAAAGGGTTAGAACTCTCGGTATGATGATCGAGAACGGGTTTGAGCTCAAAGACAATGTTCCAATCACCTACTGCTACCCGGACGATGAAGATCAAGCCCGCCGCATGCTACTTAGCATGGCGTCCACTTACGGCAAGGTAGAGGGTCAGGGGTTATATGAGTATGTAATTGAGCATGGGATCTCAGTTGACGAACTCTCCACTCGATTTTCATTCAGCGACTTGAATATGCCCTACTTTCTTGATGAATATTTCCGCGAACGCGAGTCCTCTGCCAATGATGGCGCCGGCGAGTCAGAGAAATCATTCAATATTGTCTACAACATGGTGTTCGACGACATTGAGCAGCAAGAGAAATTCTTTGAATTCGTTTCATGGTTGAAAAAACGCTACCCGGAACACCCATCTATTGGCTCTCGAATGAAAGAATATTTTGAGGAGGTTCTGTAAGAATGCCCAAAGTAAAAATCCAGGGCCGATTGACCAAGGATAACGTGACCCGGCCTATGGGCATGAACGTCCTTGAGGCCGCCAAATTCCGCATCAATAAGATCTTAGACCGCTATGACCACGTTGGGGTTTCATTCTCCGGTGGCAAGGACTCCTTGGCTGTCATGCACCTTCTAAAGCAGGTCAAAGAGGAGCGCGGCGAAGAACCTATAGTTGACTGCGTTTTCAGGGATGAGGAGCTGATCCCAGACTCAGTTATCAATTTCGTTGACCATTATCGGCAGTTACCTTGGGTCAGAATGAAATGGTTCGCGGTGCCGCTGAAGTCTAACAAGTGCATCTTTGGCAAGACGGTTGACTACCTGCAATGGGACCCGAATCGTGAACACGTTCGTCCAATTCCGGAGTGGGCCATCACCGCTGCTCCTGGGCAGGTCTTTGACCAATACTCAATGGATGATGAAGTAGCTAAATACTATCCAGGTAAGATCTGCATGATGACAGGCATTAGAACGTCTGAAGGGTTCATGCGTTATCGTGCAATCATCAACAAAATCAATGAAACCTTTGTCTGTGCCACCCAAAGCCCACGAGTTGACCTTGGGCGCCCGGTCTACGATTGGGAGGAGGCTGATGTTTTCAGGTTCTTCTACGATTACAATATTGAATACGCCGAGATCTATGATCAGCAAGTATTCGCCAAGCAAGCTTTGAGGGTTTCAACGCCTCTACATTCAGAGGGATCCAAGCGCCTGGGCAAATGGCGTGAGATTGACCCTGTATTCTATGATCGTGTTCTACAATTGTTCCCTGAAATGGGGGTCCAAGATCTTTACAACTCTGACATCAAGTCCTTAAATAACGGGCTAGAGGACCCAACCAACTGGGATGAGCTAGGATTCTGGATTCGAGAGAAGTATTCCGACGATCAACTCACCACCGCCATGCAACGATACCGCGAGGTTATGTCTTTCATTAAGAATCCTAGGGTTCGCGACAGCTACCCCTTCACTTCAGTGTTGAAAAAATTTAAAAGCGGCACCATAAAAAGGGTATTTTTGCCGGAAAGCAAACGATGATTAAGATCTTCAAGGTTTCTTACTCTGAAATCTGCGCGTATGCCAACGCTGCCAAGCGAGAGAGGTCAATAGTCAGTGACCAGACGGGCCTCACATGGTTTGGAGCCTATGATAATGGGGTCTTGGTAGGCTTTGGTGGCGCTATTGCAAAGAAGGGCTCAGGGCGTATTAAGGGCACCTACGTTCTGCCTGAATTCAGAGGCAATGGGATCTCGAAGTACCTCAACGCCGCTTGCTTCAATTTCCTGGTCGATGAAAAGAAGGTCTGCATTATCAACGCCTTTGTGACAACGGACAGGAACCGCGCTTGGTATCTAAAAAATGGATTCAAAGAGATCCGCGAAAAAAAGGGGATCGCTTATATGGAAAGGACCGTATGAAAAAATGGAAACGATGGAGCGGCGAGCAACGATTGGCCAGCCTCAAATTGACCAAAGAGGCCATAGCCAGGGGTGAAATCACAGCCACCCCTCCAAAGTGTGAGGCCTGTGGTCAAGATAAAGGTATTCTTCAGTGGCATAATACGAACTACGACCATCCAGTTGACCACTTGAAGGGTCTTTGTTGGCGGTGCCACATGGTAGAGCACTCGGAGCACTTCGCGCCGAAGCAGGTCCAGGAGTACAGAGATCAGGTAGCTATGGGCGCCAAATTCAAGCCGATCTACAAGCCGAACTTTTTTTTGCTTGAGGTCGATAACAATATAGTTCACCCCAGTCGCAGGAAGTTCTAAAAATGTTCAATGATCCAGTTGATAAAGTTGAATGGCTTGACGCCGAAAAGCTGATTGCAAATGACTACAATCCTAACGTCTGTATTGGCAAGGAGTTCAAGCTGCTTGAGTTCAGCATACTCAAAAACGGTTGGATTCAGCCCATATTGGTGAACCGCAATAACATCATAATTGATGGTTTTCATAGATGGGGGCTTTCAAACAAGAGCAAGGCGCTCAAAGACAAATACGGGGGTCAAATACCCTGCGTTGTCCTAGACATTGGTGACGCTGAAGCCATGATGCTCACAGTTAGGATCAACCGCGCCAAGGGGGCTCATATTGCAATCAAACTGAGTGAAATGGTCCGCAGGATTATCGACGAGTATGGCATCCCAAAAGAACAAGTTGCTGTTGAAATTGGCGCCTACAAGAACGAGGTAGATCTCCTCTATTCTGAGGGCGTATTCAAAGCTAAAGATATACCGAATCATTCCTATTCCCCCGCATGGGAACCAAGAAAGGAATGAGTTCGCCCGCCTTACCATCCTACCTGAACCCACT
>Ga0307377_10004222_pt1 | contig 15786 bp, 24 predicted proteins | sample TR3MG_FD_202535 | JGI IMG/M metagenome (GOLD analysis project Ga0307377, IMG submission 202535) | Soil microbial communities from Risofladan, Vaasa, Finland - TR-3 | ecosystem: Environmental > Terrestrial > Soil > Coastal area > Acid sulfate soil | place: Finland: Risofladan, Vaasa | collected... | reverse complement strand
TAATTCAAGACATGGAAGGAACGGTTATCATAAATAAGTTTGAATATGAAGCCTTTTCGGTCCCGGTAAAAATTATGCAAGGCGAACTTAATCAAAAAGATATTGAAGAAATAAGCTCCACCGAAACCAAAGAAAAGAAAATAATAAAAACCTATATCATACCAGAATCATTTACATGTTGGATTGAAATCGCCTATAAACCTATCCAAAAACCAACGAATTTATTTTGATATTTCCAACAATTTAAGTATAATACCTCAAATGAAATTATTAGCCACAACCGATCTGCATCAACGAGAAGATAAATGGCGGCAACTGGTGGAAAATTGTAAAAAAGAATCCCCAGACATTATTTGTATTGCAGGAGATTTATTCCCAAAAAACGTAAATATATCGGCGCAAAAACAATTTCTTAAACATATCATCAAATACGCCAAGAAAATTAAAGAAATGAACTGTAAACTGGTTCTTATATTGGGAAATGATGATAACAAAAACATTGAAGTAGATATGAAAAAATTGGATGAAGAAGGCGTATTATATTATGTTTCAGATTCAGTAAGAGAAATTGACGGATATGAATTTATAGGATTTCCATGGGTTCTAGATTATCCTTTTCTTTATAAATATTGGATAAAACCAGAATCAAAGACAGATTTACATATTTCTGAATTACAATACGGAGAACCATTAACCATAAATGATGATAATTCAATGTCAGAAATAGAAAATTATAAGGAATTTCTATCAAAAAGAGAAGATATTGCCACTTCTTTATCAAAATTAGCAGAAAAAGTAAAAAATATGAGCAAATCTATATGGCTTATACATTGTCCTCCTTACGGCTGTGGATTGGATCATTGTGCTTCTGGATATAAGGCAGGTTCTAAGTCTATTTATGAATTTATTGTTAAAAATCAACCATTATTAACCATACACGGACATATACACGAATCTCCTCATTATTCATTTGTTTGGAAAAAGAATATAGGAAATACCACAACTATACAGCCCGGACAGATAGACAATAAACTACATTATGTTACATTCAAAATAGAGGGTGATAAAATTATGGAGGTTAATCACAATATTTATGCAGAACTCCCAGCCTAATAAACCCTATTATCTTTATGAAATGCCTATGTTCATGATTACCGTATCTGTAGTGGTTTTACAAGAAAATGGAGTTTTAATGTGTCTTGAAAATGGAGTTTGGAAATTTCCTGGCGGTATTGTAAAAGCAGGACAAGAAACAATACAATTTGCAGCCATTAGATATTTAAAAGAACAAATTTACTTAACATTGAACAAAGAAACCCTAATTCCTGTAGATTTTAGATCCAATCCAGAACGATCTAAAGAAGGAAATGTGGTGGATATTGGGATGACTTGCGATATTAATGACAAAAAACATACCGGAACCTGGAAAGAAATAGATTTTGAAAATAAATGCTTGATAGATAAAACATTAGAAGTTTATATGGATCACGCAGTCTTGTTGGAAAGAGCTATTGAAATTAATATGATAATAAGGTGAAAAATTATGTTGAATAAAGGAAAAAGAATGAGAAATATTATTCTTATTTGAGAAGCGTAAAACCCCGACATCTTTAGTGTCGGGGATGTAAGCGACTATATTTCCACTGTGAATCTTGTTCTAATATTAATCTTTGCTTTTTTCTCTTTTAACCATTTAATTCTACCATCTAAATCCTTTTTACTTACAACTGGTTCGTCATAAAACCATATTGGAGTTTCTGGTTCAAAGTAGTGTAGAATATACTCTTTTTTAAAGATTAATTTGCCAATTTTCATTTGCTAAACTCCTCCATCCATTCTTGTTTTGTTATTTCTCGATAATTAATTGTTGCTCCCTCATCGCTTCCCAGTGGTTCAAGTCTAGATTCACTGGTTTCGCCCACCAAACATTCTCCCCACATTGTAGTAAAGAGTTTCCCCAATACAGCTATCTTTTTCCCTTTGTCCCCGTGTTGATAATATTTGCCTATTTCAAATTTCATAATTATCCTTATTGATTTTCATCCCATTTGAAGGCTTCTGCTCTACATTGAAAGACTTCCCATGCATCCTTTAACCTTTTTTGAAATGAACAATGTCCCTTGAGTCCATTAAGAGGTCTTGCTGGAACCCATTTGTCATTAATTTCTGTAGTTGTTTCACTTGCTGACTTTATTAGGTCTTTTAGTTTCCACATTTTAGTGCTCCTTTAATCAATATCCCAATTCTGTTTTCCACAACGAGGACAAACTAACGTGTCTTTTTTCTCTTTAAATTCTTCATACGTTTTAACAAGCATATTACGGATTCTACTTGCTCTTCTTTCTAACTCATGGGCAACATAATCGGTTCCCTTGACGTAAGTTCTATTTTCTTCATCAACATAATACTTAATCTCCATTTCTGATACTGCATTTTTGTCCAAGTATATCCTTTCCTTGAATAAATCAGTATATAGGTTTTTATCTTGGTCAAAATTAACTGGATTATAAGTCTCCTTCCAAAAATCATCCTGAGACCAACCGCAATTTTTCGTGTGACAATGTAAATATGCCATAATTAATTCTCCTTATTTTCTTATACTAATTTTTCTATTTCTCTAAATTCGCATGTTGACGTAAAGCATTAATTTCTGCAATAGCCCCATCGTGAGATAAACATCCGAGACGCTCTAGCAAATCTTTATACCTTGCCGAGACTGATTGAAGTGGTGCATTTGAACATTTCGGACATTGGTAGCCAAGACGCAAATTTGACTTTTCACATGCTTCCGAACCGCCATGTTGAAAGCAAAGGTAGGCGTGAGGAAATTCCCCATAACCAAAATATGCTTTTATTGAGATTAAAAATCTTTTAATGTTCATTTATCTCCTTTTTCTTTTTGTGCCATTTCTAATGTTAAATCTGTAGGATATACTGACTTAGGGTTTGAATATTCTTTTAAAATACCACCAAAGGCTTCATATTTGTTTTTGTTACGGATTATTACCTCAACTTCGCCCTTAGTGGACTTGTGAACCTGAACTAATTCATAGGAATCTGATATAGGTTTCATAATTATCCTTGCTCCTCTATATATTTTTTGATTGTTTCCATATTCGCATCTCCAGTACTACATACAAAATATCCATCACTCCAAAACGTATTCTCCTTCCAATAACTTTTCTTCAACTCTTCTCCGTGTTTCTTCCAAATTTCTATTGTTGACATTTGTTTAATTCTACTTACAATTGAAGTTGCTGAAACATTTGGGTCAATATCAACTAGCATATGCACATGGTCTTGGTCGGTTTCCATACTCTCTATAGAAAACAAACTATCTTCTTTCTTGCTAATGTCATAGATGATTTGCTTCATATTATCATCTATTTCTCCAGTCAATAGTCCTTTTCTATACTTTGTTACAAAAATTATGTGCAGTTTAATCATATATTTGCAATGCTTTTTAGTATGATATTCTTTGCTCATATTATACAAGATTCCTTTTGGTTTTCAAGTCTAATATATAGTTCAAAATAAAAGTGAAATATTCCTGCAAAAAAAGAAGGATTTTGTAAATATTTCCTAGAACTAATATTATATGAAGGTAAAGAAGTCATTTAAGTATAGAATCTATCCGACAAAAGAGCAGGAAGTTCTTTTGGCTAAACACTTCGGAGCAAAAAGATTCGTGTGGAACTATTTTCTAGACCAACGTAAAAAAGCTTATCTAGAAAGCAATAAGACTTTGAACTACTATGACAACGCTGGTTCACTTACTAAATTGAAAAAAGAAAACGATTACACTTGGATTAAAGAAGTAAACTCTCAATCTGTTCAGGCATCATTAAGAGATTTGGAGGTTGCCTATACACGCTTCTTCTCTAAGCAAGGTAAATTCCCAAGATTCAAGTCAAAAAGAGATAGACAGTCATTTCGTATTCCCCAGTCAACAATATATAAAGATGGATTACTAGAAATACCGAAATTTAAACAACCCATTAAGGTTAAAGAAGACAGACCAATATCAGGAGAAATTCTTTTTTCAACCATTTCAAAATCTCCTTCTGGCAAGCATTATGTTTCTATTACTTGCGAGACAGAACATATTCCATATCAAAAAAATAAAAATAGTGTCGGCATTGATTTAGGAATTAAAGATTTAGCAGTATGTTCGGATGGAAAAATCTATCCTAATATTAAGAATACCAAAAAGTATTCTAAACAGCTTTCTTATGAACAAAGGCAACTCAGTAAAAAACAAAAAGGTTCAAACAGTAGAAACAGACAAAGAATTAGGGTTGCCAAAATTCATGAGAGAATAGGAAACAGTAGAATAAATCATATTCATAACATAACCACTCAAATAGTTCGTGAAAACCAAACGATCTGTGTTGAGGACTTATCAGTATTGAACATGATGAAAAACCACAAACTAGCAAAAAGTATTTCGGATTGTTCTTGGAGTGAATTTCTAAGACAACTGAAATATAAATCTGAATGGAATGAACGAAATCTAATAACTATAGATAAGTTCTTCCCCTCTAGTAAAACCTGCAATAAGTGTAAGTTTGTTAATCAAGACTTAACTTTAGCAGATAGAGAATGGGTTTGTCCTAGTTGTGGTAGTAAGTTAGATAGAGATAAAAATGCTTCAGAAAACATTTTGGAGCAAGGATTAAATAATTTCAATTCTGGCTGTGGAATGCAATCGGAATTAAAACAAAAACGTGTGGAGGCGTTGCTAGTAAAAGCAAGTCTTAGAAACACGAAACCCAAACATCTTTAGTGTTTGGGTAGTTCATTATCTTAAGAATGAATAAAAATAAAGCTTGACAAATGAGAAAGAATGTGCGATAATATAAGTATAGAAAATAAAAGAAGGATTTGTACGTTATATTTAGAATTAAGAAATATAAATTATAGGTGATGAATTCAGTGAAAATGATGCTACAAGATATTATGGATTGGGATATGATGACCTTCGGGTTTTCTTGTCCAATTTCTTTTATCTAGTAATTGGAAAGAAAATTAAGAAAACCCGCATGCGAAAAGCTTGTGGGTTTTTTGTTTTTGTAGGTTTGCCGTTTATGTCGTTTATGTCGTTTATGTCGTTTATGTCGTTTATGTTGTTTATGCCGCTCGAATAATATGTGGCTGAAAAGGAATATCGGAAAAAAGGAAAAAAAGACCGGGTATTGCAGATCCAAAAACAAAACTGCACCGAAGCGGCATAGTGTTGATGTTTGAAAATTTATAATTGCGGAATCGAGAAAATTGGTATCTCAGCAGTCTCATAAACTGCCGGAAGAAATTCCTTGTGGGATCGTACCCCACTTCCGCAACCATTTTTATATAGCGGGTGTGGCGAAATTGGCTAGCCGCGCATGCCTGTCACGCATGTTTAATTATCAGTTCAAGTCTGATCACCCGCGCCAATTTTTAGGGTTGTCGTCAAAATTGGCTTGGCACATGTCTCCAAAACATGATTTATGAGAGTTCAAATCTCTCCAACCCTGCCATTCCCCGATAATTTCCTCAAAGGGTTTTTTTATTAATTTTTGAAATATATAAGAAACCCATTTGAGGTATTTTATGTTAAAGATCAAATTAACAAGCAGGCGATTTGGTTGTGAATTTGAATTTTCTACGGAATGGAGAAAAATGTTAAAGATTGTTGAGCCTATTATTTTAGATATTTATGGTGAAAAACATTTATTAGCCAAGCATGATTTTTTTGATTCCAATAACAATTATAAGCAATGGCATTTAAAAATAGATAATTCAACAGAAAGTGAGTTATGCACACAGGTTTCGGTATTAAAAGATCTAAAAAAGATATGTATGGTAATGGAAAAATTAGAAGAAGATGATGATGTATTGGTTACAGAAAATGATGGATTTCACGTTCATGTAGATATTCGGGATGTTGAAAAAGAAAAGTTATTGTCATTATGGTTGAAATATGAAGAGGTTATATTCTCTTTATTTCCAAAGTATAGGCGGGATAATTTTTATTGTGAAAAGGGAATTAAAAGAAGGCCCAAAAAGGGAACCAAAAATATAGCCAATTATTTTTTAGACGCGGATAGTAATTCTGAAGATCACCATTTTGCTTTATCTTTTTATTTTTCAAAGGATACGGAAAAAAATTTAAGAAGAAAAACCGTTGAATTTAGGGTGGCAAATGGTACTAAAGATAAGGCTTTTGTTAGAAATTGGGTTTTATTTTGTTTGCATTTTGTAGAGGGTGCCAAAAAGATAAGTGCGGTAAAGACGGTGTGTGCATCTCCTAATAAGCATACATTAGATGAATTAATAGAAGAAATAGGAATTAAGGATAAAGAGTTGACATTGTGGATGATAGATAGGGCTGGAAAATTGTGAAGATATATAAAATAGCTCAAGAAGATCATTATACTAAAGGAAATGACTACATATATAATGAATACATAGCAAGAAATCCAAATACAAGTCCTGAAATATTAAAAAAGATAATAGAACAAGGATCTGATTTCTTGGCTTCTTGGAATGCTGCTTCAAATCCAAATTGTCCCCATGAAATATTAAAAAAGATATTAGAACGCGGAAAGTCGGATACCCTTTCTGGTTATGCTGCTTATAATAGAAATTGTCCTGCTTATTTATTAGAAATGGTTTTAAAAAGAGGAAGAGATGATGAGGTTTCTAATTATGCCGCTGATAATCCTAATTGTCCTGCCTTAGCTAAAATACGATGGATGCAATTAACAGGAAGAATAGGAAAGGAAGATCCAAGTAAACATATTATAGAAAGAGAAGAAATAAAAGAAGATGAAGACTTAAAGAAACTAAGAGATTTAATTGCAAATAATAAAAATTGGTATAAAAAAGCACAAGAAAATTATTATACATCAGGAATAGCAAGTAGTCCAAATACAAGTCCTGAAATATTAAAAAAGATATTAGAGCAAGGAAAAGATGATTGGGTTTCTCGTAGTGCTGCTAAAAATCCGAATTGTCCTTCTTCAATTTTAGAAATGGTATTAAAAAGAGGAAAAGATGATTATGTTTCTTTTTATGCTGCTGAAAATCCGAATTGTCCTAGTTCTGCTTTAGAAATGGTATTAAAAAGAGGTAAGGACGATTTTGTTTCTCGTAATGCCGCTATAAATCCAAATTGTCCTGCCCAAGCTTTAGAAATGGTATTAAAAAGAGGAAATAATGATAATGTTTCTAGTAATGCCTCTAAAAATCCAAATTGTCCGTTAAAAGCTAAAATAGAATGGATGAGAGCTACCGGAAAAATAGGACAATTTGATCCAAGTAAACATATTATGGAATCTGATGAAAAAGAAATTAAAGAAGATGAAGACTTACAAAAATTAAGAGATCTAATAAAGGAAAAATAAAAGAATAATTGAATAATATAATCATGAGTGCTTATCTATTAGTTTATCATGTCGAGGCTCCGCTTTTAAAGGATAGTGGATTTGTGAATGTGTGTATTGAAGGAGATCCTATTGAGTGGTGGATAAAATTTAAATCAAATATTCTTTCAACCAATCCAGTAAAATATTTTTTGGTTAATTATATGCCGATAACCCAAGAGCAATTTGAGGCTTTGAAAAATGAAGATTAAAAAAATATCTCAAGAAAATCAAGAAAAAGACTTTAGATCCGTAGAAGTTAAAAGATTACATGGGTTATTTATGGATTTCAACAACCTATCAAAAGAAGCATCGGATATAATGGAAAAATGGATACGGGAAGGAAGAACAGATATTGAATTTGAAGCTGCGGTGAAAGAATTAGATTATTATTTAGTTAGATTGGGATTAAAAACATGAAAATTACCTTATCAAAAAGTCAATGGGAAATGATAGGGCAAAAAACAGGTTGGATTAAAGAGGCAAAGAAGAAAAAGAAATCTCCTATGCAGCACGGTTTTATTGATCAATGTATTAAAGAAAATAAGTATAAAGATAATCCCGGTGCTTATTGCGCATCCATTGTCGATAAGGCTAAGGGAACGACATCTTGGAGAAAAAAAGATAAGAAATAACTTGACAGTGAAGCAAAAAAGTTGGATAATATAAATATGAAAATTAATCAACAGAATAATAGCCAAAGCTCGGAAGGGCATGGGGGTTTTCTGTAAAAACAGGAAATTTCTAAAAGCCCTTCAAAAGAAGGGCTTTTTTTTTGGAGTGATGAGATTTTTTATTCCATCGTGGCGGAACTAGTAAACGCAAAGGATTGTTAATCCTTCGACGAAAGTCTTGCAGGGGCGGAGCCTGCCGATGGAGCCATTTTTATATAGCCCTGAAGTGTAACGGCAGCACAAGACGCTTTGAACGTCTTGGATTGGGTCCAACTCCCGACAGGGCTACCAATATGATTTCAAAAAAGGAAATTTCTTCTTTTTCATTGAATAATATATCGATGAAAAAGAAGACAAAATTTTCGTATAAAGACATAACATTAGAAGCGGTTAAAGATTTGAATTGTTCTTCTGAATTATTATCTTTTATTTTATCAGATTTAAAAGATGATGTTATATCTCAATATGCTGCATTAAATCCTAATACTCCTGTTCATATATTGGAAAAAATATTAGATAGGGATATTTGTGATGGACTGTCTCAATATGCTGCTGCTAATTTATCATGTCCTTCAGAATGTTTAAGAAGAATACTGAATAATTGTAAAAATGATTTATTATATGGTATTGCTGTAAGAAATCCTAATTGTCCTGGTGATGAATTAGAAAAAATTTTAAAAGCTGGAAAAAAGGACGAAATTTCTTGTTTTGCAGCTAAAAATCCAAATACTCCGAAACAAGCTAGAATTAAATGGAAAAAGGCTGTTAAGGGCAAACAATGAAAATATATCGTATAAGTCAATATATAACTGATGATTATGATCTTAGTTGGTATAATTCTAATATCGCAAAAGATAAAAATACAAGCCCTGAAATATTAAAAAAGATATTAGAAAGAGGAAGAGATGATAGCGTTTCTGAATATGCTGCTAGAAATCATAATTGCCCTGCTTTAGCTTTAGAAATGGTATTAAAAAGAGGAAAGGATGATTTTGTTTCTTGGGATGCCGCAAAAAATCCGAATTGTCCTAGTTCTGCTTTAGAAATGGTATTAAATAGAGGAAAAGATGATAGTGTTTCTTGGAATGTATCTCAAAATCCGAATTGTCCTGCTTTAGCTAAAATAACTTGGATGCAAGCTACAGGTAAAATAGGAAAAGAAGATCCAAGTAAACATATAATAGAAAGAGAAGAATACAAAGAAGATGAAGATTTAAAGAAACTAAGAGATTTGATTGCAAGTTCTGGTAAAAAAATGTTTAAAGATTATTTAGATATAGGTCATGGAGAAGGTGAAGTTGCATTATGGACAATTATAGGCGGTAAATTGGAGGTGTCTTGGGATGAAAAAGAAAGGGATCATGTTAAAAAATGGAAAAACATGCAAGGAAATGATTATAGAGGAAGATTTGAAAGTGCTACGAAGAAATTATCTATAGTAAATCCGTTTGAAGGAAGAAATATACCTAATATTATTTTAAGGAAATTGTATGATAGGTTTGGAAATGATATTATAATAAGCGAGTTTTAGTATGGATAAGATATTATATTTAGTTAGAGGAATACCGGGTTCTGGAAAGTCTTATTTAGCAAAACAAATAGGGCTTGGTGGAGCTATATTTTCCACCGATGATTTTTTTATGGTGAATGGAGAATATAAGTTTAATCCTTCACAAATTGGTAGAGCACATCAATGGAATCAAGAACGGGCAAAAAACGCAATGCAATCTGGAATTACGCCGATTGTTATAGATAATACAAATGTTCAGGCTTGGCAAATGAAGTTTTATGTTGAAGAAGCTCGTAAAAATGGATATAAAATTGAGATAAAAGAGCCAGAAACGTCATGGAAATTTGATGCAGAAGAATTGGCTAAAAGGAATCAACATGGAGTTCCTAAATCGACTATAGAAAGAATGATAGGGCAATGGGAAAAAGATATTAGTGTGGATGATATTATTAATTCTAAAAATCCGTTTGAGAAAAAAGCGGCTGTAAATAATGAAGATTCAGAAATGGCTTATAAAAACTATTGCAAAAATATAGAAATGGCGCAAGATCCAAATACAAGCCCCGAAATATTAAAAAAAATTATAGAATCTGCATCTACACATGAGGATACTTATGCTGTTATGTGCGCTGTTAAAAATCCAAATTGTCCTGTAGAAGTGTTGGAAAAAGTTATAAGGAGAGGGGAAACTGATATTACTACTATATGGGCTGTAAATAATAAAAAATGCCCTCCCTATTTATTAAAAGAAATTCTAGAAAGGGGAGATAACTCTTTGGTTTCAAGACATGTCGCAGCAAACCCAAAGTGTCCTCCTGAAGCATTAGTAGAAGTGTTAGAAAGAGGAATGAATGATGATGTTTCTTGGATTGCTGCTGATAATCCGAATTGTCCTGTTTCAGCCTTGGAAATGGTTTTAAAAAGAGGAAAAGATGATGCTGTTTCTGTATGGGCGGCTGAAAATAAAAATTGTCCTATAAAATCAAAAATACAATGGATGCAAGCTACCGGAAGAATAGGAAAAGAAGATCCAAGTAAACACATAATAGAAAGAGAAGAAATAAAAGAAGATCCGGACTTACAAAAATTAAGAGATTTAATTGCTAAAAATAAAAATTGGTATAAAAAAGCTCAAGAAAATAAAGAAGATTATTATACTGAAGAAATAGCAAAAGATCCAAATACAAGTCCTGAAATATTAAAAAAGATATTAGAACAGGGAGAATATGATGGTGTTTCTTGCTCTGCTGCGTCAAATCCTAACTGTCCTGTTTCAGCTTTAGAAATGGTATTAAAAAGAGGAAGTAAAAATTCAATTTCTTGTTATGCTGCTGAAAATCCTAATTGTCCCGTTTATTTATTAGAAGAAATATTAAAAAGAGGAGAGAATGATTCTATTTCTTATTCTGCTTCTTTAAATCCTAATTGTCCTATTTATTTATTAGAAATGGTATTAAAAAGAGGAAAAGACGATTTGGTTTCTCGTTATGCCTCTGAAAATCCGAATTGTCCTGCCTTAGCTAAAATAGAATGGATGAGATCAGTTGGAAGAATAGGAAAAGAAGATCCAAGTAAACACATAATAGAAAGAGAAGAAATAAAAGAAGATGAAGACCTACAAAAACTAAGAGATTTAATTGCTAAAAATAAAAATTGGTATAAAAAAGCACAAGAAAATTATTATACATCAGAAATAGCAAGTAGTCCAAATACTTCTCCTGAAATATTAAAAAAGATATTAGAGCAAGGAAATAGCGATTATGTTTCTAGATATGCTGCTAAAAATCCCAATTGTCCTGCTTATTTATTAGAAATGGTATTAAAAAGAGGTAAAGATGATTCTGTTTCTTGGAATGCCGCTTCAAATCTGAATTGTACTTCTTCAATTTTAGAAATGGTATTAAATAGAGGAAAAGATGATTATGTTTCTAGTTATGCTGTTAGAAATCCGAATTGTCCTGCATTAGCTTTAGAAATGGTGTTAAAAAGAGGAAAAGATGATGGAGTTTCTTTGAATGCTGCTGAAAATCCGAATTGTCCTGCTTCTGCTTTAGAAATGGTATTAAAAAGAGGAAAAGATGATGGAGTTTCTCGTGGTATCGTTTCAAGAAGAAATATAAATTGTCCTGCTTATTTATTAGAAATGGTATTAAAACGAGGAAAAGATGATGATGTTTCTTATTATGCATCTAAAAATTCCAATTGTCCTGCCTTAGCTAAAATAAGATGGATGCAATCAGTTGGTATAATAGGCAAAGAAGATCCAAGTAAACATATTATAGAAAGAGAAGAAATTAAAGAAGATGAAGACCTACAAAAATTAAGAGATTTAATTGCAAATAATAAAAATTGGTATAAAAAAGCCAAATTAGTTGATGCTGGCGAAAGTTCTGGGGATAATGCAAAAAATCATCCTTCTTGTATGGTATGTGGAAGATTTGCAACTCATCCAACCCAAGAAAAAGTAGATCCAAATCAATATGTGTGGAAAAAACAAGTTGAATTAGATGAAGAAGAATTAGAAGCTTCACGATGGGCAGGAGATGTTGATGCCGCAGAAAAATATAAAAGAGCCATAACCCATAATCTTTGCCCTATATGTTTGAAAGTAATGTATAAGTATTTTGGATATCCTCAAAAATTTATAGCAACTCAAAAAAAATGGGAAGAGGTTAAACAAAAATCCTTACAAGAAAAATGAACTGGTATTCAGAACTTATAGAAAAGCAAGCCATTATAAATTTGGTTGAAAAAATAAAATCCGGTAATAATAACTGGAATGAAGAGGATTTCCAACTATATAATAATAATGCTGAACAGGTTGAAGAATTGTTGAAAAATGAGTTAAAAAAAGAAGAATGTTCTGTATAATAGGAAAAAAGGAGAATTATGGAACAATATACAAACAAAATTTATTATAAAGATTTTTTTAATCAACCAATTTTGGACACGAATTATAGTACTAAAGTCAATAATAACGCAACTTATACTTATTCAGACAATACAAGTACAGGAACCCAAACCTATACAGATCAAGACCAATATCTAAATGAAATCACTTCTCCAATAGAATATCCATCCTATACTGTTCCAGAAAATCCAGGTTATTTTTACGGAACTTCAACTACTTATACCATTAAATCCGGAAAAGAGGTTTTAAACGATATTTTAAACGATATTGTATTGCACATTATTGAACACAGTAAAAATACAAAAACATCTCCAAAAATATCTGTAAAAATAAGTAGCGGGTCTATTATTGAAATTAAATGTGAATGTGGAAAAATTTGGGCGATATCTCCTGTAACACTTAACGATATTGCTGGTTTTTCAGGAGATAATGGTCTTAAAATGTGTAAGAAATTTATTGAATTAAATGTCGAGAGAGCTAGGGAGGTGTGTGCAGAAGAATTGAAGACAGAAAAAGAAGAGAAGAGTTTTGAAGATTCGATAGATGTTTTGGAAATATAAAAACTAAAAGGAGATAGTAATGAATAAATCTATATGTGTAGTAATTGGTTGTTTATTGATGACGGGTTGCCTTACTCCAAATCTAACAATTAAAGATCATAGGGCATCGTTTTTATTTGATAACGCAGGGACTAGAGTTATGAATATTTTGGCTCATAACATAAGCGACAGTCAGTTTGAAGGTACGCTAAATAGGTGTATTGGAAATGGAGACAAGCTTGTATATCTTTTTACAGCATATAATAAAGGAGATGGCCCCGGAACCACTTCCTTTTATATAGATGATAAATTCAACGGAACCATTGACAATAATAAGGTTAAATTGATGCAGAAAAGGATGAAGAAAATAAAGGATAAAAAGCTGTCTATTGTGGCTTGGATGTTTGCTGACGATAACACTAGAAATGTAAACTTTAAGGACACTGCTGCATTAAAGAATTGTTTGAAGACCGCTATCAACAAATTTGATAGTTATATCTCTGAATACGTAGTTGCATTGGAAGCTGATGAATACCTTAGTTCTGGTCAAGTTGAAGAGTTGGCGGCATATATTAAGAAAGAAACCGGTAAACCAGTAGGATCTCACCAAGTTCCCGGAAAATATAACTACTCTGCTAATAAGAGCATAGATAAACATTATCACCAATACGGATTCAATAAAAGTAATTCATATATAGAGAAGCAAACAAAATTAATTAAAGCTGCATTGAATAAGCCAGTTGTTGCAGCGGAATATGATATGAGTTCAGATTCAGCAGGAGCTAAATCAAGAGGGGATGCGGCGATGAAAGGTGGTGCTTCGGGGACTGGTAATGGGAGAAATTAATAGAGAAAATGTACAGTGTCAAAAACATATTGGCATTTTTATTAATACCCTCCTTGCTTCTGGCGGATAATTTTTCCATTGTATTGGAGAATGATTTGCCGGTAAGCGATAGACATTATACTCATGGAACAAAATTTTCATATTTGGATGAAAATGTAGATTGGGTGTTTTTTGGAGAAAAGGGAAACAATATAGATGCCGTATATACCTTGGGACAATACGTATATAGCCCATCTGATATTGAACAAACTGAAGTATTTACTAATGATAGACCTTATGCAGGATGGCTATATGTAGATACGTCAATATATTCTTGGAACAGTAAAAAATTAACCCGATTTGGACTTGAATTAGGTGTGGTTGGAGATGGATCTTTATCAGAACAAACCCAAGCCTTTATACACGAAATAACCGGAAGCCAAAAACCAATGGGATGGACCAATCAAATCGAAGAGGCATTTGGTTTTAACGTTATTATGGAGCAAAAATGGAAAAAACAAATAGATTCTTTTGTAGATATTGATATTATTCCATCTATTACATTGTGTGCCGGTAATGTATTTTCATTTGCCGATTTAGGAATAATGTTAAGAATGGGATGGAATTTGCCGAATGATTTTGGGTTTATGAAAATGGAGCCTATACCCAGAGTACAAAAAGATAGATTGGGCGGATATATCTTTTGTAATATTGATGAAAGAGGCGTTGCATATAATATGTTTTTAGACGCAGAAAAATGTGAGACCGTTAAATATAGTTTGGAAAAAGAAGATTTTGTTACCGATATACAATTAGGGGTTGGGGTATGTGTTGGAGAATTTGATTTGGTAGTTGCAGAAAATCTTAGAAGTAAGGAATTTAAAGAACAGGAATTTGATAACAGATTTTTGACGCTTATGCTGAATTGGAGATTTTAAATGCCTACAAAAATTAAGTTGAATGATGATATAAGGGAAATTGGAACGAATGCGGGGCCTGAGTATAATGCAGATGTCGAAAATATGATTGATTCATTACATCAACTACAAAGCGATATAACAGAGCATTTTGAAACAAGGATAATGAACCCAGATTGGACGGTTACATTAGATCCAAATGAAGAAATAACATTATTGAGCGATATAGAATCTTCATCTCGAATTTCCTCTGCATCTCGAATTTCCTCTCTGGTGGGCACGGGTTTCTTTTCAGAAGATTTTTCAGAAGATTTCTCAGAAGATTTCTCAGAAGATTTGATAGATAAAAAAGACATGAGAAAAGAAACAAAGAAGCTAAACAAAGAAGAAAAAATAAGGAAAAAACTTAAAAAAGATATAAAGGAATTGGAAGAAAATATAAAAGATTCTATTTCTGATTTGGAGGTTTGAGAGAGTCATGGCTAATATAATCACACCGGTTGGATCTGGATTTGATAGTGGGATGGATATCGTTGAATTAGCCCAGCAACAAGATCGAGAAAGAAATGGTATAAATAGAACGGAAGATGATTTTTTGGTTCCTATCGGCGGTACTCAACAAGATATTGCAAGAGAAGAATTGGTTACAGGAGGAATGTCATCAACCTCAGATCCCTTGGTAAATCAATTATCTAGCTTATTTACAGGCTCAAATACAGAGAATACATGGGGACAAGATACAAGAATAATAAATGGGGATAATTATGATAGAAGACGGGAAGTAATACAAGCACAAAGACAGTCCCAACAACAAACCAGACAGCAAATAATAGCCCAACAAACCTTATCTAAAGAAGAAAAAGCTAAAGAGAATAAATTAAAAGAAGCTATTAAGAAATCCGAAGAAAATTTCAAAGATCCAATTTCTTCCCTAGATCTATAAAAAATAAAAAGGATTATTCTTTTTATTTTTGAATTATAATAACAAATCATTTTAGAGGAA
>Ga0307377_10004218_pt1 | contig 15793 bp, 11 predicted proteins | sample TR3MG_FD_202535 | JGI IMG/M metagenome (GOLD analysis project Ga0307377, IMG submission 202535) | Soil microbial communities from Risofladan, Vaasa, Finland - TR-3 | ecosystem: Environmental > Terrestrial > Soil > Coastal area > Acid sulfate soil | place: Finland: Risofladan, Vaasa | collected... | reverse complement strand
CCTAATCCCGGTGGTTCAACCGCTCCACAGCACTTGGAACATGACAACCAGGATGCTGCGATTCTTGTCGAGTCAATGACGTCCTCACGGTCGTACCGCGTCGCGGTTCGTCGTCCTTCAACCGGTCGTGGTCGGGCTGGGGAGATTTGAACTCCCGATCTCTCGGCCCCCAGCCGAGCGCTCTAGACCAAACTAAGCCACAGCCCGCGAAGTATCAATGTTAGCCGCTCCACCCCAGCACGCTGGAAACGCCGACATGCTCGAGGACTATCCACCGGCCACGGCGGTCACGATCTCGACGATGTCGTTCCCGTGTACGAGCGTCACGTCCCAGCCTGAACGGCGCGCGATCTCACCATTGATCGCCACGGCGACGCCGCGCGGTTCGATGCCCAAGGCGCGAATCAGAGACGCGACACTCGTCGGCGTGGTCAGGTCGCGTGACACCCCGTTGACGATCACGCGGTCACCTGGCGGACGAACTCGAGTGACCGGTGCGCCCACAGAGGGGCCAGCGTGACGCCGTGGCGATAGTGGCCCGACGACCACGCCCAGCGACGCGCCACCCACTCCTCGAAGAACGGTTCGAGGTCGTTCGAGGCGGGACGCAGACCCACGCGGGTCTCGTAGAGCGAGCAGGCTTCGAGCGCCGGCACCACGTCGAGCGCGTCGCGAAGGAGACGTTGGAGTTCCCCGACTTCGACCAATGGGCCCGAACGCTCCTCACTGGAGGCCCCCACGACGCAGTAGCCACCCGGTCGAGACACCACGTAGAACGGGCGACCCCTCACCAGACAGCGCAGCATGGGCGCGTGGGAGCGGTCGATGCCGTCGATCCGCACGGTCATACCGCGCACCGGACGCACCGCGTGATTGCCCAACGGCGACGCACCCCGCGGTAGGCCGAAGGCGCCGGTCGCCAAGATACCGGCGTCCGCACTCGTGATGCACTCGCACCCCCGTCTCGTCGCCTTCGATAGCCTCGACCGTCTCGTTGACCACCCGCACCCCGAGGGAGTCGAGGCCTTCGCGCACGACGGCCACCGCCTGGTCGGGATCGAGCCACGCGTCCCCATCGAGCAGGAGTCCGCTCGACAACCGGTCGCTCAGACCGGCGAACAACTCGGGGTGGCTCTCACGACGCACCACGACGGAGTTGACGTCGTAGTCAGTGGCCACGACGCGGAATTGGTCGAGGAGGCGACGATCACTCGCGTCCCAGCCGGTGAGCAACGTGCCAGTCACCGTCACGTCGATACGCCGCCCCACGACGGCTTCGCACTCGTCTGAGAACAGTTGCCACGCCGTCAACGCCTCGCGTTGCAGCTCGAAGTTCGCGCGTTCACCCGGCGCCACCTCGGCGTGGGGAGCGACCATCCCGGCGGCGGCCCAGGTGGCACCGCGTCCCGGCGCGGGGTCGAAGAGCGTCACGAGGTATCCGCTGCGCGCCAGGCGCCACGCCGAGGTCAACCCGATGATTCCCGCACCCACCACGATGGTCGATTTCGATGTCGCGCCCATGGTCACACTGTACGGCTACGGCGAATGACGCTGATTTCGCTATAGTGGTGGGCGGGTCAGCGTTGCCCCGGAAGGTGACGCCATGACAAAGAACCCCTCTCTCTACGACCCCTCTTTCGAGCACGACGCCTGCGGCGTTGGGATGATCGCCGATCTGACGGCGCGCGCGTCGCACGACACCGTGAGCGACGCACTGACGATCCTCGAGAACCTCGAACACCGTGGGGCGACCGGCGCCGACGTGGATTCGGGTGATGGTGCCGGTATCTTGCTGCAGATGCCCGACGCGTTCATCCGCGACGTCTTCGGCGACGTGGTGCCGGCTGCGGGCGAGTACGGCGTCGGGGCGTGGATGATCTCGCGCGACGCCGACGCCGCCCTCGTCACCACGGATATCGCGCGGCGTTTCGCCGACGTCGGTCTCGCCACCTTGGCCTGGCGCGACGTGCCGGTGAACTCCGAGCTACTGGGCCCGACCTCGGCCGCCTCCGAGCCACGATTCGTGCAGCAACTGGTGCGGGCCGACGGCGCGACGAACCTCGAGGGGGCGATGTACGCCGCGCGAAAGGTCGTCGAGCACGAACTGGACGTCTACGCCGCGTCGTGTTCCCCGCACGTCCTGATTTATAAGGGCATGCTGTCCGCGCCGCAACTGCGCGCCTATTTCGCGGACTTGCGCGATCCGCGTCTCACCTCGGCGATTGCCGTGGTCCACAGTCGCTTCTCCACCAACGTGCTGCCGCGTTGGGACCTAGCCCAACCCTTTCGCTACATCGCTCACAACGGCGAGATCAACACCGTGCGCGGCAATCGCAACTGGATGACCGCACGCGAAACCACCCTGTCGAGCGAGGCCCTGGCGCTGCCCGTGTCGCGACTCACGCCGATCGTCACCGCCGACATGAGCGACTCGGCCAGCTTCGACGAAGTCGTGGAGTTGTTGGTGCAGTCGGGTCGTTCCCTGCCGCACGCGATCCTCATGATGATCCCCGAGGCGTGGGAGAGGTCCACCGCGATGGACCCCGCACGCCGCGATTTCTACCGCTACCACGCGGCCCTGATGGAACCCTGGGACGGCCCCGCCTCGGTCACCTTCTGCGACGGCCGGGTGGTGGGCGCGGTCCTCGACCGCAACGGATTGCGGCCAGCGCGGTACTGGGTCACCAAGGACCGTCGCGTCATCTTCGCCTCAGAGGTCGGCGTGTTGGACATCGATCCCGCCAACATCGAACGCAAGGGACGTCTCCAGCCCGGACGCGTCTTCCTGGTCGACGTCGAGCAGGGTCGCATCATCGATGACGACGAGCTTAAGTCGACCCTCTCGGCCCAGGCCCCCTACGGAGAGTGGCTGGCGCGCGAACAGGTCTCCCTGGACGAGCTCGAGCCCCGCGCGATGCTGACCCCCAGCTACGCCTCGGTGGTGTTGCACCAGAGACTCTTCGGCTACAGCGAAGAGGACCTTCGCCTCATCGTGCGCCACATGGCCCAAGTCGGCGAGGAGCCCATCGGCTCCATGGGGTCAGACGCCGCCCTCCCGGTCCTCTCGCACCAGCCGCGTCCGCTCTTCGACTTCTTCACCCAGCTCTTCGCCCAGGTCACCAATCCGCCGCTCGACGCAATCCGTGAGGAGCTCGTCACCTCCACTCGCGTGACGATGGGCGGTGAGGGCAATCTACTGAGCGACAGCGCCAAACACTGCCACCAGATCGTGTTGGCCTCACCGATCTTGAGCAACGACGAACTGGCCAAGATCCGCTACATCAACGAGACCCAAGCCGAGTGGGACTTCCACTGCGTCGTGGTGGAGGGTCTCTTCGCCGTCGACGGTGACGCGAGCGACGCCGAACGTCTGGTGACCGCGATCGATCACGTGTGTGACGAGGTCGTGTCCCTGGTGCGCGCCGGGGCGAACATCGTCATCCTCTCGGACCGCAACACCTCGGCGGAACTGGCCCCCATACCCAGTCTGCTGTTGACGTCCGCGGTGCACCATCGACTGGTCGAGGAGCACCTGCGCACCAGCGCCGCTCTCGTCGTGGAGTCCGGCGACGTGCGCGAAGTGCATCACGTGGCGCTGCTGCTCGGTTTCGGCGCCTCCGCGGTGTGTCCCTACCTGGCGTACGAGAGCATCGACGCGCTCGTCGCCAACGGCGAGATCTCGAGCGAGACGGCGGCCGAGGCGCGCTACCAGTACGCCAAGGCGCTGACCAAGGGCATCGTCAAGGTGATGTCCAAGATGGGCGTCTCCACCGTGGCGAGTTACGTCGGCAGCCAACTCTTCGAGGCGGTCGGCATCGACGCCGAAGTGCTGGCGCGCTACTTTCCCGGCTTCTCCTCTCGCGTGGGGGGCATCACGTTCGAACACATCGCTCGGTCCACGCTCGCCCTTCACGCCAGTGCTTACCGCCCCGCACCCGGCGAGCGGGTGAGCATCAGCAATCACGGCGAGTACCAGTGGCGCCGCGACGGTGAGGCGCACCTCTTCAATCCGCGCACGGTGCAGAAACTCCAGCACGCCACGCGCGAGAAGCGCTACGACATCTTCAAGGAGTACACGACGCTGGTGAACGAACAGGCGGACGCCGCGGTGACGTTGCGCAGCCTGCTGCGACTACGCCCGGCGGCGACGCCGATACCCCTCGACGAGGTGGAGAGCGTGGCGTCGATTCTGCGACGTTTCTCGACCGGTGCGATGTCCTACGGATCCATCTCCGAAGAGGCCCACACCACCTTGGCCATCGCCATGAACCGCCTCGGGGGGAAATCCAACACCGGTGAGGGCGGAGAGGACGAGGACCGCTTCGCCGTCGACGACCCTCGCCAGAACCGCCGTTCGGCGATCAAGCAGGTGGCGTCGGGCCGATTCGGCGTCACCAGTCGATACCTGGTCAACGCCGACGACCTGCAGATCAAGATGGCCCAGGGCGCCAAGCCCGGAGAGGGCGGTCAGCTCCCCGGCTCGAAGGTCTACCCCTGGATCGCCAAGACCCGTCACTCGACGCCGGGCGTGGGACTGATCTCGCCGCCGCCGCACCACGACATCTATTCGATCGAGGACCTCGCCCAACTGATCTACGACCTCAAGAACGCCAACGACCAGGCGCGTATCCACGTCAAGCTCGTGGCCGAGCAGGGCGTCGGCACCATCGCCGCCGGCGTCGCCAAGGCGCACGCCGACGTGATCTTGATCTCGGGACACGACGGGGGCACCGGCGCCGCGCCGCTGACGTCGCTCAAGCACGCGGGCGCCCCGTGGGAACTCGGCCTGGCCGAGGCCCACCAGACGCTGGCGGCCAATGGACTGCGCAGCCGCGTGGTCCTCCAGGTCGACGGTCAGCTCAAGACGGGCCGCGACGTCGTCATCGCCGCGATGCTCGGCGCCGAGGAGTTCGGATTCGCAACTGCACCACTCGTGGTCTCGGGCTGCATCATGATGCGTGTCTGTCACCTCGACACCTGTCCCGTCGGCATCGCGACCCAGAATCCGGTACTGCGCGAACGCTTCTCCGGGCAACCCGAGTTCGTGGAGAACTTCTTCGAGTTCATCGCCCACGAGGTGCGCGAGTACATGTCGACCCTCGGCGTGCGCACCCTGGACGAACTGGTCGGCGATGTCTCACGCCTCGAGGTGACGTCGCTCGACGATGAGGCCAACACCCTCGACCTTCGGACGCTACTGGTCGCCACCGACGCCGAACAACGACACCAGAGCGTCAAGCAGGACCACGGCCTCGACGGGGCACTGGACTGGCGATTCATGAACGACGCGCTGCAGTCCGCCACGTCCGGGGTGCCGGTGAGCCTGTCGCTGCCCATCCGTAACGTGAACCGCGCCGTAGGAACCCTCACCGGGAGTGCGATCACGCGTACCTTGGGCGCTCGGACCCTCGCGGACGACCACGTCACGATCAATCTGGAGGGCTCCTCTGGCCAGAGCCTGGGCGCCTTCATTCCCGCGGGCGTCACCTTGCGGCTGACGGGCGACACCAACGACTACGCCGGCAAGGGCCTCTCGGGTGGACGAATCGTCATCGCGCCCTCGCCGACGGCGACCTTCGATAGCGCCGCGAACATCATCGCGGGCAACGTCATCGGCTACGGCGCCACCAGTGGCGAGATCTTCATCAGTGGCGTGGTGGGGGAGCGGTGTGCGGTGCGCAACTCGGGCGCCACCATCGTCGTCGAGGGCACCGGCGATCACGCTTGTGAGTACATGACTGGCGGAGTGGTCGTCATCTTGGGCGCCGTGGGTCGCAACCTCGCCGCGGGTATGTCCGGCGGCACGCTCTACCTCTACGACCCCGACAACGACGTCCACGACCACCTCTCGGCCGGGGTCTACGAGATCGACCCGTTGGAGTATCCCGACGAGGAACTGCTGCGCCCGCTGCTCGAACGCTTCGCCGTCGAGACGAGATCGCGAGTGGCCGAGGACATCTTGGGGGAGTGGCGCCGCGAGCGAATGAACTTCATTCGCGTCGAGACGTCGGAGTATCAACGAGTGCGAGACGAGATGCGTAATGGGTAAGCCCACGGGATTCCTCGAGTTCGACCGGCGCGGGCCCGCACTGCGTCCCGTCGCCGTTCGCCTGCGTGACTGGCGCGAGGTCTACGAGGCGCAGAGCGACGAGGCGGTCCAGACCCAGGGCGCTCGCTGCATGGACTGTGGGATCCCCTTCTGCATGCAAGGTTGCCCCCTGGGCAACCGCATCCCGGTCTTCAACGACCTGGTGTACCGAGGTCGCTGGGACGAGGCGGCCGAGCAGCTCCTCGACACCAACAACTTCCCCGAGTTCACCGGTCGACTCTGTCCCGCGCCGTGCGAGTCGGCCTGCGTGCTGGGCATCGGGTCGGACCCGGTGACCATCGAGCGCCTCGAGTACGAAGTGATCGAGCACGCCTACGCTCGCGGACTCAACGTTCAGCGTTCGAGCGCGGCGTCGAGCGGTCGTCGCGTCGCCGTCGTCGGTTCCGGCCCCGCCGGGCTGGCCGCCGCCGCGCAACTTCACTCCGCGGGTCATCACGTCGAGGTGTACGAACGAGCCGACGCCATCGGCGGACTCCTGCGGTACGGCATACCGGAATTCAAGCTCGAGAAGGGCGTCCTCGATCGGCGTCTGGCAGCGATGAGCGCCGCCGGCATCGTCTTTCACACCTCGACCCCCATCGGCGAAGGGGCGACGACGCTCGCACAGATTCGCGGCGACTTCGACGCGGTCGTGCTGGCCGTCGGCTCCACGCGCCCACGGCTCATACCGGTGCCCGGCGCCGAACTCGCCGGCGTCTATCCGGCCATGACCTACCTCGAGGCGGCGAACCGCGCCGTTCGCGATCATCAGACGTCACCCATCGACGCGGCCGGCAAGAACGTGATCATCCTCGGCGGCGGCGACACCGGTGCGGACTGCCTGGGCACGGCGCACCGTCAAGGCGCCGCATCGGTCACCCAGATCGAGATCATGGACGAACCACCGCATCAACGACCACCGGACCAGCCCTGGCCAACGATGGCGCGACTCTTCAAGATCACCTCGGCGCACGAAGAGGGCGGATCACGTCGCTTCGCCACCGAGACCCTTGAGTTCCACGGCGAGGGCGACGTCCGAGAGATCGTGCTGCGCGACAACCACTCTGGTCACGTCACCTCGCTACCCGCCGAGCTGGTCCTCATCGCGGCGGGTTTCGTCGGACCCGAACTCGATGCGTTGGGCATCACGGCGCCCGAGATGGTGACCGCGCGCGACACGATCTCGGTCAATGCGCAGTGGCGCATCGAGTCACTGTCGAACGGGGCCCCGGTCTTCGCCTGCGGCGACGCGGTGCGCGGACAGAGCCTCATCGTGTGGGCGATCGCCGAGGGACGTTCGGCCGCGGCCTCGGTCGACTCGTACTTGAGTGGTTCCCCCTCGCCGCTGGGCGCCCCCGTGGCGCCCTACAGCGTCTCTTGGTGAGGGTTGCTCGCGGACCCCGACACCCAACGCGTCCAATGAACTCACGAGTGGGCCACGTGGAGATGAACTGACGTCAAGGGTGCGTCGACGGCTGGCTACCAGGGCAGCAGGAAGAGGCTCTCGGTCACCTTGAGCAGCAGGCTCACGGCCTCGTCTTCGGTGAGAGTGCCGTCGAGCACCATGTCCCACGCGCCCATGATGGCGTGCATGATCAAGCCGATCTTGGCGAAGCTCAACGAGTTCGGTTCGGCCCGGGGATCGATCAGCTGCGTCCAGCGCAACACGACGGCGCGACGGATCTCTGAGATCGTCGGCCACAGGTCCTTGGGGAGCGCCGTGATGTCGCCGAAGATGTTGCGCATCAGTTGCCGGTCGCGCTCGCTCATGTTGACTAGGCGCCGCAGCTGGATCTCGACCAGTTGTCGCACCTCGAGTCGACGCCCTCCGTCGGGGGAGTCGAGCGTCAACTGCAACTCGGTCAATCGCAACTTGATGACCTCCACGAGCAGCGCGTTGAGGTCTGAGAAGTGCTGGTACACCAGTTGTCGCGAGATACCCGCGCGGTGCGCGACCTCGACGATGCTCAGGTGCGCCACGCCCTCCTTGGCGAGCACCTCATCGGCGACGCGCAGGATCGACTCGCGGCGCGACTGCGCCGAGAGGTACTGACGCTTGCTAGGTCCGTCGACGGAGGGGGGCATAACAGTCATTCTAATAAAGTTGACATGGTGTAAAATTCATAATTATAGTTAGAAAGATGTGAAACATCCCAGGAAGGAATCATGATGGCCTCGCCGACGAACTCCGGCGCATCGATACCGTGCGAGGAGAGTCACGGACTCGCTCGCTGGGGCGAGTGGTGCGCGCGACGTCCGTTCCACGTCGTTAGCGCCTGGGTCATCGCGATCGCGGTCGTCGCGGCGACCGCCGGTGCGTTGCACGCCACGTTTAGCGACAATGTCTCCTTGGCCGGCACCCAGGCCGCCACTGGGCAACAGGTGCTGTCGCGCGACGCTCCCGCCCCGGCGGCGAGCACCGGACTGATCGTGTTCTCCTTCGTCGCCCCCTTGTCCACCCAGCAGTCGGCGATCACGCGCGCGCTCGCAACGGTCTCCTCGATCGCCGACGTGGTGACGGTGAGCGACCCCTTCACGTCGGCGTCGATCTCCGTCGATGGTCGCATCGGCTACAGCGACGTGGGACTGCGCGTCGCGTCGCGTTCGCTGCCCACGAAACTTCGCGGACAGCTCGAGCACGCACTGGCCCCGGTGCGTTCGCTCGGCATCCAGGTCTCCTACGGCGGGGCCTTCGACCAGGTGACCCAGCCCACGATCAACGACCACGCGTCCGAGTTCATCGGGTTCGCCGTCGCCCTGGTGGTGCTGCTCGTGGTCTTCGGGAGCCTTCTGGGGGCGATCGTCCCCCTCCTGAGCGCGCTGGTCGGCATCGTGGCCGGCCTCAGTCTGCTCGACATCGCCGGTGCGACTCTGGGCTTCGGCGCGTCGGCCCCGAAACTCGCCGCCATGATCGGAATCGGCGTGGGCATCGACTACGCGGTCTTCCTCACCACGCGATTTCGACAGTACGTCAAGGACGGGATGTCCCCGGTGCGCGCGGCGGGCCTGACCACGAGTTCCAGTGGCCGCGCCATCGTGGTCGCCGCGAGCACCGTGTCACTGGCCATGATCGGTCTCTACGCCTCGGGCGTCACGTTCATCGGACTCCTCGGACTCGCCGCGGTCTTTGGCGTCGCCACCGCGGCCCTCGGCGCCGTCACGTTGGTCCCGGCGGTCCTGGGACTCTTGGGGGGACGCATCGACCGACTGCACGTCGGCCGCACCGTCGCCGAGACGGGTTCGGACGCCGACGGCTGGCATCGCTACGCGGCGGCGATCGGACGCCACCCGTGGACGTACCTGAGTGCTGGTGTCGTCGTTCTCGCGGTGATCGCCGCGCCGGTACTCGTCATGCAGACCGGACACGTCGGCGACGGGGCGAGTCCCGCCGGTTACACCAGCCGTCAGGCGTACGACACCATGGCCCGGGGATTCGGTGCGGGCATCAACGGCCCCTTCACGGTGGTCGTCGCGCGCGCCAGCCGGACGTCGTCGTTGGATGCGGCCGAGTCGGCACTGCACGCGACACTGGCCAGCGCACCCGGCGTGGCTCGGGTCACCCCCTTCACCCTGACGCCCAACCACGCCGCGATGGTCGCCACGTTGATACCCGACTCCGGTCCCCAGAACAGTGCGACGAGTGAACTCTTCAGCCGACTGGTGGACGTCACTCTGCCCACCGCCCTCGCCTCGACGCGCGATCGCGCCTACGTGACGGGGGTCACCCCCTCACAGATCCAGTTCGACGGGTTGATCACTCAGCGCATCCCGCTCATCATCGCGGTGGTGGTGCTCCTGGCCTTCGTTCTCATCATGACCGTCTTTCGCAGCCTCTACCTGGCGATCAAGGCCGCGGTCCTCAACCTCCTCTCCATCGCCGCGGCCTACGGCGTCCTGGTGGCGGTCTTCCAATGGGGCTGGGGTCGGTCGCTCCTGGGTCTGGACGAGAACGTGCCGATCGAGGCGTACGTGCCCATGCTGTTGTTCGCCATCGTCTTTGGCCTGTCGATGGACTACGAGATCTTCCTGCTCTCTCGGGTCAAGGAGACCTGGGAGCTCACCCGCGACAACCACGAAGCGGTCGCCGACGGGCTGGCACGCACGGGACGCGTCATCAGCGCCGCGGCACTGATCATGATCTCGGTGTTCCTCTCGTTCGTGACGACCGACCTCGTCGCGATCAAGCAACTCGCCGTCGGGCTGGCGGCGAGCGTCGCGATCGACGCCACGCTGATCCGGCTCCTGCTCGTCCCCGCCACGATGTACCTCTTCGGTGAACGCAACTGGTGGCTTCCCCGATGGATCGAACGCCTCCTGCCCCACGTCAGGGTGGAATAGGCGCCGTGACGACGCACGCCGCGGTGTCGTCGGGGCCGCGGTCGAGTCACTAGCATCAAGGGCGAACCCGGAGGACCACTCATGCGAAGCACGATGCAAGACGCGCCTCTGCTGATCCGTGACATTGTGCGCCACGGCCAGTGGATGTACGCCGACAAACAAGTCTTCACCGCCACTCCCACCGGAATGGAGCACGGGAGTTTCGCCGACGTCGTCGAACGGGCCGAGCGCCTGGCCGCCGCCCTGACCGCGCTGGGCGTGCAGCGTGACGATCGCGTCGCCACCTTGATGTGGAACAACCAGAGTCACATGGAGGCCTACCTGGCCGTCCCCAGCATGGGCGCGGTGCTCCACACGCTCAACGTACGACTCTTCCCCGACCAACTGACCTACATCATCAATCACGCCGACGACCGTGTCATCATCGTCGACGCGAGCCTCGTGCCGCTGCTCGCGCGCATCAAGGACCAGATCCCGAACGTTCGCCATTTCATCGTGAACGGCGCGATCGAGGAGCCGCCTTTCGCCGTCATGGACTATCAGGAGTTCATCGCCGGGCACGAACCCGGTTACGACTGGCCCGACCTCGAGGAGGGCGACGCCGCCGTGATGTGCTACACCTCGGGAACCACGGGTGACCCCAAGGGTGTCGTGTACTCGCATCGTTCGATCTGGCTGCACTCACTGGCCTCGACGAGCGCGAACTCGATCGCGCTGAGCGACCGGGACCGTTGCCTGCTGGTAGTGCCGATGTTCCACGTTGCGGCGTGGGGAGCGGTCTACACCGCATTCATGGCCGGCACCGAGTTGATCATGCCCCAGATGTTCCTCCAGGGCGATCCACTGCTCAACATGGTGATGGAACTGCGTCCCACGGTGGCCCTGGGCGTCCCCACGATCTGGAACGACGTGTTGCGCGCCGCCGGGGGGCGCACGGACACCGACCTCTCGAGCCTGCGCATGATCCTGGCCGGCGGGGCCGCCGTGCCGCGATTCTTGATCGAGGCGTTCCGCGAACGTCACGGGGTCGACGTCCTCCAGGGTTGGGGGATGACCGAGACCAGTCCGTTGGTCGCGGTATCGATGCCCCCCGCGGGCGTCAGCCCCGAGCACGAGATCGACTACCGGGTTAAGGCCGGACGGGTGATGGCGGGCGTGCAGATCCGCATCACCGACGAGAACGGTGTCGTCCTCGCGCGCGACGGCGTGGCGACGGGCGAGTTCGAACTGCGTGGACCCTGGATCACCGCTCGCTACTACGGCGTCGACACGCCCGAGTTGTTCCGCGATGGTTGGCTGCGCACCGGCGACATCGGGACGCTCGATCCCCACGGTTTCATGGTGGTCACCGACCGGGCCAAGGACATGATCAAGTCTGGGGGGGAGTGGATCTCCTCGGTGGAGCTCGAGTCCACGGTCATGGGACACGACGGGGTCTTCGAGGCAGCGGTGATCGCGGTGCCCGACGATCGGTGGCAGGAGCGCCCCCTGTGCGTCGTCGTGCGGACGGCCGACTCAACGGTCAGCGCCGCGCAACTGCGCGAGTACTTGCGGCCCTCTGTGGCCAAGTGGTGGCTACCCGAACACTGGAGCTTCGTCGACGCCATCCCGAAGACCAGCGTCGGTAAGTTCGACAAGCGTGCTCTGCGTCGTCTCTTCGCCGAGGGCAAACTCGAGGTCGAGACTCTTGAGTGAGTCGCTGACGGAGTTGGCCGACGCCGTCAGTTCCCTCGAGCAACGCGTCGCGGACGAAATCTTCACGGCGGTGCGCGCGCAACTGCGCGACGACGACCGCGCGAGCGCTCAGGAACTCGAGCGGCGCCTCGCGAAGGTTCGCCGCAGTCTCCAGAAGGCCGAGGGCCTCCTGCGAGGTTACGACCGCGACTGACCCCGCCAGGTGTTCACCTCGTCGATGACCCGACGCAGCGTCGCGTAACTGCGGCCGTCGAAGCCGAAGGTCAGCGTGGTGCCGAGCGCACCGCTCTCGACGGTGAAGGCGAGGTGCCCGAACGTCGCGCCGAGACGAGCGAACTCCTCGTCGTTGGGCGCCACTCGAGTCGTGACGATCGCCTCACCGTCGACGGTCACGCAGCCCCGGTAGTTCTCGTAGAAGGCCGTGATCTCGCGCACGGCGTCGCCAACGTTGTCGACCAGGCGGTAGGTGGCCTCGTCGCCGGGGCTCAAGTAGCCCTGCGCGACGACCTCGTGACTCATGAAGTCGGCCCACGCCCGCCAGAACGTGCCCCCCTCGACGTCGACCAGCACCACGGGCACGGGGTCCGTCTTGCCCGTGTGCAGCAGGGTGAGGATCTCGAAGAGCTCGTCCATCGTGCCGACGCCTCCGGGGAAGGCCACGAATGCCTGCGACGAGCGCGTCATGATCACCTTGCGCGTGAAGAAGTACGACGTCGCGATGTGGCGATGCTCCACGTCGACGTAGGCGTTGGTGCCGTGCTCGAAGGGCAACTCGATGTTCACGCCGATGGAGTTCTCTCGTCCGGCACCCTTGGAGGACGCCTCCATGATGCCCGGGCCCGCCCCGGTCACCGTCAGCCAGCCGCGTTCGGCGAGTTGGGCGCTCAGCGTCGAGGCCATGTGGTACAGCGCGGAATCGGGATTGGTGCGCGCCGAGCCGAAGACCGTGGCCTTGGGGGTGTCGCGCCACGGGTGGAAGAGTCGCGACCCCTCGAGCAGTTCCTCCAACGCGGTGACCGCCCCCTCCAGGTCACCGAGGTTGCTCTCGTACTGCGCGAGTGATAGCGCACGGGTCACCAGGGCCCGGATGGCCGCGACGTGCTCGGGCGAGGTGACGGTGCCCGCCGTGGACTCGGCGACGAAGCGCTCGATGGCGTCAGGCGTCACGCCAGGGCCTGGTAGAGCGTCGTGCGTTGATGAAGCGGTCGCCCGAGCGGTTCCACCAGTCTCTCCAGCATCTCGACGTCCATCGCCTGGCCGTGAACGGCTCCGGCCGCGCGCGAGATGTTCTCGTCCATCAACGTTCCGCCCACGTCATTGGCGCCGGCCTGCAGAATGCGCCGGGATCCCTCGACACCCATCTTGACCCAGCTCACCTGGATGTTGTCGATGCGCGTGGCGTAGTGCAGACGCGCGACGGCGTGCATCAGAACGGCCTCGCGGAAAGTCGGACCCTTGCGAGACTTGCCGCGCAGAAACAGCGGGGTCGCCATGTGCACGAAGGGCAGGGGGACGAACTCGGTGAATCCGCCCGTCTCCACCTGCAGTTCCAGGGTGCGAATCAGGTGCGTGGCCCAGGAGTGCGAGTCCTCGACCGCCCCGAACATGATGGTGATGTTCGAGTTGAGCCCCACCGAGTGCGCGGCGCGGTGCACGTCGAGCCACTGGTCCGAGGAGAGTTTGTCGGGGCACAGGATCTTTCGGACCCGGTCGTCGAGGATCTCGGCCGCCGTGCCCGGCAGGGTCTTGAGCCCGGCCGCCTTGAGCCGTGCCAGGTACGTCGTCAGTTCCTGGTCCGAGCGACGCGCGCCTTCGAACACCTCGAGTGCACTGAAGGCGTGAATGTGGATCGAGGGTGCGCCCGCCTTGACCGCCGCCACCACGTCCACGTAGTACTCGCCGTCGAAGTTGGGATGGATACCACCCTGCAAGCAGACCTCGGTGGCCCCGCGCTCGTGAGCCTCGCGCACGCGCTCCGTGATCTCCTCGAGTGTCAACAGGTAGGGGTCGCCACGCAGGTTGAGCGAGAGCGGGCCCTTGGAGAACGCGCAGAAGCGGCACTTGAACGTGCAGACGTTCGTGTAGTTGATGTTGCGGTTGACGACGAAGCTCACCGGTTCGCCGGAGCGCTCGCGTCGCACGTGATCGGCGAGTTCGACGATGGCGTTGAAGTCACCGCCGCGCGCCTCGAACAGGGTCACGAGTTCGCCATGCTCGAAGCGGTATCCGGGCTCGTAACGCTCGAGGAGACTCGTCACCTCATTCGATCGCGCCCGCGAGCGCGGCGCGGGCGGGGGAGTGGCCTCGGCCCCCGAGTGCCACACGTCGTCACGGCCCAGACTGCTCGCGTCGCTGAGGGCCAGGACGTGGGGACGAATCGCGTCGTCCAGAAAGCCCTCGCCCGTGGCGTGGGTGGGGTAGACGGTCAGGCGTGGCGCCAGCACGAAGCCCAAGGCGTCGCACTGCGCGGCGAGCGTGGCGATGGCGGGCCAGGCCCGCTCGGGGTTGACGTGGTCCTTGGTGACCGCCGAGATGCCACCGAAGTCGTCGATCCCGTACGTCAGAAGCTTGGCCGGATCGTCGCTCAGATTCGGCGGTGCCTGCACGTGGATATCGTCGGGCAGTAGTAGTCGCGCCACCGCGATGGTCCAGAAGAACTCCTCGTCGGTCGCGGCCGGCGCGTGGGCCATCGCGGTGCGCGCCTTGGGCAGGAAGTTCTGGATGATGACTTCTTGGACGTGACCGTGACGTGCGTGGCTGGCGGCGATGGCCTCGAGAGTGGCCACTCGCTCCTCTCGGGTCTCGCCGATTCCCACCAGCAAGCCGGTAGTGAAGGGGATCTGGAGTTCACCGGCCATCTCCAACGTCGCGAGTCGTCGCGCTGGCTCCTTGTCCGGCGAGAGTCGGTGGGCCGGCAGGTCGGCCAGGCTCTCGAGCATCATGCCCTGCGACGCCGACACGGGCCGTAGTTGACGAAGTTCGAACTCGTAGAGCGCTCCGGCGTTGACGTGCGGCAGGAGTCCAGTCGACTCGAGCACCATCTGCGCCGCGTTCGCCACGTAGTCGACGGTCGAGCGATATCCCCGGGCCGCCAACCATCGTGCGGCCTCGTCGTAGCGCAGCTCGGGCCGTTCGCCCAGCGTGAAGAGCGCCTCAGTGGCACCCACCGCGCGTCCCGCGTTCGCCACGTCCATCACCTCGTCGAGGCTCATGAAGGGCGCCGTCACGCGGGCGGGGGCCTGGGCGAACGTGCAGTAGCCGCAGCGATCACGACACAAGTGGGTCAAGGGGATGAACACCTTGGGTGAGTAGGTCACCACGTGTCCGTACACCGCGCGGGCGCGTTCGAAGGCCAGCGGAGCTAGTTGGTGCGACGACTTGGCCAACACTTCGTCACTGTCGACTACGGGGGACGAGATCTGCATGTCCTTGATACTACGAGACGTTCCCCGCCGCGCGGCCACCCCGGCGGAGTCGTCGCGCATCACTCGAACGACGGTCGGACCGGCATGGTCTCGACGGGGATCGGCGACGACCAGGCGAGAATGACGAAGTGTGCGATAGTCACAATGTGAGCACGTCGGCATCGACCAATCAGTCCGAACCACTGGTTCACATCGAGGGGTTCCGCATGGCGTTCGCCAATCACGTCGTCATCGATGACCTATCCTT